>Ga0308170_10000117_pt1 | contig 151278 bp, 142 predicted proteins | sample PhyBR2_2_FD_202136 | JGI IMG/M metagenome (GOLD analysis project Ga0308170, IMG submission 202136) | Phyllosphere microbial communities from UC Gill Tract Community Farm, Albany, California, United States - DLSLSB.R2 | ecosystem: Host-associated > Plants > Phyllosphere > Unclassified | place... | reverse complement strand
GGGCCGTCGAAGACTACGACGTTGATAGGTTGGGTGTGTAAGCGCTGTGAGGCGTTGAGCTAACCAATACTAATTGCCCGTGAGGCTTGACCATATAACACCCAAGCAATCTGCAGACAGACAGCAGGTTGCGGTGTGTGAAGACGCATGAAGACGAAAGTTTGCGACCACACAGACAGACACCTGATCACATACCCGATTTGCCGAAGCGTTCGAGAGGACGAGTCGGCACCCGAATTTCTTGACGACCATAGAGCGTTGGAACCACCTGATCCCATCCCGAACTCAGCAGTGAAACGATGCATCGCCGATGGTAGTGTGGGGTTTCCCCATGTGAGAGTAGGTCATCGTCAAGATTAAATTCCAGAACCCCATCTGCTCACGCAGATGGGGTTTTGTTTTTGCGCGCGATTAAAGCTTTATACGTTAAGCGCATGCACCGTCCTTGCCTGCGCGGTCTTGCTGGCAGGCCATGCCAACTCATGAGTCTCCAGAAGGCTGGCTTCGTGGCCTAAGGCTGCTCAGAGGCCGGTATGAAGCGCGCACTGCTGATGTCGCGGCCATGCAGAAAGGACGGCACAGCGCCCATAAAAAAGCCCCGCATCGCTGCAGGGCTTTCTTCGCTCAACATATGAGCTTAGTCGCTAACGGTTTCTACTGACTCAGTCGGCCGAGCTACGGCAGCCTCATCACGACGTTGGATGTACTTCCAGTCAGCTTCGTCGATGTAGATGCCGGCAGGACCACTGCCTCCCTCAAGATCAATCGCCACATGGGCAGAGACCTGAGGTTTCACGCTGGCCAGGATTGGAACGAAACCCAGCTGCAAGCTGGTTTCCAAGAGAGCTGCCTGATTTTTCTCGTCGATGTCGGCAGCTTCGTCGAGGTAGTAGGGCAGGCGAATGCGTCCCGCCTGCTCGCGGTCCATCAAATGCAGCAACAGGTACATGTTGGTCAGGGCTTTGATGGTCATGGTGGTGCCGTTCGAGGCGGCACCGTCGATATCGGTGTGAATGACCGGCTGGCTATTTACCTTGGTGATTTCGAATGCCAGTTCAAACAAGTCTTTAAGCCCGAGCTGGTTGTGATTCGCCGCTACCAGCCGCGCAAGGTATTCCTTGGCTTCCTCATTTTTGTTGTCTTGTTCGGCGCTCTGGCTCAGGTCAAAGACCGACAGGGTCTCGCCTTCCTCATACTGACCTGCGCTGTGGATAATTTGATCAATGTGCTTCAAGGCTTCCTTGTTGGGCGCCAGCACGATGCGGAAGCTCTCAAGGTTAGAGACCTGCCGGCGGTTGATCTCTCGGTTGAACAAGGCCAACTGGTGCTCAAGGCTGTCGTAGTCACTGCGGATGTTACGCAATGTCCGGGCGATATCGGTGACCGCAGCGCGCCGCGCCTTGCCTAAGGTGAGTGCCTCATCGGTACGATGAGCATAAGCGTTGATCAGCAGCTGCAGACGTCGCTCCATATCGTCTTCGCTGTCGAATTTCGCCACCCCTTTCAAGCGGACCTGGGCGTAAAGTGCCTCGATCTGACCATCGCAGCGCAGCAAGCCCTGCCAGCTGTCCTGATAGTCGTTGAGCAGCGGCAGCAAGTTTTCCAAGGAGTCATCAACCGGCTCCATGAACGGCGTGCCGAAGGGGAGATCAGCGGGGAGCAACTGTCGACGACGCAAAGCGTCATCCAAGGTGCGCTGCTTGGATTCGAGATCACCAATCTGCCGTCCCACCAACTGCAACTTGGCGGACAGCTGCTGTACGCGCTCGGTAAAGGCATCGCTGGAGCGTTTGAGCTCATCCTGAGCTGCCTCCATCTGCGCCAGTTGCTCAAGCTTCTCGCCTTCTTCGGCGCTCAGTGTTTGAGCGCGACGGAAGTCTTCAAGCGCCTTCTGTGCATCCAGTACCTGCTGGTACAGCGCTTCAGTCTGGGTTTTGCTTGCTGCCCGATCCGCTGCCACGGCTTGCTGGGTTTTCAGCTGCTTGAGTTCTTTCTCCAGCCGCTCTTTCTGATCGCGCAACGCTGCGCGATCCGCCAGGGCCTGGAGAGCAGGAGGCTCGATGTTCGACAGGTTGACACTCAGCCCCGGCACCTCAAAGCGCTCGCCCTTGAATCCATCGAGAATCGCTTCCAGGGATTTCACCCATGCATCGCCATCATCCAGCGCGATACCATGTTCACCCAATGGAAGACTGAACAGCGCGCTGTTAAACAGGCGCATCAAGCGCTCGACATCAGGTTGTGAGAACTCCTCGCGCAGGCGTGCGTAGCTGTTGTTGTCGGCGTGATCGAGCTGTTGCTTGACTGACTTCAAGCGCTTTTCCAGATCGCGGAGGCGCTCATCCAGATCTTCGGCGCTGAACTGACGAGACTGCGCAAGTGCACCCGCCAGCTCGTCATGGGCGTCCTTGGCAGCCAATAACTGCTGCTCAAGAACTTTGGCATCATTAACGAGCGCAAAGCGGTTTTTCAAAACCGCTAGCTCGCCAATCCAGCGCTGGATGTTGCTGATCTCGCGCTCCAGGCGCATCAATTCCTGGGTGCCGCCGCGCTGATCGTTCTGCAGAGAATCCTGCTCGTTACGGTAATGCTCGCTCTGGATAACCAGTTCTTCCTTGCGGGCATTGGAGTAGTCCTGCCAGGTACCAAGCAGTGAGTCGAGCAGCGGCGACAGGCGATGCAACTTCCCGCGCAAGATGTCGCGCTGTCTCACGCCGTTAGCAAGAGCTTCGACGAGCGGCCCGGCGAGCACCAGAGCGTTGTAGTCCTGCTCCATGCGTCGCACATCGCGGAAGGCTTCTTCACACGCGGCGATGTAGTCCACGCTACCAGAACGCAAGCTGTGCTCGAACGCGTCGAGGAACAGCTGTTTGAGCTTGGCTGCGGTGATTTCACGCATGTGCAGCAGGTTGATGAACAGCGCGCGGAAGGTCTTCAGACTTTGCTCGCTGGTTGATCGCAGAGGGATCAGCGTCAGGTCCAGCGGAATTGACGTGTGACCCCCGACCAAGAGTCGGCGCAATTCGTCCGGCTTAAGCTCATAGGCTTTCAGGCCTTGGCTTTCAAGGTTGGCAAACAACTCTTTCTGCCGTAGGCAGGTGTCGTTCTTCTGGTAGTGCTCAAGATCCAGCTTGCCGGCATAGGCGAAGAACTGGTGCCCGAAGCCGCCGCCGGGGCCGCGACCGACCACGCCAATGACGTGCGGGCCGTGCGGCAGCGAGACCTCTACCAGGATGTAGCTGGTGTCGGACGCGAAATAAAAGCGGCGCGATTGATCCAGACTGTATTTGCCGAAGCTCATGTCCGACATGCGCGCCAGAATTGGAAACTGCAGGGCATTGATCGAGGCACTTTTGCCCAGGTTATTTGCGCCGTAGACCGACAGTGGATGTTCAAGCGGGAACAGTCCAAGGCTGTAACCGGCAGTGTTCAGCAGCGCAAAGCGGCGTATGCCATAGCGTTCCTGGCTCATGCTTCATGCTCCTTTTCTTCGGCGATTGCTCGGGCGAGCGCTTGCTCTTCGGTTTCGACAGGTTCATCGAATTCGGCCAGGTCCAGCGGATCGTCGGTCTCCAGCAGGCGTTCATCGCTGTCTTCATCGATGAGCACAGGCGCCGGTAACGGCAGAGCGCTGTGCAGGCTGGCCGCCAGATCACGGTCCTGTTGCACCGAGAGGCAGACATCAAGGAAGCGGTGCATCGGCGGCAGGAACCGGTAGATACCGACTTCCTCGGCAGCAAAGCCCAACTGCGTCATACGGCGCATGATCTTTTCTTCGAGTTCTTCCTGAGTCTGCACTTCTGCTTGCAGGAACAGGTCACGGTACTTTTCCAGCAGCGAGGGCAGTTCGTCACGGCCCAGGCTGCCACCATCGAGCACGGCAACGGGGTCGCGGCCCTGGTCGGCAAGGTGTTCAACCAGGATGAAGGTAAACAGCGCCAGGCGTTGAGCCGTTTTGTTGACCTGCGCAGCGGCCAGATCAGGGACGAAGTAGTAGAAGCCACGGGTGTCGCAGACCAATTCGAAGCCAAGCGCTTTGAACAGGCCGCGATACTGGTCCTGAAGATTGGACAGTTGAGCGTACAGCTCGGGGTCGCGGCGGCTGACGTGATAGCCCTTGAAGAGCTCGCGGAAAATCGGCGCCAGCTGGGTCATTTCGGATAGATCAAGATGCATGGGCGGTGCCCTCGGAATTCTCTGGGATGGCGTCTTTGCTCGAGAGCAGGGCGAAGGAGCGCAAGCTGACGCTGTGTTCCTGGGTCAGGTACTCGCGGCGCTCCAGGCGCTCACGCTTGAAGCGTTTATCGCGCGACAAGCGCGAAAACCAGTACAGCAGCTCATCAGTCGCGCCGGTGGGCTCCTGCTCCAGAAGCCAGATCATCAGATCGGGCATCGGCAGGGCGTCTTCACAGCGCTCGACCATTTCCCTGACCGTACGCGGCGCACGCGCAGGCTCACCCTTGCGACTGATATTGGCCTTGGGGAAGCGCGCCGGTTTGGGTTCAAATCGAGCCAAGGCGTACACGTAGGCTTCAACCTGATTGGCGCTGCCCAGGAAGGTGCTTTGCGGACGTGTGAACATGGGCATGGCCGCTTGCGGTACGGCATCAAGCCCCCGGCGGCGGATCGCGGAGAGTGCCAGCGCCGCTCCACGCGTCACGGCGTTATGACGACGTGCTTCCTCACGCAGCGGCAGCAGCAACTCTCGCGCATGGCGCAAGGTCAGCTGCGCGCTGGTCTGCATTTCCAGAATGCGCGCATGGGTGCGCAGGAGCATATCGTCGTCAACCAGATGGCCCAGACGCTGCTGGTCGGTGAGCATGCGCAGCAGAACGTTCTCGACCTTGCGCACGCCTTGTTCAAACGCACCGTCGGCATTTACCAGCTGGATCATCGGTTCGACGTATTCATCCCACGTCGCCAGCACTTCAGCGTAGCGCTGACGCAGCGGGATCTGCCGATCGCTGGTCTTGGCGCGCTCGGCCACAGCGACCAGTGCCTGTTCGTCGTTGGCGAGCTTTTTCAGGACATCGCGCACGCGCATGTCGAGCAGACGAAGCTGGCGGGCCAGGTCACTGGCATCCCTGGCGTCGAAGGCTTCCTGTATATACCCGGCCAGCCGTTCGAGGTGACGCAGATAGGCTTCGATTTCAAGACACAGGCCCAGGCGATGCTCGCGGCGCAGATAAGACAGAAAGTCGTGGATCTGCGCGTTCAGCTCGAACCGGTTCGGACTCTTTGCGACGGGCACGAGGATGTCGAGGCGAATCCAGACGTCCAGCAGGCTGGTGATGTCCTGCGGGGTGCTCTCCAGTTGCTGGGCCGCCAGTTGCAGGCGCAGCTCGCTCAGGCTCAAAGTGCCCTGGTCGAAGTGCTCGCACAAGGGCTCGAGAAGCGCCCAGTGTTCGGCAAGGGCGCGCAGGACGCGCTTAGGTTCGATCATTGGATGGTCGCTGACTGGCAAATAAAAGCGGCGATTGTACTGCATCGCCGGTTCGGTTTTTCACCCTCAGTCGATCAACAGCGGCGGGAAACGTCGAAGGCCTGTAGAATCTTGCGCCTGACTTTATCCACAGGTAGCTGACCTTTGCTCAACGAGCCTCGTCGTCGCGCTTATCTGACCGCCATGCAGGTGGTCAGCTGGCTGCCGCGCACCGAACTGCCCTTCGCGGCGCCGTCGCGTCCGGAGCTGCTTGCACCCATTGCTCCGATGATGGACGAGCCTGCTCCTGCGGTGCAGGCACAAGCGCCCCGTGCGCCGGAACGCGAGTCGCCCGCCGCTACGGCCACGCCCGTTGCACGTACGGTCGAGCGGCCGAAGATCGACATTCCCCGCCCGTCCAGCACTCCCAAGCCAGCGCCAAAGCCAGTGCAGGAAGAAGACGCTGCGCCTGTCGTCAAGGCGCCGGTAACGCCACCGCCGCGTTTTGCGCTGCAGTTGCTGCGCGCAGGAAATTGCCTTCTGTTGGTGGAATTGGTCACCGGCGAGCCCTTCCAAAGTCGTGACCCTTCCTATCTGTTGCTCAAAGACATGTTGCGTGCCGCCGGGCTGCCGGACAGCCCTCAAATCATCGGCGAGCCTGTGCGTTGGCCACTGTTGGTACGCGGGCAGATGGATCAGGGGCCTGACGCCGCGCGGGATTTCGTACAGGGCTTTCTGTACGCCCGTGTCGAGGAGCAGCCTTGCGTCTGTCTGTGGCTGATCGGACTTCCCGCTTTGCGCTTTGCGGCTGAAGCGGATGCCGAGGCTTACAATCGTGAACTCCAGGTGGACGGCCTGGGCCTGGTCTGGGCGCTACCGGGTCTGGAACTGTTGATGGACGAGCCGCAGCGCAAAGCCGAAGCGTGGCGCGCCATGCGTCAATTGATGGGCCGTTGGAAAACCGAAAATGAATGATGCCGTAACGTTTCGCCGCATGACCGAAGCTGATCTGGATGCCGTGTTGAAGATCGAGTATGCGGCTTTCAGCCACCCGTGGACCCGCGGCATCTATCTCGATGCGCTCAAGTCGTACGAGGTCTGGCTGATGTTCGAGGGCAGTCAGCAGGTCGGGCATGGGGTGATCAATGTGATCATTGATGAAGCCCACCTGCTCAACATCACCGTTAAACCAGAGAGTCAGGGCAGGGGGCTGGGGTTGCTGCTGCTGGAGAAGTTGATGAAGCGCGCTTATGAACTTAATGGGCGAGAATGTTTTCTCGAGCTGCGGGACAGCAATCGCTCGGCTTACCGTCTGTATGAGCGCTATGGATTCAATGAAATCGGCCGCCGGCGGGATTACTACCCCGCCGTAGGTGGGCGCGAAGACGCGCTGGTCATGGCCTGCACGTTGTTCGAATAACACAAGGCCACTGTGGAAGCTTGGCATAAGCTTCCACGGGCTTGTCTTACTTGCGCAGTGATCAGATACCAGGCTTGCCGTCGAGCGGGTCGATGATCGCCATTTCTTCCTCGTCCAGGCCATCGCCGCCACCCACGTCATGTTCATCGACGATGCTCAGGTCCTGATCGGCCGGACCACCCTCACCGCGCTCGTGAGGGGAGCGCGCGCCGTCATCGGGGATTAATGTCTCAGGACTCATGTCATCGTCGGTTTGATGGTGGTCGTCGGTTGATGCGCCGGTCAGACCCGCTTCACGTACGCGCTCATCAGGCAGATAGGTGTCCAGTTCCTCTGCCGGTATCTCATCGCCTATGCGGCCGCTTGGCTCATCGTTGTCTCTAAAATCGAGCTCTTCCATCGAGCCCATGCGGTCTTCATTGTCATCAATGGGCTCGGGCTGAGTGGCATCGAATGGACGGCGTGAATCGTTCATGGCAAATCCTCAATAGGGTCGGTCTTAATGGGTGGACCGACCGGCGTGGTGAAGATTCCATCCGCTTGCAGATCACCGTGGTCAAACCATCGTGCAATCGGGCGTGACCTGAAGCGCCGAGCTCCAGTCATAGCTGAGCATCATCTCTGAGGCATCACCGCATGAACGAACTACAAGACTTGATCGACAACAACGAACGTTGGGCAGCTGCCATCAAGGAAGAAGACCCCGAGTTTTTCGCCAAGCTGGCGCGCCAGCAGACACCGGAATTCTTATGGATCGGTTGTTCGGACGCCCGTGTTCCCGCCAATGAGATCGTCGGCATGCTGCCAGGCGACCTATTTGTGCATCGCAACGTGGCGAACGTCGTGCTGCACACTGACCTGAACTGCCTGTCGGTGATTCAGTACGCCGTCGACGTTCTGAAGGTCAAACACATCCTGGTCACCGGCCACTACGGGTGCGGTGGCGTGCGAGCGTCAATGCAGGATCGCCAGTTCGGCCTGATCGACGGCTGGCTGCGCACGATCCGCGATCTGTACTACGAAAACCGTGAGCTGCTGGCCAAGCTGCCGACCGAGGAAGAGCAGGTCGACCGCTTGTGTGAGCTGAACGTGATTCAGCAGGTGGCCAACGTGGGTCATACCAGTATCGTTCAGAACGCCTGGCATCGGGGTCAGAAGCTGTCGGTTCACGGCTGCATTTACGGGATCAAGGATGGACGCTGGAAAAGTCTGAATACGACGATCAGCGGCCCGGAGCAGCTGCCGCCGCAGTATCGGTTGCGTCCGCAGGGGGAGTGATCGAGTAGGGCAAGCTCCCATCAGATTGTGGAGGCGAGCGTGCCCGCGAATGCATTCTTCCAGATATCACCACGGTGCCTGGTAAATCGCGTTCGCGGGCAGGCGCGCATCTACAGAGGTGAAGGCGTTAGAGCGCGGCCTGCTTCATCTCGGGCAGCGGCTTCTGCAGCTGCTTGATCTGGCGGGACACTTCACCTGTGCGGCATTTCGCTGCCGCTTGGTCATGCGTCATGTTGCGCACCGTCGTGAAGAATAACGTGCAGGTCTCAACCTTGTGGGTCACCTGCCAGTTCGTGGTGCATTGTTTCAGCAGCGCTGCGGGATCATTCGTCGGCTTCTGCCCCATGCCGGCCTGCCAGCACGCTGCGCTCAGGTCTTGGCCCATGACTTTCAAACCCGCCTCATCAGCCTTGGTTTGATCACCGCCGTAATTGTTTTTGTCTGCCGCATTCCAGATGTAGCTGGGATGATTCGAGCCCAGCACGGCGACGCTTTGCCCGCTGACCGGGCTGATATTGGCCAGGCCCAACACTGGAACGCTGACATTGTATTGCTGCTTGAGCCATGCCCGCACCGGAGCGCCGAACGCTACCATCGGCAGAGACGTGCCCGCTCCGGTTTGCGTCAGCTGCTTGACCATCGTGGTCTGGTAATCGGTGAAGTAGCTGTAGACGCCTTCGAGGTCCTTGCCAGCGTTTGCGGGCGCAGCGATGGGCGCAATGTCGATGATCGTCTGGTAAGCGGGGGTTTGCTCCTTGGGGATACCGTTATCGGTGAGCAGCGCGGCCCAGCGATCCGTGGTTGCCGAAAACAGGTAGTCCTGAGCCTGCGTCAGTGAATAGTCCGGCGGAAAGTGCAGCAGCTCGACGCTCTTGCGGTTTTCCAGCGCCATGCCCAGCGGTAAAAACAGCGACCAATTGTAGGCAAATTTTCCATCAGCATTGAGCTTGCTCGCCCCGGCATAGGCCAGATCCCCCGCGGCCAGCAAAGCGTCGAGCGGCTTGTTGTAACCGTCCGGCACACCGCTGATTGCGGCATGCATAACCTCATTGTCGTTATGCACAGCAACCTTGGCGGCGGTGTAACCATCACGCTGCACACTTTGCGTCAGGTAATGCTCGACGGTTTGCTCCAGCGTCCAGTTGCGAAAGCAGATGACGTTGCAATTGTTGGGGTAGGCAAACAGGCGTGTGACGCGTTCCTTGCTCCCCAGGTTGACGTCGACGTCGGCTTGAGCGACGAAGCTCAACGTCAAGGCGGAGAGGGCGATGCTCAATGCAGCGGTGTGTTTCATGCTCATGTCCTTGTTGGCGTGGTCACCCAGCCGTGTGGGTGGTGTTTCGATGATGAAACACTTGCTCAGGACTGGGAATGGGCTGAATGGCTCGTTATGAAATATTTCCAGAGGAGGGTTTCTCGTACTCGGCGCGCCGGAGCCACCCCCGGCAATCGACAGACTCGGCGGGCAATGGCGCTCGCGCTTGAATCCACATCACAGCACGAACCGTTGAACCATGGTGTTCAGGTCCGTCGCCAGCATCGATAGCGCGTTACTCGCCACGGTCGTTTGTTGAGCGCCCGATGCCGATTGCGTGGACAGGTCGCGAATGCTGCTCAGGTTGCGATCCACTTCATGGGCAACTTGGGCCTGTTGCTCGGCCGCACTGGCGATCAATACATTCCGGTCGCTGATGGTCGAGGTTGAACTGATGATCACGGTCAGCGCCTGGCTGGTCGCTGCGGCCTGCTCGAGTGTGAGGTTGGCGTGTGCTGCGGTGATACGCAGGGTCTGCGCGGTGTCTTGGGTGCTCTTTTGCACACCGTTGATCAAAGTCTCGATTTCGCTCGTCGAGGCGCTGGTGCGTTGTGCGAGGGAGCGCACTTCATCAGCCACCACCGCGAAACCACGACCTGCTTCGCCCGCGCGTGCCGCTTCAATGGCGGCGTTCAGTGCAAGCAGGTTGGTCTGGTTGGCGATGGCGCGGATGACTTCGAGGATCTTGCTGATGCTCAACGTTCGTTCGGCCAGGCCGTCGGCCTGTTGAGAGGAGCTCAACACGTTATCGGTCAGCTCCCGGATCGAATCGATTGTTCCGGTGAGGCGCAAACGCCCGTGAGCAGCGGCTTCGTTGGAAGCCTTTGATTCGCTCGATGTGCTGCTGGCGTTATCAGCGACCTCGCCAGCCGCTTGACTCATCTGGTTCACCGCAACCGCCGCCTGCTCGATTTCGTCATTCTGCAGTTGCAGGTTCCTGGCACTGGCATCGGCGATTGCGCCCATTTCCTGCACCGACTGGCTCAATTGGCCAGCGGCGGCATAGATCTGATTGATCGTGTCGTGCAGGTTGCTGCGCATTTGGCCCAGGGTTTTCAGCAGCTGCGCGGTTTCGTCCCGGCCTTCAGGGATCGGCTGCGGGCTCAAGTCGCCCTGTGCGATCGTGCTGGCGATATGAAGCGACTGACGCAGCGGGCGGATGATGCTCAGGCTCAGTCGCCATGCGAGCAACAACGTCAACATCAGCGCCACCGCGATGGCGCTGACGGCAATGATGCGGGTCTGCTGGAAGCGCGCGCCGGCGGCACTCACCGCAGCTGCGGCGCTTTGCTTGTTCAGCTCGCGCAGCAACTGGACCTGCATGTCCATCAAATCGCCCTGCAGGCTCAGCGTGGTGTTGAGCAGCATGCGAGCGTCGTCGACTTTGCGTTGTTCGATCATCGCGATTTCATCGTGCAGCCCCGGCATAAAGGCGCTGTAGGCGTCTTGAAGCGCTTTTATCGAATCCCGCTCGGTGCTGTCGGTGGCATGGGCGAGATAGTCAGCGAAGCCTTTGTCGACCTCATTCTTCAGCTGCCCGATGTTGATTTTGCTGGTGACCACCGCGCCGGGATCATCGGCATTGGCGACCAGCCTGGCGCTCTCACCGCGCAGCTTGACCAGATCAATAGCGATCGCGTCCGCCATGGCGATACTGGGCAACGAGCCACTCTCAACCGCTTTGCCCTGATCGCGGATACCCTGCATCTGCAACAGGCAGAACACTCCCAGCGCCACCAGCAACAATGCCGTGATGCCGAAGCACAACACCAAACGCTGTGTGATCTTGAACCGGCGCAGAAAAGCAGGCTTTGAAGACGGACGGACTAAACCACGCAATAACCTTTTCACTGCCATCCATCCCATCGATGAAATTACCGGAGAGATGGTTATAGAGGTGTTCCGTGATGTCTTTATGACATTGCGCCAATTTCCTCCATGAACTCCGCCAGGAATCGCTGCGCCCGCGCGTGCCTGATTTGCGCCAGGCGCCGCCCGGTGGGGGTTTTAAATCCGTCGGCGAGAGTGAAAATCTTGGTCTTGAAGTGATCAACGGCGAAGCGCTTGTCTTGCAGGTCACGTTGCTGCGCTTGCGGGTCGGTGGGGTCGTAAAGGTTGCTGCCCATGCGCCCGGCCACGTAGAACAGCCGGGCCACGCCTACCATGCCGAGGGCGTCGAGACGGTCGGCGTCCTGGAGGATTTTCGCCTCCAGCGACGTTGGCGTGATATTCGCCGAATAACTGTGAGCCTCGATGGCATGGGCGACAGCCTGAGTGCGCTCTTCGTCCCAGCCCATTTCTGCAAGCAGCTCAGTGGCTTTTGCGGCCGCCAGACGCGAGGCGCTTGAGCGAAAGGGCGAGTTCTTTTCCACGGACACGCAATCATGAAGCAGGGTCGCCGCGAGCAGAATCTGGTGATCGCCGCCTTCAGTGTCGCGAATGGCGCAGACGTTGGTCCAGACCCGGTGCAAATGCGAAACGTCGTGGGACCCGTCCGGCCGCTCCGCAACGGTGTGGGGTAACAACCGTTCAGCGAGTGACTGAAAAGGCGCGAAGGAGAGGGCGGTCATGGGTCATCCTGTCGAGGTGGGCGGGATGTTCAGCTTACAGATTGACCGACGCCCCGGCATTCGGTTCGCTGACCCTGACCTGCACCGCGCGCGTTGCGTGGCAGAGGTCAGGTCAGCCCTCGCACGCGCTTGTTCACTGGCCTTTCATCGCCGCCGTCAGCTTGTCTACGTTGTAACGAAACATCGCCACGTAGCTTGCCGCTGGCCCGTCCGCAGGTGACAGCGATTCGACGTACAGTTCGCCGCCCGGGTGCGCGCCGCTGGCTTTGGCGATTTGCTGCACCAGGCGTGGGTCGCCGGAGTTCTCGAAGAAGTAGGCGCTGACATGTTCTTTTTTGATCTGGTTGATCAGCTTGCCAACGTCGGCGGCCGAAGCTTCGGTTTCGGTTGAAAACCCGAGCGGCGAAAGGAATGTCACCCCATAAGCGTCGCCGAAATAGCCGAAGGCATCGTGGGACGTCAGCACTTTACGTTGTGCGACGGGGATGGCGCTGATCTGCGCCCGTGCGTACGCGTCCATATCCTGCAGCTGGGCAATGTATTTCTCGCCGTTCGCTTTGTAGTCGGCAGCGTTGTCAGGGTCGGCTTTCTGCAGCGCCTTGATGATGTTTCTGACGTAGACGACCCCATTCACTGCGCTGTTCCAGGCATGGGGATCGGTAATTTTCTTGCCATCCTCTTCCATGCTGCGGGTCATGATGCCGTCGGAAAGTACGACCGGCGTACCCTTGTAACCGGATGCTGTGATCAACCTATCCAGCCAGCCTTCCAGGTGCAGGCCGCTGACGAACACGACATCCGCTTTCTTCAGCGCCTGGGCATCGTTGGGGGTTGGCTCATAGACGTGAGGATCACCGTTAGGCCCGATCAACGAGGTCACGTGCACGTGATCGCCGCCAACGTTGTGCACCATGTCGGCGATCACGGTGAACGATGCGACGGTCTCCAGGGTTTTTGCCTGGGCGAAGTTGGCCAGGCCCGACAACGCCAGTGCGGCGGTCAGAAGCGTGAAACGTTTCATGGCGAATTCCTTGCGGTAAGAGAGCGATCAGCCGGACAGATGAACCCTCGGGAACAAGCGGCGTACAAAGCCGCTGCGCCCAAAGAACAGTGAGAACCCGTAAAAGGCACTTGCAGTGAGGACGATGGCCGGACCCGATGCCACACTGGCGTGGTAAGAAACGATCAGGCCAATGAACCCGGACAGGGTGGCCACGGCGGTCGAGATGACGATCATGCCGGTCAGCGAACGGGCCCAGAACCGCGCGACTGTCGCGGGCAGCATCATCATGCCGACCGCCATCAACGTGCCTAAGGCTTGAAAACCGGCCACCAGGTTAAGCACCACCAGCAGCAGAAACAGCACGTGGTACAGCGAGCCTCGGCCACCCACAGCGCGGAGGAAGCCCGGATCGAAGCATTCCAGAATCAGCGGGCGGTAGATCAGCGCAAGCAGAATCAGGGTGAATGACGCGATGCCTCCCACCATGAAAATGGCCTGATCGTCGATGGCCAGAATGGTGCCAAAGAGCACGTGCAGCAGATCAACGTTGGAGCCGTGCAGCGAGACGATCAGCACGCCGGCGGCCAGCGACGTCAGATAGAAACTGGCGAAGCTGGCGTCTTCGCGCAGTGTTGTGTAGCGGCTGACCAAGCCTGACAAGAGCGCCACGGCCAACCCGGCAATCAAGCCACCAAAGCCCATTGCCGGGAGCGACAAGCCGGCAAACAGAAAACCCACGGCGGCCCCCGGCAAGACCGCATGGCTCATCGCGTCGCCCACCAGACTCATGCGCCTGAGCATCAGCAGCACGCCAACGGGACCGGAGCCGATGCCAAGTGCAAGGCAAGCCACCAGCGCGCGGCGCATGAAGCCGAACTCGACAAAGGGCTGGATCAGCAAGGTATAGAGGGTCACAGGATCTGCTCCGCATTGGCGTCGCATGGCTGTGCATCAGGGTTCCAGTGCTCGGCCATGTTCTTGGCGCGTCGCAGGTTATCGTCGTTGAGGATGTCGACGGTGTCGCCCCAGGCGATGATCTCTCTGGCCAGCAGCAGCGTGCTGGGGAAATGCTGGCGCACCTGTTCGATGTCGTGCAGCACCGCAATCACGGTACGGCCTTGGCCATGCCACCTGCTGATCAATTGCAGCAAGTCTCGCGTTGTGCGTGCATCAATGGCCGTGAACGGCTCGTCGAGCAGAATCACCGAAGCGTCCTGTAACAGCAGTCTTGCAAACAGCACGCGCTGGAACTGACCCGAAGACAGCGAACTGATGCTGCGCTGATCGAATCCCGACAGGCCTACCGCTTCCAGCGCGTCTCTGGCTTGTTGCGCATGCTGTCGCGAGGCGCCGCGAAAGGCCCCGATGCTGCGCCATGCGCCCATCATTACCGTGTCGGCAACACTGAGCGGGAAGCTTCGGTCTATCTCGGCCGCCTGTGGCAGATACCCGATGTGCCGAGTCGCCAGCTGATTGCGCTCAACGCGCCCGGCGGCCGGCTTGAGTGTGCCGGCGATGGCTTTGATCAGCGTGGATTTGCCGGCACCGTTCGGGCCAACGATCGCCGTCAGACTGCCTGCGGCGAATCGACCGTTGGCATGATGCACCGCTGGCCGGCGCTCGTAAGTGAGTGTCAGGTTGTGCAGGTCGATGGCGGCACTCATGGAATCGCCACCGCCCATGCAACGCCGATCCACAGCAGTACCAGCATGGCCAATGAAATAAGTACGCGCTTGCCGGCGGACTGGGCGAGCGCGGAAGTTGCCAGGGAAGGGGGGAGCGGAGTAGCGCGTTTCACAGAAGGACCGCCTGAAATACTTTGTTATAGTATTACATCACCTTTACGGGCGCCTGCAAAGGGTGAATTGGACAGGCTTCAGGATGGCGACAGTTTTCCATGGCAGAGGCACGTGCGTTCCCTCGCCCCGATAAACCCTGTATTTTTCGCTGATTTCAGCCAGCCAGGATGATCTCATGACCGCTCCCCATCGGCGTCCGGTACCGCTCGCCAAATGCTATCGCCTCCTCAACCATGGCCCGACCGTATTGATCAGCGCCGCCCACGACGGGCAGCGCAACATCATGGCGGCGGCCTGGGCGATGCCGCTGGATTTCCAGCCGCCAAAAGTCACCGTCGTTCTGGACAAGTCGGTATGGACGCGGCAATTGCTTGAAGGCTCCGGTACGTTCGTGATCAACGTGCCTACCCTCAGTCAGATCGATATCGTTGAAACGGTCGGCTCGACGTCCGGGCTGGATATTTCGCAGGAGCAGGGCCTGGACAAGTTCAAGGCCTACGGTCTGGAAACCTTCGCGGGATCCCACGTCGATGCGCCGCTGCTGGAAGGCTGCGCGGGCTGGTTAGAGTGCCGACTGATACCGGAGCCGCACAATCAGAATCAGCACGACCTGTTCATCGGTGAAGTGGTGGCGGCGTGGGCCGATGAGCGCGTCTTTTCGGAAGGGCACTGGCATTTTGAAGGGCACGACGAGCTGCGCACCATTCACCATGTGGCGGGCGGGCATTTTCTGGTCATCGGCGATGGGGTTGATGGCAAGGTGTTGCCGCGATCGGCTGACTGACCCTTCGCTCGTCTATCAGGCCGTGCCCTCTATCAAGAGGGCACGGTGCTGCGTTTCACGTGGCGGATCGTCGGCTGAGGGTGTTGAGCGGGTCAGTCCCTGGACAGCTCACCGTTGACCAGTCGCCAGGTGCCCAGCGGATTGCTGGCTTTCAAAGCAGCTGGCAGCAGCGCATCCGGCACGTTCTGGTAGCAGACGGGGCGCAGGAAGCGATCAATGGCCGTCGCGCCCACTGAGGTACTACGGCTGTCTGACGTCGCTGGGAAAGGCCCGCCGTGCACCATCGAGTAGCTCACCTCGACACCGGTCGGGAAATCGTTGAACAGAATGCGTCCGGCCTTGCGCTCAAGAATCGGCATTAGCGCTTGAGCCGTGGCTTCGTCGCCGTCGTCATATTGCAGGGTGACGGTCAGCTGGCCGTCGAAGCTGGCGGCGACTTTCTGCAGATCGGCCACATTGGTGCAGACAATGAGCAACGCACTCGGTCCGAAATTTTCGTCTTCCAGCGCAGGGTTGGCCAGGAACGTGGCCGAGTCGGTGCGGAAGAACGCCGGGCGCGCCTGGAACGAACCTTCGGCCTCTTGACCTTCCGCCACCAGCGTAACGCCCGGAGCGCTGTGCAGGTTATTCAGGCCGTTGCAGTACGCGCCGTGGATGTTGGGCGTCAGCATGGTCGTCGGCAGCTTTTCAGACAGCGCCTTGGCCGAAGCCGACACAAACGTTTCCAGCGCATCGCTTTCCAGCGCCAGCAGAATGCCGGGGTTGGTGCAGAACTGCCCGGCGCCCAGTACCAGCGATTCGACGAAGCCCCTGGCAATGGTGTCGGCGCGGGCCAGCAGAGCGGCGGGCAGCAGGAACACAGGGTTGATGCTGCTCATTTCGGCATACACCGGAATCGGAACCGGACGTGCCTGAGCCGCTGCGACCAGCGCCAGCCCGCCGCGACGAGAACCGGTGAAGCCCACCGCCTGAATCAGCGGGTGGCTGACGAGCGCCTGACCGACGGCAATCTCCTTGTCGATCAGCAATGAGAACACGCCTTCCGGCATGCCGGTGTCGCGCGCCGCTTTTTGAATCACACGGCCCACCAACTCGCTGGTGCCGAGGTGAGCCGGGTGCGCCTTGACGATGACCGGGCAACCGGCCGCCAGTGCTGAAGCCGTATCGCCGCCAGCGACCGAAAAGGCGAGCGGGAAGTTGCTGGCGCCGAAGACGGCGACCGGGCCAAGGCCGATTCGCCGCAGACGCAGGTCGGCGCGCGGCAGCGGCTGGCGCTCCGGCAGCGCCGTATCAACCACGGCGCCGTGCCAGCGGCCGTCACGCAGCAGGCTGGCAAACAGCTTGAGCTGATTGACCGTGCGCATCCGCTCGCCTTCAAGGCGTGGTTTGGGCAGGCCGCTTTCGACATGGACGCGCTCGGTGAGCACGTCGCCCAGATCCAGCAGGCCTTGGGCGATGGCTTCAAGGAAGCTGGCGCGCTGGTCGTCACTGAGCTGCCGATAACTGTCGAAGGAAGCCTCGGCCAGTTCGCACGCAGCGTTGACGTCATCCAATGTGCTGGCACCAAAGGCGGGGGTCAGGGGGTCGCCAGAGGCGGCTGCAAGCGCAAACACCTCTCCCGCCTCGCCACGCACACAACGTTGTCCGATGATGGTTTCACCAAGAATCTGCATTGCTCAACACCTCTTGAAGGCGGTGACAGTCGGATGGCACCGCGGTGGCCAGCCCCTGAGGTTACATCATGGCGTTGCGATCGCCACCCGATCCTGTCGTTGCGCGTGTTGCTGACCTGATCCGGTTGCCAGGTGTGCTGTCAGATTCTTACTGCTGCACCGCGCTAAATCCTTCAAATGCCGTCTGCTGTTGAATGGCGCTGACGATGTTCTTGCGCGTGGCAGGCTGCTGGTTGCCGTTATTGTCGACAAACACTTCGCTTTGCAGCTCGGCCTCGTCGCCTTCACCAATGAACGAAAAACCGAGAAACTCGTAGGCTTCACGGTCAGCGCTGGCCTTTGAGCGCGGCGTGCGCAGGGGCAGGGTGACGCTGGCGCCGTCCTTGCTGATGACAAACACCTCGGCTTCCTTCTTGGGCCGCGCGGCTTTGCTTTTGCCACCGCTCGGGTTGCTGACCGCTTGATGCGTCTGGTTGAGCACCTTCAGCGCAAGGCTGTAGACCAGTTCCTGGAAGCTCGGGTCATCTTTGTAGCTGGAGAGAATCCGACTGATCGGGAATCGTGCGCTCAGGTCTTCCAGCGCAGCCATGTCGGCGGCTTCTGCATCCTTGAGCTGTTTAAGCTGACCCATCAGCTCGTAAGCCTGATCGTCATCGAACCGGTCGTGGGCCTGGCGAATGGCGAGGCGCAAATCGCGAATCTGATCACTTTCTTTCGCGCTCTGGAAGGCATCCAGCACCATCTCACTGATGGTCTTGGCCTGAGGCACATGCTGCGAAAGGTTGATGGCTTCTTCGTAAGCTTGCTTGGAGGACACGGCGAGGATTGCAGCCGGATCGGTATGGGAATCAGACATTGAACATCCACTACTTCGTTAGCTGGGGTTGAGGCGCGAAAGGCCCGGGGCGTTTCGAGGGGCGTAATCTATTGGACAAGGGCACGGTTGTCACGGATTGACGTTGCCCTCCTGATCGCTGGGGCAACATTCAGCGGGCGCTCCGGCTGCGCGCTACGCTGTAGGTTCACCGACCAACAGGCACAGGGTCATGCAGAAAATCTGGACGCGCTATGTAGCACTGCTGGAACAGGATTTCAGCACGCAGATATTCGATAACATCAAGAATCTTCTGGTCTGTGCCTTGCTATTCGCGGCGGGCACCAGCGCATTGAGGGCGGATTATCAACAGTTCATTGGTGTACTGGTGGCCGGCGCAACCGGATGGGGGCTGATTGGGGTGTCTGCGGTCCTGATGTTCCTGAACGTGAGCGACGGCATTCGCAGGCTTGGCAAGCTGCGGTATCACGTAGCCATTCAGGTTCTCGTTTCGCTGGTGTACTTGCTGATTGCCGCCAGACTGGTGGAAGTGGTCTGGGCGTTTCGGGCTGCTTGAGAGCAGGCTCATGCAGAGCGACGCGAGGCAAGGTTGCACGTCGTCCCGGAGGGGAGGCGCCGCGCTCAAAGAGGCCCGGCGCCTGACCTGCCAGTGTTAAACGCAGGTGCCGCCTTTGTGGTGAGAGCCCGTTCCGCCGGAAGGGTGCGTTCCTTTAGGGCACGCCGATGCGGTAAGTGAAACGATTGAGAGCAGAGCGACCAGTCCAGCGATAGCGATCTTCTTCATATTGCCTCCGTGCACTGCGAGATGCAGTACATGGCTATCGGCGATATGGGATTCGGCTTTAGTGACGAACAGCCAGAAACAACAAAGCCCGCACGAGGCGGGCTTTGTTGAGGTACTTGGTGGCTACACAGGGACTTGAACCCCGGACCCCAGCATTATGAATGCTATGCTCTAACCAACTGAGCTATGTAGCCAAGTGGCGCGCATTATTCGCTCAGATCGAAGATGTGTCAAGCGTCTATCTAAAAAAATTTACTCGGGCTATCAACCGGTTAGCCTCGGCGTCCTCATCGATCCCGGCCTTCATCCCCTCCAATCGCACTCCGGTGACATTTGTCGCCGGACTTGTGTGTGTTTTCGCCCCACATTCGAGCACATGGGCTGCACCGTCTTCGCTCGCGCGCCCGGTTTGGTGGCTTAGTGCTATCGGTCCGGTTCTTGCTTATGCCTGTCGGATTGCGGCCGCTATAGATACAGGCGGTTTGGGACTGTGCAGCGTCCAGCTCAGCCGCCATTCGCGTCAAACCGGCGGTTATCGTTTAGAAACAGAGACATGGCATTTCGCCTGTGAGCATGTAAGGCAGCGCTGCAGTGACGACGGGTCGAGCAGCAGTTTGTCGGTGAGGAGTAGTCGGCTATGCAAAGTCTTTTGTCCCCAGGAATCCGACTGCTCGGGCGCCTCGGGTTTGCGCGCAAGTTTCAGGTGCTTTTCTTCCTGTTTATTTTGCCGCTCGCAGGCAGCATGTGGATGATCAGTCAGGACTACCGCAGCAAGTTGTCGGTAATCGCTCAAGAGCAGATCGGGGTGAGGCAACTCACGGCACTCGATGACCTCGATGTGCAACTGACATCGCAACGCAACCGCGCGGCGCGCTGGAAAGCGGCCGATATTCTTCATGATCCAACGCCTGCGGCGAAGGCGGCCATGAATGCGCTGGATGCAGCGAACCCTGAACTGACTCGATCACTGGCGTCTTTGGGGGAGGAGCTCAAAGCGCAAAACGCAACGGCAGATATCATGACGCGGTACGAGGCATTGCAGGCCTCGGTCAACGGAATGGATTCCCAAGCGCTGCGCGCTGTGGGCTGGTGGCCGGACGGTTACGACCGGTTCACCTCCGCCCTGACCGCGCTGCAGAGCCTGCGTGAGCAGATCGCCATGGACAGCGGCTTGATTCTGGACCCGTGGCTCGAAACCTACCTGTTGATGCAAATCGCCACCCAACAAGCGCCGGACCTTGTCGAGCGGGTAGGGCGGATGGCGAGCATCGGGCAATCCTCGATCGCTTCAGGGCAATTCTCGCTGCAAAGCCGTCTGCAGATGCGGGATCTGCGCAGCCGCATTGGCGACGCCCGCGACCAGTTGGTTAAAGCGGTGGGTTCGCTGAAAGCCAAGGCCTACCCCGGAATGGAGGTCTGGACGCGGCAGTACGATGACAGTCTGCAGCGCCTTGATACCGAGTTGAAGGTACTCGACGACGGCGTGTTTGGCGGGAGCATCAAACTTGACCCCGCCGCCTTCGAGCGCAGCGTCGACAGCGTCAGCGAAGGGCTAGCGGCCCTGCGCAAGCAGTCACTTTCTTCGCTTAACAGCCGGCTCGACTATTACCACGACCAGGCCATCCAGCAGTTCGTGCCGATTGCTGCGATTTTCAGCATCCTTGCTCTGGCGGCTCTTTACCTCTTCATGTGTTTGCAAACTTCGATTCAACGCAGCGCCAAGGGCATTACCACCCTGGCTGAGTCCCTGCGCGACGGTAATCTTTGCGTCGAGGTCGCTGTTGAGGGGCGCGATGAGCTCGCGGCCATTAGCAACGCGCTCAATGTTGCGGTGGTGCAGCTGCGCGCCAGTTTGTTGGGTGTGAATCATGAAACCCAGCAGTTGGGCTCCGCTGTGCTGACGCTCAACGCTCAGTCCGGCAGTACGTTGAACGAGGTTGAAGACCAGCAGCAGCAGATCAGTCAGATCGCCGCAGCCGCCACCGAACTGGCCGCGACGTCCATGGGTGTCGCTCGCAGCTGTGAAGCCGCGTCGGGCAGCGCGCAGGCCACACGCAGGATCGCCGAAGACAGCAGCCTCGACAGCCAGCGCACGACCGCGAGCATCCAGCAGTTGAATCAAAAGCTCACCGATACCGCTAACGCGTTGGGCAAGGTCAGCGAGCAGGGTCAGCAAATCCAGTCAGTGGTCGATACCATTCGCGGCATTGCCGAGCAGACCAACCTGCTGGCGCTTAATGCGGCCATCGAGGCCGCGCGAGCAGGCGAGCAAGGCCGCGGATTTGCTGTAGTGGCAGACGAAGTGCGCAGCCTGTCGCAACGAACCCAGGCATCGACGGCGCAAATTGCGGGGACCGTGGACAGTCTGCGAACCACCGTTAGCCAGGCGGTCACGCTGATGGAAGCGGCATGCGGACAGGCCATCAGTGACGCGCGGTCGGTAACCGGTCTGGGCGAGCGGCTTGAGGAGATCGCCAGCGCGGTGCAGATCGTTACCGACACGCTGGCTCAGATCGCCACCGCTGTGGAAGAACAGGCAGCAACGGCCGACGAGGTGAGTGGCAATATCCAGCAGGTGGATCAGGCAGCAGGCCGGTTGCTGGATGGCGCCCGAGCGGTCAATCAAGCCGCTGACACCTTGAGCAAGGGAAGCCGGGCGTTGAGCGACAATACGGCGAGGTTCCAGCTCGGCTAAGCCGGCCAAGCGCATTCCAGGAGCCGCTACGGCGTGCAATTCTTCATGCGCCGGCATGCAATGTGTGTTGAAAGACGAAAGGTTGGCGACGTATAAGAGTCGTCGCCTTTTCATCGTCTTTTGATAACCCGTCGCCGTAGGGGATTCTCCATGACTGACAGCAGTGCCGCAGGTGCGGCGGTTTATTCGCCCCTGACGTTAGCGTTGTACGACGCCTGGGTACTGGGTATCTCCAATCGGTATGCCTGGCGTTGCCCAACGGATGAAGTGCTGCTGCCTTTCTTTCGCGCCAATACGCGGGCGAATCATCTGGATATCGGTGTTGGCACCGGCTATTACCTGGCCAAGGCAAATCTGAGCCCAGGCACGCAGATCACCCTCATGGACCTTAATCCGAGCAGCCTTGCCGCGGCCAAACGCAGGATTGGACGTCCAGACACACGAACCCTTCAGCATGACGTGATGGCGCCAATCCCGAATGGTGAGCGCTTTGACTCAATATCGCTGTTCTACCTGCTGCATTGCTTGCCTGGCCCGCTAGACGCCAAAGCTGCCATCTTCGCTCACCTCAAGCACAACCTTGCCGCGGGCGGTGTGGTGTTCGGCGCGACGATTTTAGGTGATGACGCGGGTCACAACGGCTTCGGACGCAAGCTGATGGCGGTTTATAACAAGAAGGGGATTTTCGGCAACAGTCATGACACGCAGGCCGGGTTCGAGGCGCATCTGCGCACGCACTTTAGCGATGTAATACTTAAGCGCGAAGGTGTCGTTTTGCTGTTTCGCGCAGCACAGCCGATCCTCTAAGCCGCACAGGTAGATCGGCGCCGAGGCAGAGGCAAACCGCTGAAAGCACAAAGCCCGCGAATCATCGACTGACGCGCGGGCTTTGTTGTTCATCGAGTTTCGTGGAGGTCCACGAGCGCGTTAGACGTTGAAGCGGAAGTGCAGAACGTCACCGTCCTTGACGATGTAATCCTTGCCTTCAAGGCGCCATTTGCCCGCTTCCTTGGCACCGGCTTCGCCCTTGTACTGGATGAAGTCGTTGTAAGCGACGCACTCGGCGCGGATAAAGCCTTTTTCGAAATCGGTGTGGATCACGCCCGCAGCCTGTGGCGCGGTGGCGCCGACACGGACGGTCCATGCACGAACTTCTTCGACGCCGGCCGTGAAGTAGGTCTGCAGATGGAGCATTTCGTAGCCGGCACGAATGACGCGGTTCAGGCCAGGCTCTTCCAGACCCAAAGCTTCCAGGAACATGTCCTTTTCTTCGCCGTCTTCAAGCTCGGCGATCTCTGCTTCGATCTTGTTGCAGACCGGCACCAGCATTGCGCCTTCTTCTTCGGCGATGGCACGTACCACGTCCAGGTGCGGATTGTTCTCGAAACCGTCCTCGGCGACGTTGGCAATGTACATGACGGGCTTGGTGGTCAGCAGGTGGAAGCCCTTGATCACGGCCTTCTCGTCGGCACTCATGCTCTTCATCAGGCTGCGTGCAGGCTTGCCCAGCGTGAAGTGAGCGATGAGTTGCTCAAGCAGGCCTTTCTGGACCACTGCGTCCTTGTCGCCGCCCTTGGCGTTGCGCGTGACCTTCTGCAATTGCTTTTCGCAGCTGTCGAGGTCCGCAAAAATCAATTCCAGGTCGATGATCTCGATGTCGCGTTTCGGGTCGACGCTGTTGGAAACGTGGATCACGTTCTCGTCTTCGAAGCAGCGCACAACGTGAGCGATGGCGTCGGTCTCGCGAATGTTGGCGAGGAACTTGTTGCCCAGCCCTTCACCTTTGGATGCGCCGGCAACCAGCCCGGCGATGTCGACGAACTCCATGGTGGTCGGCAGGATGCGCTTGGGATTGACGATGTCGGCCAGGGCCTGCAGGCGCGGGTCGGGCATCGGCACGATGCCGGTGTTCGGTTCGATGGTGCAGAAGGGAAAGTTCTCCGCCGCGATACCGGATTTGGTCAGGGCGTTGAACAGGGTGGACTTGCCGACGTTGGGCAGGCCGACGATGCCGCAGTTGAATCCCATGGTGTTTCCCCTCGAGTGATGTCAGGCCTTCTGGCTGTGCAGGACGCGCATCGCCTTGGCGAAGTCGCCAGCGAGTACATCCGGCAGCACGCCGAGGGCAAAGTCGATACTGGCGTCCAGTTTCTCCTGCTCGGCGCGTGGCGCACGACCCAGTACGAAGTTGGACACCAGACTGGCGTCGCCCGGGTGGCCGATGCCAAGCCGCAGGCGATGGAAGCCGTTCTGGTTGCCGAGCTGCGCGATGATGTCGCGTAGCCCGTTGTGCCCGCCGTGCCCGCCACCCAGTTTGAGTTTGGCGACGCCCGGAGGCAGGTCGAGTTCGTCGTGGGCCACCAGAATGGCCTGCGGAGGAATCCGGAAGAAACCCGCCAGAGCCGCGACGGACTGGCCGCTGCGGTTCATGTATGTGGTGGGAATCAGCAGACGAACGTCATGGCCCTGATGACTGAATTTAGCCGTCAGGCCGAAATATTTGCGGTCAGCGGTCAGGTTGACGCGCTGGGCGCTGGCAATACGCTCAACGAAAAGAGCCCCTGCGTTATGCCGGGTCTGTTCGTATTCGGGGCCTGGATTTCCCAGGCCGACGATCAGTTGGATGGCGGTCACGTCAGGGGCTCTTCCTTGGGTCGAGTGTGATGATGGCAGGCATCATCACGGGTTCAACCGGCTAGCGAGTAATAATTACTCTGCTTCGCCTTCTGCGGTGCCTTCTTCTTCGTCCTGGACGATGCGAGGCGCGTGGACGTTAGCGATGTCCAGGTCCTTGCCGTGCGCCAGTGCAACGAATTCAACACCGTTTGGTGCCTTGACGTCGGACAGGTGAACGTTGTCGCCGATTTCCAGAGCGCCCAGGTCAACTTCGATGAACTCAGGCAGGTCTTTTGGCAGGCAGGTCACTTCCAGTTCAGTGGTAGTGTGCGAGATCTCGCCGCCTTTCTTGACCGGTGCTTCTTCGTTGATGAAGTGCACTGGAACGGTTGCAGTCAGCTTCTGGCCAGCGATAACGCGGATGAAGTCGGCATGCATGATGAACTGCTTGGCAGGGTGACGTTGCATCGCTTTGACGATGACGTTCTGCTTGGCGCCGGCAACGTTCAGCTCGATAACGTGGCTGTAAGCAGCTTCGTTTTCGAACAGCTTGGCGATTTCCTTGGCTTCGATGGTGATCGAAACGGCTTCTTCGTTACCACCGTAGATTACGGCAGGTACTTTTTGCGCGTGACGCAGGCGGCGGCTCGCACCTTTCCCCAGGTCAGTACGCGCTTGGGCGTTCAGAATAAAATCAGTCATTTTGTATCTCCAAAATAGCCATGACCGAGCGGCGTTTGCGACCAGCGCCAGACACGGTATGGGCAAAAAAGCCCCGCCCCGGCATTGTGTGTCGGGGCGGGGCGCTTTTCGTCAACGGATGGTTCGGCAGGGCAGGGCCCTTAACGGAACATCGCGCTGATCGATTCTTCATTGCTGATGCGACGCATCGCTTCAGCGACTACCGGTGCGATATCCAGTTGCCGGATACGATCACAGGCCTGTGCTGCAGCGGACAACGGGATGGTATTTGTTACCACCAGTTCGTCCAGCACGGAATTTTCAATGTTCTCAATCGCGCGGCCCGAGAGGACAGGATGCGTGCAATAGGCAAATACCTTCGCAGCGCCGTGTTCTTTCAAGGCTTTGGCCGCATGGCACAAGGTGCCGGCGGTATCGACCATGTCGTCAACGAGAATACAGGTACGGCCTTCAACGTCACCGATGATGTGCATCACCTCGGAGTGGTTGGCCTTCTCGCGGCGTTTGTCGATGATGCCCAGATCAACGCCCAGGGATTTGGCAACAGCACGTGCACGCACGACGCCGCCGATATCCGGGGAAACGATCATCAGGTTTTCAAAGCGTTGGTCTTCGATGTCATCCACCAGAACGGGGGAGCCGTAGATGTTATCTACCGGGATATCGAAGAAACCCTGAATCTGGTCAGCGTGCAGGTCGACAGTCAGCACCCGGTCGATACCGACAACGGTGAGCATGTCCGCAACCACTTTAGCGCTGATAGCCACACGTGCGGAGCGCGGACGGCGATCCTGACGGGCATAACCAAAGTAGGGAATTACAGCTGTGATACGAGTGGCCGAGGAGCGGCGGAAGGCATCAGCCATCACTACCAGTTCCATCAGGTTATCGTTGGTCGGAGCGCAGGTCGGCTGGATAATGAAGACGTCTTTACCGCGAACGTTTTCATTGATTTCAGCGGTAATCTCACCGTCGGAAAACTTTCCAACAGAGATGTCACCGAGAGGGATATGCAGCTGACGTACGACACGCCGAGCCAGATCGGGGTTGGCGTTCCCCGTAAAGACCATCATCTTGGACACGCGCAGTACCTGGAGGCTTAGGGTATGCCTGGATGACTATAGGAAAATGGCAGGGGCGGCTGGATTCGAACCAACGCATGGCAGGATCAAAACCTGCTGCCTTACCGCTTGGCGACGCCCCTGTATCTGGTGCACGAGTGCCTGGCACTCGGTTCTCTTAGAGCAGTGTCTGTAACTTTCGGTGCAACATCGAGATGTTTGCGCCTTTTGCTACAAACCCTGTAAGGGTCTCTGTAAGAAGGGCCGAGACTTTATCAGCTTCAGCTTTGCTTGGGAAGGCCCCAAACACACAACTTCCAGTTCCGGTTAATTTTGCTTCGGTAAATTTACCTAGCAAATTCAAAGCGTTACCAACATCTGGATATCGCCTCGTTACAACCGGTAAGCAGTCGTTTCGACTGTTTCCCTTGGGAACGGGGCGCACTTTAATGGGAGGAGTGTCACGTGTCAACAGTGGATCTGAAAAAATTTCTGCTGTACTTACAGATACTTGCGGCACAAGCACCAGATACCACGGTTCTTCGGGTTCTACAGGGGTCAGAAGCTCGCCGATGCCCTCTGCAAAAGCGGCGTGCCCGCGTACGAAAACCGGCACGTCGGCCCCCAGCGTGAGCCCGAGCGCTGCCAGGCGATCTTCATCCCAGCCGAGTTCCCAGAGGTGGTTCAGCCCGAGAAGCGTGGTCGCAGCATCCGAGCTTCCGCCGCCAATACCACCGCCCATGGGCAGGATTTTTTTCAGCCAGATATCTACGCCGAGCGGGCAGCCGGACTGCGCTTTCAATGCCCGGGCAGCTTTCACGATCAGATTGCTGTCGTGCGCAACGTTGGCAACTTCTGTCTGGAGGCGGATTTCGCCGTCTTCACGTGGCGCGAAGCTGAGCTCGTCACCGTAATCCAGGAACTGGAAAAGCGTCTGCAGCTCGTGGTAGCCGTCCGCGCGCCGCCCGGTGATATGCAGCATCAGGTTCAGCTTGGCAGGCGCGGGCAGCGTCAATCGTGCTTGCGACATGCTTATTGCCCCAGCTTACGAGGCTGCCAGTCCTTGATCACCAGCGTCACGTCGAGATCCTGCCCGTGCAGCTTCATGCGTTCGGGCAGCCAGAAACCGTTTTGCTGGGTGTAACTCAGGTACTCGATTTGCCAGCCGTCCTGTTCCAAGGCCGACAAACGGCTGTCCCCATCCAGCGTCAGGCTGCTCTTGCTGTCCGGCGCGGGCAGGCCTCGGACCCACCAGACCAGGTGGGACACGGGCAGCTTCCAGCCTAGTTGATCCTTGAGCAGGGTTTCGGGGTCTGGTGCGTCGTAGCGACCTTGATTCGCGACTTCCAGGGATACGGCGCCAGGTCGGCCTGTGAGCCGTGCCGCGCCACGACCCAGCGGGCCGGACAGGCGGATATCGTAATAATCCTGGCGTTGCAGCCAGAACAGCGTACCGCTGCCGGAGTCCTTGGGCGCGCGGATCCCGACCTTGCCGTTTATCTGCCAGCCATCAAGGCTGCTCAGCTGCTCTTTGTTGGCCCGCCACTGGTTGGCGTCGCCCTGGCCTTTTACGGCTTCACGGGAGGACATGCCGGCACAACCGGCGAGCAGGGCGATCAGACTAAAAACGATGACGTGGCGCAATTGCATAAATTCAGAGGGTCTCGGCGCCGGTCAGGCGTTTGATGGTGCTGCGCAGGACCGGGCTGTCAGGTTGTTGTTCAAGGGCCTTGCCCCATATTTTGCGCGCTTCCCGCTGTTCGCCCTTGGCCCAGAGAACTTCGCCCAGATGCGCGGCGACTTCGTGGTCGGGGAAGCGCTCGAGCGCCTGTCGAAGCAGCCGTTCGGCTTCATCGAGGTTGCCCAGTCGGTAATTGACCCAGCCGAGGCTGTCGAGTACCGCAGGGTCTTCCGGGTTGAGCTGATGGGCATGTTCAATCAATGCCTTGGCTTCAGCGTAGCGCGTGGTGCGGTCCGAAAGGGTATAACCCAGAGCGTTCAGCGCCATGGCGTTGTCCGGCTCGCGCTTGAGAATGGCGCGCAGGTCGCTTTCCATCTGCTTCAAATCGTTGCGCTTCTCGGCCAGCATCGCCCGGGTGTACAGCAGATTCAGGTCGTCGGGATACTGCTTCAGCGCCTGACTCAGCACTTGCCAGCCGCGCTCGCCCTGATTGTTGTTGGTGAGCGTTTCGGCTTCGATGAGGTACAGCTGAATCGCGTAGTCGGGCTGATCGACACGTGCCTGAGCCAGTCGCCTGGAGGCCTCGGCGGTGTTGCCATTGCCCATCAGGATATCGGCCTGACGCAATTGTGCAGGCAGGAAATCGTTGCCTGGGCCGACTTGAGCGTATTCGCCCAGCGCGGCCTGGGGATCATCGCGTTCCTCGTAGATGCGGCCAAGGTTTACGTGGGCCGCATCGACATGGCTGCCGCGCGTGATCAAGTCTTCGAGATAACCCGCTGCTTCGTCCCAGGCTTTGTTTTCCAGGCAGACAAGGGCCAGCGAATAGCGCAGCTCGTCATCGTCGGGATACTGCTGAACGAGGCTGGAAAACTGCACTTTGGCGTCTTCCATGCGGTTCTGTTCGACCAGCATGCGCGCATAGGTCAGGCGCAGACGCTTGTCGTCCGGGTACTTCTTGATGCTTTTTTCAAGCAGCGGGATCGCTTCCTTGCCACGGTTCATGCTTTGCAACAGGCGAGCGCGCAGCAGAATCGGCGCCACTTCGCCTTCACCTGGCGGGTTGTCCTCAAGCAATTTGAGTGACGCGGCGCTGTCGCCTTCCTGCTGCAGCAGGAGCGCCTTGCCGAATATCAACTGGCCATTCTTCGGGTACTTCATCAACAGCCGATCAAAGCTGGTGATCAGGCCTTTGCGGGTATTGGAGTCGGTTTCCGACGCCGAGAGTGCGAGGAAATCAAAGTGCGTGTCGCCTTGTCCCTGCAGCACCTTCTCCATATAGCGCATGGAGTCGTCGTAGCGCCCGGCTCGCGCCAACTGGATAGCGGCCGCGCGCTGCGCCTCAAGATTGCCAGCGTCGTTCTTCGCCCAGATCAGAGAGGTGTCGAGCGCTGCCTGATCGGCGCCCAGGTATTCGGCGATGCGAAACGCACGCTCCGAGATGCCCGGGTCCTGAGTCTGGATGGCCTGGGTCACGTAATTGTCCAGCGCGATGTCGAAACGGTTGCGCTGTCCGGCAAGCTCGGCGGTCAGCAGGCTGACGACCGTTTCCTGGGAAAACGAGCCGTACACCTGAGGTTTTGGCTCAGGTGCGGGCGGCGCTTCTTTAGCCGGTGCGGAGGGCTCCGTGGAAACAGAGGCCGTAGACTGGCAGCCACTCAGAGCGACAAGGGCAAGGAACAGCGCGGAGGATTTATTCATAGAGAAGAGGGGCGGCTTACCTGCGGTTTGGAAGCATCATGACACAAGGCCGGGAGCAAACCCACAGCCCGCGCGAAATCTGGACACGCTCAATCTACAGCCTGCGCATGGACATTTTGTCGCAGGCCAGACGCTGTAATACGCACCTGTATAGGGACAATCGCCTGTTGCGGACGTTCTGAATGTATTGCGGTGGTTGTCCTGAATCTATTGAAGTAGGACAATTGCCGGCTTCACGTCACCATCAGCGACCTTGAATGGCCTTTCTTGCTCTGGGTATCAACCATAAGACTGCATCAGTGGATGTCCGCGAGCGCGTGGCATTTACCCCTGAGCAGCTGGTCGACGCGCTGCAGCAGCTTTGCCGACTGACCCGCAGCCGCGAAGCCGCCATTCTCTCCACCTGCAACCGCAGCGAACTCTATATAGAGCAGGACCAACTCACTGCGGACGTCGTTCTGCGATGGCTGGCGGACTATCATCACCTGAATGTCGACGAGCTGCGTGCCAGCGCTTATGTGCATGAAGACGATGCCGCCGTGCGTCATATGATGCGCGTGGCATCCGGGCTGGACTCGCTGGTGCTTGGTGAACCCCAGATTCTCGGCCAGATGAAATCCGCCTACGCCGTTGCACGCGAGGCCGGCACTGTCGGTCCGCTGCTGGGTCGGCTGTTTCAGGCTACCTTCAGCGCTGCCAAGCAGGTCAGGACCGACACTGCCATTGGCGAAAACCCGGTCTCCGTTGCTTTCGCGGCCGTCAGCCTGGCCAAGCAAATCTTCAGTGACCTGCAGCGCAGCCAGGCACTGCTGATCGGGGCGGGCGAAACCATCACGCTGGTCGCCCGGCATTTGCATGACTTGGGGGTCAAGCGCATCGTCGTCGCCAACCGCACCCTTGAGCGCGCCAATACGCTGGCCGAACAGTTTGGCGCCCATGCAGTGCTGCTCGCCGACATCCCGGCAGAGCTGGTGAACAGCGACATCGTTATCAGCTCGACGGCCAGTCAACTGCCGATTCTGGGCAAGGGCGCCGTTGAAAGTGCGCTGAAGCTGCGCAAGCACAAGCCTATATTCATGGTCGACATCGCCGTCCCGCGCGACATCGAGCCTGAAGTGGGTGAGCTTGAAGACGTTTACCTCTACACCGTGGACGACCTCCACGAAGTCGTAGCTGAAAATCTCAAGAGTCGTCAGGGCGCTGCCCAGGCGGCGGAAGAACTGGTCAGTGTGGGCGTAGACGATTTCATGTCCCGCCTGCGTGAACTGGCAGCAGTCGATGTGCTCAAGGCCTATCGTCAGCAAAGTGAGCGCCTGCGCGATGAAGAGCTGCAAAAGGCCCAGCGCATGCTCGCCAACGGTAGCAACGCCGAAGATGTATTGATGGCCCTTGCACGTGGCCTGACCAACAAGTTGATGCACGCTCCCAGCGTGCAACTCAAAAAGCTGTCCGCCGAAGGCCGCGTCGATGCGCTGGCCATGGCCCAGGAACTCTTTGCCCTCAATGAGGGCTCCACGGATAAATCCCCGCAATGAAAGCTTCACTGCTTAACAAGCTGGACGTGCTCAGCGACCGTTTCGAGGAATTGACCGCGCTGCTCGGTGATGGCGAAGTCATCGCGGATCAGACGAGATTTCGCGCGTACTCCCGTGAGTACGCCGAAGTCGAGCCGGTGTTCCAGGCCTACCGCAAACTGCAGAAAGTGCAAAGCGATCTGGAGGGCGCGCAGGCGCTCCTCAAGGACAGCGACCCCGACATGCGTGAAATGGCAGTCGAGGAAGTGCGCGAAGCCAAAGAGCAGTTAGTGGTGCTCGAAGCCGATCTGCAAAAAATGTTGCTGCCTAAAGACCCGAACGATGGCCGTAACGTCTTTCTGGAAATTCGCGCCGGCACCGGTGGCGATGAGGCGGCCATATTTTCCGGAGACCTCTTCCGCATGTACTCGCGCTATGCCGAGCGACGCGGCTGGCGGGTAGAGATCCTTTCGGAGAACGAAGGCGAGCATGGCGGCTACAAGGAAGTCATTGCGCGGGTCGAGGGCGAAAACGTCTACGGCAAGCTCAAGTTCGAGTCGGGTGCGCACCGTGTGCAGCGGGTGCCCGAGACCGAATCCCAAGGGCGCATCCACACGTCAGCGTGCACGGTGGCCGTCCTGCCCGAGCCTGATGAGCAGCAGACCATCGAGATCAACCCGGCCGACCTGCGTGTCGATACGTATCGGTCATCGGGCGCCGGTGGCCAGCACGTCAACAAGACCGACTCCGCCATCCGCATCACCCACTTGCCGTCCGGTATCGTGGTGGAGTGCCAGGAAGAACGTTCCCAGCACAAGAACCGTGCCCGGGCCATGTCCTGGCTGTCAGCCAAGCTCAACGATCAGCAGACCGCTGCAGCGGCCAATGCCATCGCCAGCGAGCGTAAATTGCTGGTAGGTTCCGGGGACCGCTCCGAGCGTATTCGCACCTACAATTTTCCACAGGGGCGGGTCACCGACCACCGCGTCAACCTGACCCTCTACTCCCTTGATGAAGTTATGGCCGGTGGGGTCGATGCAGTGATAGAACCGTTACTTGCCGAGTATCAGGCAGATCAACTTGCGGCACTGGGTGATTAAATGACCATCATCGCCAGCTTGTTACGAAGCGCCGAGTTGCCGGACTCTCCGACAGCGCGTCTGGATGCCGAACTGTTGCTCGCCGCTGCCCTGGGCAAGCCTCGCAGCTTTCTGCACACCTGGCCCGAGCGTATTGTCAGCACTGAAGCGGCTCAAGCCTTCGACGGCTATCTGAAACGCCGCCGTACGGGCGAGCCGGTCGCTTACATCCTGGGCCTGCAAGGGTTCTGGAATATCGACCTCGAAGTTGCACCCCATACGCTTATTCCGCGGCCGGAAACCGAGATGCTGGTTGAGACCGCGCTGGAGCTTTTGCCGGGTGCAATCCCTCATCGGTTGCTTGATCTGGGCACCGGAACCGGCGCGATCGCACTGTCACTGGCCAAGGATCGTCCGCAATGGGACGTTACCGCTGTTGACCGTGTCGAAGAGGCGGTAGAGCTTGCCGAACGCAATCGTCAACGCTTGCATCTGGATAACGCGCGGGTTGTGCACAGCCACTGGTTCAGCGCGGTGGAGGGGCAACGTTTTGACCTGATCCTCAGCAACCCGCCTTACATTGCCGCCAGCGACCCGCATCTGGTCGAGGGTGATGTGCGTTTCGAGCCTTCCAGCGCTCTGGTTTCCGGGGACGATGGTCTGGATGACCTGCGCCTGATTGTGTCCCAGGCGCCCGCGCACCTTGAAGCGGGTGGCTGGCTGTTGCTGGAGCATGGCTATGATCAGGGCGCCGCAGTGCGCGAACTGTTGCTCGTACATGGCTTCGAGCAGATCCAGACCCGCCGCGATCTGGGTGACCATGAACGCGTTACTTTCGGGCGCGTGCCGTGCTGACTGACGAGGAACTGCTGCGCTATAGCCGGCAGATCCTGCTGCAGCAGGTGGATATCGAAGGCCAGCTGCGGATCAAACAAGCGAGCGTCTTGATCGTGGGCCTGGGCGGGCTGGGCTCGCCCGTCGCCATGTACCTCGCGGCGGCGGGTGTGGGCGAGATGCATCTGGCGGATTTCGATAGCGTCGACCTGACAAACCTGCAGCGTCAGATCATTCATGACACTTCAAGCGTCGGAATGAGCAAGGTTGATTCGGCGATGACCCGACTGACCGCCATCAATCCGCAGATCACGCTGGTGCCCCATCGCACGGCGCTTGATGCCGACACCCTGGCGGCGGTCGTTGCACGGGTCGATCTTGTGCTGGATTGTTCGGATAACTTTTCGACCCGTGAAGCGGTTAATGCGGCCTGCGTCAATGCCGGCAAACCGCTGGTGAGCGGCGCTGCCATTCGACTGGAAGCTCAGTTGTCGGTGTTCGATCCGCGTCGGGCCGACAGTCCTTGCTACCACTGTCTGTACGGACATGGCAGCGAAACCGAGCTGACGTGCAGCGAGGCCGGGGTTATCGGGCCGCTGGTCGGACTGGTTGGCAGCCTGCAGGCCCTTGAAGCGCTAAAACTGTTGGCCGGGTTTGGCGATCCGCTGGTCGGGCGCCTTTTGCTGATCGACGCGCTTGGCACTCGCTTCCGTGAATTGAAGGTCAAGCGTGACCCGGGCTGCAGCGTATGCGGTGCCCGGCATCTGACCCGCGATGCGTCTGATTTCAACGAAGCATGAGGCGAGACAGCGACGCGCCTGTGGCGGTGTTCGATTCCGGCGTCGGCGGGCTGTCGGTACTGGCAGAGATACAGCAACTGCTGCCGCGTGAATCACTGCTCTACGTGGCTGACTGCGGCAACATACCTTATGGCGAAAAAAGCCCCGAGTTCATCCGTGAGCGCTGCGCGACGATTGCCGAATTCTTCCATCGTCAACACGCCAAAGCGCTGGTCGTGGCCTGCAATACCGCGACAGTGGCGGGCATTGCCGACCTGCGCGCCCGTTATCCCGATTGGCCGCTGGTAGGCATGGAGCCTGCAGTCAAACCTGCCGCAGCAGCCACGCGAACCGGTATCGTCGGTGTATTGGCAACCACGGGCACTCTGCAGAGCGCGAAATTTGCCGCGTTGCTCGATCGCTTTGCCGCTGACGTGAAGGTCATTACTCAGCCCTGCCCGGGGCTAGTTGAATTGATTGAAACCGGTGACCTGGTCAGCCCGGCCATTCGCCAACTGCTGCAGGGCTACGTTCAGCCGCTGCTTGACGCCGGATGCGACACCATCATTCTTGGTTGTACGCATTACCCCTTTCTGAAGCCATTGCTGCGCGACATGATTGCGCCTTCGATCACGCTCATCGACACCGGCGCTGCTGTAGCCCGGCAATTGCAGCGGCTTTTGGGAGAGCGGGACATGCTGGCGGGCGGTCATCCTCGGACCGCTCAGTTCTGGACGACCGGCGATCCAGAAGACTTCAGAAACGTCCTACGCTTGCTTTGTAACAACTCCGACAATGTGCGAAGCTTCGTTTCGTGAAAAAAACGTGAATTGCTTCGTTTTTGGCTGAACTAAATATCAGCCTCCGGCTTCTACAGCACTTCTGTCGATACAAAATTATTTTTAATCCTTTTGAAATAGGATGTTTCAGATGAAGCGACTGTTTTGTTTGGCTGCGATTGCGGCTGCGTTGTTGGGGCAAAGCGCAATTGCCCAAGCTGATGGGGTGGAGTTTTCCGTAGGGCAGACGGGCGAGTCGACAATGACGTACCGCCTGGGTGCGCAGTTCGACTGGGACAAGAGCTGGTGGCAGACCGGTGTCGGCCGTTTGACCGGTTACTGGAGCGGCGCCTACACCTATTGGGAAGGCGACAAGAACTCCAGCAACAACAGCCTGTCGTTCTCACCAGTATTTGTTTATGAGTTCTCGGGTGAGAGCGTCAAGCCTTACATCGAAGCCGGCATCGGCGCCGCTGTATTCCAGCGCACCGAAGTTGAAGGCAACAAGCTGGGCAGCGCGTTCCAGTTTGAAGACCGCATCGGTTTCGGTCTGCGCTTCGCGGGTGGTCATGAAGTGGGCCTGCGTGCCACTCACTACTCCAATGGCGGCATGACCACCAACAACGACGGTATCGAGAGTTACGCTATCCACTACACGATGCCGTTCTGATGACACCCTGCTTTATTGCCGCGGCGGTTTAGCCGCAACTGCAACGCGTCACGCGGTTCCTCCCGGCTGAAGCCGGTCTTGCTGCAGCAATCGTTGAGCAGGACCGGCTTTAGCCTGGAATGTGTCTGAACTCCAGCCATCGCAGCGCTGATCTCCTCCGTAACTGCTGCAAAGATCACAGATACGCCGTCGCAATTCCCTCCCGCTCGGCAATGCACTCCGGCGCACCCATCTCGAACTCCCTGCAAATCAACGGCCTGCGGTCGTAGATCGTGCACATCATCGTGTCGCGATCCAGCGCCGCGCACCAGCCATCGTCCAGGCGCAACATGACCTCGCCGCCCCAGTCATCGGTGTCGATAAAGCGCTCGGGCACACCTGTGTCCGTGATCAACATGACCTCCAGCTGACAGCAACACGCTGCACAGGTAGAACACGTGATCTCAGGTTCGGTGGGGAGTTGGAGCGAAGGGATAACAGTCGTCATGGTCGGCAGTCTAAATCACCGCGCGGCGCACGGCGAACCCGATTGACCGACGCCACGACAGGCACCTCATGCTGGGCTTTTTCAACAGCCTGAAGGAAAGCACGGTGCAGCACGAGGGCGCTCATTGGAACTCAGCCGGCCTCCTGTGTCTCAGGCTGACGCTGGGGCAGCGATTTGAACGCTTGCAACGCGCGCTCGCGGCTGGCTTTAAGGTCAACGATGGGCGCTGGATACTCCTTGACCCCGAAGAGCCCCTTCAGCGCAGCGGGATTGTGGATATCGCGCTTGTTCAGGTCGGCCAGTTCCGGAACCCACTTCTTGATGAACACACCTTCGGGATCAAATCGTTCCGATTGGCTCTGCGGATTGAATATCCGGAAGTAGGGCGAGGCGTCGGTCCCGGTCGATGAGCTCCATTGCCAGCCCCCGTTGTTGGAAGCCAGATCACCGTCGATCAAATGCTGCATGAAAAACCGCTCACCCTCGCGCCAGTCGATCAGCAGATTCTTGGTCAGGAACATCGCTGTGATCATCCGCAGCCGGTTATGCATCCAGCCGGTTTCCAGCATCTGGCGAATGGCCGCATCGACAATCGGGAGCCCGGTTCGGCCTTCCTGCCAGGCTTGCAGATCCGTTGGGGAGTGGCGCCACTGGAGCGCTTCCGTTTCGGGGCGGAAGGCGCGGTGACGGGACACCCTCGGAAAGCCGACCAGCACGTGCTTGTAGAACTCCCGCCAGAGCAGCTCGTTTATCCAGGTCACCGACCCCGAGTTGCCGGTTTCGAACTCGCCATTGTTGCTGCGCAGCGCTGCATGCAGGCACTGGCGTGGCGAAATCACCCCGGCAGCCAGGTAGGCGGACAGCCGGCTGGTGCCGGGTTTGGCGGGGAAATCGCGTTCTTGATCGTAGTAATGAACCTGCTCATCGGTGAACGTATTCAACCGCTCGCGTGCCTCGTCTTCGCCTGCCGGCCAGAGTGAGCGCAGCGTGTCGCTAGGCTCTGGGAAACCCTTGACCGTGTCGGGGATGACGTCGCTTTTGATTGCAAGCTTCCCTTGAGCCTTGGGCAACGCAACCAACGCGGGCATCGAGTAGTGCAAGCGGGCGTAACAAACCCTGCGAAACTGGGTGAAGACCTTGAAATAGCCACCGCTTTTGGTCAGCACGCTGCCGGGCTGGAAGAACAACTGGTCGAGGTGGCGGCTAAACAGGATGCCGACGGCATCAAGCGCGTCCTCTGCTTCACGGTCACGCCTGGCTTCATTGAAGCCGTATTCGTCGTTTACGTGGACGTTTTCAACGGCGTGCTGCTGACAGATATCAAGCAATGCCTTGGGCGCCTGAGCCCATGTTTCCGCGTGGACGATGAGCAACGGCACATTGAGCGCCTCCAGTGCCTTGCTCAGGTGGCTCAGGTTGCGCAGCCAGAAATCAACTTTGCATGCGGCATCGTCATGGCTTAACCACTGGCCGGGGCTGATCATGTACACGGCGATGGTTGGGCCCTGCTCCATGGCAGCGCTCAGCGCAGTGTTGTCGTGCACGCGCAGGTCGCTGCGCAGCCATATCAATTGCATGGTTATTCCTTAGATGAGCCCCAGCCCCTGCAGCGCTAGCTGCGCGGTCAAAGGGTCTTCGGCGAGCGTCAGACCAGTGACCTCACGCTCTGCTGCGGACAGGTCCGTCGAATGGATGCGTACCGCCGGCCCGACGATCAGCTTCGGGCACTCAATGTTGTGCAGCAGGCGAGGCAGCTGCCCGACGTTGAGTGATTTGCTGGAATACAGCAGCACGGCGCGTGGCTTGAGGTATTCGCAGGCCAGAGCCAGTTCGCCTGTTGGCAGCGGCCAGTCGAAGACTTCGACCGGGCAATCGGCGCTGCTGATCAACCAGGCGGTCAGCCACAAATGTGGCTCAAGCGGCAGGTCAGACTGATTGATCAGCAGCAACGGAGCGCCGCTGACCTGACGGTTGTTGTGGTACAGCCGCGCCCCGAACTTGCTGCGCAGCCAGGAGTAGAAGAACACTCGTTCCAGCTGGGCGCCAAACTGGCCTTGCCAGCGTTGTTCAAGAGAGGCCAACAAAGGGATCAATAGCTGTTCGCAGAGCGTGCGCGGTGGGTACAACGACATCGCTCGGTTCAGCGTGTCGTCCAGGCGGCGCTCAGCCAGTGCGGCGATGGCTTCATGCAGCGTCTGGCGCAGAATGTCCCAATCGTTTTCAACACTCGGTGCAGGCGCCTGGTGATCGTCGATCAGCTGCCTGACCTGGCTGACGGACACGCCACGGTTCAGCCAGGTCAGGATGGTCAGTACGCGCTCTACGTGCTCATTGCTGTAAAGACGATGCCCCTTGGGCGTGCGGTGCGGGACGATAAGGCCGTAACGACGTTCCCAGGCACGAAGCGTCACAGCGTTTACACCGGTCAGGCGGGCGATTTCGCGAATGGGCAGCCAGCCATTTTCAAACGGGCTCGCGGAGTCTTGCGGGTCGCCTTCCGGCGGTTCTTGCTCGGTAGTGGTCATGGTTAAATCGCGTTGCGCAAACTGAGGTTTTCCGGATGCGGCTGCAGGTACACCTGCAGCGCAATGTACGGATCGGGGTGTAGGCGAAAATGATGTTTGAGCAGCGTCAGTGGCACGACCAAGGGCACGATGCCTTGGTGGTACTGATTGATGAGGCCCTGAATTTCTTTCTTGTCGGAAGCACTGAGCGTCTGACGCAGGTAGCCGCACAGGTGCTGAAGCACATTGGTGTGCGTGCGACGTGTGGCCGGTTTTTTCAGCGCGCTCATCAGCTGGCTGAAATAGCGCGGTGCGACTTCGGCTGGGTCATTACGCCCCATGGTTCCCAACAGATTTCCGAGCGACTTGTACTGGATGGGGTCGTTGGCCATCAACTGGTATTTGTAGCGTGCGTGAAAATCAGTCAGTGCACGGCGAGTGATGCCGCTTTTCATGAGGGTCTGCCAGGCTGCGTAGGCAAACACCCGAGTGATAAAGTTTTCGCGCAAAACCGGGTCGTTGAGGCGGCCGTCTTCCTCGACCGGCAGATCTGGGTGACGTGCGCAGAATGCTTGAGCATAGATACCGCGTCCGCCGGTTTCGAAGGGTACGCCGTTGTCGCGATACACCTTGACGCGCTCCAGCCCGCACGATGGTGACTTCTGCATGAAGATATAGCCGCAGATGTCATCCATTTCGCCGGCCATGTGCTCGCCATAGTCGGCCAATTGCTGCGTCACGTTCATCGCGGAGTGAACGCTGCCAACCGCCTGCGGATGCTCCGGATCACCGACTAAACGGATGGCTTCGCGAGGAATGCCCATGCCGATGGCAACCTCCGGGCAAGCCGGAACGAAATCGAAATACTCGTTGAGGGCACGGGTGAGCAGGTGCGATTCCTTGTGGCCGCCATTAAACCTGACTTCCACGCCCATGAGGCAGGCACTGACGCCCAGCTTGGGTTTGGCGACTTGCGCGGCTGATTGCTCGAGTACAGCAGACATGACAACCCCTCGATGGATTTCTTGTACAGGATCATTGCTCTGTACAACATTGGCTCATCATAGGTTCGTAGCTCTACAAGTCAAACAGTTTGTACAAGATTTCCGGTTGACACGACAGGTTGCTCCGGTTGGGCGCGGGAACATCACAAGCCGACTGTTCCAGGCACTACCCGTTCTGCTTGGCCGTTCCCTCTCTCGGCCGTGTTATCTCCAGCCCATCTGCCAGCTCTGATCGTTTTGCAAAACCTGCCACGCGAGCTTTTGGCTGCGCTTGGTCATGACGGCTTGCAGTTCGATTTCCAGCACCGTGCCTTCTTCGTCACAGAACAGCTCGGTCACAAGGAAGTGCTTTTCACGGTTTTGAGGGGCTGCTGCTGTCCACTTGGACAGCAGCAATTTACGCGGGTTGAGACGGTTCATTCGAGGTGCTCCAGCAAGCGCCGCGCCGCCTCCTGCCCGCTCAGCCACGCACCTTCGACACGGCCCGACAAGCACCAGTCGCCGCACACGTAGAGCCCGAGGTCGGGGTCGGACAGCGCGCCCACTTCGCGGCCACCCGCCGGCCTCGCATAAAGCCAGCGGTGGGCCAGGGTAAATGCGGGAGCCGGGATGACGCAGTTGATCAGTTCGGCGAACGCGCCGTGCAGCTGATCAATCACGTCTTCCTTGGGCATGTCCAGGTGCTGGCGGCTCCAGGCGCTGGTGGCATGCAGGATCCAGGTGTCCATTGTGCTGTCGCGTCCGGGTTTGCTGCGATTCCGCGCCAGCCAGTCGATGGGGCTGTCCTGCACGAAGCAGCCTTCAAGGGCCGTATCCAGCGGTGCGTCGAACGCGAGGGCAACCGCCCAGGTCGGTTCCATTTTTACGCCTGCGACGACGCTTGCCAGCTTCGGGGCGTCAGCCAGCAGTGTGGTGGCCTGGGGGGCGGGAATGGCGATGACGACCTGGCTGAAGGGGCCATGGCTGCAGCCGTCGGCGTCCAGCAAATTCCAGTGCTGTTCGCCACGGAAAACTTCGGTAATTCGGCAGGAAAAGGTCACCGGCAAATCGCCGAGCATTGCCCTGGTGATTGCGCTCATGCGCGGCGTGCCCACCCAGCGCACCTGCTCATCGGGCGACAGGCTGAGTTTACCGCCGTGGAAGTTGTAGAGCTGGGGGTTCCATTCCGCAACGTGGCCGTCGGCCTGCCACTGCTGCACGGCAGAGGCGAAGCGGCGATCTCGCGCGGTGAAGTATTGTGCGCCCATGTCCAGCGCGCCGGCATCGCTGCGTTTGCTGGACATCCGGCCACCGCTTCCGCGGCTCTTGTCGAACAGGTGAACGCTGTGCCCGGCAGCCTGGAGCGACTGGGCGGCGGAGAGTCCGGCGATGCCGGTTCCGATGATTGCGATAGGGACAGTCATAGGGGCCTCGTTACCTTGTCTGCACAGACTACGCCTCAGGCAAAAGCTGTACAATGCCGTTTTTCGGTATAAGTTGTTGCCCTGCGCACGCAGGGCTGAAGCGGCCATTGGCTCGCTGACAATCTAATACTTCGCTCTCATCGCTCAACCGCACGCTCATGCTGTCCTAGTGGACAGCGGCAAAGTGAATCACTGAAACGTGACCTAAAGTTGAGTGATGATTCCGACCACGAGCTCATGGCTTGTGAAGAAATAGACTCCGCAATTGCGATGAACGCCACGTAAGGAACTCAGTCATGCACATCTTGCTGACCGGCGGTACAGGCTTGATAGGACGTCGTTTGTGTAAGCACTGGCTCGCTCAAGGCCATCAGCTGACGGTCCTCAGTCGCACGCCCGGCGACGTGCCGCGTTTGTGTGGCGCCGAGGTTCGTGGCATCGCCCACCCGGACGACGTCGGCAGCCAGCACGTCGATGCCGTGGTAAACCTGGCCGGCGCGCCGATTGCCGACCGCCCGTGGACGCGCAAGCGCAAAGTACTGTTGTGGGACAGCCGCATAACGCTGACCGAGCAACTGGTGACGTGGCTTGAGCGTCGCGAACAGAAGCCCGACGTCTTCATCTCCGGGTCCGCAGTGGGCTGGTACGGCGACGGCGGTGAGCGGGAACTCGACGAAAGCTCTCCACCGGTCAGCGAAGATTTCGCCAGCCGGCTGTGCATTGCCTGGGAAGAAACCGCTCAACGGGCCGAAGCGTTGGGCATCCGCGTGGTGCTTGTGCGCACCGGGCTGGTGTTGGCCAACGAAGGCGGGATGCTGCAACGTCTGTTACCGCCTTTCAAGATGGGCATGGGCGGACCGATTGGCAACGGACGTCAATGGATGCCCTGGATTCATATTGAAGATCAAATCGCCCTGATTGATTTTCTGATGAAACGGGATGACGCCAGAGGTCCCTATAATGCCTGCGCGCCAGCACCGACCCGGAATCGCGATCTCGCCAAAACCCTCGCGTCAGTGCTGCACCGCCCGGCGTTCATGCCGATGCCGGCCGTGGCGCTCCGCTTGTTGCTTGGCGAGTTATCGATCCTGCTGCTGGGTGGTCAGCGCGCCCGGCCAGACCGCTTGCAGGAAGCGGGTTTCACTTTCCGATTCACTGATCTGCGCGCGGCACTGGAAAACCTTCTGGGCCGCCACTGACATCAAGGTGTTGCATGACCGATCACGCATTACTGCTGGTTAACCTGGGTTCACCGGCGTCTACGTCGGTGGCCGACGTACGCCGTTACCTCAATCAGTTTCTGATGGACCCTTATGTTATTGACGTGCCGTGGCCAGTGCGTCGCCTGATCGTCTCGCTGATTCTAATCAAGCGCCCGGAGCAGTCGGCACATGCCTATGCATCGATCTGGTGGGAGGAGGGTTCGCCGCTAGTGGTGCTGAGCAAGCGGCTTCAGCAGGCGATGGTCAAGAAATGGAAACACGGCCCGGTCGAACTGGCGATGCGCTACGGCGAGCCTTCAATTGAAACGGTGCTTACCCGTCTGGCCGCTCAAGGCATCAAGAAGGTGACGTTGGCACCGCTTTATCCGCAGTTCGCTGACAGCACGGTGACCACTGTTATCGAGGAAGCCAAACGCGTAGTCCGTGAGAAGAAGCTGAGTTTCGACTTCTCGCTGCTGAAGCCGTTTTTCAATCAGCAGGAATACCTGGACGCCCTTGTGGAGAGCGTGCGTCCTCATTTGCAGCAGGATTACGACCACTTGCTGTTGAGCTTTCACGGCCTCCCCGAGCGTCATATCACCAAGCTCGATCCCACTGGCAACCACTGCTTTAAAAGCGGCAACTGCTGCCAGACTGCGTCGCCCGAAGTCTTGGCCGTCTGCTACCGTGCGCAGTGCATGCGCTCATCCGCTGAGTTCGCCAAGCTGATGGGGATTCCCGATGGCAAGTGGTCGGTGTCGTTTCAGTCGCGTCTTGGACGGGCCAAGTGGATCGAACCCTACACCGAGCCGCACTTGGCCGAGCTAGCCGCGCAAGGCGTGAAGAAGCTGCTGGTCATGTGCCCTGCCTTTGTCGCGGACTGCATCGAGACGCTTGAGGAAATTGGCGATCGCGGCGCCGAGCAGTTCAAGGAAGCAGGGGGCGAAGAACTCGTATTGATCCCGTGCCTGAACGATGACCCGAACTGGGCCAGGGCGCTCAATACTTTGTGCGAAAAGGCACCGGCGGTGGTGCTTTAGTCACACCGAGCAAGAGCGCGGTGAGCGTTGCTCAGCCGCCAGGAGCGAAACTGATCCGGCGCATTCGTGAGCAAGCTCACTCCCACAGGTGGCTGTGTACGCTGAAGAATCATGGGTGCAGTACCGGAATACTGTGGGAGTGAGGTCACTCCAACGGTAGCGCGCTCTAAAGGAACATGGGTGATGTTGTGGAGGACTGTGGGAGTGAGCTTGCTCGCGAAGGGGTCGTCCAGTCTTCATCAATGTGAAGTCAAGACAGCATTCGCCAGCAAGCCGGCTCCTACGGATTTGGCAGCGGCGGGCAAATCAAGGTGTTGCCCAAGCCCGGTGGACGATCCGTGGTATGAACCGGCGTGTTGGACACCCCGTAGCGTTTTCGCAGGTGTCGGCATACCCGTGGCGTTTCCCGGATTTTTTTGACGATTCGTGACATTTCCCGGAGTTGTTGGACGACCCGTGGCGTCTCCCGGATCTGTAGGAGCTGGCTTGCTGGCGAACCGGGCTGAGCATTCGCCGTAGGTCCACGCGGAATACACGTCGCTCGCAACAATGTTCATAACGCTCAGCCGCTATAACCCGCAGGCGAAAAAAAGGGGCGTCACGTGAGTGAAGCCCCTTTTTTTTAACGCTATGACGCTAAGGCAACTGGTCATCCAGGTGCTTGTTCTTCCATGCATCGTTACCCGGCAGGATGAGATTCAGCACGATGGCGGTCACGGCGCACAGCGCAATGCCCTTCATGCCGAAATCATCAGGGCCGTTGCCGGTGCCGATGAGTACACCACCAATACCAAATACCAGCGTAACCGACACGATCACCAGGTTGCGCGCCTCTGCCAGATCAACCTTGTGGCGAATCAGCGTGTTCATGCCTACCGCCGCGATCGAACCGAACAACAGGCACAGAATCCCGCCCATGACCGGCACGGGAATGCTCTGCAGCAATGCCCCGAACTTGCCGATGAACGCCAGGGTAATGGCAAAAATCGCAGCCCAGGTCATGATTTTCGGGTTGTAGTTTTTGGTCAGCATGACCGCGCCAGTGACCTCGGCATAGGTCGTGTTGGGCGGGCCCCCAAAAGCGCCGGCCACGGTTGTCGCGATGCCGTCGCCTAGCAGCGTGCGATGCAGGCCGGGTTTCTTCAGATAATCACGGCCTGTCACGCTGCCCACCGCAATCACGCCGCCGATGTGTTCAATGGCCGGCGCCAGCGCCACTGGCACAATGAACAGGATGGCCTGCCAGTTGAACTCCGGTGCCGTGAAGTGCGGCAAGGCCAGCCACGGCGCCGCAGCAATCTTCGCCACGTCGACCACGCCGAAGTAGAAAGACAGCGCGAAACCCACCAGCACGCCCGAGATAATAGGCACCAGACGGAAGATGCCTTTGCCGAACACCGCAACGATCAACGTGGTCAGCAGCGCGGCCATGGAAATGATGATGGCGGTGTTGTACGGAATCAGCTCGGCGGCGCCATCGCCGGTGCGACCCATGGCCATGTTTGCAGCAATGGGAGCCATCGCCAAACCGATGGAAATGATCACCGGGCCGATCACCACGGGCGGCAGCAGGCGGTCGATGAAACCGGTGCCTTTGATCTTCACTGCCAGGCCGAGGAAGGTGTAGACGAACCCGGCCGCCATGACGCCGCCCATGGTCGCAGCCAGGCCGAACTGCCCTTTGGCGAGGATGATCGGGGTAATGAAGGCAAAGCTGGAGGCGAGGAATACCGGCACCTGACGCCCCGTCACCACCTGGAAGCACAGTGTGCCGAGCCCTGCGGTGAACAGCGCAACGTTGGGGTCAAGGCCGGTAATCAGCGGCATCAGTACCAGCGCGCCAAATGCCACGAAGAGCATCTGCGCCCCTGACAATATGGTCCGCCAGAGTGGATCGTTGAACTCATCCGGCTTCATCAGGCGTCCTTCTGCTTGGTGCCGAAGATCTTGTCACCGGCATCGCCCAGGCCCGGAATGATGTAGCCATGTTCGTTCAGGCACTGGTCGATGGACGCCGTGTAGATGTTGACGTCGGGATGAGCCTTTTCAACCGCGGCGATGCCTTCCGGTGCGGCCACCAGGACCATGGCGCGGATGTCGCGGCAGCCTGCCTTTTTCAACAGGTCAATGGTCGCGACCATGGACGAGCCTGTGGCAAGCATCGGGTCGATGATCAGCGCCAGACGCTGGTCGATCTCAAGGGCAAGTTTTTCCAGGTAGGTATGCGCTTCGAGGGTCTCTTCGTTGCGCGCAACGCCCACGGCGCTGACCTTGGCGCCCGGGATCAGGCTGAGCACACCTTCAAGCATGCCGATGCCCGCACGCAGGATCGGCACCACGGTGATTTTCTTGCCGGCGATCTTCTCGACCTGAACCGTACCGGCCCACCCTTCGATGTTGTAGGTTTCCAGCGGCAGGTCTTTGGTCGCTTCGTAAGTCAGTAGCGCGCCGACTTCCTGGGCCAGTTCACGAAAATTCTTGGTGCTGATGTCGGCACGGCGCATCAGGCCGAGCTTGTGGCGGATCAGCGGATGGCGGATCTCACGAATGGGCATAGGGGAAAGGCTCCAGCGGGCGGGCAAAAAAAACGGCTTAGATTAATCTATTCAGCTGTAACTTGTCCTGAAGGTTGGCGGCGGGCTTCCACATTTGTGGTACGGCAGTGCAACGTTAGTCCAGAAACACTTGCCCTGATGTCGGCGGATGCGTACCTTTGCCCGCTTTTCCTCAAACAGCACCCCCTGGAGAGCGTCATGTCCGCTGATCTCGAGCATATCCGTCAAGTCATGCGCGAGGCCGACTGCCTTTACAACGAGGCCGAAGTCGAGGCCTCCATCGCCCGCGTTGGCGAGCAAATCAATGGCGTGCTGGCCGACCGTAACCCGGTGGTATTTTGCGTAATGAATGGCGGGCTGATCTTCGCCGGCAAGCTGCTCACCCATCTGAATTTTCCGCTGGAAGCGTCCTACCTGCACGCTACCCGCTATCGCAATGAAACCAGCGGCGGCGACCTGTTCTGGAAAGCCAAACCTGAAGTGTCTTTCATCGACCGTGACGTGCTGATCATCGACGACATCCTTGATGAGGGTCATACCCTCGGCGCGATCATCGACTTCTGCAAGCATGCGGGCGCACGCGCGGTCCATACGGCCGTGCTGATCGACAAGGATCACGACCGCAAAGCGCGGCCGGACCTGAAGGCCGATTTCGTCGGCCTTCCTTGCATCGATCGCTACATCTTCGGTTATGGCATGGATTACAAAGGCTACTGGCGCAACGCCGCCGGCATTTATGCCGTGAAAGGCATGTAAAGAAATTCCAGGCTGTCTCATGTCGTGAGGTCTACCTGAAATCTTGGGTACTTACCGAGATTGACTGTGGGATCGCGCTTGCCCGCGAAAGCATTCGTCCGGTTATCGTCGATGCTGCCTGACCCACCGCCTTCGCGGGCACGCGCGCTCCTACAGAATGGGGCGTCCATTCGAGTTTCAGAGGTTGCCGATATCGCTCGGCACAACCTGCAGATGAGCGGCGTACGGCACATGCTAGAGTGCCTCCCACTTTTTTCGGGAGGCGCCCATGCCCTTATCGTTTCGAAGCACCGCTGCGTTGATATTGCTGATGACGTTGCCACTTCCCGCGCTTGCCGAACCCATGCACGCGCAATACCTCCCGCCGGATGAGCTGTCGGTGCGCGAAGGCGAGCCAGAGCAGCAGCAATTGCTGCAGATCATCGAGTATTCGGTGGTAGTGGGCAGCCAGCGACAGTCGAACCAGCAACCCATTCCCGTCACTTCTCCGCTGGTCGTGCGCCTGAAAGGCAAGCCCATGAACAAGGGAGCGACCATTGCCGAGGTGTTGATCCATTTCGACGGTGAAAGCAAAAGCCTGAAGAAACCCACCTACGACGAGCCTTCTCGCACGCTGACGTTGTACTACCCCGCAACTCAGTACCGTGCGGTCATGGATTTGCTGCGCAACGAGAAGGTTTACTGCCAGTTTCTCAGCTACGCCAACGGCCATGTCTGGGCCGACCTGCACACCGGTAGCGTACGCGCGCGTTGAGCCCGCGCACGAGCGGGGGGTAAACTGCCCGCCACGAAATGTCCCGCAAGTCAGTTGGAGTCAGCAATGCGTAAAGATAAGAAGCAGGTGATTGGCGATGAAATCGGCGACGCCCAGATCAAGCAGTTTCTGGACTTCGAGCCGGTCGACGCTACCTCTCCATCGCTGCACAAGCTGATCAAAGCCTATCGCGGCCTGCGCGTTGACGACTTCGCGCGATTCCTTACGTTCTTCAAGGAAGCCGGCTACGACCTCGACGGCAAGGACGAGCACGGCAATGACTTCGTGACCCTGATCAAGGATCAGCGTAACGCCGAGGATTACATCGAGCTGATCCAGAAGGCAAAAGGCTGAACATGTGATTGCCGGGCGCTGCTCTTCAGCGCCCGATGTGCCTTTTCAAACGGTGACCATTTTTCGCTTCTGTTCTGCCCCACGCAATTCAAAGACAATTCCCACCGCACGTCTCGGTCTTCACAACATCTGAACGCCGCGCGCTGAACCATACTCATCCCCGTGGCAACGTTCACAGGGATACGAGCAGGACGCTCGTTTTTACACAGAAAGGGAATTCATCAAATGAAAAACACACCGCCCCAAGTCATGTCCGGCATCGTGGCGATCTTCATGACTGCCGTAGCCGCTTCTGCACAAGCGGCTTACCCCAAGAGTATTCAGCTCAACATCCAAATGTGGAACCAGACAGGCATGGACCTTGCGCTGAGTGCCGCTAGCTGGGCCCCGACCGATACCGACTACTCCGCCTATGGCTTTTCGGCTAAGGAACCCACTGCGTCGGTGTCGATTACGCTGAAGAAGCCGCGTAACGATTCTGCGAGTTTCCGGGTAAGCGGTGAGGGCAAGATCTGCGAGTTCAGGGCCGCCCACGAAACAACGTTCGACTGGTTCTCCCTCAATCCGGCGCCGCAGAAGTCTGCAACGGGCAAATCGGTTGGGACAGTACCGGCAGAGTGCACTGCGACAGTTATCAAAGGGACGAACGCAATGAAGGCCTATAGCGTCAGGTTCGTGATGAAATAGCAGGGAGTTGATCCCCAGGAAATAAAAACCCCACCTCTTCAGGTGGGGTTTTTAGTTGCGCGGGACCTAAAGGCGGTGCGGTATCAAGCGAAACTTGGCGTTTCGCTGTTCTGCACCAGGTCCAGGCTTTGGTCGCTCTGGGCACTGACACGCTGGTAAAGCTGCGCGTCGGTTTCCAGCGCTTTTTCGCGGGCCGGGAAGATCTCGTTCAGCTTGGCGGCCCACTCCGTACGCGCTTTATCCGGGAAGCAGCGTTCAAGCAGATCCAGCATGATCGAAACCGTCACCGAAGCGCCTGGCGAGGCGCCGAGCAGCGCCGCGAGCGAGCCGTCTTTGGCCGACACCAGTTCGGTACCGAATTGCAGGACGCCACCTTTTTTAGGGTCCTTCTTGATGATCTGCACCCGTTGCCCTGCGATTTCCAGCCGCCAGTCTTCAGCTTTGGCCTCTGGGTAAAAACGCCGCAGTGCATCCAGTCGCTGCTCCATGGACTGCCGCACTTCGCTGATCAGGTATTTGGTCAGGTCCATGTTGTCGCGGGCCACTGCGAGCATCGGAGCGATATTCGCCGCGCGGATCGACAGCGGCAAGTCCATGAGCGAGCCGTGCTTGAGGAACTTGGTCGTGAACCCGGCATAGGGCCCGAACAGCAGGGATGTCTTGCCGTCGACAACTCGGGTGTCCAGGTGCGGTACTGACATGGGCGGAGAACCCACGGCCGCCTGGCTGTAAACCTTGGCCTGGTGATGCTTGACCACTTCAGGGTTGTCGCAACGCAGCCACTGGCCGCTCACCGGGAAGCCGCCGAAACCCTTGCCCTCTTCGATGCCGGACATCTGCAGCAATGGCAGCGCTGCGCCGCCGGCGCCGAGGAACACGAATTTGGCGTCGATATCGCGGGTGCTACCGCTGTTGACGTCTTTGATGGTGACGGTCCAGCCATCGCCCTTGCGAGTGAGGTCAGTGACGCGTTTGCAGTATTTGACCTGTGCATCGGGCGCGCTGGCCAGGTGCTTGAGCAGCAGGTTGGTCAGATTGCCGAAGTTGACGTCCGTGCCATGCATGACCCGGGTCGCCGCGATGGGCTCGTCGGCCGGACGCCCGGGCATCATCAGTGGCATCCATTCGGCCAGCCTGGCTTTGTCTTCGGTGTACTCCATGGAGGAGAAGGCGTGATGGGTACGCAGCGCTTCGTAACGCTTTTTCAGATACGCCATGCCTTTTTCACCCTGAACGAAGCTCAGGTGCGGAACCGGGGTGATGAAGGAGCGCGAAGAACCGAACGTGCCTTTACGAGCAAGGTAGGCCCAGAACTGTTTGGACACCTCGAACTGGGTGTTGATGTGAATCGCTTTTTTGGTGTCGATCGAGCCATCGGCCGTTTCCGGCGTGTAGTTCAGCTCGCACAGCCCGGCGTGGCCGGTGCCTGCGTTGTTCCAGGGGTTGGAGCTTTCTGCAGCACCGGAATCCATGAGCTCCACCACCTCAAGCTTGAGGCTGGGGTCGAGCTCTTTGAGCAGTACGGCGAGGGTGGCACTCATGATGCCTGCCCCGACCAACACTACGTCGACTGCTTCGTTATGCGCCATTAACGCGTCTCCAAAATCTGCAGCACCAAATTGACGGCATGCATTCCCGTGGTCAGTCGCCAGTTGCGGGCGGCGCGGCTTGGCGCGGTGCCTCGTACAACCTGGCCGGGATCGCCATGTCCGATTCTTCGCAATTTTGCATCTTCAGCGGACGCCACCGAACGAGCCTGGTTGATGCTTACACAATCAGCATGAACGCATTTTTCGGCCCGAACAGCCATTCGACTATCGTCAAGGCATCCGGTTGTGCAACCCGTCCGGCTGGACAGGCTTCAGGCTCCTGTGACGGAGACTGCGTTGCGGTCGGTCCTTTGCAAGGGGGCTGGGTCAGACGCTAACGGTGCATTTACAAACGCGTAACTATTCATTTGCTTGCCACACTCTTGTGAAGTTGTGAAAACCCGTTTTTTTCACGCTCTTTTGGAGACGCGAACCTCAAAAAGGGCTGCGCGGTGGCAGCTCTGGCAGATCAGGTTCATACGCGATGTGAGGCAAGGACTGGCGCGGGACGTTCAAACCGATTGACTGTCCGGCATCAGTGCTGCGCCCGCATCGGGCTGCACATGTCTGTGTGGAAGGCTCTCTGTGGGCAATGCGGAGGAGTCGACAGGTGCTGTCAACGATGCTGCGAGGCCCGATCAGGAGACGTCCTTATAATCGGGGGAAGATTATAGCGATGAAACGGGCAGAAATGATCCAGCAAAAATGACTTTTATTTGCCTTCCGGTCAGATACTGAGCAATTGCCGGGCGGTAATCGCACGTGACCGGGAAGTCACTCGGGCGCTGGAGGGAAGGGGACGGTTCAGCCAGCACAAGTTGGCATCGTGGACCTCGACCCAACCCTGGCCGCAGGGCTGCTGAGCGCAGTGCTTGAACGACACGCAAATTCCATGCTGGTCCACGAGGGCATAGTGACGATAGCGGCGGCGCACTGAAAACAACGACCAAAGAAAGTCCATGGCAGGACTCCTTGCGGGAGAGTTGAAAAAAGTATCGCGCGCGGGCATGACATCGCTGTGACGTTGCGATTGCGCAATTGTGTTGATTGCCGCTGCGGGGTCGTACCGGAACCGTTGCGATGGCACTTTGTCGTATCTTTACCCTAGTGAGCGGCCTCGGGAGGTCGCTATACTGCGGCACATTTTTGTGCCTTGGCCCATGGAGAAATGAGCATGTTGCGTCGCGTTCTGTTCGGTTTGCTTGCCGCTGGCAGTCTGACCCTGGCGGGCTGTGCCCACAGCCCGCAATCCCTCACGCCGGAGCCCAAGCTGAACGCTCAACTGGCGCCGGTCGGTCACGGTCAGCAAGTGGTGGTGCGGGTGGTTGACGGCCGTCAGTCGCAGACGCTCGGCACGCGCGGCGGCCTGTACCCGGAAACCAGTTCGATCACGGTGAACGGCCAGCAGTTGCTGCCACAGTTGCAGGCCCAGGCTGAAGCGGGCGTGCGGTTGCTGGGGTTCACGCCGGTGCAGAACGGCAGCGGTCCGCAATTGACCGTCACGCTGGCAGACCTGAAGTACCAATCGCCCAAGGAAGGCCTGTACGTCACCGAGGCCAACATCAGCTCGACGTTCCGCGCTGATGTCCAGAACGCCGGGCGTAATTACAGCGGCCGCTACGCAGCCTCGCTGGATCAACGCTTCGGCATGGCGCCGAACGAAGAGACCAACACCAAGCTGATCAGCGATGTGCTGAGCGACGCACTGACTCGCCTGTTCCAGGATCAGACGATCGGCCGTACCCTCGGCCAATAAGCGCTACGCCCAAGGTGATAAAAAACCCCGGCTTCGTGAGAAGTCGGGGCTTTTTTTTTGCAGGCAATTTGCAGGATCAGGCGGAGCCGTTGCTCGACGCTTTCAGGCAGCCTGGTAAAAATCCAGAAAACTGTACCCGGTCCGAAGATCCACATCCGGCAGATCATTGTGCGCATGGCCGCCAAGGGCGCAGTACACCAGCCAGTGCCTGTCCTGGACGTTGAAGGCGAGCGCGTCGATCAATGCTTCCTGTTCGTCACTGGGAGCAATGAGGTAAAGGCGGTCCTGGTTGTGGGCGTGAAGCATGACGCTCTCCGTGGCAGTGGGTCGGTTTGAGGTCCCGTACAGTGCCCGGTTCAGGTGACGTTAAGGTGACAGCGCTTAGTGTGATCGGCAGATCCACACAGAGTCTGCGGCGCGCATTGAGCCGGCGCCATCGAGGCATCATGTCGCTCATCCATCACTCCCCCGGCATCGCCATCAACCTCTGCGCCTTGCTCGCGGCAGGCCCCGGCATCTGGCTGTTGCACACCACCCGCTCGCGCGAGCAGCGGGAGTTGGCTCATCTGCACCACCTCACCGAGCAGGCCCCCATCGATGAGCCCATGCACCTGATGGACGTGCCGACGCTGCGCATGATCCGCATGAGTTACCGGTTCGGGACGGCATGCCTGGCCTTCGCGCTGCTGTTGTCGTGGATGAGCACAAAGCTGTAAGCGCCGGATGGACGCAGACGTGCCCATTCGCGCTCAACCGATTCACCGCGGCACGCAACGAAAAACGGCGCCCCTTTGAGCGCCGTTGGTGCTTGAGCCGATGCCTAAAGTGGCAACCCGGCCTTGACCCGATACTGATTGCGCACCGGCATCGCGTACTGCTGAATCAGAAACGGGCGATGCTCGGCAGGGCAACCATTGAGGCGGCGCTGCCATTCGTCTTCCGCACGCTCCAGCTCATCGGCCGGGAATACGTCGGCAGCCCTCGGCACCTTCAGCGCCGGTTCGGCATCGGCCCACTGCGCGTAGGCCAGGTAATGCACCGGGAACAACCGGTAACCGCCCAGGATCTGCCGATCCATTTCAATCGCCAGCTGCTTGGTGTCTTCGAACAGCTCGGTGATCGGTGGCGCGAAGTTGACGTGCACGCGGCCCTTGTAACCGGTGATGCCCAGGGCAATGCTGACATCGTCCTCGCCGGGCACCTTGGTGTAGCCGCCCGTCGTCGCGCGGATGTACAGCTCCCGGGCCTTGGCGTGATCGCAAGGGTCGTATTCGTAGCTGATCGAAACAGGCGTCAGGTTCAGGGAGCGGATGACTTCGCCGAACGGCTCGTCTTTACGGCTCATGTGAAACATCTTGAGGATGGCCGATTCGGTGCGGTCGTCGCCGTCTTTGGCGCGGCCTTCAGCCTGGGCGATCCAGATCGACTGACAGTCTGTACGGATCGAGTGGTTGATGTAGGCCGACAGCAACTGATAAGCGGCCATTTTCTCGCGGCGCCCGGTAATGGAGCGATGCACGATGAAGCTTTTGTTCAGGCGCATCAGGTCGCTGACGAAGGGCTTTTGCAAAAGGTTGTCGCCAATGGCGATGCGCGGCGTCGGCAAGCCCGCGTGGTAGACCGCATAGTTGACGAAAGCCGGGTCCATCACGATGTCACGGTGGTTGGCCAGGAACAGGTAGGCCACCCCGGACTTGAACTGCTCGACGCCGGTGTAGGTCACACCGTCAGTGGCGCGTTCAATGGTGTGATCGACGTAATGCTCAACCTTGTCCTGCAAGGCGGCGACGGTATCGATACCCGCGAACTGGCGGCGCAGCTTGCGCGCGATGGCGGGTTGCAGGATCCAGCCGAGAGTGCCGGCCAGTCGCGGAAATCGGAAATGCGTGAGGATCGCAAGGAACGCCTTGTCACCCAGCAGCCGGTCAAGCACGGCTTTTACTTCGGTGTCGTCGTACGGTCGGATGGCATCGAATTCGCCCATCATGCTCTCTTGTCGGAAACAGCTAAGGTAAAGGAGGGTCGAGTCCGCTCGCATTGGCCTGGACGAAGGCCCAGAGGCCTGATCCCTGGAAGGCGGCCGCGCAGCAAGACGGCTTCGCTCAAGGTGCAGACAATGCCGATGCCCGGATGTCAGGGATAAAGCTCGACCCGCAAACAAGTCGGCGATTATACGCAAAACTGGGCCCGGAGACTGTGATGCAGGAAATACAGGATTATGAATGCCCTTATTGCGGCGAACCGGTGGAAGCCGTGCTGGACCTGTCGGGTGGCGATCAGGCCTACATCGAAGATTGTCCTGTCTGTTGCAGGCCGATCAATTTTAGCCTGCAGACCGATGGGGAAGACTGGACGCTCGAAGTGCGCAGCGAGAACGAGTGATGCGAAAGGTCTATGAGCCCGAGCACCTGATGGAGGGCGAGCTGCTGCAGGCAATGCTTGCCAGCGAAGGTATCGAATCTCACATCACCGGGCGCCATTTGCTCGGCGCCGTTGGGGACCTGCCTGCGTTCGGTTTGCTGGGCCTTACGGTCGACGACGACCGAGCCGAGCAGGCGCGCCAGTTGATCACCGAGTACAATGCCGCTTTTCCGCTGCCCGGCGACGAGCCTGACAGTTACCCCGATGTACTGCTGTGCTGAATCTCGTTTGGTGGCGCTGCATCCGTTTTGACAAAGAGTTGTGCTGAGCCCATGTGTGGACGTTATGCCCTGTTTCGTTGGTCACCTGCCTTTGCCGCTTTGCCCGGATTCCCGAGTGACCAGCATGCGCAGTGGAATATTTCTCCAGCCGCTTCGGTCTTGATGGTCAGGGCGGCGGCGGGTCAGAGCGAGGAGAGCGGATCAGGCGTTGGTGAGGAGCCCGGTCGTGAGGTGGCGCGAGCACGCTGGGGGCTGACGCCGCCATGGTTGACCGACATGTCCCGCACACCGGCCCACGCGCGGGCCGAAACCGTGGCCGAACAACCGATGTTCCGCCAGGCTTTTCGTGAACGACGCTGCCTGCTTCCGGCCAACGGCTTTTATGAGTGGCGCGGGACCGTGCGTAAACGACCGTTCTGGTTGACGCCAGCCGAGGGGTCCACCCTGTATTTCGCCGCGATCTGGGAAGCGTACCCCGTCGAGGGCCACACGTACTTGAGCACTGCTGTGATCACCCAGTCGGCCATGAGCCAGCGCCGCCCGCTCATCCTCGATGAAGAAGGGCAACGCGCCTGGCTCGACCCGGACTGCCCGTTGATCACGTTGCAGGCAATGCTCGCCGCGCCGCAGCTTCAACTGCGCGAACGACCGCTGGCCAATCTGGTAAACGATCCCAAGCTCAATGCGCCGGAATGCCTGACGCCTTTGTAGCTCCCTCTTGCTCGCGTTAAACACGCCGATATTCGCTGCAGGACAGCCTGGATGTTCAGGTGCAGGACATCTTCGCGAGCAAGGTGGAGCGCCACCCCGGTCACTCCCTCAGTGGCATGTTCGCTGCGCGAAAGGCGGCGTCTGGACGACGAGGGCTCTCCTGAAGTGATCTGCCTGCGAAGCCTGAGGGCGGCACGAACGATCGCGGAATTTGTTTGCCCCATTTTGCCTCACAGACGGCTGGCATCTGGTGCTCAGCCTGCGTATTGCCTAGGATGGCGCGATTGTTTCAATGGAGATACGAAATGCGCAGGATTTTTGCTCTTTGTGGCGTGACAGCAGCGTTGCTGGTCGCAGGCTGCCAGGCGGTCAACACCACCACCGGTGACTCGGTGGGTGTCGAGCGCAAGCAATACATGTTCAGCATGCTCTCGACCGATCAGGTCAATCAGATGTACGCCCAGTCGTATCAGCAGACCGTCAGCGAAGCGTCCTCCAAAGGCGTGCTCGACAACAGCAGTGCTGAGGCCAAACGTGTCCAGGCCGTGGCCAAACGACTCATCGCCCAGGCGCCGAAACTGCGACCCGACGCTGCGCAATGGCAGTGGGACGTCAACCTCATCAAAAGCGATGAGTTGAACGCCAACTGCGGTCCGGGCGGCAAGATCATCGTGTACAGCGGGCTGATCGACACGCTTAAGCTCAGCGACGACGAGTTGGCTGCGGTCATGGGTCACGAGATCGCCCATGCCTTGCGCGAACACGGCCGTGAAGCCATGTCCAAGGCGTACGGCGTGCAAATGGCGAAGCAGGGCGCCGGTGCGTTACTGGGGTTGGGTCAGGACAGCCTGGCCCTGGCTGACACCGTGGTTGATTACAGCCTGACGCTGCCAAACAGCCGCGCCAACGAAAACGAAGCGGACCTGCTCGGGCTGGAGCTCGCGGCGCGGGCGGGCTACAACCCGAACGCCGCGATCACCCTGTGGCAGAAGATGGAAGCTCAAGGCGGCGCATCGCAGCCAGAGTTCATGAGCACCCACCCGGCTTCATCCAACCGGATTGCCTCTTTGCAAGCCGCGATCCCGAAAGTGATGCCGTTGTACCAACAGGCACCAAAGGGCTGATCATCGCCTGATCCCGATAGGTATGAGCTTGCGCGGCGTTTTTCGGAGCGGGCTGGTGCATGAAACTCTATAGGAGTGAGCTTGCTCGCGATCATCAACGGTCGCCGCGTATCTGCGGAGCGCTTGAAGAGCATCGCGAGCAAGCTCACTCCTACAATGGGTTGCCGTCTGCGGCCTATACCCAGCCGCTGACCTGCATCGCCTTGTAGACGGCAACGATCGCCAGAATGAAAAACGCGCCTGCGGCCAGGCGGCGAATCAAGGTCAGGGGCAGCTTCTCGGCCGCGAAATTACCTGCCAGCACCACCGGTACGTTAGCCAGCAACATGCCCAATGTCGTCCCGATAATCACCAGCCACAGGTAGGAATATTGCGCAGCCAGCATGACCGTGGCGATTTGTGTCTTGTCGCCGATCTCTGCGATGAAGAACGCGATGAGCGTGGTCAGGAAGGGGCCGAACTTGCGTGCGGTATTGGCTTCGTCGTCGTCAAGCTTGTCTGGCACCAGCGTCCACAACGCAGTGGCGGTAAAGCTGGCGGCGAGAATCCAGTGCAGGATGGCGTCGGACAGATAGGTGCTGAACCACGCACCGACGGCGCCGGCCGCGGCATGGTTGGCCAGCGTGGCTGCGACGATACCGGCAATGATTGGCCAGGGCTTGCGAAAGCGAGCAGCCAGCACGAGCGCGAGGAGTTGGGTCTTGTCACCGATTTCAGCCAGTGCGACGACAGCGGTGGGGACCAACAGGGATTCCAGCATCAGGGTTTTCCTAAGGGGCGGGTCGACACGGCTATGACACGTACAACCTCCCCGCCCCGGGTCAGGATGTTCGTGTCATAGGTCTTGTCAAACCACCGATCCGTCTGAGCGGATCTGGGGTCGCACGCACCATGGTCTGAGGACCAAGTATGTTGATGCGTGCCGGACGAGCGTGGCGCTCGTGGGAGACTACTCCCCTAGGACGGAGCGGATTCTGCCTAGACGTTTGCCTTTCGGCAAGCGCTAATTATCACGCACGTTTAGCGCGGTAAATCCTAAAGCCCTGACCCTCGGCCATCACCGCGCAGGGCCCCAGGTGCGCCTCGATGATCGGCTGATAGCGCAGGAAACTATTCGCCACCAGTCGAAGTTCGCCACCTTTTCGCAAATGTTCTCGCGCTTTTTTCAGCAGATTTTCGGTCGCGCCGTAGTCGGTATGCACGCCGGTATGGAAGGGAGGATTGGTCAGGATCGAGTCCAGATCCTCGGGGGCCGCATCAATGCCGTTACCGGTCAGCACCTCGGCCTCCAGGCCATTGGCTGCAAGGGTGAGGCGGCTGCTGGCGGTGGCGAACGCATCGACATCAAGCATCGTCACGCGCGTTTCGGGGTATCGACGTTTCACTGCCGCACCGAGTACGCCTGCGCCGCAGCCGAAATCGAGCACGTGGCCGGCGGGGAGTCTGTCGATGTTCTCCAGCAGCAATGCCGAGCCTCTGTCCAGGCGACCATGGCTGAAAACGCCGGGCAGGCTCACTACTTTCAGTGCGCCGCCTTCGATTTCGACGTCGAAGCGTTTGGCCAGGCTGTCGAGCTCAACCTCCTGTGGAGGATTTTCGACGGTGACTTGCCAGAGCTGGCAGTGACGAGCGCTGTCCAGCTTGCGGGTGCGGCCCAAGGGGCTGAGTTGGCGGGCGGCGGCTTCGATGCCGCCGCGCTTTTCGCCCACCAAAAACAGTTCACGGCCCGCCAGGCGCGAAGCCAGCGCGTTAATAAGGTAGTCGGCGAGGTCGCGGGCCTTTGGCAAAAAAAGCACGGCGGCCTCGAAGGGCTCGGCCGGTGCTTCGGTGCCAAAATGCACACGCTCGGCAAAGCGTGTGTCGAGTGTGTCGAAGTCGCCGGCATGCCAGCTCCAGCCGCGTGCGTTGGGCAGTGTGCCTAGCAGATCATCGGCCGGGAGGCCGGTCAGCAGCAAAGAGCCTTGAAACAAATCGGCCTGCCGGAGTAACACTTCACTGCGCGGGTCCATCATCGGCTCCTCGAAAAAAGGGCGAAGTCTAACAGGCCTGCCGGGCCGTGCGCGCCTTGCGAAACCGCGCTCCAGCCGGCAAGCGGATGGCTGTCAGCTCACGACCCGAATGGGTTGTCCTGCCTGAAATGCCAAGGCATTTTCGTTGATCTGGCCGACGATGCGCTGTCGGGCTTCCTGGCTGCCCCATGCGCTGTGCGGCGTGATAATCAAGCGCGGAATATCCCCTGACAGCAACGGGTTGCCGTTGACCGGTGGTTCGACGGTCAGCACATCGGTGGCCGCACCGGCGAGATGACCGTTGCGCAGGGCGTCGGCCAGGGCTTGTTCGTTGATCAAGCCGCCACGCGCAGTGTTGATGACGAATGCTTTTGGTTTCAGCAGGCTCAACTCGTGGGCGCCAATCATGTCGCGCGTGTGCTCATTGAGCGGGCAGTGCAGGGTGAGGGCATCGACCTGCGGCAGCAGCTCATTCAGGGGTACGCGATCGGGTCGTGTGGGGCGGCCGGGAATCTGGCCCGACAGCACGCGCATGCCGAAGGCTTCGGCGAGCTTCGCCACGGCGCCGCCCAGTTCGCCATGCCCCAGCAGGCCGAGTGTTTTGCCTTCCAGCTCTACGATAGGAAAATCCAGCAGGCAGAACTGCTTCGACTTCTGCCACTGGCCCTGATGAATGGCCTGCTGGTAGTCGGGCAGGCGAGTGGCCATGGCCAGCAGCAGCATCAGCGTGTGCTGGGCCACGGAAGGGGTGCCGTAGCCCTGGCAGTTGCTGACGACCACTCCGTGTTTGCGCGCAGCGTCGAGGTCAATGTTGTTGACCCCGGTTGCGGTGATCAGCACCAGCTTGAGGCCCGGACAGGCGGCAAACGTGGCGGCATCAATCACGATCTTGTTGGAGATTGCCACTTCGGCGTCCTTCAGACGCTCAGCGACTTGATCCGGTGTGGTGCTGGCGTGCAGCACCAGATCGCTGAACGTCTCACGCCACGGCGAGAGGTCGAGGTCCCCTAGATCCAGAGAGGTGTGATCCAGGAAAACTGCTCGGCATTGACTGGGCATCAGCTGTACCTTTTGCTCGGTGAGTGGGAGGCGTAATGTAACGAGCCTACCAGAGCCTGCCGCTCGCCAATACGCCTGGAGAACCTTCGATGTACTGGACGGAATTTCTAACCGTTGCGCTGATTCACCTGCTGGCGGTCGCCAGCCCCGGCCCGGATTTCGCGGTCGTTGTACGCGAAAGCGTGACCCACGGGCGCAAGGCCGGCACTTACACGGCCATGGGCGTGGGCACGGCGATATTCCTGCACGTGGGCTATTCGCTATTGGGGATTGGCCTGATCGTTTCGCAGTCCATCGTGCTGTTCAATGCCTTGAAATGGGCCGCCGCCGCATACCTGCTTTACATCGGCTTCAAGGCGTTGCGCGCCAAACCGGCGAGCGCATCGGATGGCCCGATCGACATCGCCAAAGGCGAGCGCACCGCCCGAGGTGCCTTCACGGCAGGGTTCGTCACCAATGGGCTCAATCCGAAAGCGACCTTGTTCTTCCTGTCGCTGTTCACCGTTGTGATCAACCCGCACACGCCGATGCTGGTCCAGGCCGGTTATGGCGTTTACCTCGCGTTCGCGACCGGCGCATGGTTCTGCATGGTGGCGCGTCTGTTCAGCCAGCCGCGAGTACGTGCCGGGTTCGCCCGAATGGGCCACTGGTTTGATCGGGCCATGGGCGGCGTTCTGGTTGCGTTGGGTTTGAAACTGGCGTTTACGGAAATGCATTGATGTTGATGTGATGGTCTTTTGCGATGCCACGCTGAAAGTTGAATGCTGGGGATCGCGATGCGATCGAAGAAGACTTCTACGATAGCTAGGTAACCCGTTTAAAAACATACCCGCCTAAACGGCGGGTTTTCTTTGTCCGTGCGTTTTATTCGATGCGAGGAGGGTAGGGCTCGTAGTGCCGCGCCCGATATCACAAATAATAAAAAAATCTCCATAACTATGTATTACCTGACATCAGAGGGATGAGCGTTACGTGGTTGCCATACAGACAAAAAGGAGAACCTGTATGAGCAACACCGGAGAAAAAAATATTGTAGTCAATCGAGGGATCCCTCCCGGTAATCCTTACGGCTCTGGCGGGGGGCTTCGACCCTCCCGTGACGGATGGAGCATTGGATGGGGTGGTAGAGGAGGTGAGGGCGGCAGAGCTGGGACATTGTCTAGCTCCAAACGTCGCCGCCTGCGCATTCTTGATAAGCGCCGCCGTGCACAGGAAGCGCGTCAGCAAGCTGAAGCTGCCCGCGCTAAGGCGGCCGCTGAATTACAGGCTCAAAAAGAAGCTCATCAGCAATCCATTGCTGATGCTGAAGCACGGGTTCGGGCCCAGGCTCACGCTGCGGCTGAGCAAGACGCCAGAAGGGAAGCACAAGCTCAAGCCGCTATTGCTGCGGCAAACGCGCGAGCCGAGCAAGAGCGTGAAGCAGCGGCTCACCGTCAAACCCTGGAATCGTTAACTCTCGCGCAAGCAACTCGAAAACATGAACTTGATCTTCAACATGATCACAATGTAGCCGCACTGCCTGTCTCGCTCATGTCCGAACTCGGCGAAGTCAGCTCGTCATACGACGCTCAACGCCAACAATCGCTGGGCGCGATACTTGAGCACAAAGCCCGGATCAACTACTTGATCGCACAAAAAGAGGCGGCTTCTGAAAGTAAACGTCAGAGCTCGCATGCTTTTACTGGGGGTGATCCTCTTCAAATAACCAGCGAACACTACGGAGCAATCTTACAAAGTCGAAGCAATAGTGCAGAACAAGCTTTACAGACTCACCAAGCGTGGAGTCTTGCCTATGAGCAGGCGCTTGAAGCCGACTTGCACGCAAAAGCAGTTAGTCAGTTACTCGATAAATCTGCGGCGCTTTCAGAACACTATGCCGAGCAAGCCTGGAAGACGCGTAACTCCGTAGCTAATGACGAGGCTCTGGTCTTAAAGCATGCCGCTGAAGCGAGCCGACTCTGGTCGATGGTGGCAGGACCGAATGCTCCAACGCAGAATTTTCCCACTGCGGCTGAAACCGCCAAAGCTATTGCGCAAAAGCTGTTCGCCCGCCAGGCAGCCAAGGTATTAGCACGGTCGCTACCGCAACTGGCTTTACTTTATCCAACCGAGTTGGCTGACGGTGAACTCGCGCCCTCACTGATTGCTTCGCCGGCGTCGGAAATTGGGGTCTCTGGCAATGTCGACCTCAGTTTCATCGCAGGGCGCGATGGGACAGTTGACGTTAGCCACCGGTTGAGGATTGAGGAGGTTGAAGGTGAACTAAAAACGGTCTGGGCTGAAGCCGACGGTTTGATAGTCGGCTCCAAAGTCCGGGTGCGAACGTTTGTCTATAACCCGAGCGCCAAAGCGTATGAATTTAAACAGGACGGGGTAGACCGCCCCGCGCTGATCTGGACACCCGCGGTTATCCCAGAGAGCAGTTCCACTGTTTTGCCGGCAGATGATTCCAGGGGCTCTAAATATTCCGGGGCCGCTATTTTGCCCGTTTCGCAGCAGCTTGGACGTTTCCCGACTTATGACATAGAGGATTTTGAGGACTACATAGTTGTCTTTCCGGCGGACTCGGGCCTTCCGCCTGTGTATGTCATGTTCAACAGCCCTAGGTATTTGCCAGGGGTTGTGAGCGGTTTCGGTGGCGATATCGATCCCCAATGGGAGACCAAGGCCTCGGGCGGGCTCGGATCGCCAATACCCGCAGTGGTTGCGGATGCCCTCAGAGGTAAGGAGTACGCTCAATTTCGAAATTTCAAGCGTGCTATCTGGCGGGAGATGTCAAAGCATGCAGAGATTACCCAAGGCATGAGCGAAAGAAATATAAAATTAATCAAACAGGGTAAAGCCCCGATTGCCCCCAATGCGGAGCAAAAAAACGGACGAAGGTGGTATGAAATCCATCACATTTCCTTGATTTCAAAAGGCGGAGATGTCTACGGGATCGATAATTTAGGAATCAACACCCCAGCGCAACACGATAGGATTCATCAAGAGATGCGTAAGAATGAGGAACGTCCATGAAAAATCACACGATTGAAGATATGACTGAAGACGAATTTCTGGAATTGGTTAAAAAAGTATGCAGTGGTGATTACAGAACTCAATACCAACATGGTCAAGCGATCGGAGAGTTTCAACGTTTGAGTGAACATCCCGACGGCTCCGATTTGATTTACTACCCCAAACCCGATGCTGATGATTCTCCGGAAGGAATAGTAAAAGAAGTCAAGGCCTGGCGAGCGGCTAATGGTAAAGCTGGTTTCAAGTCGGCGTCTGATTGACTACCAATTGGGCATCTTCATATTTATTTAAAAGGAATTTATCAATGGCTCATTACACAGTGTTACTTCAGCAGCTTCCAGGCTCAATCCAGAGCGAAGTTATCGCTCATTTAGGCTCAACATCTGGAATGTCTGAACTTCAGATTGTTGAGCGGTATAGGGACGCGGCATCGCAACTGAGAGCAGCCAAGCTTGCGTCTATTCCCCCTTATGCCCCTGGGGAAAGTGACGATGCAGGGCATCTCACCTTGGATCAGTTCAATAGCATGGTAGGGGCGGATCTTTCGTTTATGTCCGCCCCCCTTGTGGAGGTGCATCGCCAAATCATTGCGAGTGAGGTTGTTTGGTATTTGAGCAACTTCATCAATCAGCTTTCATCCACACATGCGCAAATGATTGAGGCAGCCCGCCAAGAGGCTCAGCGACGGGCTGAGGAGGTCGCGCGCCAACTTGCTCAGCAACAGGCAGAGGAAGCAGCTCGTCAACGTGCTCGCCAACAAGCGGAGGCGGCGGCTCGGCTACATAGTCAACGGCTTGCGGAACAACAAGCCCGTGAACTTGAGCAGCGTCGCGCGAACGAGGCTGCTCAATTGGCCGCCCGCCAGCTCGCTGAGCAGCAGGCTGAGGCTGCGGCTCAAGCACTGATTAATCAGCGAGCCCAAGAATCAGCGTTGCGAGAAGCCCGACTGGCGACAGAGCTAGTAGCGGTTACCAGGGAGCCCGTTCCACAAACGCGCTCCGACGCAAGAGGTGAGCCAGAAGATGACCTTGCTGACAGCCAACCGCTTCGCCATTTACTTTTTGTCCCAGGTCCATTGGCGATGGTGGAAGTCGAGCGCGCCACCGTCGTGCTGAAGCAACGGATTGATACTGCGGTGGCTGAATACGCATCCTCAATCGGGCCTTATCTGACAACGCCGAGCACGTCGGTCAGTCTTGCCACTTGAGGATATAACGGCCGACTGGCTGCCCCGAAAAGACCAAACGCAGATGATCCGTCTGCGTTGGGTCTTGTTTTTATATCCTTTGGCAGATAACCCAATTCCGCATGGACTCGGTGACGTGCGCTGACACAATTCATCCCTTCGGCTGATTTAATCGACGCCCCAAGGCTCTAGAGTGCATAGTTCCAGCCCCCCACTGCACCGTGACAAGGGATTCCTATGCTGCACACCCGCGTGATTCCGCCCGCCGAAGGCGCTTACCAATACCCTTTGTTGATCAAGCGACTGCTCCTGTCCGGCGCGCGTTACGAAAAGACCCGTGAGATCGTCTACCGGGATCATTCGCGCTTTACCTACCAAATGCTCAACGAGCGCATCTGCAGGCTCGCCGGTGCGCTCACTGCAGCAGGGGTCAAGGCCGGAGACACGGTAGCGGTGATGGACTGGGACAGCCATCGGTACCTGGAATGCATGTTTGCGATCCCGATGATTGGTGCCGTCGTTCACACCGTCAACGTGCGTTTGTCCCCCGAGCAGATCCTGTTCACCATGAACCACGCCGAGGACAAGGTCGTCCTGGTCAACAGCGAATTCGCTCCTCTATACAACGCCATTGCCGGTCAGCTGACGACGGTGGAAAAAACCGTTCTGCTCACAGACGCCGACGACAAGTCCGCCGACCTGCCGGGTCTCTTCGGCGAATACGAGGCTTTGCTGGCTGCGGCGAGTCCGCACTACGAGTTCGAGGACTTCGACGAAAACTCGGTGGCAACCACGTTCTACACCACGGGCACGACCGGAAATCCCAAGGGCGTGTATTTCACCCATCGCCAGTTGGTGCTGCACACCCTGGCGATCGCGACGATTTTGGGCAGTGTCGAGGGCATGCTCGGCGGGGACAAGGTCTACATGCCGATCACGCCCATGTTCCACGTTCATGCGTGGGGCGTGCCCTATGCCGCGACGATGCTCGGGGTCAAGCAGGTCTACCCCGGCCGTTACGATCCCGAATTGCTGGTGACGCTGTGGCAAAAAGAGAAGGTCACGTTTTCCCACTGCGTGCCGACCATCATGCAGATGGTGCTCAATGCCAGGGCTGCTGAGGGCATGGACTTCACCGGCTGGAACATCATCATCGGCGGCAGCTCGCTCAATCGTTCGCTGTACGAAGCGGCCAAGGCCAGGGGCATTCAGCTGTCGGCGGCTTATGGCATGTCCGAGACCGGGCCTCTGGTCTCGGTGGCGCATATCAACGATGACCTGATGGCCGCGGGTGAAGATGAACGCACCACCTATAGACTCAGGGCCGGGGCACCGGGTGTGCTGGTCGAGGCGGCGATTGTCGATGGTGAAGGTAATTTCCTCCCTTCCGATGGCGAAACCCAGGGTGAACTGGTGCTGCGCGCGCCGTGGTTGAGTGAAGGATATTTCCGCGAGCCGGAAAAGGGCGCAGAGCTGTGGGCGGGAGGCTGGTTGCACACCGGGGACGTGGCAACGCTGGACAGCATGGGCGGGATCGACATCCGCGACCGCATCAAGGATGTCATCAAGACCGGCGGGGAGTGGGTGTCTTCCCTGCAACTGGAGGATCTCTGCAGCCGCCATCCCGGAGTGCGTGAAGTCGCGGTGGTGGGCGTGGCCGATCCTCAGTGGGGGGAGCGGCCGTTCGCACTGCTGGTCGTTCGCGAGGGCCATGTTCTTGATGCCCGGACGCTGAAGGAACACCTCAAGCCGTTTGTCGAGCAGGGGCACATCAACAAGTGGGCGATTCCAAGTCAGATCGCCCTTGTTACCGAAATTCCCAAGACCAGTGTCGGCAAGCTCGACAAAAAGCAGATACGCCTGAACATTCTCCAGTGGCAGGCCAGCAACAGCACCTTCCTCTCTACGCTCTGACGCTCCTGCCCGCGGCCATTTTTATCGGCGTCGTCCCATGAAAATGTGCCGCGAAGGCTCTATTCCGGCGTCTTCCTTGCCAATCCTTCTTTTTCGGCCATGCTCCCTACGGGTTGTGAACTGCCAGTGCGCGATCGGCGCGGCAGAAGCGTTGACGCTGTAAATCACACTTTAGAGGGATCAAGCAGTAGCACCTGCTGGCTATAGTCGGCGGTAGGTACCGGAAAAAAGCGCATGGCTCGTTTCGCAGTTGATTGGCTGCCCGACCGGCGTTGACACCAGGCACTGCGGCCCGTCCGCCTGAGTCGTTTCTGAGAGCACCCACTGCCATAAAAATAAAAGCACATGGAGTAGCGTCGATGACATCAGCAAACCTGTTCTGGCGCCGGGCGAAATTGCCCCTGGCCGTCAGCCTCGCTTCCACGCTCGCCGGTCCTGCGTTCGGCGTCAGCTTCAATATCGGGGAAATCGAAGGCAACTTCGACTCGTCGCTCTCTGTAGGCGCCAGCTGGTCCACCGAGAATGCCAACAAGAACCTCATCGGCTCCAACAACGGTGGGCACGGCCTTTCACAAACGTCCGATGACGGTCACCTGAATTTCAAGAAAGGCGAGACCTTTTCCAAGATCTTCAAGGGCATCCACGATCTCGAGTTGAAGTACGGCGACACTGGCGTGTTCTTGCGAGGCAAGTACTGGTACGACTTTGAACTCAAGGATGAAGGCCGCGAGTTCAAGGACATCAGCGACTCGGGCCGCAAGGAAGGCGCAAAATCCTCAGGTTTCGAGCTGCTCGACGCGTTCGTGTACCACAACTACTCCATCGCTGATGAGCCGGGTTCGGTGCGTCTCGGCAAGCAAGTCGTCAGTTGGGGTGAAAGTACGTTCATCCAGGGCGGCATCAACAGCATCAACCCGGTCGACGTGTCCGCGTTCCGTCGCCCAGGCTCGGAGATCAAGGAAGGCCTGATCCCGGTCAACATGTTTTACCTGTCGCAAAGCCTGACCGAAAACCTCTCGGCAGAGGGTTTCTACCAGCTGGAATGGGATCAGACTGTCGTCGACAACTGCGGGACCTTCTTCTCGCAGCCGGACGTGATCGCGGATGGCTGCAACAGTAACCTGGCGGTACTGCGTACCCGCAATAGCCTCAATGGCGCCCTGCCTGCCGCGTTGCGTGGCCCTGTTCAAAGAACGCTGGCAGCGCGCGGCGTGACCTTTGGCAACCCTGACGAGGGTGCAGTGGTTGCTCGCGGCCCTGATCGCGATGCGCGGGACAGTGGCCAGTACGGCCTCGCCATGCACTACAACTTCGAGCCGCTGGACACCGAGTTTGGCGCTTACTACATGAATTACCACAGCCGTCTGCCGATCTTCAGCGGCAAGGGTGGGCCGGCCAGTGCTTACAGCGCAGCGGGCCTGGTCGGAGGTTTGGCAAGCAACGGAGTCCCTCGCGGTGTTGCGGCGAGTCTTGCTCCGACCCTGCTGCCTGTGGTGGTCGCCGGCAACTCTAGTTACTACGTCGAATACCCGGAAGACATCCACCTGTTCGGCCTGAGCTTCTCCACCACCTTGCCCACCGGCACGGCCTGGAGCGGCGAACTCAGCTACCGCCCGAACGCACCGGTGCAGCTGAACACCACCGACATTCTCTTCTCCGGGCTCACGCCGTTGAATCCGAACGTTGCGCTGCTGCAAGGCGCGCCAGGCCAGGATCAGAAAGGCTATCGCCGCAAGGAGATCAGCCAGGCGCAGACAACCTTCACGCACTTCTTCGATCAGGTGATGGGCGCCGAACGGCTGACCGTGGTGGGTGAGGTGGGCTGGACCCACGTCGGTGGTCTGGAAAGCACCTCCAAGCTGCGTTATGGCCGCGACCCGAGTTACGGGCCTGGTCCGCTGCCGGGTGGGCAGTGCACAACCCTCAACGCCAGCACCCTGGGCACTGCCGCGCAGAACAACCTCAGCCGTTACTGCGAGAACGAAGGCTTTACTACTACCGATTCGTGGGGTTATCGCGCCCGTGCCATCTGGGATTACAACAACGTCTTCGCCGGCGTAAACCTGCGCCCAAGCGTGGCGTGGTCCCACGACGTCGACGGCTACTCGCCGGGCCCCGGCGGTAACTTCGAGGAAGGTCGCAAAGCGGTCAGTCTGGGCCTCGACGCCGAGTACCAGAACACTTACACCGCGAACCTTTCCTACACCAACTTCTTCGACGGCAAGTACACCACTGTGGATGACCGCGACTTTGTGGCCCTCAGCTTCGGCATGAACTTCTAAGGACAATTATGAAAATGAAAATCACGAAGGGTCTGTTGCAGGTTGGCGTGCTGGGGCTGTCGTTGTTGGCGACCAGCGTAATGGCTGCGGTGTCTGACGCCGAAGCCGCCAAGCTGGGCACCACGCTGACCCCGATGGGAGCCGAGAAGGCCGGGAACGCCGCCAATACCATTCCGGCCTGGAGCCCTATGCCGACCAATGCGGGTGCCGTGGATGCTAAAGGCTTCCTCGCCAACCCTTATGCCAACGAAAAGCCGCTGTTCACCATCACCGCGCAGAACGTGGACCAGTACAAGGACAAGCTTGCCCCGGGCCAGTACGCGATGTTCAAGCGTTACCCGGACTCCTTCAAAATGCCGGTTTACCCCTCTCATCGCGGCGCGACTGTGCCGGCCGAGGTGTTCGCCTCGATCAAGAAGAACGCCACCAACAGTAAGCTGGTCGGCGGCGGCAACGGGCTGGAGAACTTCGAGACTGCGGTGCCGTTTCCGATTCCAAAAGACGGCCTCGAAGTGATCTGGAACCACATCACGCGCTATCGTGGCGGCAGCGTCTCCCGGCTGGTGACCCAGGCGACGCCGCAGACCAACGGCTCGTTCAACCCGGTGTATTTCCACGACGAGTTTGTATTCCGCGACAAGATGAAGGATTTCGATCCGAAGAATCCGGGCAACATCCTGTTCTACTTCAAGCAGGAAGTGACTGCGCCGGCGCGTCTGGCGGGGTCCGTGCTGCTGGTTCACGAAACCCTCGATCAGGTCAAAGAGCCTCGTGCGGCCTGGGTGTACAACGCCGGTCAACGCCGGGTGCGGCGCGCCCCTCAGGTGTCATACGACGGGCCGGGCACTGCCGCCGATGGGCTGCGCACCTCCGACAACCTCGACATGTTCAACGGCGCGCCTGACCGCTACGACTGGAAGCTGATCGGCAAGCAGGAGCTGTACATCGCTTCCGACAGCTACAAGCTCGACGATCCGAAGTTGAAATACGCCGACATCATCAAGGCTGGCCATATCAATCAGGATCTGGCGCGCTATGAACTGCGTCGGGTCTGGCACGTCACCGCCACGCTGAAAGAAGGCCAACGCCACATCTACGCCAAGCGTGATTTCTTCATCGACGAAGACACCTGGCAGGCGTCGGTCATTGATCACTACGACGGTCGTGGCCAACTGTGGCGCGTGGCGGAAGCTCATGCCGAGAACTACTACGACAAACAAGTGCCGTGGTATGCCCTGGAAACCCTGTACGACCTGCAGTCGGGTCGCTATCTGGCGCTGGGCATGAAGAACGAGGAGAAGAAAGCCTACGACTTCGGTTTCACGGCCACCGCCAGCGACTTCTCGCCCAACGCACTGCGCCAGGACGGCGTGCGCTAAGGGCTGACTGAATGAGCGGAGAGCGTGCAATGTTGATCACAGCTGCAGCGCACTGAAGTCCTCCGCTGTTTCACCCTATGGCTGAACCCCATGGAGCAGAAAGGAAACACCCCAAGCGGTCGGGGTGTTTTTTAATCCGCCCACCGCGCTGCCCCTCTACCCCCGCCATCGCAAACACCCGCCCTCAGACATATAAACCGACATTCGCCCTGTTGATTGGATATGTTTTCTTACAGTCTTTCGTCTAACACTGTTCTAAAGGCTGTCCATAGCCGCTAGTCTCCCGACATCTGAACGCCGAACAACAAGCACTCCAACAAGAGCCGGCCATGACTGATCTGTCGCGTTTGCAAGGATTCGCAAATCACGCAGTCACTGCGTTGGAAGGCCGTTTCTTCCGTCCGCCGCTGCCTGAAGGCTACGTATCGAGGCCTCGATTGTGCGAGCGGCTGAGTGCCGGTTTGTCAGGGCGGTTGTTGCTGATCAGTGCGCCGGCCGGGTTCGGCAAAAGCTCGCTGGCGGTGGAGTTTTGCGAGAGTCTGCCCGCTCAGTGGCAGAATCTCTGGCTCGGCCTGAGCCATCGAGACAGCGACCCGGGCCGGTTTCTTGAACGGCTTCTCAGTGGTCTGCAGCAGTTTTTTCCTCAGTTGGGTGGCCAGGCCCTGGGCCTTCTCAAAATGCGTCAGCGCCATCAGCCTTTTGCTTTTGAAGAATGGCTGGACGGTTTGCTGGATGAGCTGGCGATGCACCTGATGTTGAGCAAGCCGCTGTTGCTGGTGCTCGATGACTATCACCTGGTACAGGGCCCCGTCCTGGACCGATGCCTGCAGTTTCTCCTCAACCACCTGCCTGCGGGCATGAACATTTTGGTCACCAGCCGTCAGCGGCCCGAGTGGCACCTCGCGCGACTGCGCCTGTCACGTCAATTGCTTGAACTGTCCGAGCAGGATCTGCGGCTGACCGACGATGAATCGCTGGCCGTGCTGGATCAGCAGCGAAATTCCTTGAGCGATGAGGCATTGCGCGCACTGCTTCAACGCAGCGAGGGCTGGGTGGCCGGCTTGCGATTCTGGCTGCTGGCGGCGCACGAGGCTGGCAGCAACGCGCTGACTCAGGAGCTTAATGGCGGCGAGGGACTGATCCGTGACTACCTTCTCGAGGAAGTAATCGACTGTCTACCGGCAGACGTTCAGGCATTTCTTTATGAAACCGCCTGCCTTGAGCGCTTCAGCAGTGCCTTGTGCGATGCAGCGCGGGACAGCCACGACAGCGTCCAGATGTTGGATTACCTGAAAGCGCATCAGGTCTTTTTAGTCCCGCTGGACGAGCACGGTCGCTGGTTCCGCTATCACCACCTGTTCTCCGATTTGCTGCGCGCGCGTGCCGGAAACAACGTGACACCACAGCAACGCAGGGTGCATCTGAACGCCTGCCGCTGGTTTAGCGAACAGGGTTTGCTTGATGAGGCCATCGAGCAGGCGCTGCGTGCAGGGCATCTGGATGTGGCGGCCAATCTGGTGCAGAACCTTTCCGAAGAGCAACTGCTGGCCGAACAGAACGTCGGCATGCTGTTGCGCTGGAAAATGGATTTGCCCGACAGCCTGCTGGTCAGTACGCCGCGTCTGATCGTGCTGTATGCCTGGGCGCTGGGTCTGGCGTGTCAGTTAGATGCGGCCGAGGAGCTGGGCAATCATCTCAGTCGCTTCCTGCCAGCGCCGTCTGCGACGGCTCAAAACTCCATGCTGGCGCAATGGCTGGCGCTGAGCGGCATCATCGCCCGGGGCCGCGGTGACAGCGAAAAAGCCCGTCGATACTGCGGCGAAGCGCTGGCCAGTCTGCCTCCCAGGCGTTATGGCCAACGGCTGCTGTGTCTTTCGACGCTGGCCAATCTGGCCATCGCCGAAGGAGATTTATGGCCCGCCAGGGCGCTGAACCGTGACGCACTGGAGCTGGCGCAGCGGGTGGCGAATCCGCTGTTCGAGGCACTGGCGCACTATGATCGTGCCCGCACCTTGCAGGCTCGGGGCGAGACGCTTCGTTCGATGGAGGAAGTGCGCCAGGGCTTGCGCCGTCTCAACGGTTTGTCCACTCAGCGGCTGTACGCCGTACGCGCCAGGCTGACGTTGTACGAAGGTTATCTGCTGGTGCAGTTTCTGCAGCCAGAAGCGGGGCGCGAGCGGCTTGATGCCGGGCTGGCCGAAGCGCGCGCCTGCCGAGACATCAGTGTGCTGATCGGGCATTGCGTGATTGCCGGCATGGAAGGGCGCGAGGGGCGATATGCGCAGGCTTTCGCCGAGCTGGCCGAGGCCGAACGGCTGATGCACATCTGGGATGTCCCGCCGGTTTACTACCTGGCAATGATTACCCTGGCCAAATGTGAGCTCTGGCTGGCTCAGGGCCGCATCGACCTTGCCGATGCCTGGCTGCTGCGATTGGGCCAGACCTATGGTGGTGACCAACCCGCCGCAGCGCCCGAATGCTCGCCGCAATTGCCGCAACAGATCGAGACGCTTCGGGCCGTTCTCGACCACATTCAAGGGCGCACGGATGAAGCCATCGCACGACTTCAGACACTTCGGCAGTATGCCGAAGGGGTTGGCGCCGGGTTGCTCGGCCTTAATGCCCTCAGCCAACACCTCCTGCTGCTGCTTGACTCATCGCGCGCGCCCGAGGCCGAGACCCTCTTTGTGCAAAGTCTCCAACTCGCAACGGGCGGGGCAGTCTTGCCATTCCAGCGATTGATCAGCCGTCACCCCGAGTGGCTGCGCGAGCAATTGTGCAAACGGCCATCGTGCCGCCTGGTCGACTACCTGCTCCAGCAACTTCCGCTTTCCGCTCACGGCGATGGCCCACTGTGCCTTGGGGTGATCAGTGAGCCGGGAACCTGCCACGGCAGCGACAGCCTGAGCGCCCGGGAGCTTGGCGTGCTGCAGCTGATCGCGCAGGGGTGTTCGAATCAGGAAATCAGCGAGCGCCTGTTTATCTCCTTGCACACCGTCAAAACCCACGCCAGCCACATCAACAGCAAACTCGGCGTGGAACGACGGACTCAGGCAGTGGCGCGGGCACAAGAGATGGGATTATTGAATTAAGAATTCGGCATTAAATTGCCGAAGAACTTCATTTCTCGATATTTTTAGGCATTAAATTGCCTTTTTTTTCATCAGGTCTTATTGTTTAGGCATTAAATTGCCGAGCAGCTTTTATGCAGCTGACCCTCCAACTCTACCTGGCAGGCCACTGGCACGACGCGATGCGTATCGATGTCGATAAGCCTGAGGCCGGGCTGGACAGCTCATGCAGCTTTGCATACGAGCAGGCGTTTCTGGTGGACCACCTGAATGCCCTTGCGCGTCCGACTTCGCCCTCTGTGAGCGCTCGAGTACCACTGGGCTGGGATCTATTCAGAACTGCTGGATTGCCGGCCTTCCTGCACGACATTATTCCTGCGGGCGCGGCGCGCCGTTTTTTGCTGGCGCGTCTTGCGTTGCCGGGCGGTGAAAATTATCCGGCCGATCTGGTGCTGTTACAGCGCTGTACGCCAGCGCCCGTCGGGCATATGCGCATCAAGGAATCTTTCGAAGCCCTGTCTCAGGCCAGCAGCATCGGTTTTGACCGGGCCGAAGTGGTCGCTCGGGACAGCCACTTTCTGGAATATGCGTACGAACAAGGCGCAGCCGTGGGGGGGGCAACGGGAGCAGGGGGTGAGGCGCCCAAACTGCTGCTGGTGGAGGACTCAGAAGGGCGGCTGCACCCGGATGCAGCGCTCCCGGACAGCGACGTCCGCCAGCACTGGTTCGTGAAGTTTTCGCGAAATAAGGGCAACGATACCGATCGCACCATTCTTAGAAGCGAGTTTTGCTACTACCAGGCGCTGCAGCGCTTGGGTGAGCGGACCGTACCGTGCGAAGGCATGACGCTTGAAGAAGCCCGCAAGCCCAGCCTGTGGATGCAGCGCTTTGACCGCAGCTTGGTCGGGGGCGGCGTGCAAAGGCTGGCGGTGGAGTCGGTTTACTCCCTGGCAGATATCACCCGTCCCGGTGCATACATGACACACGTTCAGGCGGTGAGTGTGCTGGCTGATGCCTGGTCAGCAAACGGTCAGCAAAAGGATATTCCGCAACTGGTGGCGGAGTACCTGCGCCGCGACCTGGTCAATCAGATTCTGGGGAACAGCGACAACCACGGGCGCAATACGTCGATCCTGCGCGATCAGCAGCGCCTTTCCCTGGCGCCCATTTATGATTTGGCGCCCATGGTCATGGACGATGAAGGCGTAACTCGCACCACCAAATGGCCCAGCCCTATCGAACGCGCCGGTGAAGTGGACTGGCGCGAAGCGTGCCGGGCATTGTCCGCCTGGGTCGACCCGGAGGAACTGTTTGAAGGACTTCGGGCTGACTGCCAACGTTTACGGGCATTGCCTGATCTGCTGAGTGAAATCGGATTGCCGCAGAAGACATTCAATCACCCACGCATCATGCTGGCGCGGCTCGATGCAACCCTCAAGCAGTGGGGTTTGCTGTGAGCGACGAGATACGCCAACGCGGACTCATCCTTGATGAGCTTCGGGCCCAGCTTCTGGACGGGACCGTCTCGATGGGCCACGCAGTGAAACGGCTTCGAACCGAAATAACCGGGTTGCGTCAGGAGCAGTTCGCTCAAATGTGCAAGATATCCCTCCGCACTCTGCGCCAGCTGGAGCAGGACGAGGGCAATCCCACCTTACAGACACTCAATGCGGTGTTCACGCCCTTCGGCATGCAGGTCGGCATCATCCCTCTGCGACGCAGGCCTGCGCCTACCTTTCCCTGATGGGGAGGTACGCCGGCGGGGTCGGCCCGCGGATCAGGCTGCGGGCTGACCCGCCCACATGCTGTTGACATCCAGCAGGCCCCAGTCTTCAGCCAGCTCGAATTTGACGATGCCGTCCTGGACTGCCGGACTGGCCAGATTGATGATCTCAGGCTCAAAGGGCATCCTGGTCCGGGTGGATAAAAACACCTTCACTTTTGGGTGCAACAGGGAGGTTTCGTCCTGTTCGACCACCACGCCCAGGCGTTCGCTTTTCAGCCGAACCAGCGCGCCGACGGGGTAAATCCCCACGGTTTTGACGAAGTGCTGAAAAATGGTCACGTCAAAGTGGCCTTTCCAGGATGCCATTTCGCGTACGGAGTGCGCTGCGTCCCAGCCCTTTTTATAGGGCCGGTCCGACGTTACGGCGTCATATACGTCACAGATCGCGCCCATCTTGGCGAGCAAACTGATCTCGTCACCTTTCAGGCCATGGGGATAACCGCTTCCGTCGACCTTTTCGTGATGATGCAGGCACACGTCCATTACCAGTCGTGTCACGCGCTCGCAGCCCTGAAGAATCTCCAGGCCGGCCTGAGGATGGTGTTTCATGACCTCGTACTCTTCGTAGGTCAGGCGATCCGGCTTATTGAGAATGGCCGAATCGATCATCATTTTGCCGACGTCATGCATTAGCCCGGCGACCCCTGCCTCACGTACCTGGTCTTCATCCAGGTCCATCTGCCGAGCCAGCGCCACCATCAGTGCGCACACCGCCACTGAGTGCATGTAGGTGTACTCATCGGTTGTCTTGAGGCGCGACAGGCTGATGAGCGCGTGAGGGTGACGCATGACGGATGTCGAAATCTCCTCGACCAACAAATCGACATCCTCGGTGTTCATCGCCCGGCCCATACGGGCGTCGCTGAACATGGTCATCACGGCTGCCTTTGCGCGGCCACAGATCAGGCGCGCGCGGGCCATCTCCACTTCCAGGCTGCACGGAGCAGTACTGAGAGGGTCGGGACATTCATCCACGACCTGTTCAGCCTGCTGGCTGGCGACGGGGCTTTTGCCCAGTCGGGTGTCGATCCAGACCTCACGGGTCGATGCCTGTATCTGCCGCAGTACGGCATCGTCATCAAGTTCGCGCTCGACGTGCGCGGTCCAGAAAGGATCATTGACGCGAGGACGGCAGAACTCGTGGATGTACATGCCCAGCGTGAGGTCCGATACCGGGATTTTTCTTAGCATAAATTGAGCTCTTGCGCGTAAGGACTGCGCTGCCTTGCTTGAAAGTGAGAGCATATTTTGTGGGTTGCTTTATCACTGCGCTTTCCCGTGCTTGCGCAACGCCAGTATAGGAAAGGACGGGATAAATAAAACCACCCGGTAGCAGGTGGTAATGGCGGCTCACTTGGGTGGATAGTGATGGAAATCAGGGTGTTACTGAAGTAACTCAAGCGGATGAGACTATTCGCCAATCGAAAAATGCGATGAACAGCACATTAAATAGGGCTATATATTTTTCAATTATTAACTAAAGAAAATATTGTTCCGGCCGTGCGCTCTGCGGTTCAGCCCGTGTTAAGGAATTTTTGACCTGGACCGTGCTCTAATCGGCGAAATCATCGGCCTTTGTTGTTGGCCGTAGAAAAGCAAAACAGGAGCTCTCCTTGATGTTGACCTTTCGCCGTTTGATCATCGCTGCCACCGCATTTACCGTGCTTTCTGGCTGCGCAACGCAGAACCCTTATGACAACCAGGGGCAGGCGCAGAACTCGGGCGGCGTGAGCAAGACCGCCAAGTACGGTGGGCTGGGTGCCTTGGCGGGCGCCGTCGCCGGTGCTGCCATTGACCATAACCACCGTGGCAAAGGTGCATTGATCGGCGCCGCCGTGGTGGGTGCTGCTTCGGCCGGTTACGGCTATTACGCTGATAAACAGGAAGCCGCGCTGCGCGCCAGCATGGCCAACACCGGCGTTGAAGTTCAGCGTGAAGGCGACAACATCAAACTGGTGATGCCGGGCAACATCACGTTTGCCACCGACTCTTCAGCCATCGCCAGCAGCTTCTACTCGCCGCTCAATAATCTCGCGGGCTCGCTGAAGCAGTACAACCAGAACATGATCGAAATCGTCGGCTATACCGACAGCACCGGCAGCCGCCAGCACAACATGGACCTGTCACAGCAGCGCGCTCAGAGCGTAGCGACGTATCTGACATCCCAAGGGGTTGATGCGGCTCACTTGTCGGTGCGCGGCGCCGGTCCCGACTCGCCCATCGCCAGCAACGCTGACGTCAATGGACGTGCCCAGAACCGTCGCGTCGAGGTCAACCTCAAGCCGATTCCAGACCAGCAATACCAGCAACAGCAGTAAGTGTTAACGCAGCATCAAAAAACCCCGGCCATTGCGCCGGGGTTTTTGTTTTAAGTGTTAACGGGCCTGACCCGGATACTGTGCGTGCATCTGCGTGAGCAGGGCATCTTTCTCTTCCCACAGCGCGTTGATCCACTGCTGGAATTCCAGGCGATAGGCATCGTCCTGATCGTAGCTTTTGCCAATGAACTGCGGCGGAATCTGCACCTCCTCGAAATGGGCAACCACTTCTCGAACGTTGCCGCACAGCAAGTCCCAGTACCCTGGCCGACCGGCCGGGTAATGAATGGTCACGTTGACGATGGATTCCAGTTGTTCGCCCATGGCGTCCAGCACGAAAGCGATGCCGCCCGCCTTGGGCTTGAGCAGGTGGCGGAAAGGCGAGTTCTGCTGCGCATGTTTGCCTGCGGTAAAACGGGTGCCCTCAACGAAGTTGAAAATGCCCACCGGATTGTTGCGGAACTTCGCGCACGTGCGTCGCGTGGTCGCCAGGTCCTTGCCCTTCTTTTCGGGGTGTTTGGCCAGGTACGCCTTGCTGTATCGCTTCATGAACGGAAAGCCCAGCGCCCACCAGGCGAGTCCGATCACCGGTACCCAGATCAACTCTTGTTTGAGAAAGAATTTGAGCGGGCGAATGCGTCGGTTGAGCACGTACTGGAGCACCATGATGTCGACCCAGCTCTGGTGATTGCTCGTCACCAAGTACGAATGCTGATAATCCAGCTCCTCCAGTCCGCTCAAATGCCAGCGGGTATGACCGAGCAGGTTCATCCAGGCATTGTTGTTGCTGATCCACGCCTCGTGGATGTGGCTCATCATCCAGTCCGTGAATTTTTGCGCAGCCGGGAAGGGCAGGCACAGTTTGAAGATGGCCACGATGAACAATGGCGTGCAGCAGATGATCGTGTTGAGCGCCAACAGCAGCGAGGCAATGACGCCGCGCAAAGGGGCGGGCAGGAAATCCATGTAAATCGAACTCCGGGTTGGGTCGGCCGCCGGTGGGATCCGGCGGGTTGATTATGGGCAAACGATATTGCAGCGCGGCGTCATTGCGGCAGGGTGGCCGCCTGGATCGCCGTAAGCGCGATGGTATAGACGATATCGTCAACCAGAGCGCCACGCGGCAGATCGTTGACTGGCTTGCGCAAGCCTTGCAGCATCGGACCGAGACTGACGCAATCCGCGCTGCGCTGCACCGCCTTGTAGGTCGTGTTGCCGGTGTTCAGGTCGGGAAACACGAACACGTTGGCGCGACCCGCCACCGGGCTGTCCGGGGCCAGTTGCCGGGCCACGTTTTCGTTGGCTGCGGCGTCGTACTGCAACGGCCCGTCGATCAACAGACCACGCTGGGTCTCCCGCGCCAACTGCGTGGCTTCGCGGACTTTTTCCACTTCTTCGCCACTGGCCGAATTACCGCTGGAATAGCTGATCATCGCCACCCGCGGCGACAGGCCGAACGCGACAGCGGAGTCGGCGCTCTGCACGGCAATCTCCGCCAGTTCGGTGGCTGTCGGGTGCGGGTTCATGATGCAGTCGCCATACACCAGCACCTGCTCGGGAAACAGCATGAAGAAGACCGACGACACCAGCGTGCAGCCCGGCGCTGTCTTGATCAGTTGCAGGGCGGGCCGAATGGTATTGGCGGTGGAATGAACAACCCCTGACACCAGCCCGTCCACTTCGTCGAGGGCCAGCATCATGGTGCCGATGACCACCGGGTCTTCCAGTTGCTGTTCAGCCATCGGCGCATTGAGGTTTTTGCTGCGGCGCAGCTCGACCATCGGCGCCACATAACGCTCGCGGATCTGGTCCGGATCGAGAATTTCAAGGCCTTGGGGCAGCTCGATACCGTGGGCCCGAGCGACTGCGTTCACCTCTTCAGGCTTGGCCAGCAGCACGCATCGCGCAATGCCACGGGCCTGACAGATCGCTGCAGCCTGCACAGTCAACGGCTCGGCACCTTCAGGCAGCACGATCCGCTTGTTGGCCGCCTGGGCGCGCTGTATCAACTGATAGCGGAACACCGCCGGCGACAGGCGCATTTCCCGCGGCGTCCCGCAGCGCTGATGCAGCCAGTTGGCATCAAGATGGCTGGCCACGAAATCGGTGATGATCTCCGCGCGCTCGCGGTCATCGATGGGGATTTCCTTGTTCAGCTGGTTGAGCTGCGTGGCGGTGTCATAGGAACCCGTGCTCACGGAGAGCACCGGCAGACCTGCCTGCAACGCGCCCCGGCACAGATCCATGATTCTTGGGTCAGGCAGGGTATCGCTGGTCAGCAACAGCCCGGCCAGAGGGACGCCATTGAGCGTCGCCAAGCTCACGGCCAGAATGATGTCGTCGCGATCGCCCGGCGTTACCACGAGCACGCCGGGTTTGAGCAGCTGCAGCGTGTTAAGCACCGTACGTGCGCAAATGATGATCTTGGACATCCGGCGCTGTTCATAATCGCCGGCATTGATGACCTGAGCCCCAAGCAGATCCGCCACATCGCGGGTGCGCGGTGCGTTCAGGTCCGCCTGAAACGGAATGCAGCCGAGCAGGCGGAAGTCGCCGCTGCGCAACAGCGGCGAGTGCTCCTTGAGCCGCGCCGAGAAGGTTTCCATGCTTTCATCGGTGCGCACCTTGTTCAGGATCACGCCGAGCACTTTCGGGTCCTTCGGTCCGCCAAACATCTGCGCCTGAAGCTCGACGCGTCCGGAGAGCTCGGTCAGCACCTCGTTTTCCGGGGCTGACACCAGGATGACTTCCGCATCCAGCGCCTTGGCCATGTGCAGGTTGACCCGTGCCGCATAGCTCGCGCTGCGTGTCGGCACCATGCCTTCGACGATCAATACATCCCGACCGATCGAGGCTTCCTGATACAGCTTGATGATCTCTTCGAGCAGCTCGTCGAGCTGGCCCTCGCCAAGTCGGCGCTCGACGTGAGCAAGCCCCAATGGCTTGGGCGGCTTGAGTCCGTGCGTGCGGGCAATCAGCTCGGTCGAGCGCTCCGGGCCCAGATCGCCTGGATGAGGCTGGGCAATCGGCTTGAAAAAACCGACCTTGAGTCCGGCGCGCTCCAGGGTGCGAACCAGCCCCAGGCTGATGGACGTCAAGCCCACACCAAAGTCTGTGGGCGCGATAAAGAAAGTCTGCATGCGGGCTTCTCGAAAATGAGCAGTGCAAAGGGCGTGGCGCTATGAGTTCAGCCATCGGACCGGATAAACCAGGACGCTGTTCAGTCGCAGCGTCTCATCGGGGCACAAGGTTATCGTTAACCGGGCCTGGCGCGCACCAGCCGCAGCGAAAGCATTGACCGATAGTTGCCAGACGCTGCTCGGCATCAAGCACCCAGGGGCGGGATTGCCATGGCGGGTCGTGGCGTAAATGCTGGGTGTGACCGCAGGACAGTTCAACGACCCAATGGCCGTCCAGGTCCTGATGGAACCCGGTAATGGTTGGTTGGCCGGAGGGGGCTTTGAGGGATTCCAATCGGGGCCGTCCGTCTGAGTTGCGTTCGCTTTCGCGCGATTGCTTGGTTAGACTTGTTCGCTCATCTCTATTTGCAAAAGGTCTCGCCCCATGCCGATCGCCGCCAACAAGGCTGTCTCCATTGACTATACCCTGACCAATGACGCTGGTGAGGTCATCGACAGTTCTGCCGGCGGCGCGCCGCTGGTTTACCTGCAAGGCGCAGGCAACATCATCCCGGGTCTGGAAAAGGCGCTGGATGGCAAGGATGTCGGCGACGAACTGAAAGTGTCCATCGAGCCGGAAGACGCCTACGGCGAGTACTCCGCTGAACTGGTCAGCACGCTTAACCGCAGCATGTTCGAAGGTGTCGACGAGCTGGAAGTCGGCATGCAGTTTCACGCTTCCGCGCCCGACGGCCAGATGCAGATCGTGACTATCCGCGATCTGGACGGCGACGATGTGACAGTCGATGGCAACCACCCATTGGCCGGCCAACGCCTGAACTTCGATGTCAAAATCGTTGCCATCCGTGATGCAAGCGAAGAAGAACTGGCGCACGGTCACGTGCATGGCGAAGGTGGTCACCACCACTGATTGTCCTGCTAAGCTGATTGAGCTGGCCAGGCGTCCTCGCGGTCTTGTGAAAACAGCGGTTTTCGCAGTCTGTCAGGGCGCTTTTTTCGGTAAACAGGTTCCAGGGGAGTTTTCATGAGTGTATTTCACGAGCTGAAGTTGAAGGCTCTGGATGGCCAGGAGCTACCCCTCGCGCCGCTCAAAGGCAAAGTGGTTCTGGTGGTGAATGTCGCCTCCAAATGCGGCCTTACGCCTCAATATGCAGCGCTCGAAGTCCTGTACCAGAAATACAAGGACCGAGGCTTCAGCGTTCTCGGGCTTCCGTGCAACCAGTTCGCTGGTCAGGAGCCTGGCACTCAGGAGGAGATTCAGACGTTTTGCTCCCTGAACTATGGCGTAACGTTCCCTTTGGGTGACAAGGTTGATGTCAACGGTCCTCACCGCGATCGTCTGTATCAAATGCTGGCGGGGGAAGGTGCGGAGTTTCCGGGTGATATCACATGGAATTTCGAGAAATTTCTGGTAGGCCAGGACGGCCGGGTGCTTGCCCGTTTCTCTCCTCGCACGACGCCTGATGATCCCAAGGTCATCGCTGCCATCGAAAAAGCACTGCCCTGATCGGGCATTGCGTCCCTCTTTTGAACCTTAATCACCCCAGTCAATAGTGCTTCGTATCTGCGGCAGTTCGGCCCATCCTGTATGACCTTCATCATATTTCCGGACGCCGAGGAAGCCCGCATGCCCGTTCACGCCCTCTTCAAACCCTTCCATCTGGGCAGCCTTGAGCTGCCGACGCGCGTCGTGATGGCGCCGATGACTCGCTCGTTTTCACCGGGCGGGGTGCCCAATTCAAAGGTGATCGAGTACTACCGCCGTCGGGCGGCTGCGGGTGTGGGTTTGATCATCACCGAGGGCACGACGGTGGGGCACAAGGCGTCGAATGGCTACCCCAACGTGCCAAGGTTCTTTGGCGCGGATGCACTCGATGGCTGGCGCAAAGTGGTCGAGGCCGTCCATGAGGAGGGAGGCAAGATAGTGCCTCAGCTCTGGCACGTGGGCGCTGTACGTCGCCTTGGCACCGAGCCCGACGGAGCGGTGCCCGCCTATGGTCCGACCGAGAAGCTCAAGGATGGAAAGGTCGTTGTTCACGGCATGAGCAAAGAAGACATCACCGAGGTCATCTCGGCGTTCGCCCAAGCGGCAAAGGATGCCAGGGCCATCGGCATGGACGGGGTGGAAATTCACGGCGCCCATGGCTATCTGGTCGATCAGTTCTTTTGGGAGGGCTCTAATCAGCGCACCGACGAGCATGGGGGTGATCTTGCCCATCGCTCGCGCTTCGCCATTGAGCTGATCCAGGCCGTGCGCGAAGCCGTCGGGCCGGATTACCCGATCATCTTTCGCTATTCGCAATGGAAGCAGCAGGACTACAGCGCACGCCTGGTGCAAACCGTGGAGGAGCTCGACGCGTTCCTCAAGCCGCTGTCTGAGGCGGGCGTCGATATATTCCACTGTTCTACACGGCGTTTCTGGGAGCCCGAATTTGAAGGCTCGGAGCTTAATCTCGCCGGCTGGACGCGCAAGCTCACGGGCAAACCGACCATCACCGTGGGCAGCGTAGGTCTGGATGGAGAGTTTCTGCAGTTCATGGTCAACACCGACAAGGTCGCACAGCCAGCGAGCCTGGAAAACCTGCTCAAGCGTCTGGGCGACGAGGAATTTGATTTGGTAGCGGTGGGCCGGGCGCTGCTGGTCGACCCGGACTGGGCTTTAAAGGTAAAAGAAGGGCGCGAGCACGACATCCTGCCGTTCAGTCGTGAGGCGTTGACTCGACTGGACTGAGGGTCGGTGCCCAAACGGTCCTGCGTCGCTGAGGAGACTCATCAGCATCAGACCTTGTGGTGGGAGTGAGCGGGATCACTCCCACCTGTATCACGCACAGCACACGGTGGACGATCAAACGCCCAAAATTACTCCATGCGGAGTCTCGCACGCCACTCGCAGGTAGTTTTCGAAAGCGTCGATAATCCCGGCCCAACCTTGACGGCTTGCGTGCTGGCGGGCGTTTAGCCTAACCCGGCGCAAGGTTTCGTCATCCTCCAGCATCCATCGGGCCGCATCAATGAAGCCTTCCTCATCGCCCGGCATCGCCACCGCGCCGTTATGGCCGTGGTGGATGTGCTGCGCCGCTGCGGCCTCGTCGTAGGCCACCACGCCCAGGCCGGACGCCAGGGCCTCCAGCACCACGTTGCCGAACGTCTCGGTCAGACTGGGAAACAGAAAAAGGTCGCACGATGCGTAGTGGGCCGCAAGCGCATCGCCGCGCTGTGTGCCGCAAAAGATGGCATCGGGGAGCTGGCCCTCCAGCATTGACCTGACCGGTCCGTCGCCGACGATCACCAGCTTGAGATTCTTCTCGGGGTAAGTGCTGACCAGAGCGTCGAAGGTGGGCTTCAGCAGGCCGAGATTCTTTTCCGCAGCCAGCCGACCCACGTGCAGCACCGCCGTATCCCCCGTTTCCAGTCCCCAGCTTTCGCGCAGGGCGCTCGAACGTTTCGAGGGGTGAAACAATTGGCAGTCCACACCGCGCGACAGCAATTCAAGGCGTTCAAAGCCCCGTCGTTCAAGCTCGGTCTTCTGGGTGAAGCTGGGCACCAGCGTCGCGCTGGAGCGGTTGTGAAACCATCGCAAATACGTGGTCATCAGCCGGGTCAGGAAACTCAGCCCGTACTGCCGCGTATATTGCTGGAAATTGGTATGGAAGCCGCTGACGATGGCAATCCCAAGTCGGCGTGCCGCCCGCAGCGCAGAGAGCCCCAGCGGCCCTTCCGTCGCGATATACAGCACGTCGGGGCGATTGCGCTGCCAGCGTCGCAGCAGCTTGTGCATCGACGACTGTCCCCACTGCAGCCCCGGATACCCCGGTATGGGCCAGCCGCGGCACAGCATCAAATCGGCTTCCGCCGCGCGCAGCCCATCGTCATTTTGCCGCGGCCGGATCACCTCGACCCGATGCCCGCGCACGCGCAAGCCATCGCACAGGCGACTGAGCGTGTTGGCGACGCCGTTGATCTCGGGCGCATAGGTCTCGGTGATCAGAGTGATGTGCAGGGATTTACTCATGCCAGCAGTTTCCGAGCACAGCATTGCGCTTGTGTGGCCGTTGGGTGATGGATTTGTGACCGCAAATGACCAACCAGAAGCAATATGGCTTCGCTCGAGCCTGACCATTTGATAAGACGATCCAGAGCGGTCGGGTTCGAGCAAGGCTGCGGGCTACCGGACGTGTCACTCGCCGACGGTGAATGGCACCAGCCGTGACCCACCGATGCGCTCGAAGGCGGCCGGCGCTGGCTCGTAATGGGTCTGCACCGGGTTCAGGCTGATGAGTTGCAGGGGCGAGCGGGGCTCGCTGGGCCTGGCAAGGTTCGCGGCTTCAGCCTTGAGGGTCTGTGAAACGAACGGCTGGGTGGCCTGAGCCAGTGCTTGCATGAAGGCGGGGGCATTGGGTTCCGGCTTCGTGCGCCTGTCCATCAGGGAGGAGCCAGGGCTGGTGATTGTTTTGATCGGAGTGCTCGGTGTGGATTCCATGGGCGTGTAACTCCTCGGGATGGTTATGCCGATTGGTACAAAAGGGTCGGCAAATGCTCGCCCGGAGTGGGCATGTTCATGGTTAAACAGGAAGGCTGTGGGACGTGGCGAATACCGTCGTAGGAATCGTCCTGATTTTTCCCGGGTTGATTAAAAGAGTGTTTCCACCTTTAGCATGCGTCGCCTCAACTTCTGGAGGAAACGCTGTGTCCGAGCAATTCAATGCGCCACCTGCTGCCGACCTGACGGCTTTGCCTACAAGCGGCCCGCCGTTTTATACCGTGTCGCTGATCAAGCTGACGGTGATGATGCTGATCACCTGCGGGCTTTATGGGCTCTACTGGTATTACAAAAACTGGTCGCGTTACAAAGCGTATTCGGCGAAACCGATCTGGCCGGTCCCGCGTGCGATTTTCTCGTTGTTTTTTGTGCCGTCCATGTTTGGCAAAGTGGACGCGTTGCTTAAAGAAAAAGGGCAGCGAGGGGTGCCTTATTGGGGCGCGCTTGCGGCAGCCATGATTCTCCTCGCGCTGGCGCCGTCCCTTGTCGTGTTTTTCCATGGCATCGCAGCAGGCTTGAGAGGTGGCGCTTCGGCAGGCCTTGGACTTATCCCGTTAGGGATATCCGTCATTTCGACGTTCGCACAGTTCCTGATCATGCTCAGAGTGCAGTCGTTCATTAACCAGCTGAACCGCGACGCCGAAGGAAGCTGCAAGTGTGGTTCTACCTTCGGTGAAGGTATATGGGCGATGCTGGGCTTAATGTGCTGGGCAGTTGTGATAATTATCGTTGTCATGATTGAATCTATCAGAATGTATTTCTCCAGCCGTGGCCTTTAGCCAGATGAGCGAGTAGCTACACTGGTAGAGCCTGCACTCACACAGAAAAGGCCTCCATCGAGGCCTTTTCTCTGCATCAGCGAAACCGCTCTGCCAGCGCCGCATCCTCGCGTGTGGCATCCCAAGCAGGTCGCGCTGGGTCACCCAGGTCGGAAGCAACCTGTGCTGCCGCCTATCTCCAAAGACAGGCAGCCGGGAGTGACCTCAAGTTGCAGATACTGAAACAGATCCGATAACTCTCCGTATGCCGGGTTGGGCTTGGCGTCCCACTCTACGATTAACCACCTCGCCTCCGGGGTAACCTCAAACCATTCGATGGCCTCGGTCGAGCCCTGCATGCCCACGCCAACTTTCTCCAGTTCTTTGTTGGCCTGGTAGGGCAGGGCTATCCGTTCTTGAGTCGAGTCCGTCCAGACACTCGATAGGGTCGATCCGTCCTTGAATTGCCAATACACCATCATCGGCTTAATGGGAGGCGGTTTCATCGGGTCGTAATGAAAGACTTCAACCAAGTAGTGAGTGTCGATTTGATTAGCGTCCTGCTCATCGAGCCTTCGATGAGCCTCAGCTAAGGTAAACTCATCAGGTTCTGTGTATGTGATCGGCTGGTTTGTTGGTTTTTTCCACCAAAAATTAAACATGCGGCTACTGGGTGCTACGTCGAACCAGCGTGTTGGGGCGGCCATTTGAGAAGTGCTTAGCCCTATTTTTGTGATTGTCCTGTTGGGATCGTAGTGAAGCATTGCACGGGACGATGGGTCAGCGGTGAGCTTCATAGAGGCAGCGGGCCCATGGTCAAATTGGACGTGAACGAACTCCGGCTTGATGCGAGGAGGCTCACGGTAACGAGCGTAACGCATTTCCAAAATGTAGTGACTCGGCCAGAAATCCAATGGAGCGTATTTATTCTGGATGGCGTATTCCAAAAGTGCACTCTTCGGCCGCTCCCGGAATGAGTCGAAGGCAAGCTCATGAGCGGGTCGAAGATTGGGTTCGCTTCCTAACGTCAGGACGTCGTCCTCGACAGACCAGAGCCCTTTCGCAAAGCCACTGGCACTTCCATATTCGACTCCCGCCGTGAATGTTCCGTCTTTTTCCAACTCCAATCCAGCAGCCATTTCCATCACGCCGTGCAGGTAATATCGTCCTTCCAACGCTTGGGTTTCAGCGCGTGTGCAGGTCGCGACTATCCACAGGAGAACGATAAGGCAGGGTTTGGAATTAAAACTGCGTCTTAACTTGAGTAGATTCATACATCCCTTTCATATGTCGCGCGCTCAAGCGCTGAGGAGAATAGTTCTTTGAGTTGCTGGCGATCGATTTTGGTAGCGGAGTATCAGCGCGACTATTCACCACGAACCATATGGAATGCCGAATTTCTCGATATAGGCTTTAGACTCGGCCGATGGCTGAACAAACTTGCCACCAGATAAGCCGTCACTTGGCCCGGTCGGATCAACTGTGGCCTGCACCCTCTTAACTTCAATCGGAGACAAGCAAGGTCCTGTTACCCAAACTTTTACAATGCCGCCCGGTGCCAGGCCTATGACGATGGCTTTGCGGTAATCGGTGATCCATTTCGCATCGGCACGGCAAAAGGTTTTCTCTCCTTTAAGCATAAGTTTCCTAATCGACTCCGGCATATCAATACGGGCGTGACAAATCTGCGGTTCAACCAGCGATTGCCAGCGGATATACATCTCTTTAGGAAGGTCAGCTTTGAGATATTTACCTTTGCCCCATCCCACGCGCTCAACAAACGGCTGGCTCAGCCGCTCCTCTCCCTCAAACGCTAAAACGTCAAGCGCAATTGGCAAGCGATGAACAACAAGTTTATGGCGACTGTGATCGAAGAAAGGCGGCAAATTGGTGAGCATGAGCGAGCGTCCCTGACAGGAAATGCGCCCCCGACCGGCCCATAAAGAACCGATCAACTCATCCATGGAAGGGGCTGAAGCGGGGGAAGATGAAGCTTTTCGAAGCGTCATTCCATAGGGAAAACACGAACCGGACGCGTCCTAATGGAGATAAGGAATTCCCCTACACAGATCGCAAGCGGCACGGCGTTTGAGCCGCCCGACATTCTCGGCTGAAGGCCGAAGCTGGGTCGTGTAGTTTGACGTGATGCAGCCAGATTGCCGGGAACTGGCCTGCTCAGATACGTCCAGTAGTCGGCGGCAACCCCGGATGTCCAGAGCGCTGGTCGACCATTTAAAAAAGCGTGCGTACAAAAAAGGCCTCAAACGAGGCCTTTTCTCTGCATCAGCGAATGCGCTCTGCCAGTGTCTCCGCACCGCGTTCCCTCACCCAAAACAAAGTCGCGCCCGCGACTGCGGCCGGCATCATCAGGATGTTGACCACCGGGATCAGCAGCACCAGATAAACGATCCCGCCAAAACTCATGCTTTGCCAACGCTTGGCGCGAAGCCAGGCAAGCATGTCCTGCCAGCTCATCTTGTGGTTGTCGGCGGGGTAGTCGATGTACTGGATCGCCATCATCCAGACGCCGAACATCAGCCACAGCGGCGCAGCGATCAAGTTCACCACCGGAATCCACGAGAGGATGAACAGCCCGATGGCACGGGGCAGAAAGTAGCCAAGCTTGCGCATTTCACGGCTCAGGGTGCGCGGGATCATTTCGATTAGTTCGCCCCAGCTGAACGCCGGGAAGTCGTCCGTCCCGCGCAAGACCACTTCTACCTTTTCAGACAGGAACCCGTTGAACGGCGCGGCAATAATGTTGGCGATCATGGTAAAGGTGAAGAACACCATCAAGGCCACAAGCACGACGAATAACGGCCACAGGATGTAGTTCAGAAAGCTGAGCCAGCCGGGAAGGGTGGGCATGAAGGAGTCCACCCACAGCCTGAACTCATGCCCGGCGAAGTAGATCATGGCGCTGAACAGCACCAGATTGATCGCCAGTGGCAGCAGGACGAACAGTCGCAGGCCGGGGCTGAGCACCAGCTTCAGACCTTCGCGCAGGTATTGAGGGCCGGAAAGGGCGGGTGCAGGCATGGGTGCCTCCAGTCAATGATGTCGCGCCGACCTTACCGGCTTTGCCTCGCGGGCGGAAGCACAGCGGGTCCGGCGACACTCACTGAAACACTCCTGCGGCGGCAGGGTCTGAGCATAATCATCGCCGCTGTGAAGCCAGCGCGCATAGCGCTGGCCTATGGGCTGGATTGTGAAACGATATTTCCTTAATCTTCCTCGCCCCGATAAGCTTGCGGGCAAGTTTTGTCGCATCGTGTCTCACGTTGCGAGTGCATTTTCAGGATGAGCGGGTGCCTTACACGGGTGGCCCCGCCAAGCCAACCCTTCCAACCGGTACGCCGGTTCAGTTCAAGTGACTCCGACCACACGTAACGATGGCCGGTCAATAGGAGTGTGTCATGTCTGATGTACGTCATTCGCGAGTGATTATCCTTGGCTCCGGCCCAGCCGGTTACAGCGCTGCGGTCTACGCCGCTCGCGCCAACCTCAAGCCGCTGTTGATCACCGGGATGCAGGCAGGTGGTCAGCTGACGACCACCACCGAAGTCGACAACTGGCCGGGCGACCCCCATGGCCTCACAGGCCCGGCACTGATGGAGCGGATGCGCGAACACGCGGAGCGCTTCGAGACAGAGATCGTTTTCGACCACATCAACGCTGTGGACCTGGCCGGCAAGCCGTTCAGCCTGAAAGGCGACAATGCGACCTACACCTGCGACGCGCTGATCATCGCTACCGGGGCAAGCGCTCGTTACCTCGGCCTGCCTTCCGAAGAAGCGTTCATGGGTAAAGGCGTTTCGGCCTGCGCAACCTGCGACGGTTTCTTCTATCGCAACAAGCCGGTCGCCGTTGTCGGTGGCGGCAACACGGCCGTCGAGGAAGCGCTGTACCTCGCCAATATCGCCAGCAAGGTGACTCTGATTCACCGTCGCGAGACCTTCCGCGCCGAGAAAATCCTCATCGACAAGCTGCATGCGCGCGTGGCCGAAGGCAAGATCGAGCTCAAGCTCAATTCTACTCTCGACGAAGTTCTGGGCGACACCATGGGCGTGACCGGTGCGCGTCTGAAAAACAACGACGGCAGCTATGACGAAGTGAAGGTCGACGGCGTATTTATTGCCATTGGCCATACGCCGAACACGTCGCTATTCGAGGGCCAGCTGGCGCTCAAGGACGGCTACATGGTTGTTCAAGGCGGCCGAGAAGGTAACGCGACGGCTACCAGCGTTGACGGTGTATTTGCCGCCGGGGATGTTGCAGATCACGTCTACCGTCAAGCCATCACCTCGGCAGGTGCAGGCTGCATGGCTGCACTGGACGTTGAGCGCTACCTGGACGGCTTGGCCAACGTCTCGTTCTGATCAGGCATTCAGGCACAAAAAAACCGGCTCATTGAGCCGGTTTTTTTATGTCCTGCAAGCGCGCTTTTGTAGGGCAGGGCAATCAGACCTTACGCTTGAGAGGCTCGGCCGAGAATTGCACGCCTGCCAGTCCGTTAGCGATCAACGCCCGAATGTTTCCATGGTCCGACCCCTCGGGGGTTGCGAGCACGGCGCGATAATGTTCGCCAAACGCCAGCAGCGCTTCCTCATCGCTCAGGCCTTCCAGCAGTGCCATGCCAAGTGTCTTGCAAGAGCCTTCGTTCTGACCCGCTGCGTTTTCCACCGGGCCGTTGCTGAAGGCCTGAGGCTGGTAATCGTAATGCGCGGCCACAAACGCGAGCGTGTCGGCAAAAAGGTGATTGCCGCTGGCAAGGCTGGCACGCAGTGCGCTCAGGTCAGTCATGCTTCGGTTCCTTGGCGAAAGCGGCCTGTTGCTCGGGGCTGGCTTCTTTCTGGTAGGTGGATTTCCACTCGCTGTAAGGCATGCCGTAAACCACTTCGCGGGCGTCATCAAGTGTGATCTCGATGTGCTTCTCGTCAGCGGCGGCCTTGTACCACTTGGACAGGCAGTTGCGACAAAAACCGGAGAGGTTCATCAGATCGATGTTCTGCACGTCCTTGCGGCTGTCCAGGTGCGCTACCAGACGGCGGAAAGCGGCGGCTTCAAGTTCAAGACGTTGTTGCTCGGTCATGGCGGGCTCTGTAGATGAATAACGTGGGACGAATGATAAAAGCGGCAGTAGGGGTGGGCAAGCGCGCCAGGGTGACGGCGCGAAGGCTCAGCGCGCCGCCGCGAGCGTGATCGACACCGATTCGGCGAAACGCAGCGCGTGAGGCTTATCCACCTCGACCTCGGCGTACTGAACCGCTTCATGGCTCATCACAAGGTCAAGCACCTCCTGCGTCAGGCGCTCGAGCAAGGCAAAGCGATTGCTTTCCACGTGCTGGATGATCGCCTTGGTGATGGTGCGGTAATTAAGCGCATGGTCGATATCGTTGTCGCGCACCGCTTCCTGGGCCGCGTACTGGATCGTCAGATTGATCAGTACATCTTGCTTGTTGAGGATTTCGTCCTCGTTGATGCCGATAAACGTACGCAGGCACAGGTCTTTGACCCTGATGCGTGCTGTGCCGGGTTCGAGTCTTGCCATGGACTACTTGCTCCGTCCGATCAATTGCAAAAATTCCATTCGGGTGGTGGTCGACTCGCGGAAGGCGCCGAGCATCACCGAAGTGTTCATGGTCGAGTTCTGCTTTTCAACACCGCGCATCATCATGCACATGTGCTGGGCCTCGATCACCACTGCCACGCCTGCTGCCTTGGTGACATCCTGGATGGCATCGGCGATCTGTCGCGTCAGGTTTTCCTGAATTTGCAGGCGCCGCGCGAACATGTCGACGATGCGGGCGATCTTCGACAGCCCCAGGACCTTTCCGGTGGGGATATAGGCAACGTGGGCCTTGCCGATGAAGGGCAGCAGGTGATGCTCGCACAGCGAGTACAACTCGATATCCTTGACGATGACCATCTCGTCGCTCTCGGATGCAAACAGTGCACCGTTGACGATCTCTTCCAGGGTTTGCTCGTAGCCATGACAAAGATACTGCATGGCCTTGGCTGCGCGCTTGGGTGTATCCAGCAACCCTTCGCGTTCAGGATCTTCACCCAGGCCGACGAGGATTTCACGGTAATGCTGTGGCAGTGACAGGGTCATCAATGATTCCTCGGGGCGACTTACTTTAGGTGCCGTCCGCCGTTTAAGGTCAGCGTGGTGCCGGTGACGTAGGGGTTATCAAGCAGGTAGCGCACGCTCTGGTAAATCACCTCGGCACCAGGCTCGATTCCGAGGGCCGATTTATCCAGCGTGCGCAGGCGATAGGCTGCATCGTCGTCGGGTTGGAACATCAGCATGGCCGGGGCGATGCCGTTGACCTTGATATGGGGGGCAAACTTTGCTGCGAAGGACAGCGTCAGGTTTTCCAGCCCCGCTTTGCTGGCGCTGTAGGCGACATGCTTGCTGCTGCCTTTGCGGGTGACGTCGTCGCTGATGTGGACGATGTCCGCCTTCTCGGAACGCCGCAACAAATCGGCGCAATGAAGATTGATCAGATAGGGCGCCAGCATATGGACGCTGAACATGCGCATGAACACGTCCGCTTCGTCATGCGTGCTCTCGGCCAGCCAGTCTGATGCGTTGTGAATGATCGCCCTGAGGCAGTCTGTACGATCTTTCAGGCGTGCGATGAAATCCAGCACGCTCGCCTCGCAGGAGAAGTCCGCCTGCAGGACGACTGCGCCGAGGTCTTCGAGCTGTCGCACACCTGGGCGGTCGCTGCGGTACGTGATGATGACGGGCTGGCCCTCCGCCAAAAGGCGCTCGGCGCAATACAGGCCGACGCGCTGGCTGGCGCCAGTTATCAGGACAGGAGCAGGGGAGCAGGCCATGATTGTCACGCATCAAAAAAACAGGGAGGGGAGGTCGGTCGAGGCGTGGAGATCGTTGCATTAACTGCCATGAAGTCGCCGTCAGGGTAGACCGTAAGCCAAGTTAACCCAACGGCCGCTTCTTGTACAACCGGGAGATGGCTGTACATGTTTTGTCAGGGGCGATGCCCGGAACGCTGAGCGCCGCACGCGGCAGGCCACTTCGGGCGAGGCCGCTACTGCGTTTCAGCGAGTGGACGCTGATTCCGTACCGTTGACCTGAGCGGGCGCATTGCTGTGCAGCCACCCTGCCAGCAGATGGGTCGACAGCGGGATGAACCAGAACACCATCAGCGGAGTGAGGATGAGTGTGCTGATCATGATGCGCGGCAAGAGCTCCAGTTGGCCAAGCAGCGGACCCAGTACGAAGTTGAATATCAGCGACACCGGGAAAAAGGCCAGCCAGATGGCGACCGCCTGCTTCCACCGGGGTGGGCGCTGGCCTGCGGCACCAAACCAGCCGTCGATACCACTGACGCGGTGTACCGAGTCTTTGGCAAACAGACCGCTGCCGCGCACCAGCCAGGAGCGTCGGGATGCAGAATGCTCCCATGCGTGCATGGTGGCCTCGTCTGCAAAGCGGAAAATAATCTGGAATTCGTCATCCCCTGGCGGCGGTGCAAGCACGCCCGAGCCGAGATAGCCGGGGAAGTCAGTGGCAAGTTGTTCGCCTTCGTGCAGCCAGGCGATCAATTCCTGGTAGCGGCCATGGGCGACGCGACGGGCAACCATCAGCGTGACGGGAGAGGTAGACATTGTGTATCTCCGATAAACAAGTGAGCTTCCCGGGTAGGGAAACCACGTGACACTGCGCCGGGGTGGTGGCACTGCGTCAGCTTCGCTGGAAAAAGCAAGCAAGGATTATTCCTGAATCTTGCGATAAAGCCAGAGGTGTTTGTCGGCGGGGTGCGAAATGCGTTGGAGCCCGGTGGGGCCAGTAGTCTCAGAGGTGCATAGAAGGATGAATCTTGCGGTGCTCTTGAAGGATGTACTGGCGCAGGCGCTCCGTATCTTCCTTGCTGTTCTGACTCAGGCGATACGCGGCAAGCCCATGTTGGGTCAAGCGCTCAAAGGTACCGCGCAGTGCGATGGGAGCGTCGCCCAACGGCGTGAAAAAGGCAGCAAAGGACTTTGGCGGTTTGGTTTGCTTGCGTATCTCCAGCAGAATGCCCTTGAAGGAAATCTCATGAACCCACAGCGCCGTCGGTGAGCCTTTCTCGGTTTCAAGCGGCACCGGCTCGGGCAGGGTCAGGCGCCAGGGGCGAATCCGCGGGCCTTCTTCGAAGATGCTCGGTGCGCCCAACTCCAGGTGCAGCGCATGAAATTCGTCTTCCACCAAGTGGAGGGGAAAGGTCATTTGCTGATTGTCGAACTGAGCCTGGATCGTGACTTGCTCATGCGCCGCGAGGCGAGTGAGCAGATCCTGGATCTGCACGCCGCCATTCACCACCAGACTGCTGGATTTATCCCGCAAATTCAGCGTCGGGTTGTGCTGCATCTTCTGGATGAACTCCAGTTCATCAGGCGTGAGGAGATTGTCGCGCTGCATGGCCAGGCTCGATTAACCGGTTATTGAGAAAGCAGACAGATCGTTCGCAGTTTGGTTGCGACCGCTCGTCAGTTGCTGAATGTTACCCCTTCAGGATTAGCATCTCCAGCCGAGCTTGCGCCACTTTGCTGCATAACTCGACCCCTTTGCGCCGGGCTGCATAACGTCGTCGCCGAATGAGCGAAGCCGGCATGGAAGGAGCCTGACTGATGGAGATTGGACAGGTGCTCACTGCTATCGTTGAAAATCATTTCTGGTAGCAGTTCGCTGGCGGTCCCCGATTGCTGCCAGACGGGTGATTCACAAAATCGCAATGCGAAATTCGGGACCCTGCTGCGGCATAATGCTCTGAAATTCTTACGTCACAGGATGAACAATGAAGGTCGCGATTATTGCAGGCTCGGTCTACGGCGCGGCGGAAGAAGTGGCTCGGCATGCGCAACAGATCATTAAAGATGCAGGGCACGAGGTGTTGTTCAACCCGCGCGCCACGCTTGCCGAGTTGCAGGCATTTGCGCCAGGCGCTCTTCTGGCGGTGAGTTCAACGACCGGAATGGGCGAGCTGCCGGACAACATCCAGCCGCTCTACCATCAGATCCGTGATGCCCTGCCCGCTGACTGGCGTGGGCTGCCCGGTGGAGTGATCGCATTGGGCGATGCGAGTTACGGCGATACCTTTTGTGCGGGCGGAGAATTGATGCGTGAGCTGTTCGGCGAACTGGGTATACGCGAGGTGCAGGAGATGCTGCGTCTGGATGCCAGCGAAACCGTCACGCCTGAAAGCGATGCCGAGCCTTGGCTTGCCGAGTTCATCAAGCACCTGAACGCCTGATGACTGGTTAATGCTGCCTCGTGACGTGGCCGCTTGATGCTCTTGCCGTGGTGGCTTGCGACGACCCATTACCGGCGTGAGTACGGGCTCATCCATCCTTGGGCGTTATCGGCCATTATTCAGCGCGCCCCCTATTGATTGTGACCTGACAGCGAGTCGTTGACACTCGCCGACAGTTCGTCCGCTTATGCTGGTACTGACGCCTGAGGGGCTCAGGACCCAGGATAGAGCCGGCATCATCATCAGGGAGAGCGACATGAGTGAGTCCATGGATTTTGAAGGCAAGGTAGTGATCGTCACCGGCGCGGGCGGCGGTTTGGGGCGCGCGCATGCCTTGCTGTTTGCCCGACACGGCGCGCGCGTGATCGTAAACGACCTCGGCGGTTCGGCCCACGGCGAAGGTGCCAATGCCTCGGCGGCGGATCGAGTGGTCGCGGAAATCCGCGATGCGGGCGGCGAAGCGGTCGCCAATCACGACTCGGTCACCGATGGCGACAAGATCGTTCAGAATGCGCTCGACACCTATGGCCGGGTGGACGTGGTGGTCAACAACGCAGGCATCCTGCGTGACAAAAGCTTCGCCAAAATGGAAGACACCGACTGGGACCTGGTTTACCGCGTTCACGTCGAAGGCGCCTACAAGGTCACCCGCGCTGCCTGGCACCATCTGCGAGCACAGAACTACGGACGCATCATCTTCACGTCGTCCACGTCTGGCATCTACGGCAATTTCGGTCAGGCCAACTACGGCATGGCCAAGCTTGGCCTCTACGGGTTGACGCGCACGCTCGCCATTGAAGGGCGCAAGAACAACATTCTGGTCAACGCGATCGCTCCGACCGGCGGGACCCGTATGACCGAAGGCTTGATCCCGGCCAGCGTGTTCGATCTGCTGAAGCCTGAGTTGGTCAGCCCGCTGGTGGTTTTTTTGGGCAGCGAGCAGTGCCCTGACAGCGGCGGGTTGTATGAAGTGGGTGGCGGCTGGATGGGCAAGGTCCGCTGGGAGCGTAGCCTGGGCGCCGGCTTTGACCCCCATGCAGGCTTTTCACCGCAAGATGTCGCGGCGCAATGGGCATCCATCAGTGACTTCAGCAACGCTGTGCATCCGGCGGACAGCGCCGAAGCTCTTAAAGAGATGATGGCGAATCTGCAGAGGTTCGGCTGATCGGTCGTTCGAATATACAAAGGCCAACTCGAGAGATCGATTTGGCGTTTTTTGTAGGAGCATTATTTGCGGCGATGTAGGACAGGTCTCTAAATAAGGCAATGATCCCGTCTTTGGTTTTTCAGCCTAAACCCAGCCTTCGATTACCCGACACCTCCTGAGAACAAGCGAATTTCAGGAGGTTTCATGATTGGCAATTTGAGTAAGGTCCAGGAGCGGTTAAGTGTTTATGTGGCCATACCGGACCAGAAATTCAAAGTCAGGTCCGGCCTCAGCCCCGAGGAGGAAGCGGTCAAGCAGAAGGTGCGTCAGTACTGGGCGGACGAGAACATTCCAGGCATCAAAAAACTGGAGGGGCTGAGCATCAGCCTGAGCGGATTTGACCCGCGCAGGACCAGCAACAAAGAGCTGATGGAGCTGGGCGTTCTGCTTGCCGAGCGAGGGATAATAGATGGGGATCTTATTGGTGCCATGTCGAGCATTGATGTCGAGTTCGACTCGATGGGGAATGAAATCAACATGGGTAAGGAGGTCAATGTATATGAGTTTTTCAGCAAGCAGCTTAGTCAGTTGCAGGAATCCATCAGAGACGGCAATGAGCATGCTCGAGGCGCCCTGGTTGAGCTAAAAACTTCTTTGTCTGTGGTGATGGCGTTGGAGGAATATGTAAAACGTCCTCGCGAGCGGTCGTTGGTGAACATTCGCGCCTGAGTGATAGCGCCCGCAAGATGTCCAGGCAACCCCGGTCGCTTGATGGCGGTAGGACAACGATGCAATTATCTGAAGAGTGCGCTTTTTTCCTGCACCAAGAGTCGACGTAATTTCTTCATGGCAATCAATAGTTATTCCGCTGCGACGTGATTCAAGGCGTTAGATGACAGCTCTTTTGTACTGCCCACGTATTTCGCACTTATGGCTGGATGCCTCAGTGGCGTGGGGAGTGATTCTGGAGCGGTAGAGATGTCTGACTCATTTGTTGTAACACAGCCATACAGGAAATCGGGCTCTTCGTTCGATCACGCCAAGAGCGAGAGCGAGCTTTCAGCGCTGCTTGTTGCACAGTTTCGCAAAGCGCCGACCTTGCGAACGGCCGCCAGAGAAATGATGGCGCAAGCACTCGCCGGGATAAGTCCTTTCCCGAACCCCGACGCTTTTTTCATCCACAGAAATAACACCGGTGGCGCGGACGCTTCACCTCTTTGCCTGACCGACGCGCTGTTGAGTGCGCTCTTGGGGAACACGGAATATTTGAATCATGATCAGGCGGTGGTTTCGACGCGTAGGGACTCCGCCCATGCTTCTTATGGGTGGCCAGGTCTCGATATCGGTGTGGTCAGAGAAATCTTCCCTGAGCTGTTGGAGACACTACCCGGGTTTTACAAGTTCATGCTCGACCAGTACTGGAAAATCGATGAGCAAACTTTCACTCAAATTACCGGCGAGGACCCTGTTAAGGGTTCGCGCATGGAGACTTTCCCGACCTTGCAATCCTGGGTGTTCTGCTCCGCCGTCCTTCTGGGCGCAGGCAAGAATGATCTGCAACATCGTGACAGCGTTCGGCTGTTTGATACGGTAGACAATCCAGAGTGCAGCGGTCGTTATTCGTTGGCGTTACGTACGGCTCAGGGCGCCGTGCTTTCGCTGTCAGGTATTTATGCAGCAACTGCCAAGGATGTTGAAGTCATATCGCGGGAAGGTGAAGGTCCGGAGTCCGGCGTTTATCTTTTCAGCCCGGCGGGTGGGGTCGAGAGGTTCTCGGACGCCCGCTCGATGGAAGCGGAGCTGAGGCAGCGTCTTGATCAGGACGAAGTCCGCGAAGTCTTGCTGGGGTATCTCTCTCTCGAACATCAGGTGCTCATATCCGATCATCCGATCGACCTTCTGCAGTTCGACTATCTCCCGTTGATCGAAAAGCCGGCGACTCGCTTCATCACAGACCTGCGTCAGAAGCAGATGAATGATTTCGACTATCTGCTCACCCACGCGCCGCTGAGTAACGAGCAACCCGGTGTGCTTTTGCAAATGATTGATGATGCCAGCCGACTTGATGATGTCGAGCAGGCATTGAATATGCGTTACCTCAATTTGCTTGAACTCATTCAGGAGCGCCAGATGCCTGAATGGCTGAGGTTCGCAGCTCCTTCTGATCGTCAGCGTTACGACTTGCTCGCCGATGAGCAAGGGCGCTGCGAAGAACGGATGCAGGAACAGCTTAAAGGCATCGAGTCACTGGAGCTCTACGCGCGAAAGGAAATTGAAGCTTACTTGATGAGGAAGCTCGGTTATGCACTTGATCCGTCAATAGTGAAGGTCCGGTTGCCGGATGAAATGGCTTTCAGTGACGCTCCGCTCAAGGCGGTTTACCAAGGTACCTTGTTGCAATTCGCGATGGAGGGTATGCCAAACATTGCGCTTGATCTGGCGCCAGGTATCGAGGTGGAGCCTGCCTACTCGCACCCACGTCTGAACTTTGAATTTGTATCCAGTCTCGTCCAGGAGCTTGATCTAAAAAATCGCTACTGGCGGGAAGTAGAACGTCGTTATCGCGCGCATGCCATGGATAGCGTCATGGCTGCATTGCGTGTCAGCAACATTGCGTTGAGTGCCTGGGCCGCGAAGTTGCAGGGCCATATTTCGGACCGAGGCTTTGGACTGATTGAGCGAGCCAAGTCCAACCGTGGGGTTGGTGGCGCAACGCGCACCCTGGCAGTGGGTGGCTTGTATCTCAAAATCGGTCGCACGAGATTCGAAGACCCCGTGGTGATCAGAGAAGTGAACGGCGACGACGAGTTTTACGTGCTGTATGCCCCCGGTCATCCAGGCGGGCGCGAAATGTTCGACTTTGATACGTGGCGCAAATTGTCCATGGAAGTGGGAAGCTGGACCAGAACACCGGTGGGCGCCCAGTACTTGCTGGATCAGACGGTTGTTAATCTGGACGAGCATACCGTTCCTTACTTTGACAGCATTCGAATGAAGCCTTCGCAGTGGTCGGTAGACAGTGTCAGGTTTTTCGAAGTCAGAACCGCTAATCTCCAACAGGCATTGGAAAGCCTTGGCCACCACAAAATCGGCCAAATGCTGGCGCGTAATAAAGTTGTTCCGTTTACGCAGAGGGCCCCTGTCGCTGACGAGCGAAAATCAGATGCCGCGCTTCTGAATCATCGAATTGCGGCACTGGAAGAAGCCTGCGCTGGATTCAATATTATTCCTTGGCGAGTGGCGGCCCGTCGAGAATGTCTAGCCTTGATTGGCAGGCATCTGAAAGCGTCCGGGGTACCAGGATTCATCGACCCGGACACGGTGTTCATTGATCTGGAAGGTACCGTCAGGGAGGGGGAGCTAGAACTGGGCCGTTACAGCGATCTTTATTGCCTGACGGATCTCTTTATGGTCGGTTACTCAGAGGAAGATTACATCTTTAACCTCGATGCTACGGTGCATTCGTCCGTCGGGCAGGACGTGTCGGTGCTATCGGCCGGATTCATTGACGGGATGATCCGTGGGTCCAACTATGCCGACGAGTACATTACTGAACTTCGCAAACATATTTGGGGGCTGACGAACTCACCGTCGACCAGACCTCGGGCGATATTTGCGCGCAAAATTAGTTATGAACTGCGCCGGGATGCGTTTATTGCAGTTAGCCAACAACGACTGACTACTGATCACTACCGCTGGCTTGTGCAGATGGCCATCGGACTTGATGACAGTATGAGCGTAGCCTCCATGGCAACACCGGGGACACTCCATCAGGTGCTGATGGAGCGCAAGACGCTGCTCGACGTATGGGTTTTCAAACCCGACAAGGCCCATGCACATCTCGGCACGCTGGTGTATACGCCAGGCGCCCCGGACGGTCAGCTGTTTCGTAGCCCCGCGGAAATTGTCACCTCTGTCCAACGACCGGGCATGAGTCGTTACTACTATGACCGTGTCCATTATGGTGCTCAACGCATCATCGGCACCCTGATGCAAAAGCTTGAGGTATCACCTGTCGTCGATGGCAAACCTTATGAGGTCGCTTATTCACAGCGAATCTCCGGATTTGAGAAGTTGCATGACGCCAACGTACGGCACCTGATCTTGGATATTGACGCGCAGACCGAAAGCGTCAACGAACGACGTTTGCTCAATACCTACAAGTTTGTTCGACGGTACGGCGGCTATCTCGCTGGACTGCACCCCATCACTAAGTTGGTCTGGACTGCGATTCACGCTTCAGTTGATCTGTTTCGAGGAATTTACGCCTATCAGGACGGCGACCGTGCACGTGCAAGAGGCTATCTTTTGAAAGCTGCATCGGGCGCATTCGACACGGCGAAGCAGCTTCGCGCGATCCGCAAAGCGGACAAGCTGAAACGCCTCGCCAACGCGCCGAATAATGGGGCGGCGCTGGCTCGCTCGTGACCATCAGTGCAGCGCGCCCACGGCAGGCAGTTGCACTAGACGTTGAGTGAGCCGCATCCGTTGCACCGGATCTTCACTCAACATTAATGCATGCTCCAGATCGAAGCGTTCGGCCTGCGGGCAATCCAGATGCTGGTACAGGCTGGCGCGAGCGAGATAATCGCTGGTGTTGGCCTGACCCAGTTCCATCACCCGCGTTGCATCCTTGAGTGCCGCGATCAAGTCGTCGTTTAACTGGTGCAAATAACGCAGGTTTCGCGACAAGCGCTGAAGCATTGCCGCTGGGGTTGCGGCTGTCATGTGCTCGGCCCTAAGTGGCATGTCCGGGCCGAATTGACGCAGCAATAGCTCGCGGCAGTCCTTGGGGTACAGCCTGCGCCCGCCGCAGGGGTCAAGCGAATGATCGGCACGTGGCACACGCAGCAGAAAGTGCCCCGGGAAATTGACCCCTTCAAGTGGAATATCGAGACGCTTGGCAATGTGCAGTGCAATCAATGCCAGCCCCAGCGGCTGGCCTCGACGCCGCTCAATGATCTTGTGAAGCATCGCCGCTTGAGGCTTGGGTTGAGCGGCATCGTCCTGTTGGAAACCCAGTGCCGCCAGTTGCCGCAGCAAAGGCTGAGCGAGTTCAGTCGCCGGCAGCATGGGAAGCGCAGCGCCAATGCTGCGTTCCAGCGTGGCCAGTTGGTCGTAAACGGCCTGGAAATCAACCTGTTCATCGTGTTCTGCCGCAATCCACAAGGCCGCTTCAAACGTGGACGGCGGATTATGCTGCAGACAGGCAAGGCATTGCTGGCGCGGACTCATCGACTTCTCCGGCGGTATCGGGCGACGCGAAAACTTAACCAATGGCTCTGTTTTATCCCCTGACTGGCGCCTTCGTCCAGCGATGATTCGTGGCCGGGGCCCAGTAACTGTCCCTCGTCAGGATGCCGCGGCAGGTGCCTTCCTTTTTTCATCCAGCGCCTATACTCGCCAGTACGAAAAAGGGAGCAGTGCCCATGTTCGCTCTCATGCAAAGCTCACGCGTGCAATCACTGCACATGATGGTCGAGCCCGGTACCGGCTTGAAGGCGGTGATCGCGATTCACAGCAGCCGAAAAGGCCCAGCGCTCGGCGGCTGTCGCTACCTGTCCTATCCAACTGAAGAGAGCGCTGTAGAAGACGCCATTCAACTGGCCAGGAACATGAGCTACAAGGCTGTCCTGGCGGGGTTATCTCTGGGTGGAGGGACGGCAGTGATCATGCGTCCGGCTCATGTACCGGACAGGGCTGCCTTGTTTGAGGCCTTCGGGCGTTTTGTCGAAAGCCTGGACGGCCGGTACATCACGGCCATGGACAGCGGTACATCGAGGGAGGATATGGATTGCATTGCCCAATGCACTCGACATGTCACCAGCACCACCGCGGTCGGCGACCCCTCGGCACACACCGCGCTGGGTTTATATACGGGGATTCGCACCACTGCGATGGCCCGGCTGGGCAGCGATAACCTGGAAGGCTTGCGGGTAGCGATACAGGGCTTGGGGCATGTGGGATATGCGCTGGCTGAACAGCTGCATGCGGCGGGCGCCGAGCTCATGGTTGCAGATCTGGACAGCGGCAAAGTCCAGCTTGCCATGGAGCAATTCGGTGCAAAACCGATTGCCAGTGAAGCGTTGCTCAGCACGCCCTGCGACATTCTCGCGCCCTGCGGGCTGGGCGGGGTCCTGAACAGTCACAGCGTTGCCAAGTTGCGTTGCGCTGCTGTCGCGGGTGGCGCGAATAACCAGCTCAGCTGTGCCGCCATTGCCGATCAACTGGAAGCGCGCGGCATTCTGTACGCCCCGGACTATGTCATCAACTCTGGAGGCCTCATCTATGTGGCGCTTCAGCACCAGGGGGCAACTGACGGAACGATCACCGCACATCTCTCGCAGATCGGCACTCGGCTGACTGAAGTATTTGCCCATGCCCAGGCTGAAAAGCGCTCCCCCGCGCGCGTCGCAGATGCGCTGGCAGAGCGGCTACTCGATCAGGAATGAACCGCAGCGTCTTGCCCCGCAATCTCAAGCCGTGCGATTACTCTGCCTCTTGCTCCGTGGGTGTCAGCTCATTGAGGGCCAACGCGTTGTTCTTGAAAGCCGCAGCGAAAACCGCGCGGTTTTTGGCCATGAAGATACTGGCATCTTCGGCGTGTTTTTCGGTAAGACCGGCAACATTCTTCATCAATACGTCGGTAAGCAGTTCTGCCAGTTCCAGCATCTGATCATGGGCATCGGCGAGTTTGCGGTCCACGAACGTAGTCTCCAAATCACGGGTACTGCGGTAAAGGGTTTCAACAGCCATTGTCGGCCTCGTCGTCATTTCCAGAGTTGTTAGGGATCAGCTCGCGCGGTTGGCGCACATGGCCGAAGGTGATGCAAGACAGCACGCGCTGTCTTTTTACTGTCTATTTATACAGTGCTCAGCATAGGTGAATCATTAGAGCTTGGGTAGGGGCCGCCTTCACTTTTTGCCGATCATCCAGTTGCGACATCCGGTCACGTTCCCAGCACAGGCTAATGGCCCTATTAATGCTAGCTACTGTCGAGCCGCGCGCGAGCGGATGTCACGCGCGCGCCCTACGCTTGATCTGAACTGCTCAAGGAATTACGTCGTGAAAACTGGCTCGGCTCAACGTCAGCGCTTTTTGGTATGCGGGTGCGCCGCAAGGCGTCGCTTCACCCACAGTTCTGGCTTATGGACAGGAGGCGCGCAATGGGCAGCGTGAAGTGGGCAGACCGGATGCGGGCAAAGCTCCATGGCGGGGCGAACAGCCTCGGCAACCTTGCCGTTGAGGCGTTTCATTATCTGGCTCTGTTCGGCATCGGCGCGGTCACTGCGTATGCAGCGATAAAGGCATTTATCGGCATGCTTGGGCAGGAGTACATCGCCGTGGATGACATCCTGCTGTTGTTCATCTACCTGGAATTGGGTGCGATGGTCGGCATCTATTTCAAAACCAACCACATGCCCCTGCGGTTCCTGCTCTACATCGGGGTCACGGCACTTATCCGTTTGCTGATAAGCGACGTCTCGCATCACAAGGCGCCGGACATGGGCATCATTTACGTCTGTGGCGGCGTACTGTTGCTGGCGTTTTCAATCCTGGTGGTGAGGTACTCGTCGTCGAGGTATCCCTCGGTTCAGGAGAAAGTGGAGTAGGGCGCGCGACTGGGCGCATTCCAATGGGCCCGCCTCACGTGCGAGCCCTCTGGGCCCGCCTTCCTCAGACCCTAGCAGTCTGCCTCTCGGTGGTTTCGGCCGGCGAGGCGTCGGCGAAGTGGTTGACCTGACGCAACGCTTTGAAACCGACCATCCATGCACCCACAACCCCCAAGGTACATAGCCCGCCGATGATCGCCGCAGGAACGGCGCCCCAGAGCGCGGCGCTGCTGCCGGCGCGAAACTCGCCCAGCTCGTTGGACGAGCCGATGAACAGCATGTTCACCGCATTCACCCGTCCGCGCATGTCGTCCGGCGTCGAAAACTGCACCAGCGTGGAGCGGATATAGACGCTGACCATGTCCGCCGCACCGGCGATCATCAAGGCCAGCAGCGACAGCCAGAACAGCGTCGACAGCGCGAACACCAGATTGGCCACTCCAAAGACCGCAACGGCAATGAACATGACCAGGCCGACATGCCGGTCAAAAGGTCGAAAACTCAGGTACAGACCGGTGGCGACCTCGCCGAGGCTCATGGCACTGCGCAGCGCACCCAGCCCCTGCGGACCGAGGTGCAACACTTCATGAGCGTAGATGGGCAATAGCGCTACCACGCCGCCGAGCAGCACGGCGAACAGGTCAAGCGAAATGGTCCCGAGGATGATCGGCCGCGAGCGAATAAAGGCGATGCCTGCGGTGAACCGCTTCCAGGCTGTTGATTCCAGGATCTGCTTCTTGCCGGCATAAAGCACCGGTACACGGATGAGCAACAACACCCCGGCGATAAAGCTGGCCATGCACACCGAGTAGGTGAGCCCGCCGCCACCGGCAGCATACAAACCGCCGCCGACCAGAGGCCCGGCGATGGTAGCGATGCGCATGATCATGCTATTGGTGGCGATCGCCGAGGCGAGTTTTTCACGGGGCACCACCTGTGGCAGCAGGCTCTGCAATGCGGGACCTGTGAAGGCTCGTGCGCAGCCGAACAGCGCCAAAGTGGCGTAAATCAGTCGAGTGTCCTGATGGTGCGTGACCGAAAACAGCATCAGCATCAGGCTGCACACCGCCTGAACCGACCAACTGATGGTCAGGATCAGCTTGCGATCATAACGGTCAATAAGGTCGCCAGCGGGCATCAACAGCAGCAGCATCGGAATGAACTGCGCCAGGCCGACATAGGCGAGCGAGATCGGGCTGCGGGTCATGTCGTAGACCTGCCAGGCGACGACGACCGCTTGAATCTGCATGGCAAATACAGCCGCGAGACGCGCGGTCAGAAACGCGAAAAAGCCGGGCAGACGCAGGGCGCTTTTGGCAGACGATTCGGAAGATGAAGCGGGCGGTTCGGAACTCAAGGCGGGGCATCCATCGCAGTAAAAGACGGCTGACTGTTATACACCGGTAAGCGTGTGTATGCCTGTAGCTGTCAGAACTTTAATGGAGTAACGACGTGCAAACGGCAGCCGAAGACCGTCGGCTGCCGAGCCTTTACCGTTAACCTTTCACTGGAACCAGATCGAAATTGTTGTCCTGGTACTGGAACAACAGACAATCTTCGCCGGCTGCGCAGCCGCTTTCATGGACTTGCCTGGCAGGCAGATTATAAAAAGAGCCTGCCGGATACTCGGTCCGCTTGCCGTCGATGACCGCATAGAAAGTACCGGCCATCACAACGGTGGGGAGTGCCTGGCTGTGGAGGTGCAGACCATTGTCGGTACCGGCCTTGAAGGTCACGAAGGCGGAGTAGAAGCCTTTGCCTTTGCTCAGAATGTCGCCTTCGGTATTGGCATAACCCACGGCGCCCTGAGTTCCTGAAACCTCTTGCCACTTCAACTGAGCGACGGGCAGTGAGACCACCCAGTCGGGCGCATTATTTGCGGCAATCGCCGCTGTAGCGATCACCAACAAGGCGAGACTTGCGCTGGTCATTTTCTTCAGGTGTTTCATGGTGGAGCCCTCTATGGTTTGGAATAGTGGGCGATGTTAGGGCGCAGAACGGTGCACATATACGGCATCAATCAAGCATGACCTGTGCAATAACAGCACAGGCTTCTTCTTGAAGCATGATCAGCTTACCCACCGGGGCACGGCGTAATATTGCTGGGCGTAATCCAGAAAGACTCGCACTTTGGGCGTTACGTACCGACTCTGCGGATACAGTGCGTACAAAGAGCGCGAACGTAGCGTCCATTGCGGCAGCACGTGCGTCAGGCGGCCGTCCGCCAGAGCATCGTGGACAATGAAGCGGTCGAAGCTGGCGATCCCCAACCCCGCAATCGCGGCGGCTCGAAGCGCCATGGGCGAGTTGGCGCTGAGCCGGGCCGGCATGTTTATCTCAAGCTGCTGAGCATCCGGACCTGTCAACTGCAGCAGATTTGGCTGGGTCAGGCGGCTGTAGACCAGAAGCGGATGCTGGCTCAGCGTTTCAGGCGTCAGCGCCGACACCTGACGCTTTAGATAGGCGGGTGCTGCTACCAGGATGACTTCACTCAAACTGAGTCGCCGAGCCACCAAGCTGGAGTCGGGCAGATAATCCGTCACGCGCAGGCACAGATCGACGCCTTCCTCGAGTAAATCCACAAGTTGATCCGTGCAGGTCAGTTCAATATTCAGATGTGGGTAGAGTTCGACAAATCCTGCCAGCCAGCGCCCCAATTCAAGTTCTCCGAACGCCGTACCCACATTCAAGCGCAAAGTGCCACTGGGCTGCTCGTGATGCTCGGACAGCTGCAACGCCATGCTGTCCATCTGTTCGAGAATGTGCGCGCAATGGCGATAGAAGAGCCCGCCCGCCTCAGTCAGTTGCAGGCGGCGGGTGGTTCGGTGCAGCAGCTGAGTGCCAAACTGGCGTTCGAGGTTTTTGACCTGCCGAGACAATACCGTGTGCGACTGCCCGGTGAGCTGGGCCGCCGCACTGAACCCGCCGCTGTCCACCACCCGGCGGAACGCTTGCATCGCGCTGAGGGTGTCCATTCCTTTGGTTCTCCTGATGGGCAGTACGGTCAGCGACGAACCAGCAGCACACCTGATTCCATGTGATGGGTGTAGGGGAATTGATCAAACAGCGCACACCGTTCGACCCGGTGGGTGTCGTGCAACTGAGCGATATTGGCGGCCAATGTCTCCGGGTTGCAGGAGATATACACAATGCGCTCAAAGCGTCGCGTCAGTTCGCAGGTGTCGGTGTCCATGCCTGCGCGGGGTGGGTCAACGAACACGCTGCCAAAATCGTAGCTCTTCAGATCGATACCCGCCAGACGACGAAACGGGCGCACGTCATTCAGGGCCTCGGTCAGCTCTTCGGCCGACAGACGCACCAATGAGACATTATCCACTGCGTTGTCTGCCAGGTTGCTCAGCGCCGCATTCACCGAAGTCTTGCTGATCTCGGTGGCCAGCACCTTGCGCACCCGCGTCGCGAGTGGCAGCGTGAAGTTGCCGTTGCCGCAATACAGCTCGAGCAAATCATCCTCCCGCTCACCGAGCGCGTCGTAGGCCCAAGTCAGCATTTTCTGGTTCACGGTGCCGTTGGGCTGGGTGAACGCGCCTTCCGGCTGACGATAACGGAAGGTCCGCCCGGCGACTTCAAGCTCTTCGGTGACGTAATCCCGACCGATGACCAGACGCTGTCCCTTTGAACGGCCGATCACGCTGACCTTCAAATCGGCCGCCAACTGCTCGGCTTCGCGTTGCCAGGCGTCATCCAGAGGGCGGTGATAGCACAGGGTAATCATGCCGTCACCGGCCAGCGTGGTCAGGAAGTCCACTTGGAATAGCTTGTGGTTGAGCGTCTTGCTGGCTTCCCAGCGATCCCGCAGCACGGGCATCAGCGCGTTGATCTGCTCGCTGGCGATAGGGAAATCATTGATCAGAATCGGCGTGTGCTTATCGCCCGGCGTGAACATGGCGTAATGGCGCTTGCCGTCATCGCGCCACAAACGAAACTCGGCGCGCAGGCGGTAATGCTCGCGTGGCGAATCGAAGACGTGAGGCTCTGGCGCCTCGAACGGCGCCAGCAGCTCGCGCAGCCGTGCCGTCTTCGCATCGAGTTGAGCGGTGTAGCTCGCGGGGTCGAACGTAGAACTCATGGATAAAAGCCCAGCTTGATCACGAACAGAACCGAGAGCACGACCAGTGCCGGATTCAGCTCGCGGCCGCGACCCGCCAACAGCTTGATCACGGTCCAGGAAATGAAGCCAAAAGCGATGCCATTGGCGATTGAATAAGTGAACGGCATGGCCAGCGCGGTGATCACGACCGGGGCTGCTTCAGTGATGTCGTCCCAGTTGATTTCGGCAAGGCCCGAGGTCATCAACACGGCGACGAACAGCAGGGCAGGGGCGGTGGCAAAAGCCGGGACACTGCCTGCCAGTGGCGCAAAAAACAGGGCCAGCAAAAACAGTACGGCAACCACGATGGCGGTCAAGCCCGTCCGCCCGCCGGCGCTTACGCCTGCAGCCGACTCAATGTAACTGGTGGTGGTCGATGTGCCCAACAAGGAACCGGCCATTGCCGCGGTGCTGTCAGCGATCAGCGCACGTCCCATTTTAGGCATGTGCCCGTCCTTGCCCATCAGGCCGGCGCGCTTGGCGACGCCGATCAAGGTGCCGGAGTTGTCGAACAGATCCACAAACAGGAACGAGAAAATCACGCTGACCAGACCGATGTTCAGCGCGCCCGGGATGTCCAGTTGAAGGAAGGTCGGTGCCAGGGACGGTGGCATTGACATCACGCCGCCAAACGGCGAGTAGCCCAGGGCAATCGACACGATGGTCACCGCCAGAATGCCGATGAGTACGGCGCCGCGCACTTTCAGGGCTTCCAGGCCAACGATCAGGGCAAAGCCCAGTGCCGCGAGGATTGGCGCCGGTTTGGCCAGATCGCCAAGGCCGACCATGGTGGCCGGGTTGCTGACCACGATGCCTGCGTTGTGCAGGGCGATCAGCGCCAGAAACAGGCCGATGCCGGCTGCAATGGCCGAGCGCAGCGGCAATGGGATGCTGTTAATGATCCATTCGCGGATGCGGAAGATCGACAGCAAGAAAAACATCACCGCCGAGATGAACACCGCGCCCAGCGCTACCTGCCACGTGTGGCCCATGTGCAGGACCACGGTGTAAGTGAAGAAGGCGTTCAGGCCCATCCCCGGCGCAAGGGCGATCGGGTAGTTGGCGATCAGGCCCATTACGGTGGAACCGATGGCCGCCGCCAGGCAGGTCGCAACGAAAATCGCGCCCTTGTCCATGCCGGTTTCGCCAAGGATGCTCGGGTTCACGAACAGGATGTAGGCCATCGCGAGAAAGGTCGTGATCCCGGCCAGAATTTCGGTGCGCACATTGGTGTTATGTGCCCTGAGTTGAAACAACCGCTCCAGCATTTAAGGCTCCCCGGTGACGCCTCGCGTCATTTATGTAGTCGACTGAAACAGCAAAGCACAGCTCACCGAAACGGCTTGCACAAATTCTGCCAGTTGCAAAAAGCCGCGCATCATACCAGCAGCTCCGGGCGATGGGGCCCGGCGCTTGTCGTCGAATTGCAAAAGTCCGAATCGCCGTTGGCAGCAAGAGGGCGACGCTGCGGCAAAACGCCCGTCATAAACCCTGAACGTTTACGAAACCGCACAAGTCGTACCCCTTAAGACGCAGATCACTGCGCTGATCGAGTACCTACCGTGAGGCTTTCCATGAGTGCAACCAATCAAGCGGCCACCGCAGGGCATTCCATCGCTCTGACGTTGAACGGCCAGACCCGACAAGTGGACGTGCAGCCCTGGACCACCCTGCTGGATCTGCTGCGTGAGCAGCTGGATCTGGTCGGCACCAAAAAAGGCTGCGACCACGGCCAATGCGGTGCATGCACCGTGCTGCGCGACGGCAAGCGCATCAATGCCTGCCTGACCCTGGCGATCATGTGTGACGGCGCAGAGCTGACCACGATCGAAGGACTCGCCGATGGCGATACCTTGCACCCGATGCAGCAAGCGTTCATCAAGCACGACGCGTTTCAGTGCGGCTACTGCACGCCGGGGCAGATCTGCTCGGCGGTGGGCCTGGCCAATGAAGGCCGCGCCAGCACCGATGATGAAGTGAAAGAACTCATGAGCGGCAACCTCTGCCGTTGCGGCGCCTACAACAACATCCGTGCGGCAGTGGTTGAAGTGCTGCCCTCCATGGCGGCGGCACCCGATCAAGGAGGGCGCGGCCAATGAATCCTTTTAGCTACAGCAAACCTTCGGACATCGCTCAGGCGGTCAATCTCACAGGCCCCACCAGCCGGTTCATTGCTGGTGGCACCAACCTGCTGGATTTGATGAAGGAAAACGTCGCGCGCCCCGAGCACCTTATCGACATCACGGGCCTGCCGATGAAGGACGTGCGTGCCACGGACAGCGGCGGCGTGATGATTGGCGCCCTGGTGAGCAATGCCGATCTGGCGTGGCACCCTCTGATCGAGCGTGACTATCCGCTGCTGTCCCAGGCCATTCTGGCCGGTGCTTCGCCGCAGCTGCGCAACATGGCGAGCACCGGGGGCAACCTCCTGCAACGCACTCGCTGCTACTACTTTTACGATACCAATACGCCGTGCAACAAACGCGAGCCGGGCACCGGGTGCCCCGCCAAAGACGGTTTGAACCGCATCCACGCGATCCTCGGTGCAAGCGACGCTTGTGTCGCCACGCACCCGTCGGACATGTGCGTTGCCTTGGCAGCGCTTGAAGCACGCGTTCACGTTCAAGGCCGTGCCGGTGCCCGGGTGATCGAGTTCGCCGACTTCCACCGCTTGCCCGGTGATGCGCCGGAACGTGACAACCAGCTCGCCGACGATGAGTTGATCACTGCCGTCGAATTGCCCGCACCGCGTTTCCAGCAGCACAGCCACTACCTCAAGATTCGCGACCGCGCTTCTTATGCCTTCGCATTAGTGTCGGTAGCGGCAGCGGTAGAGCTGGACGGCGACGTGATCCGGGATGTGCGCATCGCGCTGGGCGGCGTGGCTCACAAGCCTTGGCGCGATACGGCCGTGGAGCAGTCCCTCAAGGGCCAGCCGGTCTCTCGTGAAAACTTCGTCGCCGCCGCCGACGCGATGCTGCGCAATGCCCAGCCGCTGGCGCACAACGCCTTCAAGATCAAGCTGGCCCGTCGCGCAATCGTACGCGCTCTGAGCGACGCCACCTTGGGAGGAAATGCTTAATGAACGCCAAGGTACCTACTTCGGCAACGGGCTCCGCACTCGGGCAACCCATGGACCGCGTCGATGGACGACTGAAAGTGACAGGCCAGGCCCGTTATGCCGGCGAGTACCCGGAAGCCGGCCTGCTGCATGGCAGCGTGGTTTCCAGCAGCATCGCCAGCGGTCGCGTCGTGCGCATCGATGCCTCGCAAGCACTTGCAGTTTCGGGTGTGATCGCGGTCATCGACCACACCAACCGCCCTCATATCGCCAGCTACGACGAAGACTATCAGGACGCAGACGCGGCCGAAGGCTCGCCGTTCCGCCCGTTCTACAACGACCGTGTCCTGTACAGCGGTCAGCCGTTGGCGTTGGTGGTAGCAGAGAGTCTTGAGCTGGCACGCCACGCTGGCTCGCTGGTTCGCATCGAATATGAAACCCAGCCGCACCAGACCGATCTCAGCGTTGGCCAAAGCGACGCACACACAGCTCCGGCCGAAACGCCGGAGCCGCGCGGTGATTTTCAGGGCGCCTTCGCCCAGGCCGCAGTGTCCGTCGATGTGCACTACAGCACGCCGAACGAGCATCACAATCCGATGGAGCCGCATGCGTCCACGGTGTTTTATCAGGCTGACGGCAGCCTCGAGATTCACGATAAAACCCAGGGCACGCAGAACTGCCAGGACTACCTGCACAACGTCTTCGGTCTGGAGAAGGACAAGATCCGCGTGCTTGCTGCCTTCGTCGGTGGGGCATTCGGTTCCGGGTTGCGTCCTCAGTATCAGCTGCCGCTAGCCGTCATGGCGGCGCTCAAGCTCAAGCGTTCGGTTCGCCTGACGCTGACTCGCCAGCAGATGTTCACGTTCGGCTACCGGCCGCACACCCTGCAGCACATGCGCCTTGGCGCTCAGAAGGACGGCAAATTGGTGGCGGTCTCTCATGAGGTCGTTGGGCAGACATCGCGTTTTGAAGACTTCACCGAGCATGTCGTGGAATGGAGCGGCATGCTTTACCAGTGCGACAACGTGCAGTTGACTTACAAGCTCGCCCCACTGGACGTCTACACGCCGTTGGACATGCGAGCGCCCGGCGCTGCCTCCGGCATGGTCGGGCTTGAGTGCGCAATGGATGAACTGGCCGTTGCTGCGGGCATCGACCCGGTACAGCTGCGGGTGGCCAACTTTGCAGCCAGCAATGGCAACGAAGGCAAGCCTTACTCCAGCAAGGAGCTGTTGGCCTGCTATCAACAGGGCGCAGAGCGTTTTGGATGGAATAAGCGCAACCCTGAGCCGCGCAGCATGCGTCAGGGTCGTCAGCTTGTGGGTTGGGGCATGGCCGGTGGTGTGTGGGAAGCCATGCAGATGCCGGCCAGCGCCAAGGCCAGTATCGACAGCACTGGCAAGATCACCGTCAGCAGCGCCACCACCGACATCGGCACTGGCACTTACACGGTCATGACTCAGATCGCCGCCGAGGCGGCCGGCGTGAACCCTGAAGACATCACGTTCGTGCTAGGCGATTCGTCGCTGCCGACAGCGCCGCTGCAGGGCGGGTCTTTCACGGTTTCGTCTGTCGGGACAGCGGTCCAGCAGGCGTGCCGTGCCTTGCGCGCCAAGCTGCTCGACGCCGTGCGCATGGCCCACCCGCAATACGCGGTGGTGGACATGGACGATGTGGGATATGGCGACGGTTATCTGCTCATCGATGACCAGCGCTTTGCTTACGCCGACATCGTGCGCGAATCGTCCCATGACACGCTTGAAGTGCAGATCGACGCCAAGCCTGACGAGAAGCGTGACGCGTATTCAACAGCCACTCACTCGGCGGTGTTCGTCGAAGTGCTGGTGGATGAGGACCTGGGCAGTGTTCGCGTCAACCGCGTGGTCAACGCAGTGGCCGCAGGTCGAGTCGTCAACTCTAAAACCGCGCGCAGCCAGATTCTCGGCGGCGTGGTCTGGGGCATCGGTCAGGCCTTGCAGGAAGAGACCCAGACGGACCACAACCTTGGGCGTTTCATGAACCACAGCCTGGCGGAGTATCACATCCCGGTGAACGCTGACATCGGCGAGATCGACGTGTTGTTTGTCGAAGAAAGCGACAGCATCGTCAACGACCTTGGCTCCAAAGGCGTCGGCGAGATCGGCATCGTCGGGGTGGCATCAGCCATCGCCAATGCGATCTACCACGCCACGGGCCAGCGGATTCGGGAATTCCCGATTACGCTGGACAAAGTGCTGTAACCAACGCCATAGCTCGTACCCTGACCGTTCCCACGCTCTGCGTGGGAACGGTCATCTGCCGCTGAACGCCTCCTCATTCGATGTCGCCCCAGTGCAAGCACAGGTCGCGCTGGTGCGCCTGTTGCCTTGACCCTCTGCGTACCTTGCGTCACACACGGCAGCCGTCGTACTGCCGCGTGTCTTCAAGCCTTGAAAAACTGCCGAAAAGAGCTGAATAAAAAATATCGAGCCGACCCGAGGAGCACGCATGAATCCATTAATCCGTCATATCAGTTGCGCTGTATTAATGTTGAGCAGCACGGCCCTCCTGGCTGCAGAGCCCGCCAAATGCCAAAACGTACGCATGGGCGTGGTCAACTGGACCGACGTTGTGGCAACCAGTGCGGTAGCCGAAGTGCTGCTGCAAAACATGGGCTACGAGGTCAAGCAGACCAGCGCAGCTCAGCAAATTGTCTTCGGCGGTTTGCGCGATGACCGCCTTGACGTGTTCCTGGGGTACTGGAAGCCGGCGATGGACAAGAATATCGCCCCCTTCGTGGCGGCCAATCAGGTCAAAGTGCTCGAGGTGCCCAGCATGAGCGACGCTCAAGCGACGCTGGCAGTGCCGGACTATGTGGCATCGGGCGGGCTGAAAACCTTCGCCGACATCGCTAAATTCAAGGACAAGCTCGGCGGCAAAATCTACGGCATCGAACCCGGGACCGGCGCCAACGCCAATATCAAAGGCATGATCGAAAAGAATCAGTTCGGGCTGGGTGGTTTCCAGTTGGTTGAATCTGGCGAGGCGGGCATGCTGGCGGCCGTCCAGCGCGCGATCAAGCGCAACGAATGGGTGGTTTTCGTCGGTTGGACCCCACACCCCATGAACATCAACATGAAAATCGCGTACCTGACTGGCAGCGAAGACGTGTTCGGTCCGGGCGAAGGTGCGGCAACGGTCTCGGTGGTCACGGCGCCGGATTACGCGTCCCGTTGCCCGAACGTCAGCAAGCTGATGAGCAACCTGAAATTTACCGCCGCCCAGGAGAGTCAGATGATGGTGCCGATCATGGACCGCAAGGCACCCAATGATGTGGCCCGCCAGTGGCTCAAGGACCACCCTGAAGACATGAAGCGCTGGCTGGATGGCGTGACCACCTTCGACGGCAAGGACGCGATGACCGCCGTGCAAGTGGCGATGAACAAATAGCAGCCCGAACCAGCGGCGCTGCCATCTACCAGATCAGAGGAGCTTATGCCCAAGCCTTACCCACTGTCCGCCGAGATGACGGCCTTTGTGGCGAAAACCCTGAGCTTCAGCAGTCCTTCCGATGACATTGCCGAGCAACGCCGTGCCTATGCGCGAATGTGTGAGGCGTTCACGCCCGCGCGCGCGCCGGATCTGGACGTGAAAGACTTCACCCTCGGTGGCGTGCCGGTGCGCAGTTACCGGCCTCAGCGCCTGTCCCTCGAACACCCGGCGCCGTGCGTGATGTATGTGCACGGCGGCGGCTGGGTCGTGGGCGATCTGGATTCCCATGACTTTTTGACCGCCGGGCTGGCAGCCGACCTGAATGCCGTGGTCATTGCGGTGGACTATCGGCTGGCACCCGAGCATCCGTTTCCGGCGGGTTTCGGTGATTGCCTGAGCGTCTGGCATGCTTTGCAAGTGAGCGCGCTGCGGCTCGACATCGACCCGCGGCGCATTGCCATTGCTGGAGACAGCGCCGGTGCCAGTCTCGCCGCTGCCGTATGCCTGGCACTGCGCGATGGCGGTGAGCGCCAGCCGGTCGGGCAGGCATTGATCTACCCGGAGCTTGGCGGCAGCCATGATTTGCCCTCCCGCCGCGAGTACGCCGACGCGCCCCTTCTGTCCGCGCATGAACTGGCGTTCTACCACCGGTTGTATATGACAGACGACGAAGAATCGGCCTACGCACGTCCGCTCAATGCTGCCGATTTCCATGATCTGCCGCCGGCATTCATTGCCGTCGCGCAATTTGACCCCCTGCGTGACGATGGCATTTGTTACGAACGCGCTTTACGCGAAGCCGGGGTTCGTACGGAATTCAACCCGGGGTTGGGGCTGGTTCATGGCAGTCTGCGGGCGATAGGCCAGGCGCGAGAGGCCGATGCCCTTTATCACCGTCTCACCTCAGCGCTTCTCGGCTTCATTCGCAAACCTCTGTGAGCAAGAGCCTTATCGATCATCACGACCTGCTTCGGCGCCCTGCCGCTTGCAGGGACGTTTGATCCGCTTTCCAGCCGCTGCGCTGCCTTTTCAGGTGAGACAACTCGCCACGCGACAAAAGACCACACAGAGCAGGCGCCAAAATGGGACTACTCTTTCCATGTCAGCTGACCTGGATCAATACGCTAGCCGGTATTGATTGACTCGCCGCCTGACGCATCCCCCTGCGTTGCGACCCGACCGCGTAATCAAAAAGAACAAACGCAAAACGTCGTACTCAATACACCGTGGGGGCACTCGCTGCAGGCCCCGAGTCTGAAGCCAGTTCCACCTGACAGAGGAAGACCTATGTTCGGCTTAGAGGCGCTCGATCTCGCCCGAATCCAGTTTGCGTTTACGGTTTCGTTCCACATCCTTTTCCCCGCGATCACCATCGGTCTGGCGAGCTTTCTTGCCGTGCTTGAAGGCTTGTGGCTCAAGACCCACGACAACACCTACCGTGACCTTTATCACTTCTGGTCAAAGATCTTTGCCGTCAACTTCGGCATGGGTGTCGTTTCCGGGCTGGTCATGGCTTACGAGTTCGGTACCAACTGGAGTCGGTTTACCGATTTCGCCGGCGCAGTGACCGGCCCGTTACTCACGTACGAGGTGTTGACCGCCTTCTTCCTTGAAGCAGGATTCCTCGGCGTGATGTTGTTCGGCTGGAACCGCGTCGGCCGCGGCCTGCACTTTTTTGCCACCGCCATGGTTGCGGTGGGCACGCTGATTTCGACCTTCTGGATCCTGGCCTCCAACAGCTGGATGCAGACGCCGCAGGGCTATGACATCGTCGACGGGCGTATCATCCCGGTCGATTGGTTCGCGGTGATTTTCAACCCTTCCTTCCCTTACCGCCTGACCCACATGGCGATCGCTGCGTTTGTCGCCACGGCGTTCTTCGTGGGCGCCTCGGCGGCCTGGCACTTGCTGCGCGGCCGTGACAACCCGGCCATCCGCAAAATGCTGTCGATGGCCATGTGGATGGCGTTGATCGTTGCGCCGATCCAGGCGATGGTCGGTGACGCCCATGGTCTGAACACCCTTGAGCATCAGCCAGCGAAGATCGCGGCCATCGAAGGGCACTGGGAAAACGTCGGTGACGAACCGACCCCGCTGATTCTTTTCGGTATCCCGGACATGAAAGAGGAGCGGACCAAGTATGCGGTCGAGATTCCTTACCTCGGCAGCCTGATCCTGACCCACAGCCTGGACAAGCAGATCCCGGCGCTGAAGTCCTTTCCGCCTGAGGACCGTCCCAACTCGCTGATCGTCTTCTGGTCGTTCCGCGTGATGGTGGCACTGGGCTTGCTGATGATCGCAGTGGGTCTGTGGAGTGCATGGCTGCGCTGGCGCGGCGGGCTGTACACCAATCGCTGGTTCCTGCGACTGGTGATGTGCATGGGACCCGCGGGTCTGATCGCCATATTGGCAGGGTGGTTCACCACTGAAATCGGGCGCCAGCCGTGGGTGGTGTATGGCCTGATGCGCACGGCCAACGCCGCTTCACGGCACAGTGTGGAGCAACTGACCATTACCCTTGTGTTGTTCGTCGTGGTGTATTTCCTGCTCTTTGGCACAGGCTTCGGTTACATGATGCGACTGGTTCGCAAAGGGCCGAAGACTCAGGAAGGCGATAACGCAACGTACGGCGGACCGGGTCAGAAACGCACGCCGGCGCGTCCTCTCTCTGCTGCTGATGAAAGCAGCACAGACAACCGCAAAGACAGTCTCACTGAAGGGAATTGAGCCATGGGTATCGATCTTCCACTGATCTGGGCCGTGATCATCATCTTCGGCGTCATGATGTACGTCATCATGGACGGCTTCGATCTGGGCATCGGGATACTGTTCCCGTTTATGAAGGACAAGACGGACCGCGACGTGATGATGAACACCGTCGCGCCAGTCTGGGACGGTAACGAAACCTGGCTGGTGCTGGGTGGCGCCGGCTTGTTCGGTGCGTTCCCCCTGGCGTACTCGGTTGTGCTAGAGGCGCTCTACCTGCCGTTGATCTTTATGTTGATTGGCCTGATTTTCCGCGGCGTGGCTTTCGAATTTCGGTTCAAGGCCACTGACATCAAACGTCACTTGTGGGACAAGGCGTTCATCGGCGGCTCGCTGGTTGCGACCTTCTTTCAGGGCGTGGCATTGGGTGCCTATATCGACGGCATCCCGGTGGTTGACCGTGCCTATGCCGGGGGAGGGCTGGACTGGCTGACGCCGTTCTCGCTCTTCTGTGGTCTGGCATTGATCGTGGCGTACGCATTGCTGGGCTGCACCTGGCTGATCATGAAGACCGAAGGTGCGTTGCAGAAAGCCATGCACGATCTGGCGCGTCCGCTGGCCATTGCAACGTTGGTGGTGATGGCGATTGTCAGCCTGTGGACGCCATTGGCGCATCAGGATATTGCGGATCGCTGGTTCACGCTGCCGAACCTGTTCTGGTTCATGCCGGTTCCGGCGCTGGTGGTGTTGACCATGTATGGCCTGTTCAAGGCCGTGGCACGCAACGCCAACTACACGCCGTTCCTGCTGACGCTGGTGCTGATTTTCCTGGGTTACAGCGGCTTGGGTATCAGCTTGTGGCCAAACATCATCCCCCCTTCAGTGTCGATTTGGGCAGCTGCGTCGCCGCCTCAGAGTCAAGGCTTCATGCTGGTCGGTACGCTGTTCATCATTCCGTTGATCCTGGGTTACACCTTCTGGAGCTACTACGTATTCCGAGGCAAAGTCACTCACGAACACGGCTATCACTAGCAGGCAGCGGCTCCGGTTAATCGCCGGAGCCGGCATGCGGAAAAGAGGATTGAGCAATGTCCGGTAAAGAGTCTTTCCAGCATGAACACGAACGCCAGCGTGAAGTAGATCCGGCGCGTAACAAGCCTCTGTGGCAGCGCATCGGATGGCTGCTGGTCATCTGGACCGGCAGCGTGTTGGCGCTGGCGGTCTTCGCCATGCTGCTGCGCATGTTCATGACAGCGGCAGGCATGAAGTCTCATTGAGCCTTCCGTTTGATATAAACCCGCTGCGGCGGGTTTTTTCATGGTCGGGCGTTCGGAGGCGCCACCCGCCTGGGGCATCCAGGTCTGTGTGCTGCCGCAGATCCGGGGGTGGATGCCACGGAATCCATTGTGGGAGTGAGCTTGCTCGCGAAGGTGCATCGTCAGCCATCATGGATGCAACCTGACCCACCGCATTCGCGGGCAAGCGCGCTCCTACAGGTCTCGCGTCTGCGGCGACTCCTGGGCATTTACCCACATCCATTTGCAGGAGGTTGCTGCAGTGGATCCGGGGATTGACCCAAATCCATTGTAGGAGCGCGCTTGCCCGCGAAAGCGTCTTTTCAGTCGCCAGGGATGCAATCTGACCCACCGCGTTCGCGAGCAAGCTCACTCCTACAGGTCTCGCGTCCGCCGCAGATTCGCGACATGCATTGCAGTCCATTTTTAGGAGTGAGCTTGCTCGCGAAGGCGTCTTTCCAGTCGCCAGGGATGCAATCTGACCCACCGCGTTCGCGGGCAAACGCGCTCCTACAGGTAGCGGGTGTGCCGTGAAGCTTACGCCCGGGCGTTAGCGGTTTCGCCACCCATTGCCTATTTACGCGCTTTGAGGATCACGAATTTCGGCGTTGCAGCCACTTGCTCCACACCTCGAAACAAGCGGGCAAGTTTGCTGTGATACCCGAGATGGCGATTGCCGACGATGTACAGCGCGCCGCCGGTGACAAGGGCTGAGCGCGCTTGCTGAAACATACGCCACGCAAGGAAGTCGCCCACGACCTGTTGCTGGTGAAACGGCGGGTTGCACAGCACAACATCCAGCGAATCCGGCTCTTGCGCCGCCAGGCCGTCGCCCGCTTGAATCGTTGCCGGACGCTCCCCGAGCGCCAACGCCCAGTTCTCCTGCGCTGACTGCACGGCCATAAACGACTCGTCGACCAGCGTGTACTGCGCGTCCGGGTTGGCCAGCGCGCTGGCGATGGCGAGCACCCCGTTGCCGCAACCAAGGTCTGCAACCCGCGCGGTTCCCAGGCCCTTGGGCAGGTACGGCAAAAACGCCCGAGTGCCGATATCCAGTCCGTCGCGGCAGAAGACGTTGGCATGATTGACCAACTCGATTCTGGGTTCGTCCAGCGTATAGCGGGTGGGGTAGGGCGAGGCCTGAAAGGGTTTTGATTCGGGGGTACATATCAGCAGGCGCGCCTTTTTCACCGCAAGCGAGGCCTGAACCGGGCCGATATATTCCTCCATCAATTCGCCCGCCGAGCGAGGCAGGTGCTTGATCATCCCGGCAGCGACGACCCTGGCACCTGGCGCCAGCTGCCCCTGCAAACGGATGAGCTGCTCTTCAAGCAAGGCCAGAGTTTTCGGCACACGAATCAGTACCCAGTCAAACGGCCCCTCCAGAGGCGCACTGGCGGCAATGACTGGCACGGCATCGTAAGCCTGGCCGTTGCGCACCAGATTCTTTTCCAGCGCCTGGACGGCCAGGTACGAATCCGTGCAGCTGACCACTGCTGCGTGAGGCGCGAGGCTGGCTGCCAGCGCACCAAAGCTGTCATTGAGCACCAGCACACGTGTCTGCAGCGTTACGCCCTGTTCAGCCACGTGGTTGAGGAGGTATTCGTCAGCAGCGTCAAAAGCCTGCAGGGGCTCGTCCGACTGCTCCGGCTGGCGGATAAGGTCGAGCTCGGCGAAAGGCGTGGTAAGCAAGGGCATGGGCGAAGCGATTCCAGTCGTTAAGGCGCAATCGGCGTATCGACAGGCGTTACGCACGTCCCGATGGCGTCGGGCGCGCAAAGCCGGCGATTTTACGTGTTTTTCAACCCTGCGCACCGACCTTTTCGCCCTGCTCCGACGTGGTGCTAGAACGCCCCGCTCAACGCTGCCTTGACCACGGCCTGAATCTTGTTGCTGACGCCAATCTTGCGAATGGCGACGCCGACATGGAAGTTGACGGTGCGTTGCTTTAGCCCAAGGATAATGCCCACTTCAGCGGCTGTTTTCCCCTCGGCAGACCATTTCAAAACCTCCACCTGTCGTTCGGAAAGCCCCTTATAGATGATGGGCCGCGACGTAAGCATGCCGTCATTTTCAGGATCGAGAGCTTCCATCGTTTACCTCCATGGTAAATGTGAATGTCCTGATCCCAGTCTAGGGAAAGCGCGGGCAACATTATTGACCGCCGACGATTGGCAAGACCCCGCTACTGGGCGAGCTCTTCCCCAAATACCTCCAAAAACAACGCGTTGCGCTGATCTGTCGCGCGCGCATCGGGCGCTTCGCGATAATCCCGATAGCGAAATGCTCTAAAAAACCGGCCTCTGGCTTCGATATCACTACAAACCTGCGGTGTTTATCTCGTCGTGTTTGCGGGACACTGAGCACCCTTATTGCGAGACAGGAGCCAGGAGCGCCCCATGAGTGCCAGTGCAGAGAAATTTACCCGGCAAACGCTGCTGGACGTGACGCCGCTGACGCCCAGTCTGTTTACCTTCCGCACGACGCGCGATGCCGGCTTCCGCTTCACCGCGGGTCAATTCGTGCGACTGGGCGTGACCAAGCCTGACGGCACCACGGTCTGGCGTGCGTATTCGGTGGTCTCCTCGCCATTCGATGAGTTCCTCGAATTCTTCTCCATTGTGGTCCCTGGCGGCGAATTCACCAGCGAGCTAAGCCGCCTTCGTCAAGGTGACACGCTGATGGTGGAAAAGCAGGCAACCGGTTATCTGACCCTGGATCGCTTCACCGACGGGCGGGATCTGTGGATGTTGTCGACCGGTACAGGGGTGGCGCCATTTCTGTCGATCCTGCAGGACTTCGAGGTCTGGGAAAAATTCGAGCGGATCATTCTGGTCTACAGCGTTCGAGAGTCGCAGGAACTGGCGTATCAGCGATTGATTGCCGAACTGACGCAGCGCGAATACCTGGCCGAGTACGTGCACAAGTTCCGGTTCATCCCGACGGTAACGCGGGAGGCTCATCCGGGTGCCCTCGGCGGGCGAATCACCACACTGATCGACAATGGCGAACTGGAAAGGGCGGCAGGCGTCACCCTGTCCCCCGAGCACTCAAGGGTAATGATCTGTGGTAATCCGCAGATGATCGAGGACACTCGCGCGGTGCTCAAAACCCGTGACATGCGCCTGGCGTTGACGCGCAAGCCGGGTCAGATTGCGGTGGAAAATTACTGGTAGACGGCTCTGCAGCGCGGTTGTGCAACCCCCCAGTGGATGCGAGCTCGCTCGGCAAGAAAACTGACTGTATCCGCTCGTCTTCAGCGGTTTCAGGGCCGTTTTCGCGAGCAAGCTCACTTCTGCCACTGGTGCGCAGGCTTCAGACGAACCGATCAGGGCTCACAGGCAGTGGCGCAGCTGGCTTGCTGTTTTGCTCTTTGAGCAGATCACGAATTTCGCCCAACAGCACCTCTTCTTTAGTCGGCGTTGGCGGCAGGGTGGGTGCCTTGGCCTCTTCGCGCTTCAGGCGATTGATGGCCTTCACGCCCATGAAGATCGCAAATGCCACGATGATGAAATCGATCACGGTCTGGATGAACTTGCCGTAGGCCAGTACCACAGCAGGCGCCGCGCCTTCTGCCGGCCTCAGCACCACTGCCAGATCACTAAAGTCCACGCCGCCGATCAGCAACCCGAGGGGCGGCATGATTACATCGCCGACGAACGACGAAACGATCTTGCCGAAAGCCGCGCCGATGATGATGCCGACGGCCATGTCGACGACGTTCCCTTTTACGGCAAAGGCTTTGAACTCGCTTAGTACGCTCATGGGTGTATTCCTTTGTTACAGATGAGAGTGGTAAATGCAGTGTAAGTCAGCTAGCTGCATCTCGCTTAATCCATGCAATCGACCGGGTTCTGACCGGTTAGTTTTATTCAATCCTCCAAAAGCGTGCAGGCCGACAGGACCCGGCCCGCGTCGTGCGCAGTGAGTGGGTGCATCGGTTATGATTGCCCCCTTTTTACATCGGGGGTGTCATGGCCAAGGCCAAACGCATGTACGGCTGCACCGAGTGCGGCTCGACGTTTCCCAAGTGGGCGGGCCAGTGCAGCGAATGCGGTGCCTGGAACACCCTCGTTGAAACGGTCATCGATAACAGCACGGCAGCGGCGCCCAGCGGACGCTCGGGCTGGACCGGCCAACAGGCGCAAATCAAAACCCTGGCTGAAGTCAGCGTTGAGGAAATACCTCGTTTCACCACCAACTCGGCTGAGCTGGACCGCGTGCTGGGCGGCGGCCTGGTGGACGGTTCGGTGGTGCTGATCGGCGGTGACCCCGGCATTGGCAAGTCGACCATTCTCTTGCAAACACTCTGCGCCATCGCCGAGCGCATGCCGGCGTTGTACGTCACCGGCGAAGAATCGCAGCAGCAAGTGGCGATGCGCGCGCGGCGTCTGGGCCTGCCCCAGGACAAGCTGCGGGTCATGACCGAGACCTGCATCGAGACCATCATCGCCACTGCCCGTATCGAGCAGCCCAAAGTCATGGTGATCGACTCGATCCAGACCATCTTTACCGAACAGCTGCAATCGGCGCCCGGTGGCGTCTCGCAGGTTCGTGAAAGCGCGGCGTTGCTGGTGCGTTACGCCAAACAGAGTGGCACGGCGATCTTTCTGGTCGGCCACGTCACCAAAGAAGGCGCACTGGCCGGGCCACGCGTGCTGGAGCACATGGTTGATACCGTGTTGTATTTCGAAGGCGAGTCCGATGGCCGACTGCGCTTGTTGCGCGCCGTCAAAAACCGCTTCGGCGCCGTCAACGAACTCGGCGTGTTCGGCATGACCGACAAGGGCCTGAAAGAAGTCTCGAACCCCTCTGCAATCTTTCTCACCCGCGCCCAGGAAGAAGTCGCCGGCAGCGTGGTCATGGCCACGTGGGAAGGCACCCGTCCGATGCTGGTGGAAGTACAGGCGCTGGTTGACGATAGCCACTTGTCCAACCCGCGTCGCGTCACTCTTGGGCTGGACCAAAACCGGCTCGCGATGTTGCTCGCCGTCCTGCACCGACATGGCGGGATCCCGACCCACGACCAGGATGTGTTCCTGAACGTGGTCGGCGGGGTCAAGGTGCTGGAAACGGCCTCCGACCTGGCGTTGATGGCCGCAGTCATGTCCAGCTTGCGCAACCGCGCGTTGCCGGGTGACTTGCTGGTATTCGGCGAGGTTGGCCTCTCGGGTGAAGTGCGGCCGGTGCCCAGTGGCCAGGAACGGCTCAAGGAAGCCGCCAAGCACGGGTTCAAGCGCGCCATCGTGCCCAAGGGCAATGCGCCGAAAGAGTCGCCTCCTGGCCTGACCGTGATCGGCGTAACCCGACTGGATCAGGCATTGGACGCGTTATTCGAGGAGTGAGAAAGCCGACGCTTGGGCGTCGGCCCTCAAAAAAAACCGCACCAGAAATTGACGCCATAATGATGGCGCATTAATATCGCCGCCTCGTTTTCGCACGGCCACCCCATAAAGTGAGTGCGGCAACTTCTCCCTGAAAATTTTGAATGACCTCCCTGCGGTTATTTTCTGACCGTGGCACGGCCGTTCGCCCGAAATAAGGATGTTGGTTTGAAACGGATTGCCCATCTGCTACTCCTTGGCGCGCTTTTGTCACTGACCGGTTGTTTCTCTTTCAACACCTATGGGCCCATCGGCGAGCCGGACAGGGCGGCTACGGTCACCAGCCCACGGGTTGCACAGATGGCGGACGTCGTCGTCTCGGTGCCGAAAATCGACGACGAAATGCGCAAGAACGTCAGTCGTCAATTGACAGCACAAATCAATCACTACATCGAAAGTGCCGGCTATTTCAAAGATGTCTCGGTCTTCCCGGCCAGGCTTGGCGATCAGGACGTGATGTTGAGATTCAATTTGATCTCGCTTCACGGCAAGCGCTCGCCTCATCCGGCCTATTTCCCCGGCGCGCTACTGACATTGACGATTTATATCTGGGTCAACGGCCCGATCTACGTCGACACCTACGACCTTGCAGGTGAGCTGACCATTGAGGACCGCACGGGCAAGACCCTCGCCAAGTCAATGGAGAAAGTGGACGAACCCCACAACGTCGGTATCTATGACGCCGACTATGCGTCGCCGGGGCTGGGCAGTCGGCAGCTGCGTGACTTGATCACCAAGCTGACTGATGCTGCCGTCACCCAACTAAATGCCCATTGAAAGGAATCACAACGCCATGAAGTCCGTAATCAAAGCACTGGTGTTAATGCTAGGCGTATCGCTGAGCGGATGCGTGTCGTACTCGCAGCACGACCTGCCGGCTGTGGAAAACTGGCCGCTGGCGAGCAAGGGAACAGCGACCAAACCGACGGCATACATCCGTTTTACCGCGCTCCACACGTTCAATGGCGAGCAGAGAGCGGGTGGAACCAACGTCGGTGCATGGGAGAAAGTGCTGCTTGACGCCTTCAACCAGTCCGGGCGTTTTGGGCGTGTGACCACTGACAAAGTCGACTCGGACGTGTACGTGTACGCCAACGTGCGCAACGAGGAAACGGGGAACCTGGGCAGCGCCATTCTGACCGGCGCCACGATGTTCTTGATCCCAAGCGTTGTCCATAATCGGTTGGTACTGGAGACAGTCTACAAAGACCGCGACGGCAACGTACTGGGGCGGATTGAGAAAAGCGAAACCGTGACCACCTGGATGCAACTGCTGCTGGTGTTCGCGGTGCCCTTCAACCCGTCCGCCGACAGCATCATTCAGCACTTGGCACAGAGTTCCCTGGAAGAAGCCGCCAGGCAAAAGCTGATTTGATCTGTATGACGCCGCCTCCCGCCGCGCGACTCAACCGCCCATGAGCGCCCCGAGTTCACGCTCCAGCTCATCGTGATCAGCAATATTGAGCTCGACCAGCCGCCGTAAATGCGTGACGGAGTCGAGTTCGATGTTTTCGCAGACGAACCCTAGATGATTGTGATCATCATGGGTCAGGCGCACCTGCATTCGCACATCGATGTCCACGTTCAAGTGAATGTCAGCCTGGAAGCGTTCGCCGGGATCACCTCCCCAAGGCGATGGCTTTTCAATCAGCAGCCCTTTCAACGACAAGTCGATCAAGTGAACCGTCCAGGTTCGATCACCCTGGCTGAGCTCGGTTTTGGCATCGAATGCGATGCGTTTAAAACGACGACGTTCTTCATGGGTATCGGTCATTACACAGCTACTCCTTAGCGCCTCGAGCGCCCGCTGCGTTGACTATAGGACAAATATCGCGCTAGACCATCGTGGGGGTAGCCTTTCGCTCCGGCGGCGCTAAACTCCGCTTGCTGAACAACAATAAGTCCACTCAGTTGGAAACAAAAAAAATGAAAAACAATAATGGTCTGATGCGCCACGTGCCCTGGCTATTTGTTGCAATCCTTGGGGCCTGGGCCCTGGGAGTGGTTGCATTGCGTCGCGGGGAGGCGATCAATGCACTCTGGATTGTGGTTGCCGCGGTGGCCATCTATCTGGTCGCTTATCGCTATTACAGCCTGTTCATTGCAACCAAGGTCATGCAACTCGACCCGACCCGGGCAACGCCTGCGGTGCTCAAAAACGACGGGCTCGACTACGTTCCCACCAATAAACACATTCTGTTCGGCCACCACTTTGCCGCCATTGCTGGCGCGGGGCCGCTGGTGGGCCCGGTCCTGGCTGCGCAGATGGGCTACTTGCCCGGTACCCTCTGGCTAATCGCCGGTGTGGTGTTGGCGGGTGCGGTTCAGGACTTTATGATCCTGTTCCTGTCGACCCGCCGCAACGGCCGCTCGCTGGGCGACATGGTTCGCGAAGAAATGGGCCGCATTCCCGGCACCATCGCCTTGTTCGGCTGCTTCCTGATCATGATCATCATCCTCGCGGTGCTGGCCCTGATCGTCGTCAAGGCACTGGCCGAGAGCCCATGGGGCATGTTCACAGTCATGGCGACAATCCCGATCGCGATGTTCATGGGCATCTACATGCGCTACATCCGTCCGGGCCGCATCGGCGAAATCTCGGTTGTGGGCGTGGTGCTATTGCTGCTGTCGATCTGGGTCGGCGGTCTTGTGGCGGCGAGTCCTGAATGGGCGCCGATGTTCACGTTCACCGGCGTGCAAATCACCTGGATGCTGGTCGGCTATGGATTCGTGGCAGCCATGCTGCCGGTCTGGCTGGTGCTGGCGCCTCGGGACTACCTGTCCACCTTTTTGAAAATCGGTACCATCGTTGCGCTGGCCATCGGCATCCTGATTCTGGCGCCCGAGCTGAAAATGCCTGCGCTGACCCAGTTCACTGACGGCACAGGTCCGGTCTGGAAAGGCACGCTGTTCCCGTTCCTGTTCATCACCATCGCGTGCGGCGCCGTATCCGGTTTCCACGCCCTGATCTCCTCGGGCACCACGCCGAAGCTGCTGGACAACGAAGTCAACGCCCGCTACATCGGCTACGGCGGCATGCTGATGGAGTCCTTTGTGGCAATCATGGCCATGGTCGCGGCCTCTGTCATCGAGCCGGGCGTGTACTTTGCGATGAACAGTCCGGCAGCTATTGTCGGCACCGACGTTAACTCGGTGGCGCAGATGGTCAGCAGCTGGGGCTTCCTGATTACACCGGATCAGCTGACCGCCGTGGCGAAGGACATCGGCGAGAACACCGTACTGGCCCGTGCTGGCGGGGCACCGACTCTGGCAGTGGGCATCGCGCAAATCCTGCATCAGGCATTCCCCGGTCAGAACACCATGGCGTTCTGGTACCACTTCGCAATTCTGTTTGAAGCGCTTTTCATCCTCACCGCAGTAGACGCCGGTACGCGTGCCGGCCGCTTTATGCTGCAGGACCTGCTGGGCAGTTTCGTGCCTGCGCTCAAACGCACTGAATCCTGGACCGCCAACGCTATCGGTACCGGTGGTTGCGTCGCGCTCTGGGGCTATCTGTTGTATCAGGGCGTAATCGACCCACTGGGTGGTATCAACACGCTCTGGCCGCTGTTCGGTATCTCCAACCAGATGCTGGCGGGGATCGCGCTGATGTTGGCGACCGTTGTGCTGATCAAAATGAAGCGTCAGCAGTATGTGTGGGTGACCATTCTGCCGGCGTCCTGGCTGTTGATCTGCACAGTAACGGCGGGCTTCATCAAGCTGTTCGACCCAAGCCCTGCGGTCGGCTTTCTGGCGCTGGCGAAGAAGTACAGTGCCGCGGCAGACGCCGGTCAGCTCCTGGCGCCGGCCAAGACCATGGATCAGATGCAGCACGTTATCTTCAACGCTTACACCAACGCCGTCCTGACCACGCTGTTCCTGTTCGTGGTGCTGAGCATTCTGTTCTACGCGGTGAAGGTCGGTCGTGTGGCGTGGGTGAAGAAAGAACGTACGGACAAGGAATCGCCTTTCCAGGCATTCCCCGAAACCCATTGATCGACTGGAGCGCTGCGTATGTTCAATGACCTCAGCAAGCTCGGCAAATACCTCGGCCAGGCAGCACGGCTGATGGTGGGCATGCCCGACTACGACAACTACGTTGAACATATGCAGAAGACCCACCCGGACAAGCCGGTGATGAGCTACGAGATGTTCTTCCGGGAGCGTCAGGACGCACGTTACGGCGGGAAGGGTGGCCCCAAGTGTTGCTAAACAGGTGACCCCTGCAACGCCTGCTTCAATAATGCGCCACGCCAGTCGTGGCGCGTTTGCGGCTGACACTTTGGCTGGCAGACGTTCTACCTTGTAGGAGCGCGCTTGCCCGCGAATGTGGTTCACCTGTTTCCGAAGAGGGTGCAGACGGATCGCAGTCGCGGGCAAGCGCGCTCTTACAGCTTGAGCAGTGGCACCCCAGGAGAACGCATGACCGCTTTACACGCTATCCCCGTCACAATCCTCAGCGGCTTTCTTGGTGCGGGCAAAACCACCTTGCTGCGTCATCTGCTCAAAGAAGAGCACGGCCTGAAAATCGCCGTCATCGAGAACGAATTCAGTGATGCCGGCATAGATACCCAATTGCTGGGTGACGAACCCGTGCAGGTCATGACCCTGTCCAACGGCTGCGTCTGCTGCACCATTCACACTGACCTGACCAAGGCTCTTTACCTGCTGCTGGAGCGCCTGGACACCGGTGAAATCGCATTCGACCGGCTGGTGATCGAGTGCACCGGCCTGGCAGACCCCGCACCGGTTGCGCAGACATTCTTCATCGACGAAGAGCTGCGCGAACGCTATATCCTCGACGGTATTATCACCTTGGTCGACGCCGCCAACGCCGAGACGCATCTGGAACAGACCATCGCCCAGGCGCAGATTGGCTTCGCTGATCGCCTGCTGGTGAGCAAGACCGATCTGGTGGATGCGGCGACGTTCGAAGCACTGAGCGAGCGACTGACTCGGATCAACCGTCGCGCGCCGATCCGCGTGGTGGAGCACGGCAAGATCGACTTGGCCGAACTCCTCGATGTACGCGGCTTCAACCTCAACGCAGACGTCGGCGGCATGACCTTGCGCCCGGCCGCTCCAGCGGGCCGCTCCATCGACCGCATCAGTAGCCTGGTGCTGCGCAGTGACCAGCCGCTTGATATCGACAAGCTCAGCACCTTCATGAACGAGCTGCTCGAAGAACACGGCAAACAACTGCTGCGCTACAAAGGCGTACTGAACATCGCCGGCGAAGATCGCAAGCTGGTGTTTCAAGGGGTCTTGAAGCTTTACGGATTTGATTTCGACGTTGAATGGGCTGAAGGCGAAAAGCGTGAGAGCGTTATCGTGTTCATCGCCGATGAACTGCCGGAGGAGAAGATCCGGGCGGGGTTTGCGCAGGTGGCGGCAGATTAAAGCAGCGCGTGCTGATGACTTTCATCTTGAGTTGACGCACCGCCTGACTGTAGGAGCCGGCTTGCTGGCGGACGCGGTGGGTCAGGGCCATCTGGAGTGACTGACACTCCGAATTCGCGGCCAAGCGTGCTCCTTTAACCATAAAAGTATAAAAAAACCCGGCTAAGAAGCCGGGCTTTTTCACATCAGGCAAACGCTATCAAGCGCCGTAAACCGGCAGCTTGGCGCAGATGGCCTGCACCTTTTCACGCACGCCGTTAATGACGGCCTCGTTGTTCAGATCGGCGAGGATGTCGCAGATCCAGCCTGCGAGTTCCTTGCACTCAGCTTCCTTGAAGCCGCGAGTGGTAACGGCCGGAGTACCGAAGCGCAGGCCGGAGGTGACGAACGGGGAGCGTGGATCATTTGGCACCGAGTTCTTGTTCACGGTGATGAACGCTTTACCCAATGCGGCGTCAGCGTCTTTGCCGGAAATGTCCTGCTTGATCAGCGACAGCAGGAACAGATGGTTTTCGGTGCCGCCCGACACCACGTCGAAACCGCGCTCGATGAATACGCCGGCCATGGCCTTGGCGTTTTTCACCACTTGTTCCTGATAGGTCTTGAACTCGGGTTGCAGCGCTTCCTTGAAGCAGATCGCCTTGGCCGCGATGACGTGCTCCAGAGGACCGCCCTGACCGCCCGGGAAGACGGCGGAGTTCAGCTTCTTCTCGATCTCGGCGTTTGCGCGCGCCAGGATCAGGCCGCCGCGTGGGCCGCGCAGTGTTTTGTGCGTGGTGGTCGTCACGACATCGGCGAATGGAACCGGGTTCGGGTAAACACCCGCAGCCACCAAGCCTGCAACGTGGGCCATGTCGACGAACAGGTAGGCGCCGACTTTGTCAGCGATGGCGCGGAAGCGCGGGAAATCGAGGATCTGCGAGTAGGCCGAGAAACCGGCAACGATCATCTTGGGCTTGTGCTCAACCGCCAGGCGCTCGACTTCGTCGTAGTCGATCAAGCCGTTACCGTCGATGCCGTACTGAACAGCGTTGTACAGTTTGCCCGAGGAAGAGACGCTGGCGCCGTGGGTCAAGTGACCGCCGTGGGCCAGACTCATGCCCAGAATGGTATCGCCGGCATTGAGCAGCGCCAGATACACCGCGCTGTTGGCTTGCGAACCGGCGTGTGGCTGGACGTTGGCGTAATCGGCGCCGAACAGTTGCTTGGCGCGGTCGATAGCCAGCTGCTCGACGATATCGACGTATTCGCAGCCGCCGTAGTAACGCTTGCCCGGGTAGCCTTCGGCGTACTTGTTGGTGAGAACCGAGCCTTGGGCTTCCATGACAGCCGGGCTGGTGTAGTTCTCCGAGGCGATCAGTTCAATGTGATCTTCCTGACGCTTGGCTTCCTGCTCCATAGCGGCGTACAGGTCGGAGTCGTACTTGGCGATGGTCAAATTACGGCTGAACATGGCGGTCCTCGGGGATCGGGCAGTAGAAAAGGGGGGCATTCTAACCCATCGGGTTTTATCTGGCATATGAAAGCAGGTCATGTGCGTGATGAGCGGCAGGCATTAAGCCGCGAGCTACAAGCCGCAAGTTCAAGGCGATCGCTTCAGCTTGCAGCTTGCAGCTTGCAGCTTGCAGCTTGCAGCTCGCAGCTTGCCGCTTAAAGCTCGCTTGCTATTAATCCAGCATAAACAATGCGTCGTTGCTGAACTGCGCCTCGAACCGAGTCGCCGGCATCGGGCGGCCAAACAAATAGCCTTGAACTTCGTCACAGCCGTGTTCGCGCAGGAACTCCAGTTGGTCTTGAGTTTCGACGCCTTCGGCAATGACCGCCAGATTGAGGCTATGGGCCATGGCGATGATCGCCCTGGCGATCTGGGCATCCTGCTCGCCGGATGGCAGGCCGTCGACGAATGTGCGGTCGATCTTCAGCACGTCGATGGGGAACTGCTTGAGGTAGTTCAGGGACGAGTAGCCCGTGCCGAAGTCGTCGACCGCAATGCTCAACCCCAGCCGCTTCAGGCCGGCCAGAATGTGCATCGCCTCGCTCACTTCGCGCATCAGAATGCTCTCGGTCAGCTCCAGCTCAAGGCAAGCGGGTGGCAGGCCTATCTCCTCAAGAATGCTGGCAATACGGGTGCCCAGTTGACCGTCCGAGAACTGCCGCGCGGAGATGTTGACCGACACCTTAGGCACCCGAACCCGGGCCAGATGCCACTCACGCAGCTGGCGGCAGGCTTCCTTGAGGACCCACTCACCGACTTCCACCACCAGACCCAGCTCTTCAAGCACCGGAATGAAATCCCCCGGCGGCACCAGGCCACGTCGAGGGTGACGCCAACGCAGCAACGCTTCGGCGCCCGTCAGGCGCTTGCCGTCGCCACTGAATTGCGGCTGGTAATAAAGGGTGAACTCGCCCTGCTCCAAGGCGTGACGCAAGTCGCTCTCCAGCTCCAGACGCTCAAGGGCGCTGGCGTTCATGTCGGTCTGATAGAACTGGAAATTGTTCTTGCCGCGCTCTTTGGCGTGGTACATCGCCGTGTCGGCGTTCTTCATCAGTTGACTGAGCTCATTGCCGTCCTGTGGGCTTAACGCAATGCCGATGCTGGCAGTGACAAAAAACTCCCTGCCCTCCAGCACGAAGGGTGTCACCAAACTGGCGAGGATCTGCTCGGCCACATGAATGGCACGGTTCAACGCCGCCTGTTGCGTGGCGCGCGGTTGCAGCAACAGCGTGAACTCGTCGCCGCCCATGCGCGCGACGGTGTCATCGTCGGTGACGCAGGCGAGCAGACGCGTCGCCATCTCCTTGAGCATGCGGTCGCCTGCGGCGTGCCCCAGTGAGTCATTGATCGGTTTGAAACGGTCCAGGTCCAGGAACATCAGCGGCACCCACGCCTGTTGGCGCTCGGCGTGTTGCAGCGCGGTGTGCAGGCGGTCCTGGAACAGCGTTCGGTTAGGCAGGTGGGTCAATGCGTCGTAATAAGCCAGCCTGTGAATGCGCTGCTCGCTGGCCTTGCGCTCACTGATGTCGCTGAAAAAACACACGTAGCTGGCCAGATCGCCCTCGTCATCAAGCACGGCGGTAATCCCGACCCACGCCGGGAAGTGTTCTCCAGCGCGACGCTTGAGCCACAATTCACCCTCCCAGCTGCCGCGCTGGCTCAGTTGCTTGAGGATGTAACCCAGATGAGCGCCCTGTTGGTTCTCTACGGTCAGCATCATCGGCAACTGATCCACCACCTGCGCCACGGCATAGCCGCTGACCCGGGTGAATGCATCGTTGGCCTGCACGATGTAGCCCGCAGGGTCCGTGATCAGAATGGCCGACGTTGAATGTTCGAATACCGTGGCCGCCATGCGCAGGTCTTTTTCAGCACGGCGTTGTTGACTGACATCCCGGCCGACGCCAAGTACACCCTCAAAGATTCCCGACTCGTGCCACACCAGCACCAGCCGCAATTCCACAGGAATCTTGCGGCCATCAGCCCGCAGGCAGTCGAACATAAACAACTGAGTGGTGATCTCACGGCGCAGGTCAGCCAGCGCCTCGGGGTTGTCGAGCGCCTTGCCGATGCGACGCAGCAATGCCATGAAGCCACTGAGTTGCTGGGGATTGGCAATGATCCCCTTCCAGCCGTGCTGCATGATCCATTCGCCGCTGTAGCCCAGCACCGTGTTGACCGACGGACTGAAATAATTGGCCTGCAACTGGCGATCGGTGGAGAAAATCACGTCGCTGATGCTTTCGGCCAGCATCCGGTAGCGCTGCTCGCTTTCGCGCAGGGACTGGCTGGCCTCTACCTGGTGAGTGATGTCCTTGGCAACGCCGACGATGCGCCGAACCTGCCCGTCGTGTTCGGTGACGAGCGCCTGCTCGCGGATGTCCAGCTGCCGCCAGTTATCCTGTCGATCGCGGAACCGCAAGTGGCATTGGGTCATCTCGCTGACGCCATGCCCGCTGTGCGCCTGGCGCAGTTGTTCGTATACCCCGATATCGTCCGGGTGCAGGAGCGTCTCCCAGAAGTACTCGCCCATCTCGGCCAGCTCGGCATCGCTGTAGCCCAGCGTACGGCCGAGGTGATGATTGCTGTAAATCATTCGCTGGTTGAACGCGTCCTTCACGTAAAGATGGTCGGGCACGGTGCGAACGACGTCCGACCAGAACCGTTCACGTTCTTGCAATGAGAGCTCGGCCTGCTTGCGGTTAGTGAAGTCGCTGATGCTGAGGATGACGGCTTTGAAATCTTCGGGTTGCTCGGGCAGGCGCATGACCAGCCACAGGTGCTGGTCACCGCCTTCAGCACCCGGTATCAGAATCTCGAGTTCCAACTGACGCTGGCCGTCGAGGACAGCCTGCAAAATCTGCAGGCCTATGCCTTGGCTGTTGCGGGGGCAGCCTTCTATAAGCTGCTGCCATACCTGGTGTGCAGACTCGGCGCGCAGCAGCTGCGCCGCAACCTGATTGACTTCGGTGATGCGCAATTGATGGATCAGGTCAGTGATCTGCTCGGGCTGGCGGGTCAGGCGTGCGTTGAGTTCCTCACTGCTGTGCACCTGCAGGTGCTTGAGGTATGCCGGCAATCCTGACAAGTCGAGCACGCAAAGCGCAACGCCGGTGCCTTCGAAAATGTCCTGATAACGGCGACGACTGTCGTGCAACTGCAACTGACGGCGGCGCAGGCTGCGCAACGCAAACAGCGGGACGATGGAGCAGAGCAGGGCAAGCAGGCATTTTCCTATCAAGGGAAAGAGCAGCGTCTGGCGGGCTTTCTGCGGGTCATAAAGCCCGCGCAGTTGCCAATCGCTGTTGGTCAGGGGCTGCAGCAGGACCGTCTCCAACGGAGCGTCTTTTGATTGATCGGATTCGGGCAGCTTTTTGTAAATGGCGGAGTGATCGCCGCCGTTTTCCAATTGCCATGCGGGATGGAATTCTTGCTCGCTAAGGCGTGTCAGCGATTTGAGGATTTCGGGCTTGAGCCGCAATGCCCAGTAACGCTCATTACCGGCGCCGGGTTGGCGAACGAACAAATAAAACGTCGAGGCGCCCGGTTCATTGGCATAGAAGTACGGATGACCCTGAATGACCGAATGCATTTGAGTCAAAAAGCCGACATCGCGCGGCTCGCCTTCGCTGTCGGCGCTGATGTTCCCGTCGATGTCGAGCCAGACAATACTCTTCAACGAAGGCATCGCCTGGCGCAGATTGGCCAACAGTGCCACGGCCTCCTCGGCAGCCGGCGCTGTATCGCGCGCATCATCCAGCAGATTCAGCGCGACCTGCGCATTCAACGCCATGTTCAGGCTCACCCGATCGGCGATCTGCGTGCTGTAGTCAATCGAGCGCTGATGCTGACGCTCACGGGACTGCTGGTACTGATCAATCATCTGCCATAAAAGCAGCATCAACATCAGAAGTACCAACACCGCAAGCGCACCCCTGAGCGAGCCTTTTAAAGACACGGTCGTTGCGCTATCGGGTGGGCGCGGGGGTGAAATAGGGGGCTGTGTGAACAAGCTGTGATCCTGACTGCTGGACTGAATCAACATACGTGAGACGCACTATAAGCCCGGTGCGCAAAAGGCGGCTAGCATGCCACCGATTCATGGCGAAGTGCCAGCGCTATCGGGCTGAACGGTTTGCCCTGCTGCCTGCATTCGGGTAGCTTTGCGCCACACGCGACGCGTCAGCTTTCCGAGCTTTTCGCCTGGGCACTTGCAAGTGCCCTATGTGCTTGCAAACATTGCTCCAGTTTTATCACCAGTCCTCGGAAGTTCTTCGTTACGGCGCCGACCCGGCCCTTATCCATTCAAGGGTCCGGCATCGCACTGAGGCAAGCTGCAGCGCGAAGATAAAAGCGTTATGCGACAGCACTGGGCTCGCACCTTTATTCACAGTCTTACTCCAGGTTTTCAATCCATGGCTCAATACGTCTTTACCATGCATCGGCTGAGCAAAGTTGTTCCGCCGAAGCGGGAAATCCTGAAAAACATCTCCCTCTCGTTTTTCCCCGGCGCCAAGATCGGCGTCCTCGGCCTCAACGGTTCGGGTAAATCCACGCTGCTGAAAATCATGGCCGGTGTTGACACCGAGTTCGACGGCGAAGCGCGCCCGATGCCTGAGCTGAATATCGGCTATCTGCCGCAGGAGCCGCAGCTGGACCCTTCGAAAACGGTACGTGAAGTAGTCGAAGAAGCGGTCAGCGTGATCAAGGACGCTCAGGCACGCCTGGACGAAGTCTATGCAGCCTACGCCGAGCCTGACGCCGACTTCGACAAGTTGGCAGCCGAGCAGGCCAAGCTCGAATCGATTCTGCAGGCCAGCGATGGTCACAACCTTGAGCGTCAGCTGGAAGTCGCCGCCGATGCGTTGCGTCTGCCGGCATGGGATGCCAAGGTCGAGCACCTGTCCGGTGGTGAAAAGCGCCGAGTGGCCCTCTGCCGCCTGTTGTTGTCTGCCCCCGACATGTTGCTGCTCGACGAACCTACCAACCACCTGGACGCCGATTCCGTGGCGTGGCTCGAGCACTTCCTGCACGACTTCCCGGGTACCGTGGTAGCCATCACCCACGACCGGTACTTCCTCGATAACGTCGCCGGCTGGATTCTGGAGCTCGACCGCGGCGCCGGTATTCCTTACGAGGGCAATTATTCCGGCTGGCTGGAAGCCAAGTCCGACCGTCTGGCGGCCGAATCCAAGCAGCAGTCGGCCCATGAAAAGGCCATGAAAGAAGAGCTGGAGTGGGTACGCAAGGGCGCCAAGGCACGTCAGTCGAAATCCAAGGCCCGCCTGCAGCGTTTCGAAGAGCTCCAGTCGCAGGAATTCCAGAAGCGCAGCGAAACCAACGAGATTTACATCCCGGCCGGTCCGCGTCTGGGCGACAAGGTCATCGAGTTCAAGAATGTCACCAAAGGCTACGGCGACCGTGTGCTGATCGATAACCTGTCGTTCGCCATGCCCAAGGGCGCCATCGTCGGTGTGATCGGCGGTAACGGTGCCGGTAAGTCGACCCTGTTCCGCATGCTGATGGGCAAGGAGCAACCTGACTCCGGCTCCATCGAGATCGGTGAAACCGTGCAATTGGCCTGCGTTGATCAGAGTCGCGATGACCTGGACGGCAGCAAAACCGTGTTCGCGCAGATTTCCGACGGCTCTGACCAGATCCGGATCGGCAATTACGAGATTCCGTCACGCACCTACGTCGGCCGTTTCAACTTCAAAGGCGGCGATCAGCAGAAGTTCGTCAAGGACCTGTCCGGCGGTGAGCGCGGTCGTCTGCACCTGGCCCTGACGTTGAAAGAGGGCGGCAACGTCCTTCTGCTCGACGAACCGTCCAACGACCTCGACGTTGAAACGCTGCGTTCGCTTGAAGAAGCGCTGCTGGACTTCCCGGGCGCTGCCATTGTGATCTCTCACGATCGGTGGTTCCTTGACCGCGTCGCGACGCACATCCTGGCGTACGAAGACGATTCGCAAGCGGTGTTCTTCGAAGGCAACTACACCGAGTATGAGGCCGATCGCAAGAAACGCCTTGGCGAGGCTGCCGCTCAGCCGCACCGCGTGCGTCACAAAAAGCTGGCCTGATCTTTCGGCTTCATAAAAAACGGAGCCTTGGCGGCTCCGTTTTTTTTGGTGGTTAGCAAAGGTTCGTACGGGGCGCTCAGTCGTCGGCCTCGATTCGCACCACCTCAATCACGACGTCCCCCACCGGGCGCTTCCACGTCACTTCGTCGCCTACGCTTGCACCGAGCAGCGCCTTACCCAGCGGCGATGCCCAGTTGATCAGCTGGCTGCCAGCATCGGCCTGATCTTCGCCGACCAGTTGCATGCGTTGTTCGGTGTTGTCCTCATCGGCGAACGTCACCCAACTGCCGATCTGAACACGGTCATTTGCAGGCGTGACGCTAACCACCTGGGCGCTCTGCAGCCGTTGGTTGAAGTAACGCAAATCGCGTTCGATTTCGGCCATGCGCTGTTTATCGGCATCATCGCCGAGAGCGTTTTGCTCGCTGTACTGTGCCTGCAGTGACGCGACCTGGTCGTGTAATTGGGCCAGGCCGCGTTGCGTCACGTAATTGGTTTGGGCACTGATTTGCCGTTCTACCGGCTGATTGACCTGCGCGGCGGCGTTGTCTTCGTTGACGAAGGCACGGCTCATGTCGGGGCTCCTGTTCATGGCTTAGGTACGTTGGGCCATGACCATCCCTTTATAGTTTCGTCCCTGGCTTTTATAGCACTGGGATATCAATGCGACCGGTAAGCTTTGGCAGCGTCCTGTGTCCGCTGATGGTCCCAGTCACGGTCGCGATCATTCCAGATGCTGTCTCGGCCCTGATCTTGAAGATTGCGGTTTGCGAGTTGTGCCTGGCATTGCCGAAATCCATCACTCCAGCCTTGGGCGTAGAGCGTGTCACGCAGGTAGCGGGGCACGTCCTTTTTGTACTGCCCTTTGATGATGTCGATGGACTGCCGGCCGCTGCCGCAGCCGTCCTGAAAACCGTCGGCGAAGGCCGGTGGATAGCCTTCGGCCAACAACTGGTCATGGGTAGACTGACATCCGGCAACAGCTACAACGCACCACAGCACAGCCCATCGCGCATTCATTTTGATTTCCTCACTTCTTGATAAAAGTCTAGAAGCGCTTCTGTGAGTTATTTGTAAAAGCGCTGTAGGAAATCCATTAACCGATGCTCGGTCGTGCGGCTAAAGTTCCGACTTTTTCAGTTAATAGTTCCGATGGTTCGCTGAACGGATGGCGCGTAAAAAAAACGGTTCGCAACGCTCGCAGCGGCAGTTCTTCAACTTCCAGGGTTGCTAAACTGTCGCGCTGCGCAAAACTGTTTAGGAAGATTGATGAACCTCAGAACAATCCTGATCCTCGGCGCACTCAGCGCTTTCGGCCCTCTGGCCATCGACTTTTACCTGCCGGGGTTCCCCGCCATCGCCCTGGCGTTCGGCACGGACGAGAAGCACGTCCAGCTGACCCTGGCTTCGTACTTCCTTGGCCTGAGCATCGGGCAGCTCGCCTACGGGCCTATCGCGGACCGGTTCGGTCGCCGAATTCCCCTGTTGTTCGGGGTAGGTTTATTTACCCTCGCGTCGTTGGCGTGTGCTTTGGCGCCGTCGCTTGAATGGTTGATTGCCGCTCGCTTCGTACAGGCGTTGGGTGGTTGTGCCGGCATGGTGCTGTCGCGTGCAATCGTGAGTGACAAGTGCTCGCCGGTGGATTCCGCCAAAGTGTTTTCACAGCTAATGCTGGTCATGGGACTGGCGCCCATCCTGGCGCCGATGCTGGGCGGGTTGCTGGTCAATGTCGTAGGCTGGCAGGCCATCTTCCTGACGCTGACGGTGTTCAGCGCGCTCACTGCGGCGGCAGTATTCAAAGGTCTGCCGGAGAGCATGCCGGCCGGGCACCCGCGGCTCCCGCTTTCAGGCGCGCTTGGGTCCTACTGGAACCTGCTGGGCGACCGGATCTTTCTGGGGCATGCGCTCACGGGGGGGATCGCAATGGCCGGGATGTTTTCCTATATCGCCGGCTCGCCCTTCGTGTTCATCAAGCTCTACGGCGTCCCTGCTGAACACTACGGTTGGTTGTTCGGCATCAACGCCGCAGGCTTCATCCTCATCGCGCAGGTCAATGCCCGGCTCGTTGGCCGATTTGGCCCAGCCTGGCTGCTGTCGCGCACGGTGTGGATTTATCTGACCGCCGCTGTCGTACTGCTGACCATCGCCTCGCTGCACACCGAAAAGTTATGGCCGCTGCTGGTGCCGTTGTTCGTCTATATCGCCAGCCTCGGTTGCATCATTCCAAACGCCTCGGCGTGCGCAATGAGTGGGCAGGGCAAACGCGCAGGCAGTGCGTCCGCGTTGCTGGGATGCCTGCAATTCAGCGTCGCGGCGGGCGCGGCGGCATTGGTGGGTGTGTTGCACGACGGGACGGCTGTACCGATGGCGACCGTCATTACACTTTGCGGCGTACTGGCCGTGACGCTGGCTGTGATTACACGACGGGCACAGCACAAGCGCGACGCGATGAAACCGCATTCGGACGTGCGTATCTGAAGTGATTCGGCAACGCAGGCGCGTTGCCGACTTTCCGCGCATTTCGGCGCGCCTCTGCAACGGCGTGCCTGTATAAACATGTTCACCCTGTTTAAAAAGCCTTTTTATATAGGCCTCATGACTACTTCATAACTAGAAACTTCTTACAGCGCATTAAATCTGTAGTTGGACCTCAACCTGAGATGGTGTGAATACCTCGATCTTGCCCCTCGATTGCAGATTATTTTCTTGAAGGTTTTTGGAGTTGTCGGTGTAGGCAATTGCTGTGAGGTGAAACCCTGAATCCTGCACCGACATGGCAAAGGCCCATTTCCATTGGGTATGGACCTGCTGTGCCACTTCCAGCGCCGTTGAACGAAAACCGATCGTCCCCCAACATTTGCCGATATGGCCCACAAGTCACAGCCTTGGCATTCAGCCGATGGGTCTCTCATGAGTTTGAAGACTTATACTAAGCGCCGTCATGGATCCTATTTAATTCCGGCGCGTGACTCTGTATCAGGGCGCCGCATCAATCTTCAACCTTTGCAAGTTCCGGTTGGCTACCGTCAACTGGCGTGACTTGAATCAAAGCGCGCTATTGCTTCAACCGACGATGATGGTTAACCACGGCAAGGCGTTGGCGCCCGTTTATCACACCCGTGATACCGCCTGGGCTGCAGGCCTCGACCCGGGTACAAGCGCCGGTCCGCTAAGACAAATGTTCAACAGGGAGTGAAGACATGGAATACGTACCTTGCATCAGCCAGATTGCTGCGTTGCTTGCCGACCCCAAGCGCAGTGCCATCGTTTGGGCGCTCATGGACGGCACGTCACGAGCGGCTGATGAAGTGGCTTCGCTTGTAGGCCTTTCCACCTCGTCCGCCGGCGCGCATCTGTCACGTCTCGCCGCAGGCGGGCTACTGCGCCACGAAGTCCGCGGACGGAAACGCTTCTTCCGGCTCGCTGCGCCGGAAGTCAGGGCCGCCGTTCATGCGCTGGTGAGCGCCTCAATGGTAAGCGCCGACTTGATCAGCCGCAGCATGGCGCAACCACTGCCGCCGCTGCCGCTTTGTCGGGCCAGCGTATGCGCGGACCATCTGGGTGGCGAGATGGGCGCTGAACTCTATTTGCGAATGTTGGGCGCGGGATGGATCGAGCAGTCAGAGCGCCGTCTGGAGGTCACCAGTATTGGCATATCGCGCTTTGCAGAGCGTGGCATTTTCATTCCCGCGTTGGCTCACAGACGACGCGAAGTGCTCTGCACCTGCGTGAACTGCCACGAAAACACGCCACATTTGGGAGGCGCGCTGGGCGCGGGGCTTCTGCAGTTGTTTATGCAATTGGGATGGTTGCGGGCGACGGAGGAGGCCAGCACCTTGCAGGTCTCCTCCAACGGCCAGCGGGAAATCAGCAAAATCGCCTCAGCAGCCTGATGCACCGACCCGCAGCGCGGCGTATTCGGCACAGGGCCTGCACGCCGTGTTGAACCTTGATGGCAGTGATCAGGGTTTGACCAGGCGAGCGTCAAGGCTGTTCTGGGCCAGGCGCGTGGCCTGGTCCTGAGTCATGCCCAGATGCGTGTGCAACGCGTGAAAGTTTTCAGTGACATAGCCACCGAAATACGCCGGATCATCAGAATTGACGGTCACCTTCACACCCCGTTCGAGCATGTCGAGAATGTTGTGCTGACCCATGTGATCGAACACGCACAGCTTGGTATTGGAAAGCGGGCAGACCGTCAGCGGGATTTGTTCGTCGATGATGCGCTGCATCAGGCGCTCGTCTTCGATAGCGCGCACGCCGTGATCGATTCGCTGGATCTTGAGCAGGTCGAGTGCTTCCCAGATGTATTCCGGTGGACCTTCCTCGCCCGCGTGGGCAACCGTCAGGAAGCCCTCGCCACGAGCGCGATCGAACACACGCTTGAACTTGCTCGGCGGATGGCCCATTTCCGAGCTGTCGAGGCCGACTGCCACGAAGGTGTCGCGATACGGAAGCGCCATGTCGAGGGTTTTCTGGGCTTCGTCTTCACTCAAATGCCGCAGGAAGCTGAGGATCAGGCCACTGCCGATGCCCAGTTTTTCCTTGCCGTCCTTTAATGCAGCGGAGATGCCGTTGAGCACCACTTCAAATGGAATGCCGCGATCAGTGTGGGTCTGCGGGTCGAAGAACGGCTCGGTATGAATGACGTTCTGCGCCTTGCAGCGTTCTAGGTAGGCCCAGGTCAGGTCGTAGAAGTCCTGTTCGGTACGCAACACGTCTGCGCCACGGTAGTAAAGGTCCAGAAACTCCTGCAGGTTATTGAACGCATACGCCGTGCGCAGCGTTTCAACATCCGCCCAGGGCAGGGCGATCTTGTTGCGCTCAGCCAGAGCAAACAGCAGTTCCGGCTCAAGCGAGCCCTCCAGGTGCAGGTGCAGTTCTGCCTTGGGCAGCGCGTTCAACCAATCGTACATGGGCTTATCTCGTAAGGTGCAATGGCGGGCATTCTACAGAGTCGGGCGCGCGCGCCGAATAAAACCTGACCGGACGGTTCAGTCATCGGCGGAACCGGTTTTGTGCGGGGTTTTATCCCGCCGGCCCGCATTGGCAGGCGTGGTGGGCGCCTAAACGGTCTTGGAAAGCGCTTTCATCCAAGGCTTTTCAAGCCACAGCGCGACGATGTGTCGCTACCCGCTGCTACCCTGTCTTGAAACCTTTGTTTACATACGCACTCTCAAGCGCTTCAGCAAACTTCACTTCATGGATGTGCGGCCAGGGTCGCAAAGGGCTAAAAGGCAGCGATGGGCACAATTCTCAAGCAGGAAAAGTTTCTTCTATTGGCGGTCATTGCGACCTGTTTTGCCTACCCGTTCGAACACCAGTTGCTGGGTCATGGGCATACCGTCGCGTTGATTGCCGGCATCGCCTTGGTGGGTTTTATCATCTGTGCCTCGTTGCGAGTGGCTCACCATGCCGAGTTGCTGGCAGAAAAGGTGGGTGATCCCTACGGGACGATGATCCTCACGCTTTCGGCAGTGCTGGTTGAGGTCGTGATCCTTGCAATCATGATGAGCAACGAACCGTCTCCCACGCTGGTACGGGACACCATCTATTCGGCAGTGATGCTCGACATCAACGGCATTCTGGGCCTCGCTGCTTTGATGGGCGGGCTCAAGCACGGGGAGCAATCCTACAACGATGACTCGGCGCGCTCTTATAGCGTGATGATTCTGACCGCAATGGCGGTATCGATGGTGGTGCCGGAGTTCATTCCAGAGGGCAAGTGGAAGCTGTACTCGGCCTTTACCATCGGCGCGATGATCCTGCTGTATGCCCTGTTCCTGCGTATGCAGGTCGGGCCGCACAGTTATTTCTTCAGTTACAGCTATCCAGATAAAAAGCGTCGCAAGGATCAGGCCGAACAGCCGCATGAGGAAGTCAATCTCACCCGTTCGATCGCCACCCTGGTCTTCGGTGTGGTGGTCATCGGCGCGTTGGCGGAGGTGATGTCGAAAGCCGTGGACCTAGGCCTTGAAGGCAGCGGTGCGCCGCCGGTGATGACGGCGATCCTGGTGGCGGCCATCTCCGCGGCGCCTGAAATCCTGACCGCATTGCGCGCCGCACTGGCCAACCGCATGCAGTCGGTCGTCAATATCGCCTTGGGTGCTTCGCTGTCGACGGTGATCCTTACGGTTCCAGTCATGGAAGCGATGGCGCTCTACAGTGGTCAGGCGTTTCAGATGGCGATGACACCGGTGCAAACGGTGATGATCTTCGTCACCTTGCTGGTGTGCGCCATCAACCTAAACGATGGCGAAACCAATGCCATCGAAGGCATGACGCATTTCGTGCTGTTCGCAACCTTCATCATGCTGTCGTTGATGGGGCTGTAGGCGTCAGTTTTGCGGGTAATAAAAGAAGGGTGATGCGATTCACCCTTTCATCTGATGCTGCGGTAGGCTGAACGCTGCCACACATTGAGTACGGTCAGCCCTTGATCAACTCCGCGGCGGCCTGCCGGTGGTTCGCTACCAAGCTTTTCAAGTCCAGTCCTTCGACTTGCCCGTCCACCACCCGCCACTTCCCGCCAATCATCACCCGGTCCGCACGATCAGCGCCGCACAGCAGCAACGCGGATAGCGGATCGTGACTGCCGGAGAAGCGCAACTCATCCAGCCTGAACAGCGCCAGGTCTGCTTGTTTACCCACGGCCAGTTCACCGATGTCTGCGCGGCCCAGCAACTGCGCCGAGCCCTTGGTCGCCCAGCCCAGGGCCAGTTCCGGCGTGATCTTTTGCGCGCCGTAGCGCAGCCGCTGCAGATACAGCGCCTGTTTCGCTTCGAGCATCATGTTCGAGGCATCGTTTGACGCGGAGCCATCGACGCCAAGCCCTATGGGCGCGCCCGCCGCAAGCAGGTCCAGCGTGGGGCAGATACCAGAGGCCAGGCGCATGTTCGAACTCGGGCAGTGACAAATTCCGGTCCCGGCCTGGCCGAGGCGAGCGATCTCCTCGCTGTTGAAGTGGATTCCATGAGCCAGCCAGGTGCGAGGTCCCAGCCATCCGACGCTGTCCAGATAATCCACCGTCCGCAGGCCAAAACGTTGCAGGCAGAAGTCTTCTTCGTCGAGGGTTTCGGCCAGATGTGTGTGCAGACGCACATCATGCTGCTCGGCCAGGGCAGCGCTTTCGGCCATTATTTCGGTGGTTACGGAAAACGGCGAGCAGGGCGCCAGAGCGATCTGGATCTGCGCCCCGTCGCCACGTTCGTGATAGGCCTGAATCAACCGTACGCTGTCGTCGAGAATTACCTGCCCCTGCTGAACGGTCTGCTGGGGTGGCAGCCCGCCGTCGGCTTCGCCCAGCGTCATCGAACCCCGAGTCAGCATGGCACGCATGCCCAGTTCGCGAACGCTCTGCACCTGGACGTCGATGGCATCCTCCAGGCCCTGCGGGAACAAATAATGATGATCAGCCGCAGTGGTGCAGCCGGACAACAGCAGTTCTGTCAGCGCAACTTTGCTGGCCAGTGCGAGCTTTTCCGGCGTCAACCGTGCCCATACCGGGTAAAGGGTCTTGAGCCATGGGAACAACGGCTGATTGACTACGGGCGCCCATGCACGGGTCAGGGTTTGGTAAAAATGGTGGTGGGTATTGATCAAGCCGGGAAGCAGCACATGCTCACGTGCATCGAACACGGTCTCGCACGGCTGCGAAGGCAGATGTCCCAGCGGCAGTACTTCGACAATAACGCCGCCTTCAATGACCAGGCCGCCGCGCGCGTCCAGATCGTTGGCCGTAAAGACGGCAAGGGGATTTTTTAACCAGGTACGGATCGCAGGCATTGGCCGGCTCCTCTGAAAAGTGAGTTCAGGTCGCCAGCTCAGTGTTGCCCTGTCTGCTGATCCAGGGTCGTTGCAGCGTCAAGGGCGCTGCAACGAGGGCGGAATTCTAATGGGTGGTCGTGGAAGCCGACAAGTCGCGAAAGACAAGCTGACGCGACTGGCTTCGCATCACCAGGGAATCGTCTCACCCTTATAGTTCACGAAATGATGTCCGCCTCTACCCGCGAACTTTTCCAGTTGCTCAACGATCCCGCGTACGCTGGTTTCGACGTCGATGTCGGCCCCTTCACCGCCCATCGCTGTGCGAACCCAGCCGGGATGCACCGAAAGCACGGTGGGTTTGTTTTCGCCCAGTTGAGTCACGAACGTATTGGTCATGGAGTTCAACGCTGCTTTGCTGGCTTTGTACAACGCCATCTCCGGGGCATCCGGCATGGTCACGCTGCCAAGGACCGAACTCATGAAAGCAATTACACCCGTGTCAGGGCGGATCTGGTCGACGAATCGTTTCGCCAGGCGGATCGGCGCCACGGCGTTCGTCAGAAACAGCTGGCCCAGTTCACCCGCTGTGGCATCGGTCGGATTCGGATGCACCGGACCCATTACCCCGGCGTTGACGAAGAGCAGGTCGTAGGTTTGACCTTTGAGGTTGTGGGTGAGCACTTCAAGGGAGGATTGCTCGTCCATGTCCAGTGTCTGCAAGTGGACGTTCGACAGAGCCTTCAACTCGTCGACCTTATGGGGATCCCGGACCGTGGCAGTGACTTCCCAGCCCAGTTCCGTCAGACGTTTCACCAATCCGAGACCAAGGCCGCGCGACGCGCCGATGACCAGCGCTGTTTTTGAGGTGGGCATGCAACTGACTCCTGTGCAGACATACAAAAAAATTCAGGCAAAGGGTGGACACCGCCGGCCCCCGGGAATTTGCTTTTTCGGTTACTGAGCTGCGAGCGGGTTATCCACAGGTTGCTCTGCAGCGCATTTTGAAAAAGGGCAGTTTAAGGGATTCAATCCGATAAAAACCGTCGCAATGCTTTGGGAAAACTTGCTAACCCGCTGTTTTAACGCTTTTTTATCGAGTATGCGTCTGGTTTGGTCAAAAAGTGAGCAGTCTAAGCAAAGCCTTGCAGACCGTGGGCTACAGCGGTGTGTACTCAGCTTGTCCACAGGCAGATGCACAGTAGATGTGGGCAAGCGTGCTCGGCAGTACCGGGCATGCAGAGGCCCATCCCGGCCGCGACTTGCAAGAGAACGCCGGTCGCTATTGAGCCCGCTGCAATACGATGCGTCCGCGGCTGATATCCGACAATTGGCGACCAAGCGTGTCGATAGACTCGGGGGCCAGCGCTATCGATAAGCCGACCCCGTTGGCATTGAAGCGCTCTTCTTCTACTACGCCGTTGAGTTCAGCGAGACGCAGCTTGATCAAGGCCAGCTCACTAAAGGTGCATTCAAAATGCAGGGGCACTCGATTGATCAGTGCCACACGAGCGGCCTGCTGCAGGCATTTGTTGGCGCCTCCACCATAGGCCCTCGCCAGCCCGCCCGTACCCAGCTGAATGCCGCCGTACCAGCGAATCACCAAAACGACAACCCGATCAAAATCCTGTGCATCGATGGCCGCCAGGATTGGCCGCCCGGCCGTGCCGCCGGGTTCGCCGTCGTCGGTGCTGCGGTACTGTGCGCCCAGCTTCCAGGCCCAACAGTTGTGCGTGGCGTTGAGATCACTGTGTTGCTCGATAAATGCCTGAGCGTCGGTGGCGCTACCGATCGGCGCAGCAAGCGTAATGAAGCGGCTTTTGCGAATCTCTTCGCGAAATTCGGTGGGGCCGGTGAGGGTAAAAGGCATCGATACATCCAGACTGCGTTTGATTTACAGGCTTATAGCGTGGGCGTGAGCCCGCAGCCTTTGAGGATGATCCGGATCAAGTTATCCCCAGCGGCTTCCATGTCCTGCATGGTCAGGCGGGTACGACCGGTGACCTGGCAAATCTGCGTGGCGAAGTCAGCGTAATGCTGAGTGCTGCCCCATAGAAGGAAAATCAAATGCACCGGGTCGACCGGGTCCATTTTTCCGGCATCGATCCAGGCCTGGAAGACCGCAGCACGGCCTTGAAACCATTCGCGATAATCCTGGCTGAAATACTGGTTCAGGCATTCGCCCCCGCTGATTATTTCCATCGCGAAGATGCGCGAGGCCTGCGGCTGGCGACGGGAGAATTCCATCTTTGCGCGGATGTATTGCGTCAGGGCCTGCGCCGGGTCGTCCTCGGCGGTCAGGTTGTTGAAGGTGCTGTCCCACAATTCGATGATGTTGCTCAGCACCGCGATATACAGGCCAAGCTTGTTGGTGAAGTAGTAGTGCAGATTAGCTTTCGGCAAGCCGGCATGTTGCGCAATAGTGTTCATGCTGGTGCCTTTGAATCCGTGGCGGGCGAACTCATCCTCGGCGGCTTTCAGGATCGCCTCTTCATTCTTCTGACGAATACGGCTGGCAGGCTTGGTGACGCTTGGGCTGTGAGCAGGGACTTCGAGGGTCATGTGCGGTTCCAGGCGGATCATTGGGTGCGAGGCGCTGAAACAGATAACGCACCGGCGCGAATCCGACAAGCGTTGCGCCCGTAAATCAGTGCTCAAAAGATTCGACTGCCGGGAGATTGGCCTGATTCACGACCTTGGCTTCCGGAATCAGCAAACACATCACGATGGCCGTCAGCCCGCCGCTGGTGATGGCAGAGTCAAACAGGCTTTGTACCCACTGCGGTAGATGATGCAGCAGCGTTGGTTGCGCGGCGATGCCCAGCCCGACCCCAAAAGAGGTCGCAATGATCAACATGCTGCGGCGATCGAGTGGCGCCTGCGCGAGAATCCGGACACCTGCCGCTGCGACGCTGCCAAACATCACCAGTGTCGCGCCGCCAAGTACCGGCTTGGGGATCTGTTGAAGGATCGCGCCGATGACCGGAAACAATCCGAGCAGGAACAGAATTGCACCGATGTACAGACCAACATAACGACTGGCCACGCCGGTCAGCTGAATCACCCCGTTATTCTGAGCGAAGGTTGTGTTCGGGAACGCGCTAAACGTCGCGGCGATCATGCAACTCACGCCGTCGCCCAAGACGCCTCCTTTCAGCCGTGCAATGTAGCCAGCGCCGTTAATCGGCTCGCGAGACAGCATGCAGTTGGCGGTCAGGTCGCCGACGGTTTCGATGCTGCTGATCAGATAAATCAGCGCTACCGGCAGGAAAGCCGCCCAGTCAAAGCTCATGCCAAATCTGAAGGGGACAGGAATGCTTACCAGCGCCGCGTCAGCAATTGACTGCGGCACCAATTTTCCGCTGAACCAGGCCGCCAGGCTTCCCACCGCCAGCCCGATGATGATGGCTGACAACCGCAACCAGGGCGCATTCGAGCGATTCAAGACGATGATGACTGCCAGTACGAGAACGCCTAGAGCCAGATTGACGGGCGCTCCGAAGTCCGGCGCGTTGAAGCCACCGCCCAGGTCGGTCACCCCGACATTAATCAGGCTCACGCCGATCAGCGTGATGACAATGCCTGTGACCAGAGGAGTAATCACACGGCGCAACTGCCCAATGAAGCGGCTCAGCACGATCTGCACAAGTGCGCCGAAGAAGCACACACCAAACACCATGGCCATGATGTCCTCCGCACTGCCACCGCGCTGCTTGACCATGAAGCCTGCAGACAACACGGCGCCCAGAAATGCAAAGCTGGTGCCTTGCAGGCAAATCATCCCCGCGCCGATGCCAAATGGTCGGCGCGCTTGAATGAACGTGCCGACCCCCGAGACCATCAAGGCCATGCTGATCAGATAGGGCATATACGCGCCAAGGCCCAGAGCCGATCCGATAATCAATGGCGGCGTAATAATGCCCACGAACGCCGCCAGCACATGCTGGGTGGCTGCCAACAGTGCCGGCGCAGGACGCGGCCGGTCGTTGAGTCCGTATATAAGGTCGTCGGTTTCGCGCGCGTCGGGCTGCATGTTGGGTTCTCGGTATTGAAGTTGGCTTCGATCACCAGCCTCATTGCAAAAACCTGTCCAACTGATCAGGTACCCAGCTGGCGCTTATGCCCGGATGCCCGTATACAAAGGGCTTCGGCACCTTCGCGTGCGCTTCAGGTTGGCGTGGCTTTGACACCCTGAGTTACGACTGGCCTCATCGTGTAGCAGCGAGGCTTTCCAGAAAACTCTCCAGCACCAAATGGGGGCGACGGCCTTTGCGCGTGACGGTCACGAGGCTCAAATCGTAGAACCTTGCCGTTGGCTTCAGGGCACGCAGCCGTCCCTGCTGCACCCACAGGCTCGCGTAGTGATCAGGCAGGTACCCAATGTAGCGCCCCGTCAAAATCAGGAACGCCATGCCTTCCCGGTCCGATGCGCTGGCGGTGCATTTAAGTGATTGATAGTGGGCCTGGATCTCGCCAGGCAGCCGAAAAGTCGGGGAGATAGCTTCCTGGACGGCCAGGCGCTCATCGTCGAGTTGCGCATCGTCTGCGTAAAACAGCGGATGGCCCACCGCGCAGTACAGCAGGGATCGCTCGCTATAAAGCGCCTGGTATTCCAGTCCCGACAATGCACTCGCTTGAGGGACGACACCCACATGCAGGCTACCGTCGAGTACGCCCTGCTCAACCTCGTTGGGCGCGATCATGCGGATGTTGATAAGCACGTCCGGCCCACGCTCTTTCAGGTGTGAAAGCGCGTGGGTAATACGCATGTGGGGCAGGGTGACCAGGTTATCCGTCAGACCGATGTTCAGTTCACCTCGCAGATGTCGGTGAAGGCCGTTGACCTCGGTGCGAAAACTCTCGAGAGCGCTGAGCAATTGCAGCGATGACTGATAAACCTCCCGGCCTTCTTCCGTCAGAGAAAACCCCGCGCGACCGCGCTGGCACAGGCGAAGTCCGAGACGTTGTTCCAAGTCGCTCATCTGCTGACTAATGGCAGAGCGTCCGATGCCTAACGCGCTCTCCGCAGCTGAAAAGCCCCCGGACTCAACGACGCTGCGGAAGATTCGCAGCAGGCGGATATCAAAATCGCTGACTTGCGCCAGAGGATCGTTTCGGCGGGTGCTCATAGTTTAGCGACCGGTTAACTGAAGATCATAAAAGTGGTGTTTTCCAGACTTTAGAGCCATGGCACTTTAGCTGCAACAGGCCCTGCTACTGCCCGCACACATCGGACGCAGGCCATACACGCCCCATGAGGTCATTCCCATGAATATGCCCGAATCGTCCGACATGTCGTTGGCCAGTCAGCTCAAGCTCGACGCCCACTGGATGCCCTACACCGCAAACCGAAATTTCCATCGGGATCCACGACTGATCGTCGCGGCTCAGGGCAGCTATCTCACGGATGATAAAGGCCGAAAAATCTACGATGGGCTGTCTGGGCTGTGGACGTGCGGGGCAGGGCACACGCGCAAGGAAATCCAGGAGGCAGTGTCCAGGCAGCTAGGGACGCTGGACTATTCCCCGGGTTTTCAGTTTGGTCATCCGCTGTCTTTTCAGCTGGCTGAAAAAATCACCGACCTGACCCCAGGAAATCTGAACCACGTTTTCTATACCGACTCCGGATCGGAATGCGCCGACACCGCCGTCAAGATGGTGCGCGCGTATTGGCGGCTGAAGGGGCAAGCGACAAAGACCAAAATGATCGGCCGCGCCCGTGGCTACCACGGTGTGAACATTGCGGGCACCAGCCTGGGAGGTGTCAACGGCAACCGTAAGATGTTCGGACAGTTGATGGACGTAGACCATCTCCCCCATACCTTGCTTGCCAGTAACGCTTATTCGCGCGGGATGCCGGAGCAGGGTGGCATTGCGCTGGCAGATGAAATGCTCAAGCTGATCGAGCTGCATGATGCATCGAATATCGCCGCGGTGATCGTCGAGCCCATGGCAGGCTCCGCCGGCGTGATTGTTCCGCCACAGGGTTACCTCAAGCGTCTGCGTGAAATCTGTGATCAGCACAATATCCTGCTGATCTTCGACGAGGTAATTACTGGTTTCGGCCGCACCGGTGCGATGTTCGGCGCCGACAGCTTTGGCGTCACGCCTGACCTCATGTGCATCGCCAAGCAAATCACCAACGGTGCGATCCCCATGGGCGCGGTCATCGCCAGTACCGAGATTTACCAGACGTTCATGAACCAGGCGACGCCTGAATACGCGGTGGAATTTCCTCACGGCTACACCTACTCGGCGCACCCGGTGGCTTGTGCGGCAGGCCTTGCCGCGCTGGATATCCTCCAACGGGAAAATCTGGTGCAGCAGGTGGCGGAAACAGCCCCCCATTTTGAGCGCTCTTTGCACGGCCTCAAAGGCAGCAAGAACGTTGTAGATATTCGCAACTACGGGCTCGCGGGCGCCATCCAGCTTGCTCCGCGCGACGGGGACGCCATTGTGCGTCCATTCCAAACAGCCATGAAACTCTGGAGAGCCGGGTTCTATGTGCGCTTCGGCGGCGACACGCTCCAGTTTGGACCGACCTTCAACAGCAAGCCCGAAGACCTGGACCGCATGTTTGATGCGGTCGGTCAGGCCCTCAATCAAATCGACTGACTTATCAATGCTCTCGCGCGCAACTGGGGTTGCCACGCAGAGCGATGGTTCCGGAGTTATACATGAACACCATTCAGCATCTGATCCATGGTGAGCGGGTCAGTGAAGACGACCGCACTGCCGACGTGTACAACCCCTCGACCGGTCAGGTCATCCGGCGGGTACCGCTCGCCAGCCGCGCAACCGTTCAGCAGGCGATTGATTCCGCGAAAGCCGCGTTTCCCGCATGGCGTAACACACCCCCTGCGAAACGCGCCCAGGTCATGTTTCGCTTCAAGCAGTTGCTGGAGCTAAACGAGGGGCGCATCGCTCGGCTGATCAGCGAGGAGCATGGCAAGACCCTTGAAGACGCGGCAGGCGAACTCAAGCGCGGAATCGAGAACGTCGAATATGCCTGCGCCGCGCCGGAGATAATCAAGGGCGAGTACAGCCGCAACGTCGGGCCTAATATTGACGCTTGGTCTGACTTCCAGCCGCTCGGCGTGGTGGCAGGCATTACCCCGTTCAATTTTCCCGCGATGGTTCCGCTGTGGATGTACCCATTGGCGATCGCGTGCGGGAATTGTTTCATCCTCAAGCCTTCCGAGCGCGACCCCAGTTCGACGTTGTTTATCGCAGAGTTGTTGCACGAAGCAGGGTTACCCAAAGGCGTGCTCAATGTTGTTCATGGGGACAAGCAGGCAGTCGACGCATTGATAGAAGCTCCTGAGGTCAAGGCGTTGAGTTTTGTCGGGTCGACGCCGATCGCCGAATACATCTATAAAGAGGCAACTGCACGCGGCAAGCGGGTGCAGGCACTGGGCGGCGCAAAGAATCACGCAGTGTTGATGCCGGATGCGGATCTGGACAATGCCGTAAGCGCCTTGATGGGCGCCGCCTTCGGCTCGTGCGGTGAGCGTTGCATGGCGATATCCGTTGCTGTGTGCGTGGGGGATCAAGTTGCGGATGCGCTAATCGCCAGGCTGGTCCCGCAAATCAACGAGTTGAAAATAGGCGCCGGAACTTCCAGTGGCCTTGATATGGGGCCTCTTGTCACAGGGCAACATCGCGACAAGGTCAGCACCTATATAGAAGACGGTGTAATCGCCGGCGCGAGGTTGGTGGTCGACGGTCGCGGGCTTAGCGTGCCAGGGCACGAGAACGGCTTCTTCCTGGGAGGTTGTCTGTTCGATCAGGTCACGCCTGACATGCGGATCTACAAAGAGGAGATCTTCGGCCCGGTTCTGTGCATCGTGCGGGTGGCTAGCCTTGAACAAGCCATGCAGTTGATCAATGAGCATGAGTATGGGAACGGCACCTGCATCTTTACCCGAGACGGTGAGTCGGCCCGGCTGTTCTGCGACGAGATCGAAGTTGGTATGGTTGGCGTCAACGTCCCGCTGCCCGTGCCGGTTGCCTACCACAGCTTCGGTGGGTGGAAACGTTCACTGTTCGGCGACCTGCATGCCTACGGGCCTGATGGCGTGCGGTTCTATACCCGTCGCAAAGCGGTTACGCAGCGCTGGCCACAACGTGCGAGCCACGAGGCGTCGCAGTTTGCTTTCCCGAGTCTTTGACCACGGCGTTGGCAAGCGATCAAACACGGGCGCATCTGAGCATTTTTGACCGATATGACAGTTTCGTTAAATAAGTGCTTGACGCCCCTCCGGATCTGTCTATAATTCGCCCCACTTCCGGCGCAGACGAAACGGAAAACTCCTTGGTAATCAAAGAGTTGGATGAAGTAAGCAGCGAGGAATGCTTCGGTTCAGATGCTTGAATCGACAGCGGTGAAAAAGGCAGTTGACAGCAAGTTGTAACGCTGTAGAATTCGCCTCCCGCTGACGTGAGACGCCAAGTCGAACGAA
>Ga0308170_10000114_pt1 | contig 155275 bp, 174 predicted proteins | sample PhyBR2_2_FD_202136 | JGI IMG/M metagenome (GOLD analysis project Ga0308170, IMG submission 202136) | Phyllosphere microbial communities from UC Gill Tract Community Farm, Albany, California, United States - DLSLSB.R2 | ecosystem: Host-associated > Plants > Phyllosphere > Unclassified | place... | reverse complement strand
TGATTCGTATAGCTATAGTGAATTCAGGTTCGCTCAATCTTTCCTATACCACGCCGCAAGGCTGACCCTGCCTCCCCCCATTTCCTACTACTACTCCCTTTCTTGTTTGCGCTTGTTTTCGCTAACTAAACCATCTAGGTTCTTGGTTCAGGGATCGAACGCAAGAATACTATGTATGTTATATATCACGTCATTACACCGGAAGCAATAAGGAAGAGATACTGATCCTCCGACGAAACTTTCTTTATGGGTTCTGTTAGGAATGGGCGATTGAAACTGGTTTAGTCACTTCTCTCTCTCACTTCTCTCTCTCAAGGTCACCAGCTGATAATGGATCTCACACTCTCTAACTATCAGGTATCATAGTAGTCAACAACCGTCCCGCGACTCCCTCTCAAATCATTCAAAATGGTGATCTAATATCAAACGTTTCTCACAGGTTCCGTCTTTCTTCTCTCTTTCCCATTCTCTCGTTCTCCTCAGCTGATTTAGGATTTTGAGAGATGTTTTTTTTAGACACGAACCACCAGTGGTAGCTGGTCCGATCAAGATTATTTACGATGGGAGGTTACCAGGGAACGATGGGAAAACTTTGGTGGTTGAAAAACCTGGTTCAATGCCCGTTTGAGTTCTTCTCTCCTCCTCCTCCTCAAAATCTGGTTCATCGATACTAATTGAGGTGGTGAATGTTGTTTTTCGTTCAGATTCATCCGACTGGTAGATATCATTTCAACACTTTGTTAGAGATTCTCAAACATGATTATGATCTACCACTAGTTCACAGTAAGTTCCCCTCTCCTCCTCCTCTTCCCTCTCCCTTGAATTCAAGATTAATGAGAATTTACATGTACACAGCATCTAATCGATTAGATAGGTTAACTTCGGGAGTCATGATTTGTTCTTTGACGGTCGAAGCATCGAAAGAACTTGGTGCTTGGTTTGGAGGACAAAGAGCGAGTTCGGTAAAGAAAGAATACGTAGCTAGATGTATAGGTGAATTCCCTAGGTGAGCGAAAACAACTCTTCTACTCGCTCCAGAGAGAAAAGGAAACTGACGAGGGGAGAGGAAACGGGGAGCATCATATAGTGAAAAAGTGGTTTGTGAGGAACCTTTGTTGACTTTGGATCGTCAAGTTGGTGTCAACGTCGTGCATCCAGAAGGGAGAGTGAGTTTTTTTTTCGAGTAATCATTTTTAACCCGCCTTGACTCGTTTTTGATGCTGATTTTGAATTGGGAGGGTTTTGGGTAGGATTCGAAAACTATTTTCGAGAGGATGAGTTATGATCCAGTTAGTAATACTAGTGTCGTACTATGTAAGTCTCATCACACATCCATTCTCGAGAGATCACTGTCGATTCGATTGCGAAGCTGACAGTGAGGTCCGATGATTTACAAACAGGTCGACCGATCACTGGTCGAACACATCAAATTCGAGTACGCCTCTCTCTCTCTCTCAATAAAACGGGAACAGAATTACAAACTTGGTTGTTGACTGACCCTCCTGTTTTCATATATACTCTCCGATTCAGGTGCATCTCCAATACTTAGGACACCCAATCGCGAATGATCCATTGTATCAAAATTCAATGGCATGGGGAGAATCTCGAGGGAAAGGAGGAGTTTATTCTTCACCCGAGAGTATCGCTCTCGCCGAAGAAGCGCGAAGATCTCGAGGTGAAGCGTTCATGGAGAGTGAGAAATCGAAAGAACGAGGGGAAGGGGAAAGGGAAGGGGAAGGGGAAGAAGGGATCGATAGGAAGAAACATGATTTGACTTTGACGGAGGGGGCCGAGAGGGCTATCAAAGCACTGAGAGGGAAGAGGGACGAAGTGGATGGGTATGCGAGGGATCGGGATGTCGAAGGGTTGGAGATGGCTAGGAAGAGGTTCGAGGAGAATGGGCAATTGATGCAAAAGGAGGAACAAGAAGGAGAGGGGGAAGAAGAAGAAGGGTTCTGCAAGAAATGTTTCACTCCGTTATTACCGGATCCGAAGCCTGAACAACTCTTCATTTGGTTACACGCCATGAGATGTACGTTTTCTTCTCTAAACCACTCTTTTCTCTCCAACTCGTGTTGGGACTCATCGCTGACCCAGTCTCTTCCTCGAGAGAATACAGATACGACGGAAGAGTGGGATTGGAAGAGTGAATTACCTTACTGGGCTGAAGCTTCTTATGAGGTTCCTCTCTCGTCCATTTTGACCTAGTCTTTCTTTGAAAAATCGCACTTATCGAAACGAAGAAGTCGATTCGGAAGCCGGGCTGTCTCGATTCCTGACGCAAGTTTGAGAGGCGGGTGAGATCCAGCGAGAACAGAAGAAGCGAAAGAATCCACCAATTCTTTGAGAGACGTTTGCGAAAAACAAGAAGCGGTCATTTTTTTGACTTTTCACCTCACCTTGATCATTGTCAGGACACCGCGTGTTATCACGAACAAGGTTCAGAATACAGATCTACTGCTGTTCCCGACTCTCAAGACGTACGGCATCGGCTTTTAAACTCAGTTGATATCCCTCAACTTCTACATACAGCTTATAGCACCCGTAGCCGTTGGTTCAGCTCGCATAATGTGAGTAGAACCTTTCTTGTAGTTTCAGACGGAACAAGAGGGGCTCAGAAAACAAGGCGAAGCGTATCGGTCGAGAAGAAACTTTCAAGAGATGAAGCCTTATTATGTAGTGAGACTGACTGTGGTTGCCTGTTTGACTATCTGTAGATCATTCATACTACTCGAGGTGTCGACCTGAAGCCGCAAAACTGTCATCCTGGCGCATTCTCGCCGTTCCTCCGTCGCAAATGCCAATTCGCCTCTCTCTCGCACCTCACCCCTTCCTCCCCTGACATCTTTACCACCTCCAGTCCCTTCACCGGCATCTCAAGGTCCTCCGCCACCTTACACGGCTCCTCTCTCTCCTCCATTCAGATCTCGTTCAGTTCCTCACCTCTCCCAACTCTCCTTCACGACTCGATCACCTTCTTCCGATCAGATCCTCATTCATCCAGAACCACAATCTTACTCTCCCACGACTTTGACCGACCTCCATAGAGCCGCTTCCCAGAACGATTCGACTTCTCGACGTCCACCTCGACCTCAACGAAGCAGAACCTCTTCCTCGACATCTCTAGGCCTCACATTTGGCGCGACAAGAGCTCAACCACCTTCGTTCGAGGAGTCGTCGGCTCCACATGGTGCGACTCTACCTTACGACTCGGAAGATGAGGCGTTGGAAATGCGAACGACTGCTCGGTTAGCGAGGAGGAGACAGGCATCAGAAGGTTCTACGATACACCAACGGCGAGTCCCGAATGGCGAAGTGAGGACCCCGAGACCGAGATCGGCGAGAGCATCTTTCTCTGAAGAAATTTCTCCTCTGCCGGTGAGTTCAAACTGAAACTTCTCGTGCTGACGGTGGAGATACTGACATGCCCCGATACCTCACAGCCCTCTATACCATTGCCGAGTCCGTCTCCGCCAAATCGGTCAAGGATCTGGACGCCTCTCTTCCTCCTGCTCAACTTTCTTTCCGTCATTCCCTCTCTGATCGGTTTCCTCTACTCCGCCCATCGATTCTATACGGCTCCTCACCTCCTAGACTCCTCAACAACATGGCAAGACTCTGGTCATTCAGTCGGAGTCACCTATTCGAGGAGCACTCGACTAGATTGGTTCGTTTCAGGAATGTGGGCACTCGCATGTGCCTATTTCACCCATTCTCTCGCTCGAGGGCTCCTCAAGAGATGGCTCGTATACTACTCGCTAGGCCCGACGATCGTTCGAGTCCTCAGTCTCCAAGCGATTTGCTGGCCGTTGACTTTGACGACTCATCGAGTACTCTCCTTTGATCAACCCGTCGCAGCCTGGTTCGTTTGCGCGACGACGGCGGCTATCTCTGTGAGTCATCCTTATCCTTAATGCTCTCTTCGGGTGCCGTGCCCTTACAGTGTGACATCATTCGCAGAATGTCATTCAATCTTGGGTTACGAGCAACATTGTCGAACGTCAGAATCGAAGAGGTCAACCGAGTTGGAGGTTTGTCGCATCTGCGATCACGGCCGTACTCGGACCTGGGGTGCGAACGGACAAGTATAGGAAAGGAGAACGAGTGTTGAGTTGGAAACGAGTCTTATGGGGAACCGTTCTGCCTTTCGCTTTACTAGGCTGGGCAACAACGAACGCTCTCCTCTGGCAGCAGTTTGTTGCGAGGTACAAGGGAGGAGGAGGAATCGAATTAGGTCGACCAGCACTCAACTCGACCATCCCAACTCTCGTCAATCCTGTTTCGACCCTTTCTCAACTCGACACATCCGCAGACCTTCGGATCCTCGTTCTCGTCACTTCATCATGGACTGATCGATCTCGAACGAACCGACAAACGTTTCGCGACACCTCTGTCCGTCTCTTCCCTCGTTCGACCTCGTCGCTCTCGATCACCTACCGGTTCCTTCTCGGCACTCCTCCATCACCACGAACTGCCGCAAAGTATGGTCCTGGAGTCGAACTTGAAGCTTCGACCTACGATGATATGCTCCTCGTTCCTGCTCAAGACTCTTACGAACATCTCAGTTACAAAGTTTACGAAGGATTTAAATGGGCTAGAGATATCGACGTCGACTACGTGCTCAAGACTGATGATGATATACTGTTACGAATGGATATCTTGGCGAAGGAGCTGAAGCAGTTGGGGAAGAGGAGGGAGTATTGGAAAGGTTTCGCTTATTGGTACGAACTATCTCTCAAACATTCTACTTTATATCGAGTCGCTGACGCACGACGGTTTCATAGGGATATACCGGCTATAAAAGACGCTTCGAACAAGAATGCAGACTTCGACTACGAGTTATCGACCTTTCCTCCCTACACGGCAGGCGCACTTCACATCCTCTCTCACGATCTCGTCTCCCTCATCACACCACCTTCAGCACCACGACGCTTCACAGTCAACGAAGACCAATCTCTCGGTATCTGGCTCTTCCCCTTCGGCATTCGACCAATCCACGATCATCGAATTCAGCAAGGACAAGTTTGCGAAAATGACATGATCGCGAAACATTTCGGAGGTCAATACAAGGAACCTACAGATTACGGCGCTCGCGAGATGTATTCGAACATCATTCATGGTCGGAAACCTTGCGAAGGGTTCTTACAGAGGTGGTGTGGAGTTTGTTACCCTTCGTGTCGGAAGAGGGACAACCATTGGAGAGATTGGGGATTCGCTTGCGACGAGATCAAGGGAGCTACACTCGCAACTCGACCTTCAGTCGCTCCATCTTCCCTCGATTCGAGTCCCGTCAAACTCCCTCCTTCACCGCTCACGATCGGTTCTTCCGACGACCCTTGGATCATCCCAGGCGTTCTCTCTCGACACAGCTCACCCTTCTCCACCACCGATGATTGGCACCTTCTTCACATGCTATGCTGGACGACTCCCTCCTCGACTTTTGGCGAACGACACTTTGAGGCACTCGAAACAATTTGGGCTCACGAACCGAGGGCAGTGTTGATCATGATGAGCACAAGTCTCGAGAATGACTTCTTCGAAAGCTATCGAGAGATGGGGTACAGCATTCATGTCGTGAGGGTTGGAAAGGAGGAATTGTTGTCGAGAGAATGGTATCTCGGAAAGGAAAGCGAGCGATGGCTGTCTAATTGGGACAAATGGGCAACTGGACCTAGCTTGTACGTATCACTTCCCCTTCCCAGATCGAACTCTAGCTGATTCACTCGCGGTGATTTAGCTATTCTCATCTCACGGATTACCTTCGTTATCTTTTCCTGTTCAAATACGGAGGAACTTGTCAGTCTTGATCCCTCTTCCTACGCTCTCTGCAGCGTGACTCACTCTCATAACTCTACAGATCTCGATATGGATGCGCCTTGGATCCGTTCGCCTCCCGATTCAAACCTCGAATTCATCGGAGCCGATTACTCGACTCTCGCTAGCGACTACGACTGGACTCTCGACGAGGACGGCATGTACCTCGCACCCGGAGTCATGCGCTTCCGACGAGGCTGGACCTTGTTCCGAGACGTCATAGAACAAGCTTTCTCAACGAAATACTCTCCAGATTGTTTCAACTGTGTCGGACCTCGAGCTATCACTACCGGAGTCAAGTCTCGTCGACGTCAACTCGAGCTCAATGGATTCAAGATCGTGCCCTCGCAAGTCCTGTACCCTCGAAACTGGATGAACGCCCACGAACTTGTTCGGGCTCTTCCTCCTGGACAAGGTTACGAAGAACTCGCCAAGTTGAACGAATCCTGGTCGATTCACCTCTTCGGCAAGATGACCGGTCATCTCAAGATTCAACCTGGCAGTATCGTCGCTGAAACGTTCGAAAGGTTCTCACTCAAGATCCCTCGACGAATCGGTCCAGTATCAGCAGGAGACCCAGACCAATTAGGACAACCTACCCTCGGTGCAGGACTCGAATTAAGGTATCCTCGAGCGTATCGATACCGGAGTCGACTATCGCTCGCCGAGGACGAAGTCAAGAACCTCGAACTTCTCGGATCGATCGATGGGCAATTCGACGGACTCGACATCATCTTCGTTCGCGGGGTCGCTTCCCCTGGTCCTCACACGGCGGACATCAAGCTCTCGACTCTCCATGGAGGTCGTATCGTTATGTGTTCGTCGTCTTCAAAGTTAGCTGCAGGTTCAGCAACGGGAGAGGGAGAAAGAGGAGGAGGAAAAGTTGTCGAGTACCGTCTCGAGGGAACCAACTTGAGGGAAGTGAACGTGATCCTCTCTTCTATGAGATATCTACCTCCGAGGGGAGGGGAGGTCACGCTGGATGAGCTGGAGATCGTCGTAAGGATTGGCGAGGATAGAGTAAAAGGGAAAATTACCATCAACCTGTTGTAGCTACATAGACACTCTGGAATCGCGTATGTATCTATACTTGGACAGCTCTCTATCGCTCGAGCCCAGTCGAGATTGAGGAATCGCGTTCTTCGGTTGTTGCGAAACTTTCAAGTTGTGTCTCTCTCACTTCAAAGTTGCTCTCCTGTTTCTCCCATCAACACGTCATTGCACGGTCTCCTAACCGGTCTTTAATCAGTCTACTCACCTCCCAAGCTGGTCTCTCCCGGGCAAGAAGTAGTTTGGAATGGACCCTGTACGTTCACATCTCGTTCCCTTCCTCACTCATTCCCGACTTCTCGGACTCGCAACTGACTGCCACGAGGTACAATATACTCTATGAATAGTTTGGCTCGGATGATGAAGATCTAGCAGTCTTCTCTCCTAATCATCCCCCTCCTCCTCAATCTCGCAATCTTCCCACTTCACAAGCCAACACCGCCTCGAGACCTTCAGACAACCCTTTCTCAAACACAAGAGGTACTTACGACCCTTATGGACAAAGTCAGAATCCGGCAGCGTATGGAGGAGGGAGAGCTGCGAATACTTTCGGAACTGCAGTGGATGTGAGCAATCAGTCTCTAGGGAAACAAGGTTACGATGATTACAATCCTTTCTAGTAAGCAATCTCTCGTTCCTCTCAGCGCAGACGTGTAAGCTAACCAAGGAAGCAAACAGCGACGACGATGAAGATCTCGCAGGTTCAACTTTTGGAGTTTCACAGCAAAGCCTTCCTTACGATTCTCGACCAGAATATGGCCGCAGCGGACCCTCCTACAAACACGACGAGTCTCTCACCGCGAACGCTCAGAAACCGGCTGGATTCGGTCAAGGTAAATTGGGAGAACCGAGTCGAAACATGTTGGATGAAGACGACGACGAGATGATTCAAGCGAAAGCTAGGTTGGCGGCGATGCAAGCGAAACAGAGTCAACGGAAACGAGATGGGATGCAGAAAGTTTGGAGCGAGATCAAACGGATAGCGAAAGGAGGTCCAAAGGTTTATGAAGGAGAACGAGTGATTCATCTCAACAACCCGAGTCTCAACGCAGTCAACAAGTACTCGAACAACTCGATCTCGACTAGCAAATACAACCTCGTCACGTTCCTGCCGAAATTCCTTGCCGGTAAGTACAGCTCTTCTATCTTTACCTTACGCCTTCTTCTGACTATTCAGTTTCCCTTTCTCACAGAGCAATTCTCGAAATACGCAAACATCTTCTTCCTCTTCACTGCTTGTATTCAACAAATCCCCAACGTCTCTCCGACAAATCGATATACGACAATTCTTCCCCTCGGAATCGTTCTGATAGTTGCCGCTCTGAAAGAAGCGAAGGAAGACATCGTGAGTTCCCCTCGCCTGTTCCTGTTGTTGATATGATTTTGACTCGGAATCTGCGCGATAGAAACGACATCAATCGGACGCAGATTTGAATACGAGAAAAGCGAAAGTTTTGGAAGGATCTTCGTTCATTGACAAGCCCTGGAGAAGCATCAGAGTAGGAGATATCGTTCGTCTCGAATCGAATGATTCTTTTCCCGCCGATCTGGTCATCCTCAGCAGTAGTGAGCCTGAGGGATTGTGTTATATCGAAACGAGTAATCTCGATGGGTGAGCCCTCATTTTCGCTCACCTTGTCTCTGTCACTGACGATCTCGCCTTCCTCCAGAGAAACGAATCTCAAGATCAAGCAAGCACATCAATCAACTGCTAACCTACTATCTCCCGCCGCCATCTCGCAACTTTCTGGTCATCTACGATCTGAACAACCTAACAACTCGCTTTACACTTTCGAAGCGACCATGTCGATGTCATCGGCGGGCATGGCATCTACGAAAGATGTGCCCCTGGGACCAGATCAGATCTTACTGAGGGGAGCGCAATTGAGGAACACTGCTTGGCTTTACGGAATTGTCATTTTCACGGGTCACGAAACTAAACTCATGCGAAACGCTACGTGAGTTTGTTCTTTACTGGATTCTCGGAACTTTTGCTGACTGAATCGCTTCTCGTAGTGCGGCACCGATCAAAAGAACCGCGATGGAACGAATGGTCAATGTTCAGATCCTCTTCCTCCTCGGTATCCTGCTCGCTCTTTCGATTGGCTGCGCTATCGGTGCGACGGTCAGAAATCGAGTCTACGCCGATCAGATGTGGTATCTGTACTTCAACGCCGATGCGAACGCCGTCAGTGCGAGCAGTTTCGTCAAGGATGTCCTAACCTTCATTCTCACCCTCAACAACTTGATCCCTATCTCGTACGTCTTTGTTTCCTCTTGATCTCTGTCGATGGAACGACTCGCTAACCTGTGTCGTCTTGATAGCTTGATCGTAACGATGGAGGTTGTCAAATTTCAACAAGCTGCTTTCATCAATTCCGACCTCGGTTCGTCTCAACTTCCCATCTTCTCAAAGCGCTCTCGTTGTTCACCACCTCTCTCGTACGCTCTCAGACATGTATCACAGCGTTACCGATACTCCTGCGCTCTGTCGAACCTCGTCACTAGTCGAAGAATTGGGACAAATCGAGTACATCTTCAGCGACAAGACCGGCACCTTGACTTGCAACCAGATGGAGTTCCGACAAGTCTCGATTGGAGGAGTCGCTTACGCCGATGTCGTCGAAGAAGCGAAGAAGGGAGAAGTCTTCTCCTTTGCAGAATTAAGGGAGACTTTAGCACGCGGTGGAGAGGGTTCAGCTATCATCGACGAGTTCTTGACTCTACTCGCGACTTGTCACACGGTCATTCCCGAGATGAAGGACGAGAAGATTGTCTATCAAGCGAGCAGTCCCGATGAAGCGGCACTAGTCAGCGGTGCAGACGTTCTCGGTTACACTTTCAAGGTAAGCTCACCTTGGTCACTCGCCTCCATCTTCTGATCGTACCAATCTCGAATCTATGACAGACTCGAAAACCTCAATCTGTGTTCGTCAGTATCAACGGTCGAGAGAGGGAATATCAAGTTCTCAACATCCTCGAATTCAACTCGACGAGGAAACGAATGTCGTCGATCATTCGCACTCCAGAAGGAAAGATCAAGCTCTACTGCAAAGGTGCCGATACTGTCATCTTCGAACGTCTCGCCGCCGAAGGTCAATTTTTCAACGATATCACTTCAAACCATCTCGAGGTACGCATCATCTCTGCTCTGTTTCTCCAATCGCATAAGCTGAGCCCACCACTTCATCTTTGCGACCTCTAGGAATACGCGACTGAGGGACTTCGAACGCTATGTATCGCTATGAGGGAGATTCCCGAAGACGAGTACAAGAAATGGGCTGCTATCTACGACAGAGCTGCTGCGACGATCAACGGTCGAATTGAAGCTCTCGACAAGGCGTCTGAAATCATCGAACGAGATCTCTTCTTACTCGGAGCGACAGCTATCGAGGACAAGCTACAAGATGGTGTTCCTGATACGATCTATACACTACAGCAAGCTGGTATCAAGATCTGGGTTCTCACTGGAGATCGACAGGAGACGGCGATCAATATTGGCTTGTCTTGTCGTCTGATTTCTGAATCGATGAGTTTGGTACGTCAAACATTCTGCTCACTCTTCTCGATATCGATACTTACGGAACCTTTTCACTCTCACAGGTCATCGTCAACGAAGATAACGCTCTCGATACCCGGGACTTCTTGACGAAGAGGTTGGAAGCGGTCAAGAATTCACGCAGTGCTGGAGACTTTGAAGAGCTTGCTCTCGTCATCGGTAAGCCTGTCCTCCTTTCGTACAATCCTGATTCGTGATCACTGACGGATTTACCCCCGCAGATGGCAAGAGTCTCTCATTCGCTCTCGAAAAGGATCTTTCGAAGACTTTCCTCGAGCTCGCCGTCATGTGCAAAGCTGTTGTCTGCTGTACGCCCGGAGTCTCTCGTTTTCATCTGACCTTCTGTGTTCACGTCGAGTCCATGTACAGGTCGTGTCTCTCCTCTTCAAAAAGCTCTCGTCGTCAAGCTCGTCAAGAAGAACCTGAAAGCGATCCTCCTAGCTATCGGAGACGGTGCGAACGATGTCAGCATGATTCAAGCTGCTCATGTCGGAGTCGGTATCTCGGGTGTCGAAGGTCTTCAAGCTGCAAGATCGGCAGATGTTGCAATCAGTCAATTCCGATTCCTCAAGAAGCTGTTGCTCGTTCACGGAACATGGAGTTATCAACGACTGAGCAAACTTATCCTCTACTCGTATGTCGTCAGGACCCATCCTTTCTCTTTTGATGCACCTAGATAGCTGAGTTGTCTTTGTTCGATCTGGCAGATTCTACAAAAATATTGCGCTTTACATGACCGGTTTCTGGGTGAGCTCATCTCGCCAGTCTACATACTTGTACTTGCTTACTGACGTAGCTCGCCATTCGTCAAGTTCGCCTTCCAAAATTCATTCTCAGGACAAGTTCTCGAAGAGGGTTGGACCCTAACTTTCTACAACGTCGTCTTCACCGTCCTCCCTCCCATCGTTCTGGGTGTATTCGATCAATTTGTCGGCGCACGAATGCTCGATCGTTATCCTGAACTGTACAAACTAGGACAACAGAACAAATTCGTAAGTTCCCTTTCTTTCGAAACGCTCTTGTTTGACTTCGAGCTGACGCTTTCTGAATCCACTCGACACAGTTCAGCGTCAGAATCTTCTGGCAATGGATCATCAACGCGCTTTGTCACTCTTTCGTACATTCCTTTCTCGGCCTGTTTGATTCCTTTACCAAGCTGACTGCTCAAGCCCACCAGGTCATTTACCTCGTCACTGTTCTCATTTTCTGGGATGGATTAGCGCTGCATCAAGGTTGGATCGGAGGTCAATGGGTTTGGGGAACGACTCTATATCTTTCGGCACTTCTCACCGTTCTTGCTAAAGCTGCGCTCATCTCCGAGTAAGCTTCGAATCGTCAACCCTCAGCTCGTGTCACTGTGCTGATCCTTCTCGTTACGCTCTATAGCATCTGGACCAAGTATACCCTTCTCGCAATTCCTGGATCTTTCGTTTTCACGATGGGATTCCTACCTCTCTACGCCTGGATCGCTCCCATGCTCGGCTTCTCACTCGAATACACGAATATCGTCGGACGATTGTGGTCGTCCCTCGTCTTTTGGCTCACAATCTTTGGCTTGCCCTTTGTTTTGCTCACTCGAGACTTTGCCTGGAAATCGTTCGTCCTTCTTTCTCATCTCAGACTTTCTTCTGATCCGACTGACTCTCTCTCTCTCGCATTTTACCAGGTACAAGCGATTGTTCCGACCCGAGCCCTATCATATCGTTCAAGAGATTCAGAAGTACAATCTGCCCGATTATCGACCACGAATGGAGCAGTTCCAAAAGGTACGCTTTCTCTGGCCGATGCTCTCTCTCTATTAGTAAGTGTCGAGTACTCATGTCTCCTCAATGCTTTGGTATAGGCTATCAAAAAGGTTCGCGCCGTGCAGCGTCTGCGTCGGAATCGAGGTTTCGCTTTCTCTCAGTACGTTCTCCCTGCAACCGTACACTCCGATTCGAAGGAAGACTCATCAAGCGTTCTTTCACAGGACGGAAGAAGGTCAGGAACACCTCATTCGCTCTTACGATACTTCGAGAGGGAAACCGCTTGGGTAGTTTGCGCGAAATCGCATTCTTTGTAACAACTCTTTGCTTCGTCGAAGGTACAATCGAGAGCGCTTCACACTGCATGCATCACCGATTCATTAGGCAGAGAAGAGAAAACAAAAACGAAGAAGAGAGAAGAGGAATTTTTGGGCAAGACTTGAACGGGAGCACAAAGATTACCAACAAAGAAGGAGAAAGAGGGGTATACAGCAGTTGAGAGTGCTTGACTACGTCGCGCGTTGAATCACCAATTTCAGAGCTGCTTGGAATGGCGCAACGTCATTCGAGGTCGTAAGCAGCGAGAGATGAAGATCCAAAGCGAGAGCTTGATTGCGTGATTCGATAGCTATTGGCAGGAAGAGTGTCAGCTTAAGACTTGGGAGGAGCGCAAACAGACAGTGGGGACGAACCTCGGCAGATCTCGAGAATCTTCTCAGTAGAGTTGTCCGACAATGCTTCGCAGTTGATCAAGTCGAACAGCATGTTCAACCTCTTTTCTGTCTCATTGATCATCTTTGCTTGTTGAGGCTGCACACGAGGTTGAAGAAGAGATCAGTCGCTAGCCCGTAAAACTACAAATCGCGAGAAGCTGAAAACTTACTGGAGTCGTTTGTCTCAACCGACGGAGTTCGAGAGTGAGGATATCAAAGATAGGTCGACTCGTTGAAGGAATGTGAGAGCGGTCGCCGGGAGCTGTACGATGAAAGGCAGCATTAGCTTGTTCGAACTTAGAATGGCTTGAAAAGAGATTCTTGAGACTCACGATACTTCAGTCTCGGTGGTTCGGGTCTCATCTGAGTGGTCGGAGGTGGTGGAGGTGGTGCTGTCATAGTCCCAGGTTGCGATGTGACTGGGCTACCTTGACTTTGAAGGGGTCGAGGAGGAGGAGGAGCGGCGAAACCGGTTTGAGGAGGAGTCGCTTGCTTTTGACCTTGTTGAGCCGATGTTGGAGGAGGAGGGGGCGGCATCGATTGGAACTGAGGAGGAGCGTTTGGGACAGGAGGAATCGAGCCATTTGACTGTGGAGGAGGAATTGCTCGATTCGCGCCGGCTGAGGGAGGTCGAGGGAAATTTGGGGGACCGGGAGGAGGTACAGTAGCACTAGATCTTGGTGGACCGGGAGGAGGAGGAGGTCTGAACGAGTTTCCTGGAGTACCGCTTCGAGGAGGAGGGGCGGCAGGGAATCCTTGTCGAGGTGGTGGAGGTCCATTCGCAGCATTGTTCGATGAGGGAGGTGGAGGAGCGTAGGCAGATGCAGCGGACGTAGGAGGAGGGGCATACTGGTTCTGTGAATTTTGAGCCGGAGGAGGAGGAGCGTATTGAGAAGCTTGAGCTGGAGGCGGGGGAGGAGCGTAGTTTGAAGTTGGGGGTGCGAAACCAGATGTCGCAGGTGGAGCTGATTGAGGAGTCATAGTCTGCTGTTGAGGAGGAGGAGGGGGTCGTTGCTGAGGTTGCTGCATCTGTTGAGAAGGGTTGGCAGAAGGAGGAGGGGGAGCGACGAATCGGGAACCGGTCATAGGAGGAGGGGCAACTCCTGAAGACTGCATTGGCGGCGCGGGAGTTCGATTCGAACCTCGACTTGGAGGAGGGGGAGGTACGTTCTGACCTGGTTGACCGTTGTAAGCTCCGTAAGAAGTCGCTGGTGCAGAAGGCATGTTCGGGAAAGGACTCGTGATTGCTTGCATCTTCGACGCAGCTGAGGAAGCTCCAGCAGCGGGGGTCGACTTGCGAGACAATACTGGCGCATCGTTCCATCCGTGTTCAGGTTTTGATCGCGGTGGAGGAGGGGCGGAAGCGGAAACTGGTTGTCGATTTGCGAAATTGGGAGAAGCTTCGCGAACGGCGGGAGGAGCAGGTAGACCGGATCCAGGAGTACCAGTTGGCGCATAAGGGTCGTTGACAGCTCCTTGGGCTTGCGAAGGGAAAGCTGGAGCGAAAGAAGCTGGGTTCGAGGGAGGAGCGCCCATCGAGGGAGGTTTCGTGCCGTAAGGATTCGAGGGAGGAACGCCGACGTTCGAAGTGGGAGGAGGAGCGTAAGGGTTGTCGGCTGCAGTTGGAGCTGGAGCGTAGGGATTCGAAACGGCAGCGGGATTGGAGTAAGGAGAAGGTCCTCCAGTTGAAGTCGATGCCGAGAGAGAGGGAGGTGCAGCGTAAGGGTTGTAAGAAGTGGGTGCGGGAGCGATAGAAGGAGCAGGAACTGATGAGGGAGTACCGTAAGGATTGTAAGCGGAACGAGTCGAACTAGAGAGATTCGATTGCTGAGGAGTGCCGTAAGCTGAGGCATAACGAGACGTAGCTTGTTGCTGTTGAACAACGTGAGGCTGTGCTTGTCCGTATGAGGTAGCGGTTCTTCGAATCCCACTCGCCTTCAATAACCTTTCTCTCGCAAGAGCTGGTCCACTCGCTTCAGGTTTCGTTCCTTCAAAGTCGCTCGGAGTAAGGTTGATGTACTTGACGGCGAGTTGGAGAAGACCTTGCTCGGCGAGGAGTTCAGCGTATTCGACGTATCGTTCGTACAAGCTTGCCAATTTGTAGGTCCTCGCTCCAGAATCGGCAACGGCACTTGATTGAGTCGGAGATTGAAGGTCGACGTCAACGTAACCGACGGCATGTTGGAAGACTTGAACTTTCTCGACAAAGTCTTGAAGCGCTCGAGCGTGAGCTTCGAAACTTGCTGAAGCCGAGGCGGATCCTCCAAGTTGCGATTTGAGAGCTGCTTCTTCCTCCTTCATCTGTCCGATCCAAACACCAACAACCTTCTCGAGCTTGCCTGCAGCGAGGTAACATAGGACAGCGTTCTTCCTCCATTCATCCGATTGAGCAGGATTGGGACTGCCTCGAACGAGTTGGAATTGGTATTCGAGACGTTGACCAAGCTGCTCGACGAGAGAACCGAACTCCTCCTCCTGGATAGCGTAAGTGCAGAGAAGGACGAAAACTTCGATCCAGTCTTCGAGATCGGCATTCTGGACAATGTCGGAGAGGTCGTTCATCGTGATCGATTCGAGAACTCGAAGGTAGGAAGCTGATCCGGAAGTCGAGGCGTCTTGCTGAGCACGAGCGAAGTATGCTGATTGAGTCTGAGCGAGGAGTTCTGATCCACCTCGAAAGGCGAAAAGGAGTGCATCGGCGTAACGTTCGGTAGCGAGAGCGAGGGAGACTGCCGAGTTGAAATCTCCAACAACGAGCGCTTGCGTGATGAGTCGATTCGTATTGTCAGCTCCGTCTCCAGTCGAGGAAGGGCGATAGAGTTTGAAGGTGGAAGGTTTCAAGTTGAGACTAGCGATGCTCGAAGTCGATCCAATCGTGGCAGCAGCGCTGTTGTAGCCGTCGAGTGAGCCTCCTTCCTTCGCGAGTAATCGTTCTGGTAATGCTGAGAGTCGCTGGTTGCTTCCCGCTCCGATCTGAGAGAAGAAGTCATCTCCAGCTCCTCCACTGTTGTCTCCGAACAGGCTTGACGCTCCATCACCATTCCCGAGACCGTTTCCATTCTCCTCCTCTCTGACTTCCGATTCTGAATGTTGCGAAGAGATAGGTTCAACAGGTTCCGTCGATTCAGCGAGAGGTTGCGAGTTGTTCGTGGTGGAGAGTTTCCCTTCCTTCCTGAACCTCGATACCGCTTCCTCGATCTTCTCCCTAACTCCATCCTTGTCGAAACCCAACAACTCGATCAACTGCTCCCTGTTCTGACTAGCGTTTCCTCCAGCAGCGGCACGGAACAAAGTCTTGAGAAGTTTCCAACTTTCTACTTCTCCACTCGCTCCACCTTCCCGCTCAAGTTCTGCTGTTCGCTCATCACAGAATGCAGCGAGACCTCCCTCGAGTTGACCAGTCGAAGCTTGTTCGAGTTTTGCTGCGCGATCGACGACGGGTTGAGAAGTGACAAAGTTCTTGATCTCGAGTTTTGCGGGTGCGAATCCTCCTCCAGAAACGGCAGGTAAGCGATCGTGGTGAATGTGAACGAGCTTTCCTCCGAAACCGAATGCGACTGAAGCGGGACGTTTGAGCCATTTCGGTGCGTGAGAGAGTGATTTCGTAGGGTGATTCGCAGCGTTCGCCGAGATAGCTTGTTCGAAAACAGAGGAAGAGTCGAAGGGGTTCGCGGCAGATGAGGAAGGTTGTTGGATGGCGGAAGATTCGGAGGAAGTGTTGGTCGATTGTAAAGAGTGAAGGGAGACGGTTCCGTCGAGGGAAGCGGTACTGATGATAGAGGGGTTGCGAGGACAGAAAGCGGTGTCGAAAGCCCAGTTCGTCGAAGGGGAGACCTGTTGCTGATCGCGTCAGCAATTTCGAAAGACAAAGGTACGAAAGTGAGATTCCGACTCACCTCTGCGACGATTTCGCCAGTCGAAGCGCCCCAAGCGATAGTTCTTCCATCCTTTCCACTCGAGATGATCAAATCTGAATCGTCTTTGCACCATGCAACGGAGAGGATCCCCTTGTCGTGCCCTTTCAGAACCTGTCGTTGATGTGGTTTTCGGTTAGTTTCGCTTGTCGACGAATAAGAAAGCGGTAACACTTACTCGTTCGGGTTCCTTCCAGTTTCGGAGATCCCACAACAGAATGACTGGCGAATGATCATCATCTGAAGCGGTAACGAGTTTCGTAGGCTACGGAAAGGAATTCGTTCAGTCTCGTTCCCGTTACAGAAAGAAGCGAGCAGGTACTCACGTTCTCGGGGTGCCATTTGACGCTGCTGACTCCACCTAACCCTCCTACACCGCTCGCACCACCTTGAGATCCTCCAAACATTCCTCCACTCTGTCCTCCACCGAACGCGCCGAATCCAGCTGCTCCCAATCCAGTCGGTCCAGCTCCTGCATAACTCAAAGCGGTGATCTCCCTCTTTGACTTCAAGTCCCAAACGACTGTGTAACCCGAGTTTGAACCGGATGCGAGAATGTGAACTACTGAGGGATTCCACGAAACTGAGGTGATCGTGTCGAGGGATCGAGAGCGAGGTCCGGGAGAGAAAGGTTTCGTATTGGGACTCGACAAGTCGTAGATGAAGAGCTGTTTGCAAGTGGATTGAGGGAGAGAGAGTGAGAGGGAAGGGGGGGGAGGGGAAGTTTTCATGTCAGCTAATCCGGTTTAGGGAATTAGTTGAGAGGTGTGCGTACCTCTCCATTCGTTGCTCCACTTGCGAGTAGATTAGATTGAGCAGAACTAAAGTCTAATCCTCGAACAGGTCCAGAATGAGATTCAAATTTGGTGATCAATGGACTGCAGGAAGGGTGAAGGGGAGTGAGAGATCAAACGTGTCAGTGAGATTGCATTCTTGCAGTTCTCTACACTCTACGTGTCAGGAGAGAGGGAAATGAAGCGAAGACGTACTCGTGTTCTGAATGATGAAGTGCGATTGAAGGATCCCACAAAGCTACTTGACCATTCTCCATTCCACCTGCAATGACTCCTAATGGTCTCTCGTGCGAATTGATGCCATGCGCACCCCATGCCAGCCTGTTGAATCTCGCGGGTGCGTTGATGCGGGCGATGGGTTCTAATCTCGATTCTTGTTGCCTTGAACTTGTGAAGGGTTCCCATAGTTCCAAGAGAGATTCAGTCGAGAACGAGTCGTCCAATGCACCCGATACAGTTCCAGTTGCGAATAGTTGTGAATTCGTGTCAATTGATGGACTCCAGCCTACGACCGAAGTACGGCCGAGGGTGAAGAGTGGAGGTGACATAGTTGATTGAGGTGTTGTTCTCTGTACTCCTCTTTACTTTGATCGAAGGAGTACGAGGTTGACGGGAGGTGAAAGAGTGGAGAGAAGAGAATGCGAGACACGTTTGGGATTGAACCTGTCACTAACACATCTCATTCGAGCACTCTCAGCATGGCAGAGCTAGGCGAGAATACTCAACAACTAGATCCAGCTATCGACGAATCAATTCAACACTCTACGGCTTCAATAAACAATCAACAAGACGATAAGTCAACTTCAGAGCCTCACAACGACGAAGCGGAGACCCAAGAGGGAGTAGAAGGTAGTCATGAAATGAATGGAGAGGAACAAGCCGTGTTAGACCCTTCAGCTACTTCAGAACAGGGTGAGCAAAGTGAGTCTTGGAACACACGAACTTTGATCCAACACAAAAGGATCTCCTTCAAGCTGACAGCTTGAACACATTTGTCAATGTATAGACGAGATCAGCTCACTGGATCAAGTTGGATCGAAAGAGGAGGAAGCAAGTGAAGCTGTCCTCGCACCTCCTGTTCCCCTTGTCTCTTCAACGACCTCTGAACAACCTCCCTCTCCAACTTCCCCCTCTCCCGACAAAGCACCCGCGGTACAACCGAAAGTACGTGCTCCCGTCACTGCAGGAGCGACTCGCTCAACTTCATCCGTTCGTAACCCTTCTCTTCGACAATCCACTTCTTCTTCCAGTGCCCCTCCTCTTTCGTCTCGCAATCCTCTCGGTACTGCTACTGGAGTCCGTCGACCTTCGTCTTCCGCGACTTCCGCTATCAACGGAGCACGCAAGCCGTCGTCAACTTCAAGCACTCCTTCAGCTACAAGTTCGACCCGACCACTTCGAGCCTCTCTCGCCTCTTCAACGAATCGTCCAGCAGGAGGCGTAGTCGATACTTCGAAACCTCGACCTGGTCAACCCTTGCGAGGGGCAGTCAATGGGGGTTTACCGCCAACAGCTCCTCGTTCAACAAATCTCGCTTCTTCAACCACTTCGAACGGAATTCGAACTGCGAAATCCTCGACCCTACCAACTGCAGGAACCACATCTGCTTCGATTCGTCGTCCTCTCCCTTCCTCAACTGCTCCTACCGCCGCGAGAACTCGACCATCGACAGTCGGAAACTCTACCTCGACTCGACCTGGAAGTTCCTTGTCTGCAACCTCCTCGACCACTACTCGACCAGTCCCAACTCGCGTTCCCGCTACCTCCACCTCGAACGGGTCCGGAACAGGCGTCAGACGTGTCGTCCCATCGAGTTCAACTACCGCTCCCCGACCTCGTACCCTCGCATCTTCTTCCTCTTCGACAACTTCAGCTCGTCCTACCGCATCCTCTTCGACTTCCGAGGCAGCAAAGAAATTGTTGGAAGAGAAGGAGACGGAACTTGCGACGGTCCGAGAACAACTCGATTCGGTCAAAGAGACGAAAGTGAAAGAGATCGAGGAATTGAGAAGCGTTATCTCGGAACGTGAGGCTGAGTTGGAAAAGGTCAAGGCAGAGATTGACACTGGAAATAAGGCCAATTCGGACAAAGTACGTATTCTCTCTCACTGCATTGTCCAGCTTAGATGTTGATTGACGATCTTGTTTTCCTAAACAGCTTGAATCGCTCCGAGGTGAGCTCGCACGACTACAAGAGACTCATACAAAGACCTCGGAAGAACTTGATCAACTTCGTTCAACTCACTCCAATCTCGAATCCGAACACTCTCGCACCATCTCTAATCTCTCCTCCCTCGAAGTCTCCCACAAAGAACTCGCAGACCAACACGAACTGCACAAGTCATCAAGCACCGAAGCGGAGAAGAGACTACAAAATGAGCTTTCGACTATCAGAGACGCCCATCAATCGACTTCGACGGAACTCGAGTCGCTTCGTAGCAGTGCTTCAGGAGACGCTGGACGTCTCTCGGAACTCGAAGCGCAGATCACGACCCTCGAGACCGACAAGAAGGAACTCGCAACCGAGATCGATTCTCTTCGTTCACAACTCTCCGAAGCTTCGAAAGCTCAGGAAGCATTTGACGAACTCTCAGGACGGGTACAAACGCTCGAAGAGGAAGTACGGGTCGCGAAGGAAGCGGAGCAGAAAGCGAGACAGGAGAAACAGGAGTTGGAACAAAGATTGGGTGAAGTCGAATCGAAATCTCAAAATGCTTACGAGAATGCATGCCGAGATGCCGATGAGTGAGTTCTTCTTCTTTTCACTATGTCTAGAATGAACAAGTTACTGATCTCTATTCGAGGGTTTGTGATCGAGCAGAACTTACAACGCCAAACTCGAAGAACTTCGATCCGCCCACTCAGCCGAACTCGAGACTTTGTCTTCGAAGCAGCTAGAGGAGCTCAATTCGCTTCGAGAAACCTCTTCACACGACGTTCGAGCACTCGAGGGTCAGATCGCAAGTCTCAAGGCGGATCGAGAGCGGGAAGGAGCCACTGCCGAAGAATCCGAGACCAAGATCCAGCAGCTTCAGGAGGAAAACGAGAGCGCTCTGGCAGAACTTCGTCGTTCAGTGGAGAAGGAGAAGGAGGAACTCGTGAAACAACATCGAACGGCGCTGCAAGAGATGGAGAAGAATCAGCAAGAAGAGGTTCAAAAGGTTCGTCAAGAGTCGCAAGAAGAAGGGGACAGCCGCTCGAGCAGATTACAAGCTGAATTAGAGTCTCAGAAGGCGAGCTGGGAAGAAGAGCGAAATGCTTTACAAAGCGAGAGAGATGCTTTGCGAAGCGAGATGGAGGTAGGTTCTGCTTTTGCTTCCTCATCTAGACATGATGAACAGGTGCTGATGATCCTCCCTTGAGCAGACTACTTCTCAAGGCCATTCGAAGGCGATCTCGGAACTCAAGGACGCTCAGGATTCGAGTCTCGCCTCTGCTGTCGAAAAAGCTACCTCTGGACTTCATGCTACACACTCGGCAGATCTTCACCAACTACGAACCGAGTCTGCGGCTTCGATCGATCAATTACGAACTGCTCATGCTGCCGAAGTTGAAAGCTTGAACCTGGCGAGGGAAGCGATCGAGGGAAGTGAGGCGAAGAAGCGGGAAGTCGAGGTTGCGAACGTTAGACTCGAGCTGGAGGCTACCCAGAGTGTGAGTAACGGAGTTCGCTACCTGGGCTGCCTGAATAAGGCTCGAACTGATCAAACTCGCCTGAATCCAGGATCTCGCCAAGTTCAAGAGTGAACACGCCAAACTCAAATCCACAATTACTTCTGTCAACGAAGATCTTTCTGCTGCTCGATCGGCTCTCGCCGACGCCGAAGCGAAAGCGAAAGCGACTGCCGATTCGACAAACGAGAAAGAAGTTGTCGCCAACGATGAACTCACTTCCCAAATTGCCGACTTGCGCCAAGATCTCGAAGATGCCCGACACGCCTTACAGCAAACTCAAGAGGACGCTCAAGCTCAGATCGAAGCCATGTCGAAGATCCACTCCCTCGAACTCACATCGGTCGAGGAGAGTCGCGTCAACTCAGCCCAGCTACAATCGAAGGAACACGCTCAAACCCTCTCCGACTTGCAAGCCAAGATAACTTCGATCGATGAAGACCGCGAACGATTGAGACAAGAGTTGGTCGATGCGAAGCAGGAACTCAGGAAACCCGTTCCTCCCTCCCCTCGAGCAGGAGCAGTCACCGATGTCGACGTCTCAGCACTCCACGTCGCTCATCAAGCCAAGTTGAGTGAAGTGGAGAAGGTCTACTCTGACAAGATCGCTGAGCTATCCGAGGTGAGTCTCAAATCTCGTTAGACAACGTTCTTCGTCCGCTGATGATCCTCTTTCCGCTCGCAGGCAAACGAAAAACTCGAGCATGAGTTGCACTTCTATCGATCCGCAGACGACGAGTAACACCTGCACACCCCTCTTCTCATCTCGTTCTAAATTTTCAGCTATACCCTTCATTCGTTTTCATTCGCCCTTCTTTCGACTTACCTCAACACCATTTTTACTATCCTGTCCTTGCAACATACCTTCTCGGGTCTAGATGATCGCTTCTTCCTCGCAGCACGGAGAACGAGAACGGCGAGAGGTTTGGATTTCGATTCGAGAGGGATTCCTACTAAAATTGGACAGTTTATGCGACACTGATTTTGAGCGATACAGAACCTTGTTGTGTCGAGATTCCGACTTGTGTTTGTCCGGATGCGACTTGTGAAGCGCGGAAGCTCGAAGAGGAGGAGTAGGCTAAGAAACCGCTCGAATCCTGAAAACGAAACTGGTCAGGACTCCTTTTCACTACTTAGATTCAGGTTAGGCTCACCTTGGTGAAGATTGAAGCAGTGTTGCCGTCAGCGCATGAGAGAGATCCTGCGCTAGAGACAGCACAAGGTCCTTTCGAAGTCGACATCGTGAAGGAGTCGGATCCGGTAGCCGATTTCGCGAGACGGAACGAAGCGCAAGTTCCAGAGGTGTACCACTTGCCGCTCGAAATGAGACAGCCGTTCGCGCTGCCGTTGACGATCACTGTACATTAGGAAGCGAGATCAGTTGCGAGCAAGGAGAATGTGAGAGAAGGGCTGAGGCGAACCGTTGAGAGTAGACGAAGTAGAATCGGATGGGGTAGTAGTCGAGCCGCCTCCCCCGGTCGATGCAGTTCCCTTCGGAATGTACTTGATCCCGGTCTTGGGACAGGTGGAGCCGGACCCAACGGGTGAGGTGGGAATGAGTTTGCCACCGTTGATGGGACCTTGCGAGAGATAGCCATACCAGGCTTCGTTGAGAACCCCACTCTTGCAGTTCCAAACGATCTCATAGCCGAATTGTTGTTTCGCGACGGCTTGGAGTTGAGCGAGAGTGTAGGTCTTGGTGGTCGAAGGAACGATACCGGCGTTCGCAAGCCAGGTGTAAGTAGGGAGAGACTTGAACGTCGAGACGGCACGCTCGAAGTAGTCGACGAGATCTTCGTATGGCGTGTAAGCGGATCCGTAACAGGTCGTGTTGAGGGTAGAGATACAGGTGCCATGTTTCCAAAACTCGTGCTCCCAAAACTGCTCGTCATTTCCTTGGTAGTCCTTCCAGTATTTACTAGCGAAGAGTAGATGTCGTCAGCTCAATGTCGGAGTCGCTGAAGCGAGTGGAAATGAAAGCTCACTCCATGTAAGGAACTAAATCTGATGGTCCATTTGCTTGCAGTTTTCCTCTGATGTCGGTATATTCACGACTCGGGTCACAGAACTGCTCGTATGTCCCGTCACAGTTGTCGGGCTACCCGGACAAATCAAAAGTCAGAATTGATCTTTTCGCAATGAGCTCGGAAGGGTCAAATCCAGCTTACCCAGAGTCCATGTAGTGTCCAAGAGTCGCTGGGACCAGCAGCAGGTTGTGCGTCCCAGAATTGAGTTTGTAGAAGGTATCCTCCAGGTGTGTTTGTGCAGCAACCATTGACGTTCTGAGGGGATTGACCATTCGTGCAACTCGGAGGAAGGAACGATGGAGCGGGACACGAAGTAGCTCCTAGGACCTTGAGCGCTTTCGATGAGAAAGTGTTTGCAATTCGTTGAACCGTATCGACGATATTAGGTTCGGCCTGAGCTGAAGAAGTTGTGAGGAGAGTCGCCAGAGTGAGAGCGAGTCCAGATGGGAGGATCATGTCGGGTGAATCGGGTAGAGTGTGGTAATGAACGATACTAGGGAGTCAGAGTGAGAGGAGAGAAGGGAGAGAAGGAAGCTAGAGAGCTAGCGAGAGGGGAGAAAGATATCGCAAATTCGAAATCTCCACTTGCACCACACGTTTACGAGTCGAAAACGTTCCGTAATCTCCTATCTAGACTTCCGCACTACTCGTACTGCATGCGGTCACTCTCAGCAAGTCTGTCACTAGCGGCTTTTAGGGTTCTCGAGGAAAAATCAAACGAAGGAACTTCTCATTTTCGCACGTTCGGATCTCTCACAAACAAGCGGAAAGACTCGCAACTTCTTCCAAACGTGACAAGCGAAATCATTGACCTGATGACTGACTACTGAAACCTCTGGCTGACAAGCGATACCTCCAAACTCGATGCAAAACCGTTACTTCGCAAGCTTCTTTGCCATCTCACTGATCCTCCTAGCTTCTTCCTTTGAAACTGGATCTCCCCAGGTCGTCTGTAATTGTCAGGATTCATTGTAAGCTGTGCGTCTCTAGAGTGAAGCACGGGACACAAAGGAAGAAAGCTCACTGCCTCGGTATTGGGATTCGAAAGTAAATCGTTTCCTCTGAATTGCGTTGAAGGATCGACGAGACCTAGGTTATTGGGAGGAGACTGTTTCCATTACGAGAGGAACAGTCAGCCAGGTCACGGAATAGGAGGAAGTGAGATTTGGAGTGAGAGCAAAAGAGAGAGAGCTCGTCGAGTCTTGCGGAAATCCTTAATCCGGCTGTCGAAGCTCCGCAGCTCTTCCATAGGAATGAGAATGATAACTCACCTTGATCCAACTCGACGTTTCAGCATTGTAGTCACTACATGATTCGAGGTGATTCATCAGTACTTTTGAGCTCCACACTTCATCCGAGAAAAGCTTTGAAAGAGAGAGAGAAGGGGAAGGGGATGAGGACGTACCGTTGAAGCCTTGAGGGAGTTGCAGGACGAGAATGAGGACGAGAGTGGGATTGAACAGAGAGGAGATTTGAAGGAGTAGCGGGACGTGAACCTTGAGGAGTGGCAGTGCGAGACATGACTTCAAGTAGTTTGTTAGTTGTTGTTAGGTGGTGTGCAAAGAGTGAGGGAGAGAGAGTGGAGTGAAGAGAAGAGAAGAAGAAGAGAAGAAGAGCAAGAGAACTTTGAAGGTTTCGTCGAGTCACGAGACTGCTCGCAACATCTTCCAACTTTCCAACTCGACCAGGTTGAACGAATGACGGAATCAGTCTGTGAGCGTCAATCTCGAGTCACTCACGTCGAGCACGTCTGATAAAGAGAGAACTGCTTTGACTTCAAAAATTGCGATTTAGTATCTACAAAAAGGCGGATTCTATGCTTCAGACACCCATCTTCTTTGCCAACTCTTCTGCCTTTTTTTGATCTTCCTTTGAAGGACCATCTGAGACGGGCTCTACACAATTCGACGAGGAAAGCGGAGTCAGTCGGGAGTAAGAAGCAGAAAAGTAAGAGTTGGGACTGACCGGTGTTGCGAGCTCCAACTAAATCGTTCGTGCGGTCTTGGTCGCGAACATCAGCTAGGCCGAGATTGTTAGGAGGGTTCTGAAGAGAAGAAGAGCGAAAAGGGAGGTGGAGGATCGGAGGAGAAGGGAAGAAACGAGAAAGTCAGCGAAATGTGCGACTCTCGACAAGACGCTTTCCTCCTTGATAGATTACACAGCGCAAGGGACTATTGACTCACCTTCATGGGATCATCTTGAACGACAGTGTTGTTAGGAGGAGCGTTGACAGCGTGTTCTTGAGTGTGAGACTTGGGATCATCTGCGGGGTTGGCCATTGTCTGTACACACGAGTTACATAGTGTCAGCTCCACAAGCGATGGTGAAAGAGAGGAGACTGGAGAAGGGAGGGAAGAGAGGAAGAAAGCCGAGAAGTGGACGGTCGAGGTGGGGAAAAGAGAGAGAGAGAGAAGAGAGGGAGAACTTACTGATTGAGTATAAGAGTGAGGAGGAAGTGAAGTAAGAGAGCTGTTGAAGATGTCGAAGATGTGGAAAGAAGGGAGAAGGAAGGAAGGGAAGAGCGAGAAGAAATGCACTCGCGCGATCGAAAAGTTGACGTAGCCAACACAATTTCGCACAAATATACTCCGAGTAGTTCTAGCAAGCCGCTGACACCCAGTCACGATGCAGCACTCTCGCTCACACGACGACCTGGCAACTTGGTCAAAAATAGCAAAGTGGTTTTGAAACGAAAGGAAACGAAAGATTGACAAAACAGGGAGTGAACGAATCACGACGACGAAAGGTAGACTGAACACGACAGGGAGGTATAGAAACGGAAGAAGCGGAACGAGATCGATATGCGAAAGAGGGATAGAGAGAACAAGGAAGGATCCCGAGGGGGCAGAAAACGACAAGGTGAGAACGGCGGAAGAATGTAGTCGATACGGAAAGATGACGTAGCGAGCTTCGTTCGTTACTCCTCGACGTACTATACGATTGTGACTGTGTCAGCGGAGACATCTCGATGACGGAAGAAGCGAAAGTTCTTTTACCTCTTCACCGCCCTCAACGTATTCCCCCTCTTCCTCTCCATACTCCGATGAAGATGCAGCTTCGTATTGCGAGTATTCGGCACAGAGATCTTGCAAGTTCGACTCAGCCTCAGTGAACTCCATCTCGTCCATTCTGCGAAAGGAATGAGAACGAGCTGTAGTCAGCGAATCGAGCGAGATACGAGCAAACGAAGACCGTTAGCTCACCCTTCTCCAGTGTACCAATGAAGGAAAGCCTTTCGTCTGAACATGGCGCTGAATTGGTCTCCGATTCGTTTGAAGAGTTCTTGAATCGCAGTGTTGTTTCCGATGAACGTGACGCTCATCTTCGAACCTTTAGCTGGAACGTCACATGAAGCAGAGAGAGCGTTGGAAGGAATCCCTGCGAGTGCGATCGCGTTAGTTTGCTGGAGAAAACGAAGGGAAGCGAGAGGTTTACGAACATTCGACGAAATAGTTCGAATCTGGGAACGATCAGGGTCAGCTGGTGCTCCTGAAGGTAGGAAGCGAGCGTTGTACACTCACTTTTAGTTTGAGCGCTGCTCATCGCTTCATCGATCTCTCGCATCGAAACTTTACCCCTAAAGTACGCAGCGACGGTAAGGTACTTTCCATTTCGTGGATCTGCAGCGGCCATCATGTTCTTTGCGTCGAACATTTGGGTTGTGAGTTCTGAGACTGTTGCAGCACGGAACGATTGGGAGCCGGGAGCGGTGAGAGGAGCCTGATGGAGGAGAGGGGTCAGTCGCGTAGCAGTCGGATCTGAGAGGGCTAATATAGCTTACGGTTCCGACGGTGAAGAAGTGGAGTCGAGGGAAGGGAACCATGTTGACTGCGAGTTTTCGAAGATCGGAATTGAGTTGACCTGGGAACTAAGTGGGTTCAAAGGGGGATCAGCAAATCCGAAAGGCACGAAGTAGACGTCGTTCGTGACGAAGCTTACTCGAAGGCAAGTAGTAACTCCAGACATGACTACCGAGACGAGGTGATTGAGATCTCCATAGGTGGGAACCGAGAGCTTGAGCGTTCGGAAGCAGATGTCGTCTGTCAGGAGAGAATACGGAGTGAGCTAACTTGATCGTTTGTCACTTGGACTGGGCCAACATACATAGTGCCTCGTTGTCGATGCAGAACGTCTCATCCGAGTTTTCGACAAGTTGGTGAACCGAGAGAGTCGCGTTGTAAGGTTCGACGACGGTATCGGAAACCTTCGGGGAAGGGACGACCGAGAAAGTAGCCATCATTCGATCAGGGTATTCTTCACGGATCTTCGAGATGAGTAGAGTACCCATTCCCGAACCAGTTCCTCCTCCCAACGAGTGAGTGATCTGGAAGCCTTGAAGGCAGTCGCAATTTTCGGCCTCCTTTCGAACGACGTCCATAACACTGTCGACAAGCTCTGCTCCTTCCGTGTAATGTCCCTTGGCCCAGTTGTTGCCGGCACCTAGCAGCGGTATTGTAAGAAACGCGAATTTGGTGAAGAGTCGAGAGAATTGAGCGCACTCGATTGACCAAATACAAAGTTGTCGGGTCGAAACAGCCCTCCCATAGGAGACGATCGAATGACCTGTCGTGGTAGAAGAGAGACGGTATCAGTGAACCCTGTCTGTCGTAAGTGAAGGGGTAGATCGTGAAGTAGACTTGCATCGATAGTTCCAGGTTCAAGATCGACTAGCACCGCTCGAGGGACATACTTGTTGTTTGATGCCTCTATTGCCAGACTGTAAATCTGAGCTCGAAAGCGATTAGGCAGAAGAAACGGGCGGAACAAACCGTTGTAATAAACCGAGATCTTGTCTAGCTGCAGAGCTTCATCGTGGCCAACGTATCTATATCATAATAGTCAGCTCTATTCGACGATCGGATGTGACAAGACAAGACTCACTGCCCGTCTTGAGCGATTCCGTGTTCCTCAGAAACCGTCTGCGAGCGAAGGAAGTCAGAATCAGCCTGAGTCGTCTCTTCTTCCCCCAACGACACAAGAATCCGGGTGCTTACCTCCCAGAACTTCTGACCACTACGACGAAGCGAAACGATGGAAAGTCAGCTTCACGAAAACAGCGAAATCGCTTGAAAGGCCTCGTCTGGCACCCTAACGACGCGAGAGCTCAGAGACCATTGCTTACATTTGATTACCACACTGCAGGATAGACAAGGAGTCATTGGATCAGCTGATCGATTCGCGAACGAGGATTTGAGATCAAGGGGGGAAAGGGCGAGAATAAGCAGCGAACGATGACTCACTTGTCCAGTTTGAAGGTGTACGATTTCCCTGTGTATATTTTCGCTCTGATGAGCTGTTTTGCTCAACGAGGAAGAAGGTGGAAGGGTGCTTGCCTCATGATGTTGACTGATTGAAGAGGAACGCTACAAAGTTAGAGAGGAGTCGAGAGGAGTCCTAGTCTTGATCTGAGATTGATAAGGTCCCGACGAGCTCAGAATAAGCGAGTTTGCGAGAGTCTGAGAAATCGAAGTCGTGGCACGAAGGAGAAGGCGGTTCCCTCCTCTCTTGCTTCTACCACTAGCTCTAAAGTCTACTGAGGTTGTGATGAATTCTAGAAAGCCACCAAGACGCGATTCGCTCAATCAGAACAGTGTATCCTCACTCTCGTCGCGACTCTTCCCATCCCGTCGAATCTCTCGCCTCGTTTCTTCCCTTCTTGTGTGCAACTCCATCGAGCCGCTGCAGCAGTGTCGATGAGAAGTGCCCACGGGTATAACCTGGCTAACGCAGTGCACGAATCGCCGCCGTGGATGCTCTTCGCAGGCCGTTTTCGAACCCTTTCGCAAGGACATCTTCGCACCTGATGATAGCACGAGACTCTTCTCCACCTTTCGAATGTCACAAGATAGTCTCTAGTCACGCTGACGAGCTGGCAGCCGACGAAATCCTGAGGGCAGGACGAAAGAACTACTTTCTCTTTTCTCCTTCACACTTTTTCACGATCATGGCTTGTTCTTGCTCTTCAGTCAGTTCTCGTCGCTCCCTCTCTTTGCGCGAATTGAGCTGACGAGATCTTTACAGACCTGCTCCTGCAACTCTACCTCCTCGTGTTGCTCTACTGGCGGATGCAAATGCAAGAAGTAAAGCCCCCGTCCGCGATGGTGAGCTGACAATCTCGCTTTCAATGAAGCGCGCCCATACTGACGAGTGAGTCGAGCAATATTACAGAACAACAAGTGTAAAAGAGGATATGACATGGCGTAGGAACGGGGCGTAACGGAATCTATGGAATCTCAAACTTCTTCTCCTCTTCTTCTTCTTCTTCGTCTCTCTCGACTTGCACAAAGATCTTGACCTCTCGTTCTGGCCTTGTGTTCGTCGGCGTTGTTCGATATTGCGAGCTGTTTCGTTTGAGAGTCGGGAGGAAGGTCTGAAGCTTGGATGGGTTCCGCTCGAGTTTCTGATTCTTCGATGTCCGAGGGTCAAAAGCGACAGTTGAGAGTGGCGAGACTAGTCGATCTGAGAGAGAGTTGAAGATGAGGAAAGCGTAGAGAACGGTTCCGACCTGCAGTTTGCGAAATTGTCAAGCTCGATTTCCTTCGATGGGAGAAAGAAAGAAAGCTTACAATGACAGTGGACCAGAGACTCGCTCCGAAAGCACCTTCGGCGAGAGGCCATGTATTCGCAGCGTCTACTGACATGAGGTAATCGGCGAGTATGAAACCAACGGTATAAGCGAGGCATAAAATCGTGAAGAAAACGGTGAGCTGCAAAACGATCATTGCGGGTCAGATATTGCTCCCTATAAAATTGTTGAGAGATAGAGAAACTCACTGCTGCCATGTCGATCTCGGCCCGTTTGAGATTCTGTAGTGTTGTCAATTGACTACTGCTCGATTTTGACATTTCTGAACTGCTGATGATTGGAGGTGAATAGACGGCAGATGAATAGTCGGAATCTTCACGCTTCAAGGCTGGGGCAGGGGAAGAAGATGGACTCGGTCCTCTCCAAGTTGACGGATCGTCGTTCGTGAAACGTCCCGGATTCGAGAGGGCGAAGAGTGAAGTTGATTCTTTGATTTGACGATGAAGCTTTGCGACGAGACGGAATCCTCCAAAGTTGACCTGTCATAGTAGCGTAGTCTCAGCATCAACTGACCTGGACGAGCGTGGGAGAATAGGCGTACAATGAGACAAGCGATTGGAGGGATCGGCGAGAAACTCGCATGAACGATCGTAGCGGTTTGCAGACCATTCCAGGCTTTTGTTGTAGCTTGAGCCATCGGAACAAGTACCTTCATTTGCTCTTCGGTTGGGGAGCCGCTTAGAGAGATTTGCGAGAATTCGTATAAAGTCTGTCGAAGCGCGATTCCAGCGTTCCAGAAGCGCTGTCCTTGGATTGACTGGTACATTGCGAACGTCTGTCAACGTTCGGGAAATGGACGAGTCGGGAGTCAGCGAGAGGACGACAGATTTGGCTGCAAAGTGATAACTCGAGGAAACGGCGGGTTAAGAGAAACGACGACTCACAAAGCTCAGCGATGCAATCAGGAAGCCACCGACAAGGAATACGAGATTGCACGTGCGAGCACTCGGTAGCTTTGACTTGTGCGACTCGGCCGTCAGGAGGAACGCTTGAGCACCAGCCCAACTAATCGGCCACGAAACCAAGAAGAAGACGAAGTGATTCATCCCTCTCATACCCCACATGGCAGCTGTGTGGTATCAAGTAAGCAAGTATCGAGAAGTAGCCGAAAGAGAGAACGCTTACATTGATCTCCGCCTTGCAAAAAAGCTCGATAATTGTACCAAACGAGCGCTAAACTCCATAAACCAGTGAGCACTCCTCCAATACTCCATGCACATCGCGGGCTATCGTCGAGAGCGAGAACGAATCAGTCACAGCTCGAATGCTCGATTCGCAGCGAACTTACTTAAGAACGATAAATCGACCCGATGGTCTCGAAACAAGACGCGAGAACCACAACGCTTTCGATCTTGGACGCTCCTCCGTACGAATGAGGCTCACGACACCATAGAATGCTGCGAGTAATGTGTAGCTGGAGAGTAGAATCACGCAAAAAGTCAGCTCGATTATTCGGAGATTCGAGAAGAGAGACATCCGAAAACTCACATTGAGGAAAGGGTGAACAAAGTGATTAGTCGTCCTTCGAATCCTTCAGTTGGCGTAGGATGCAGTAGACCCTGGTCGACTCCTTTCAACCATAGAGGTAAAGCAGGGACGCCGAGGGGTGGAGTCGGTAAGAACGCCGACATACCGACAGAAGCGAGATGAAAGAGTTGAGAAAGCGCTCGACGGAGCCTGAGGAAGGAGAGCTGAGGGCAGGAGGGCAAGCGAAAGGAAAGGGAGAGGGAGAGAGGATAGCAACAAAGGGCGACAACAGGCGCAATGGAAACGCCTGATGAGGAGGTTAATTGAAGGCAAGAAGGGAAAGACACTGTAACGTCGTCAAAGGTAATGCGCCATTGAACGATCAGTCTTTTTTGAGAGCGGTTCTTCGACGAATGGGGCAATGTTGAATGAAATTTACGCAGAAACGTGGCGAGCCGTCGTTCCGAACTGGAAGGACTCTTGAAAAGATCTACAGAGCTGCTCAAGAGAAATGCCAGAAGGAGTAGGAAAAGCTTTCGTAGAGACAAAGCAGTAAATGTGCAGAAAACGAGAAGTGATCGGAGTTAAATCCGGGTTGTATACACTCCTCAGCGAGATCTGTAGAACAGGCTGTCGCAAGAATAATAGACTGTGCATTGTATCGAAGTCTCCTTTGGTGCGCTCGAAGTTCGACAATGCCTTGAATCGATCGAAGCGGAAGAAGTTGTGTCTTGTCGCGCGGAGAGGGTTAATCGGAGGAGAGTACCTCATACTGTAAATCGGATTGCTGGCAACGTTGCTTCTCCCTATATTTAGCGAAGTCGAAAAGTGAAGAGACCAAAGTCATGATGAAAATGACGGCGTCTTTCTCATCTTACAGATATCACAGCTTACGATCAGCGACAGACTTTACGTTCAAGCACAGTCATACAGTCATAGACCAGCTCGAGCGATTCAACGTCCGACGAACTCTCGAGGAACGACTGGTTTCGACCGATCCGACAATCAACATTGGAAGACCTCTTTCGACAACGGGATTAAGCGATGGAGCGGCGGAAGGAGACTCAAGCAGTCAATGGGACTAGTATGGAACAGCAGCCTACAGGGACGGGGTCGAAGGAGAGCAAGGCAGAAAGACAGAGGGCGAACCTTGCACCCCTCTCGATGGACTTTGCCTACTCGAAAGGGCATAGTAGACCACAGTCACCTCTAATACAAGATCAGGCTAGCTCGAGATCTCGCTCTAGATCGATCAGAAGTGGTGAGTCTTCGCTCCTTTCTTCGTTTTGACCGCAAGCTAAGTCCTGCTCGATTCACAGTGACCTCTCCTCGCAATCCGAATCACTACAGACATCACATATCTCCTGCACCGAGAAGACTCATGCGAAAGCTGAATGAACTTCTACATGGGAATCTTCATCGAAAACATCGCCATGACCTCAACCTTCATTCGCCTCTCAACAGCTCCTCCGCTTCTCTCACAAGGGGCAATTCGACGATGTCGACTTCTTCTACACTTTCACGTATGCCGCTTTCTGGCAAGTCTACACGGTTCATTCTATCGAGGTCAGATCGCTAAGCATGCTTTGAACCTCACAGCTGAACCAGAACCGCTTCCGCTCGTCCACGATACATCAGTCGAGAATCAGAGACCTTCGATCAAGATCAGACTAGCTACTTTCAATATGCACGACACTCTGCCGACGACGAACGGAGATTTCGCAGATTGGCTAGGAAACGTTTCGATGTGTCCGTCACAAGGCAAGAAACGCAAACGAAGTTCAATGTCAAGTCGGAACAGTACGATGACCCTCCCGATCGACGAAACTCTACCCAAATTCCCTCTCACCTCCGACCATCCCTACCACATCATCGTCGTCGCTTCGCAAGAATGTCCGACAGCATCAGGAGTTTTGGCAGGAAGGGTTAGAACTTTGGATGGAAGGGGTTGGACGAACATGTTGGAGAATTACTTGTGCGGCGGATCGTGTTATGACTCGGAATCGGAATCAGAGTCGGAATCATCGGAAACTGGCGAGCGACGAGAAGGGAGGGGGAGTGTCGAGCTGGCGCGAGGAGACGGAGGCGAAGATAGCGATACATCGGATGAAGCTTCGATCACGCCAGGGACAAGACCAACGACATCACAAGCAAATCGAGAAGATGAAGTATCTGCAAGTCAAGCACCCTCACTACATGGATCGAGTTCTGGCGATAGTCGCAGGAGGAGGGGTCCTTACGTTCTCATTCAGAAGGAGCGCTTGATGGGGATTTACATCGCTGTCTTTGTCGCTCGGAGTTGCGAAGATTTAGTTGACGGAGTGAGCAAGTCGAGGGTACCCGCTGGGCTTATCGGAGGACGTCTAGGGAACAAAGGAGGTGAGTCAACACTCTGTATGTACTCGTGTTCATCGCTGATTCGATTTGATCGCAGGTGTCGCCGTTTCACTTCATTTCGCTGGGTCTCGATTACTCTTCGTTTCCGCTCATTTGGCCGCTCACGCTAGTGCGATCGACATGCGCAAAGCGAACATCACCAAGATATTCGAGGAGATCGCTGTCGACGATTTCTGGGTAGCGAGCGGGAAACTTGGACCGAAACCAAAGAACATTACGGATCGTTTCGATCAGACTTTCTTTCTCGGAGATCTCAAGTGAGTGCTCGGATACTCTCCCTCTTCAGGTTTGTCGTACACTGATGGCGGTTTACGATTGTGTAGCTTTCGTCTCAACGTTACTCGCCTTCACTCGGATTGGTTGATCGCTCGCAAAGAGTATACTACCGCTCTTCGCTTCGATCAGCTTCGTGAGGTGCTACTCGAGCAGAACTCGGTACTGCAAGGATTCGCAGAGGGAAATATTCTGTTTGCCCCAACCTGTACGTTTGATCGCTCTTTTCATCATCAGGAAATCGACCCAACGCTGTGTCCTCCTTAGACAAATACGACGTCGTACATCGAGTGAAGAAGAAGCGCTCGACTATCCTCGGAGGTCGTTCGAGACGAGGAACTCGTGATGGAGCGAAGACACCGATTTCGACTCCTGCTCTCGCCGACGACATCGCTGGAGGTAGCGTCAGTGATCCCGAGATCATCAGTGGGACCTCGAAGCCAGGAGACGACGACACTCTGTCAATCATCTCGTCTGTCGGCACAATCTCGACCTTGGATGACTTCGAACAGCTCGAACGAACCGATCTCGACAAAGGCGACCTCACGAGTCTCGGTCTCCCATCTCCTCCGAAGAAAGGTGCAGAAACGCATCTCGACGCCGTACGAAACGCTCAAGTCCGATTCCTCACTCTCGTCAAAACGAATTCGGCTACCGCTGCGATGCAGTACGCTCGCAAACGATCTTCCTCGACTGCACCTCTCTCAGCTCCTCCGCTCAAGACCATGTTTACGAATCCTCGACCTATTCTTCAAACAAGTCAGTCTGCTCTCGTTGTCCCGATGACAAGAAGTACGAGTGCGCCTTTGGGAATCTCAAAATCAGCTTTAGCATCAACCGCCGAGAAGAACGAGGGAATTGCGGATAACGACGGAGATGAAGAGAAGGGTGTCCTCAGGTCGCTCAAGCACAAAGTAGAGTCATTTGTTCCGGTCGTCGAGCCCGTCTTCGATTCGAGTTCAAAACAGCGAGTCCAGTCCTACACCGGTTCGTCTCCTTCCTCATCCACTTTTCATCCTTTCTGTAAAGCTCACCGAATACTATTCCCAATAGATCGTATCTTGTTCAAAAGCACAGTCGAACCTCCGGATGAAGAAGAGTCCGAAGAGGAGGAACTCGAACCTCCAGTACCAGCTTCGAGATCTCTGCACCCGAGTCGCAGCTCCGCCTTCGTCAGCGCCTTGCGCGACTTGGCACATCCTCATCCCAATCTGGATGGATCTCGAATCGACGAAGGAAGTCGATCTCGTCGTGGTTCTACCGATGACCGGCACCTTCGATTCGGCGAGCTCTTTACTCGACCACGACGCAAAAGCGTATCATCTGATCCCATCGCCGACGATACTTCCGAGCATACGATGCCACGAACGAAGAGCCTACAACCAGATCAACTCAGGCGTCACCTTTCCTCCGGAGCTGTTTCAAACAAAACGGACGACACAGAATCGAATCGAAAGAAGACCTTCTGGAGGCGTGTCGCTTCTTTCCCCGCTCTCACTTCGAGTGCATCCTCTCCGACCAGTCCTGGCTCTCCTTCGACTCCTCGAATCAGCTCTGCACTCGCCTCCCCAGCTCTCTCTTCCTCGGCGAATAGTCCTACCCTCCCACCTCCAGCTTCTCGGAGAGAACCATCTTACTTTCCTCCGGACGTCCATCAGAATGGGTCTACTCCTTCGACACCTAGTCGACGACTTCCTCGCAAAATCTTCACTCTTTCCTCCGATTCTCCTCCCTCTTCTCCCGAAGAAACCCGTCAGCATACGGTCAACTTTGCAGCATCCCCCTCACCTATTGCATCCCCTCCACTTCCTCGAGCAAACTCAGAAGAGGCAGTTTCATCATCTTTCTCCCCTCCTCCGACCCAGCGTTCGTCCTCGACCAACGTCGGGTTCCCCCGCTACGCAACTACTTCCGCCACTCATCGACCTATCCGAGACTCCGCTACCGCTCCAATGCCCTACGCCTCTTCTTCCGCTTCACTGTCTCCTCCGATTCTCACAGCTACCGCCCCCCCATCTTCTCATGTCGCCCAATCGAGTAATTCGGCTTCTCTCAACAATCGATTGAAGTCGTTCCTCAACTCGATACCTCTGCCGTTCCTCTCAGCTCCTGCTACATCACGAGCAGTATCTCAACCTATCGTTCGCCGAAAGAAGCGAGGACCTAAACCAGGAGAAATCGAAGTTTTGCGATACGACTCTGTCAACGATCTCGCAAAGATGGGAGCCGTTTCCGATCACCGCCCGGTCTTCCTCGTCGCCGCCATCGGAGTCGCAGAGCAGGATACAATGGACGAAATTTAGATTCCTCCCCTTTCCGTAAACGCATATTATGCATGCATACCCATATTACCTAGATACCCTACCCTTACTCCATCTAATATCTACTCGCAATCTCGCTTAATGACGCCTAATCTCCTCTCTCTCTCTCCTTTGACTTGAACTGGAATCTTCCTTAACGAACATAGATTCTGTCTGTTGCAACGTTTATCTAAGCCTTTCTTTCGACCTTCTGCGCCTTCTTTTGTTTGTCTGCCAACTTCTTTGCTGCGTCCTCCCTGTTCGCACGAGAAAAGAGTCAGCAAGATGAAAGAGAAGGGGTTCGAAAGGAAAGACTAACTTTTGCTTCTTGAGATCAGCTTTGTCTCTCTCTCGCTTCGCTTGAGACATAGCTGGAATGGATGGAATGTATCAGCGGAGGTCCCCAAGGTCCGAGAAGAGATTGCAGCTTACAAGCATCTTTATTTCGTCGATCTCGCTCAGCAGCTTGAACATGTGCTTTGTTCATGTTTGGTAAGGCGAGGAGATCTATCAGGGAGTTTGATGTACCATCAGTTCGAGTCGTCGTGTGACGAGGAACTTGACTTGCCAACTCCATCAAACGCTTTCTTCCGTTGTTTCTTCGACAGTTTTGATGGATCGATCAAAGCCTTGTCCGGTAACGCTTCGACACCAGCTCGATCCTGCTCAGATTCTTCTTCAATGCGTCCATATTGCTGCGACGAGCTCGAAGTCAGCTTATAGCGAGACTTAGTGAGGGATCAAGAATGAAACTCACTCGGATGAATTCCGCTTTTCTTCGTTCTTCTTCCTCCGGCGTCAATACTTTCTTCGGTTTCTCGTCTCCCGCAGCTGATATGTACCACACAGAGTCAATGGTAGGCCTGGGATAATAGGGTATTCAAGATAGAACGTACCTTTTGGTGGAGCTTTCGCTTCTTCCTCTGCTTTCCGCTTCGCTTGTACTGCATCTTGATGAGCCTGAGTCGCTTCCAGCAGAGTATCTATCGCACTTGAGCTCGTCTCTGCAGCAGTTGGGGTTCTGGTGAGTACAGTGAGAAGAGAACGAGCGGTGAAAGCGAGTTTACCATCTTCCTCGTCTAATTCCAGCATACCGATGATTGCGCTCTTCCTGTCCTACATGGCTCGAGTCCATGTCAGTTCCATTTGTCCTGCACACGACCCTCTACAGCTCTAGATGGGACTGACCTCTTGTTCAAAAGATTCTTCCTCAACCAACCCTCTCACAAATTCTGTTGTCTCTTCGTCCGCCTTGAGGTTGAGAGAACTGAGCTGAGAGCTGATCAACTCATCTAGTGTGGTGTCTTCAGCCATTGAGAGTGTTGTCGATTCGGGATGAAACTTGAAAGATCAAGAATTTTGGTGAGGTCTCTTGCTTCTCTACCACTTCCCACGCTTATGGCTTATCGCTCAAGGCCATCTAGATCGATGGCAGAGTCTTCCTGGTGGCTCTCGTGTTCGCGGCTTATCGTCAACCGCCTTCAAACCTCGCTGCTTTGGAGGCATTCGCTAAGCTACCATCCTCCCAAGGCAGCCCACAGTCACTGGAACACTTCCCAAAGTTCTTCTGAGGCGGCTTGATTCGTGCCCAAGCGAGAGCACCTCCATCGACGACCGTAAAAACGACCTCCTCTTCGCTTTGGCTCGTTCCGCCGAATTCCGCTCGTGGATCCAATCTTACCGTTCGTGGATCCGACGCTGCCTCCACTCGCATGAAGCGCAGTACCGTACGTACGAGACTCAGAGGACCCGGCCCTCGGTCGAAAAACGAATGTTGAGCGAAAACTTGTCACTTCACTCTCTTTCCACCACCTCTCGATAGTCGAGTTTCTAGCTAGATGCGACATCTTTGTAAGTGCTTCAGCTTATCAGTCATTGCCTTCGGAAACTAACGGCCGACGTGACGTATACAGCTCAACTACTTCTACTCTCTATCATCTCAATCGTCGTTCTATCGCACTCACTCGTCACAGCTTCAAATCCTCAGGGACAGAGGATCAGGACACCTCCGCATGTCCTCTCGCAACGAGCAGTTCACCATCGACGTGCACTGCTCAAGGCCAAATTGACGATCGGTAGCTTACTCAACTTGACTATTACCGATGAGGTTCTAGAGTCAAACACCGCCACTTCCACTTCGCTTGTCCCGTCTCAAACGACGACAACTTCAGTATCCTCGACCAGCTCCTCGCCCCAGAAACCTGTAGGATCGACGAGCAGTAACATTTCGACATGCTTTCCTTTCAACTCGAAAGGGTTCACGGATGGCAAAGTTCCAGAGATGTCGAGGAAAGACTGGTGGTGCGAGGATGAGGAGATGTATGGGTTTCTCGGTGAGTAACATTTATGAGCGTATTGAGAGATTGCACGAACGCCTTGTGTTCTCTCCCTTGCGCTTTTCTCACGATCACATAAGGCATCGCTGATCCACTCGCCTTCAATCTATAGGCTTCTCGTACCCCCTCGAAATCTCAGATTGTTCCGACCGCTCGAATCAACTCGCCAAAATCACGACCGATCTCAAGCGAATGAAGGATGAGTTTGGAGCTACCTTCGTCAGACCGTATGGAGTCGAATGCCGCGATGTCTCAATCTGGGAGAACCTCGTCAAAGCTTGTGTGGAATTGGAGATGGCATTGATCGTGCAAGTCTGGTGGGGATTTCAGGAAGACGTGAGTTTTCACTTCCTTCCTTCCCTCTTCTTGATTCTTATTGCCCCAGCTCACACGCCCTTCTCCAGCAATCACTTTGGAAGAAAGGACAATCCTCGATTTATGAACTCTTCACGACTTCGAGTCACGCCGAAATCGCCCCTTACATCGTCTATTCAGCAAGTTTCGGTTCAGAACCAGTAGGCGATTGGGTTGATGGAGACAACTTCATACAAGACTTGACGTCTTTCCGCTCAAAGGTGAGCACAGCCCGTTACTACACGAGAATCGCTAAGACTGACTAGATTTGCTGGCAGATGAATTCTTTTGGGGTACCGGTCGGTATCTCTGAAGATTGGGATCGACCAGATCGTATGCGCGACGGCTCTCTCGTTGCAGGTATTGGCACTGAGGTGCTCGCTAATACCGATGTCGCTCAATTGCACGTGATGGCTTATTGTGAGACGTTTCTCGATCCAACCTCTTTTTGCAAAGTACTGATCGCCTTGCGCGTGAGCAGATCATCCCGACGAAGTACCTACTATCGATGAAACTTGGCAATACACCAAGCAACAGGTACAATGGTCAGTCAATAGGTGATCGTCTGCGAGCGAAACTGACGCCGTCTCTTGCTCAATATAGGGCTCGTCAAGCGCTGAAACAACCTACGATGATCACCGAGGTATAGCTTCTCTCTCGTTTCTCCTTATCCGAGTCATCGCTGAGCAATAATCGTGACAGACTATGTGGAGTTCTGCTCAAGGCGGAAGTCACTCACGAGGTTCTCACGACGACCAAAGCACTCTCGAGAACTACGTAGCGTACTGGTACGCTACTTGTGACACTCGAGCTATATAGGTTGACCAGGTAGCTAATCCCGATGTGAATCTGCCAGGAATACGTTCTCTTCGAATTGCGAGTTCTTCAAAGAGATGAAAACTGGTTACTTCGTTCATACCTACGACGATTCTCAAGAACCCGTACGTCCGCCTGATTCTTCTCCATGATCAGAAATCTTTGCTGATTCCGAATTTGCACAGTACTTCGGAATGGTCGATTCGACAGGAGAAACGAAGATCAAGAATTGGAAACCGACAAGGTGCTGAGTCGCTCGCCGAATGTCGCTGTAACACTATCTCATCCGTACCCTCTTTCTTTCGTATCAGTGAAATCGAATCCGTTGCAGTTTAGACTTGGTATTCACAATAGTACAAACAAAACAGAAACCGTTTTTCGCGTGCGCATTCCATACGAAGCCCGACATCTGAGAGGTATTTAAGCTGTACAACCTATTTTCAATCCTGCAGAAGACCTTTCACCTAACCCGGTTCCGTTTACTTCTTTTCCATTCTGTCGAGATATAATTCGTACATGTGAGAAACCGTGTATTCGCATTCCCCCCTTGAAACCGTCAATCCGAGAAGTCGAGAAAGATGTCCGATCAAGCTTGTACTGCTGATTCAGGCCAAGCCGGTGCTCCTCTCGGTGAAAGAGGTGGAGCGCTGTGATACTGGTTCATCTGCTGGTAAGATTCGGACGAAGAAATGGGATAGATTGACGATGAAGGAGGAGCTGAACCAGGATAGAACCCAGAGGGGTGAGGAGAGTAGAGATCGCTGTAAGGGTTCGGAGCGGGAGAAGTGTCGATCGAGAGAGGAGCCGATTGAGGAGAAGGACCAAAGTTTGAAGAAATCGGATAAGGGTGTTGAGGGAGAAGACTCTGATCGACGACAGGTGGGAAGGGAGGATAGCCTTGTGGAGGTAGAGGCATTGGGAGTCCGCTTGCAGGAGAAGGGTAGTAGCTCGGAGCTCCCGAAGGTGGAACCGGATAGTAGGCGAGACCGTTCGGATGAATCTGTGGTGAAGCGTAGATTGGTTGTATACCATTCGAGAAGACGACGGGCGAAGTTGGCGAGAGAGCATAGAAGTATTGACCGTTCGGAGTTCCGGAAAGTTGGGCTGGAGTTTGCGAAGGAGGAGACGACATGTTCGCTAAATTACCGCGAGAGCTCTAGCTTCAGCATATTGCGCTACGGGTGACAGCATCGAGGTATGAGCTTACAGTACGGATCTCTCGGAGATGCTACTCCAGAGCTGTAGAACCCAGAGTCGAGTCGACCTCCTCTCGAACCGGAGTGAGTCGATTCGCTAAGCATTCCTGAAGATCGTCGACCGTGACCATGACCGTTCGTGTAGTCGGAGCGGAAGTCATTACTTGACGACTTGCGATTCATGACAGGAGGACCGGAGAACGAGGTTCTCAGAGGAGGAGCGGGAGAAGGAGAACCGATACAAGGTCCACCTGTGAAGATGGATCTCTCATGTCAGCTTTTGACGCACACAGCTGAGGCGAGAGACTGACACACCTGTCGGTCCTGTGACGTCTTGAGCTTGCCATCCTTTCGGTCCTTGAACGATACTGTAAGCAACCTATCGCAAACAAAATTAGTGGTCTCGCTCTCCGACTTCATTGAAGACAGATTGAGCATACCTCTTCTCCCTAGTACATAGATGTCGCTTCTAGTCAGCACTCGCTCGAGCTTGAGGAGTCAACAGTGAAAGAACTGCGAACCTCCAGAAGAGATTTGAAAGCTCGAGGACCTCCTTGAACCGATTGAATCGCGGTATAATGTACGAAGACTGTGGATCCGACGGCATGAAGCTCTTGTACCTTTATAGAGCTTCAGACGGACGACTTACCTTCAGCATGACCCAATTCTTCCGCATCGTGGTCGAGAATGAATCCGAAACCTACCGCGTTCGTTGTTCCTTCTCTCGTCAGCTTTGTCTTGTCCCATGTATGAGATCCTATCGCGACTCACCTTTGCTCACGTTGAAGAACTTTGTTACTCCCAATCTCCGTTTCAACTCAAACTCATCGAAATCGTTTTCGCCGTTCTCGTAACCATTCATTTCTTCCCCTTCTCGACGGTACAGAGGTGCATCATCGTAATCTACGAGTCCCAATGCCGAATTTTGAAGAGGAAGTAAGAGAGGCGGGTCGACTCCAACTGAGTGAACTGATTCAACGACTTGTGGGGAATCGAGGGAAGAGATTGCTCCGTTCTTAGCGGTCGAAGCTGGGAGTGCCTTGGATAGTGTATCGAGTGACTCTAGAGGTGAATCCGATTGAATAGGAGGTGGTTTGAGTGATTGAACTAGTCCCGTTTCATCTTGATCTTTTAAAGGGTCGGAACCTTGTTTAGATCCATTGCGAGTAATGGTAGACGCGGGAGGAGTTGAACGGAGATCGGTAGAAGAAGTGGGAATCCGTCCGGTTACCTCTGGGAGATGATTAGATGAGGAAGAAGAGACTGAAGTTGGCGCCATTCAATTCAAACTTGAAGTATCGTGGTAAACCCTCACTAGGTTGGTGAGCGGAGATGGAGGAAAGAGGGAGAGAAGAGAGAGAAGGAGATAGGAAGCGGGGTGGAGGAATGGAGTAGGAAAAGGGTGCGAGCGGACTGGAGAGATAGGATAATTTTTGGAAGTTTCTTTTCTGAACGACTTTGCGCTTGTTCGTCGAGTGTAAAGTGGTCGAGTAATCACTGTCAACGTCGAGATAGAGATCTCAAAGAAAGTTCAAGTTTAGTAGATTACAGAATGTTGGAGCAAGTGTCGAAGGGAGAGCTGAACAGCTTGAATAGGACGGATTTCCACGAGTTTCTTTCCAATCCCCACTCGAGTAAGCGTCAGTTTGTCGATCTCCTTCACGCGCGAGGGAGGGAAAAGTCTCAAGGGTGAGGGTGAATGGTTTTGCGAGTTGGGGTTGAGTACGAGTTGGGGTAGCGTCGCAAGCTTCGAATGGGGAAATCGGAATCTCCGGTGCGAGTCGACGGCAGACGCTATATCGCTAGTCTCTGTAGCACTACATCCTAGAGTCGTTCGCGCTTGAGGGTCGTTGTCAGAGACTTAGGAGATCAACGGCGGAAATGAGAAGGCTCGTCGACGCTTGTTCCCTCTTTTCCTTCTTTCCTGCCTCTGTATATTCTCCCTCGGTTTGACCCGATCCCCAATGACAATGAGGGATAGTACGCTCCTCGTCATGCGCGGAGAGTCACCAGAAACGATCGCACTGCAATCGGTGAGCTCAAATCTTCGTTTAGCGAGAGCGTTTCATCTGAAGCAGCGCTCGAGGACGGTCTCTGGCTGCCCTCAGCTCTGGATCCACGTCCCAAGTGAAGCTACAGAAACAGATACGTCGGTTTACGACGACCTACAATAAAAAATCGCAACTGGAGCATCGTAAAGGAGGTGACGCTTGACCATGCCTTAATATCGACCGACAGCGTGTCGAATCTGTCTTCCCCGATCTACTTCGGTAGATCTAAGCCCGTGTATCGACGGAACAGGCCAGGATACAAGCCAGAGTGAAGAGCGACGGATGGAAAAGCAGAAATTGTCGCTGCAGCCTCTCAGAGATCGCGCGAGGCTCGAAGATGAATCAGCCCCAGCTCGACGCAGACCAATATTCGACGCTAGTTCCGCGAGGAAAAGAGGAAGAGAGGCTGTTGCGAAATCCCCGCTTCGAGATCTCGAAACTTCACTTTCTCTTCGTCCTCCATCTCGCTCTTCTCTATTCGACATCATAACCCGCATCTATAGCTCGCATATACGAATCGCTGGTATCGACAGTCCGCCTTTTCTAAATCTTCCGCTTCAAACTTTCCCCCACCAACGATCTCAACTCCTCTTTCATCAACAGAGCAACTCGCCGACGAGCCAACACTCAAAGACGCACCGAGAAGCTATAGAATACGATCAAAGTATCCCCTCTCGAATGTAAGTCTCGCTGTGCCATGAACTACTCTTCATCATTTTAGCTAATTTGCCCGCTCGCTGCACCTCACAGCAACATTGTAGAAGTACAGGAAGACCTTCACCAGACTCTCCAACTCTCTAGCTATGCCTACGCGAACACCGCTTCCCGCAACTGCTCACCTTCCCCCTCAAACTACTCATCCAGCATCTCAAACTCAAGCCTCGGCAGCTACCGATGCGTTGAGCGTCATTCTCGTCACTGGAAGCTACGATGGAACTGTGAGGTATTGGGAAGCGTGGTCTGGGATCTGTAGCAGAACTTTACAAACACAAGATCATGTGAGTTTCCCTTCTAAACGCTCCACCAACCTGAGATCTCTATTCGGTTTTGAGTGATTCAGACTGCGGAGAGCTGACGGTTTTAGGAGCCGTTGACAGCAACCGAATAAACTGGCAATTTCACCAGATAAGCGATTTCTCGCCGTCGCAGGAGTTGGAACGGTCAAACTCTATGATATCCCCACGAGTGCAGCAGCTAGTTCAGCGAATGTAGGACCCGTGAGTTGTCGTTCCTCTCATTTGCTTGCCTTCTGAACCAGTGTCGACAATTCTTGACTCAATTTTCCACTCTTCTCGCGTTAAACAGCTTGTCACTCTGACGGGACACACAGCGAACGTTACGAGTCTGGCGTGGCATGCTGAAGCAAAATGGCTAGTGAGTGGTAGTGAGGATGGAAGTGTGAAGATTTGGGATATTCGGTGAGCCTTTTATTTTGACTTGTTCTCCTCCCCAGCGCCCACTGAATAAAAGGACATTGTATCGTCAATAGAACGGCGACACCACAGAGGAACTACGCTCATCTTGCGCCAGTGAACGATTTGGCATTACATTCGAATCAAGGGGAATTGATCTCGTGCGATCAGAATGGAGCGATCAAGATTTGGGATCTCGGTGGAGACTGTTGCAGTCACGAGTTGGTGAGTACTATCGGTCTGCTCTCCTGCTCAAGCCATTAGCTGAACTTGTGTGCCCGCTCGAACAGCTACCTGAGGAGGACGTACCGATGAGATCAGTCTCGATAGCTTCCGATGGTTCAGCACTGGTGGCGGGCAATCACAAGGTACGCTATAGCATCACTTCTGATCTGTCAGCTCTCGATGTTGAAACTGACTTTGCTTGTTCTGCCTCATTCAAGGGAGTCGTCTACGTATGGACAATACAACCCGGATTGACCTTTACCGATCTACAACCAAAGACCAAATTCCAAGCTCACTCTAGATATCTCATCAAGGTCCTCGTGTCTCCCGATACGAAGCAACTAGCGACTTGTTCGGCCGATACAACGATCAAGATCTGGACACCAACTCTTCCTCCATCTGCACCTTCTTCTCCTCAACCCGGAACTCCTCTCGGTGGAGCGTACGCGAGAGGAGGCATCTCAGAAGGAACAGGCTATCAGCTCGACAAGGTACTACAAGGACATCAAAGATGGGTTTGGGATATGGCTTATTCGGCGGATTCTGCTTATCTCGTTTCGGGTTCGTTCTCTTTCCTTCCTTCGAATCGCGACCTTGCAACCTACTGACAGCATCCTGTCATTTCAACAGCGAGCTCGGATCATACTGCTCGATTATGGGAATTGGCGAGCGGGACAACGGTTCGGCAGGTAAGTCTGCACTTCGAGGGGACACGACTCGCATATTCGCTTGTCTCCGTACGCTAAACTGATGTTCTATTTCATTTGCAGTACTCGGCGCATCACAAGGCGTGTGTTTGTGTCGCTCTTAACGATAGTTCTTCCTAATTCTGAACGAAAAGCGCTGCAATCCGACGATGTATCGCTCAGATCCCGGCCGCTTCTACCTTTCCCTGCCTCTCAATCGCGCTGCCCTGCTCTCGTGAGAGTCATCGCGTCGTCGTGATTGCCTATCGCTGAGAGTAGCGAAATCTGAACGAATTTTTCGGTAATCGAATCTTGCGCCTGCGGTGATCGCAACCTCTCTGCCGTGGATCGTACCCAATGATAGATGTCTGCGAGATGACAGAACTATCTTTGCGAAATCGAAAAGATGGGAGATATTCTTCGCGTTTCCTCTTCCCTTCCTCACTTCCACAATCTATGCACTTTCAATGAGCCAGTCACGCCCTTCAACACCTAGTACAACACCTCGTCGACCTCTAGCATCTTCCTCCCGCCCTAGTTCGCGCGCTTCAAGTCGTTCTACTTCACCAAACAAACCCAACCCTTCACTCAACAACACTTTACCCTTTCCCCCTACGACAACTCTAGGACAACAGCCGACCTTCAGGAATGTTATAGGTCCGATAGAAGGTGGTAGAACTAGTCCCACGAAGAGGCTGAGTGGGATGAGACCGACAACGAGTCCAATCAAGAGAGCCGGAGGAGGATCGACAACACTAAGGACTTCAATAGCGAGCGCAAGAGCTGGGCCACCATCTTCATCGATCTCTACCTCGAGCATGAATTCGGCGGTATCGATTTCGAGTCAGGCCAGCAGGAGAGGAGGAGGAGGATCAATGCGAACTCGCGAGGAATCGGTATCCTCTCGTTCGAGTGACGCGAGTTGCTCGAATGCAGGAGACACCACAGACGACGATCACGAACGAGAAGACGATCAGCTCCCAAGAAGGAGACCCGGGTTTGGACCAATGTCGACCCCGAAAAAGACGAGGAGAACAGGGAATGTTACAGAGACCGAGACCGAGACGGAAGCTGGGTTCATGACTGCAGAAGAAGGAATGTTGACGTCGATAGGAGGAGGAGCGATGGGTTTCGGGATGGGAGCGGGGTTGAGAGGATCGATCGTCGAAAGAAGTGAAGCAGAGGAGGATGGAGGAACGCAAACAGAGACAGAGGAACAGGAAGAAGAAAGAGATGGAAAGACTGAGAACGTCGTCGTGTGCTTGAGGTCTGTCTCGATCTCTTCAGCAGTCGGACGAAAGCAAACCAGACTGACGGATTGATTTGACTCAGGGTCCGACCGACGAAAGCTTCTTCCGCTCCGAGCGCACCCATCTACGAATACACCCCTTCAAAGTCAACATTAATACTCGCTCCTTTACATCCAACTCTGCTCAAACGAGGAGGCAAGACCTCCGATGAATACGAATTCCGCTTCGATCTCCTCCATGTTTCGCCAGATCCGACCGAGAAGCTCTACGACAGAAAGATCAGACCTGTCGTCAAAGCAGCTCTGAATGGGTTTAACGGTACCGTCTTTGCGTGAGTTTGGGGTCTTTCTCCATTCGGATCTGATGAAACGCTCGAATCTAACAGAACTCTTTCCTCTCATTCTAGATACGGTCAAACGGCATCGGGAAAGACGCATACGATGATGGGCTCTTCGACTGAGCCGGGAATCATTCCGCTTGCTATCGACGAATTGTTCAGTCATATTCACAAAGTATGTTTCAACTCCCCTTTTTCCTCCCGAGTTGCCAGCTGACGATTTGACCCCAAATTGAAGCAAAACACTGATCGAACCTACTCGCTACGGGTTTCCTTCCTCGAGATCTACAACGAACACCTTCGAGATCTACTCGCCTCTCCCTCTTCCTCAAATCCGAATCCTCGTCAACCAGAACTAGTAGAAGGAGGATTAGTCAAGAATCTCGAAGAGAGACCGGTATCGATGCCTCAAGAAGTATTGGAGGTGCTGAGAGAGGGAGAACAGCGAAGGAGGGTCGGACAAACTGATTGGAACGAGAGGAGTTCAAGAAGTCATTGCGTTTTCATCGTCGTACGTTCCGTCGTCTCATCTTGCCAGTGACGCTTGGAAATTCTACTACGAGCATCCTACTGATTACTGTTGATCACACAGACTATTGAGAGCATGTCGAAATACGAAGATGGCTCGGCGCGAACATCGAAACTCGTAAGTTCCGTTTCATCGCCTGGACTGAGTACACAGCGATATGACTTGCTCAACGTGCCATTGTTCCACAGAACTTGATCGATCTCGCTGGAAGTGAATCTGCAACGGGTCAAGAAGAACGTCGAAAAGAGGGTAGTTTCATCAACAAATCGTTCGTCTAGTTCACCTTTCTCATTCGATATAAGCTAACTCTGACCCATGTTCGAGCGTATCACAGCCTTCTCACCCTCGGCACTGTCATCGGAAAGCTTACGGAACCTCATCATTCGACCGCTCACATTCCCTACCGAGATTCGAAACTTACTCGATTACTTCAGCCTGCGCTCTCCGGCAACTCACGAGTAGCAGTAGTCTGTACGATCTCTCCGGATGTAGAACAAGCGACTGAAACCCTCAGTACCCTCAAATTTGCGAAACGAGCGAAGATGGTGGTGACGAAGGCAGAACGAGGTGTCGTGAGTCAACGTTGCTCTGAGATTGCACCCTCCTCATCTCATTGACGAACCCTCTACATCATCAGCTCGTAACGGATCAGATGATGCTCAAGCAATACGCCGCTCAAGTCGAGAAACTTCGAGACCAGATCAAGAGCGTCGAAGGAGGAAACATTCTTCGCGAGCGAGACATCGCTGCACGCCGGGCGGATGAGGCTGAACGGAAAGGGAAACAAGTGAGTCTTACACTGCTCCCCGAAGTTGGATGAGGTTGCTGACTTGTTGAGTCGACGTTTGTTCAAGGCTGAGGATGCACTGGCGGAGAAAGAGCTCGAACTATCGAAACTTCGCTCTCAATTGGCTCACACTCAATCTCTCATCCTTACTGGACCCTCACTGGAAGCCAACGCCAGACGAGTCTCGGGATCGTTCGCGGGATCGATGCTCAGTCCTTCGAGATCAAGGTCGCTCAACTGTCCGGGAGGCAAGAGAACGGTTAGCGAGATGGGTGCCCTCGGTCTCGGAACACCACTTCGGAGCGAGATGAGCTGGAGAAGCGGCCTAGGGGAGACTGTCTCGAGGACTGGAGAGGAACAGGAGATTCTGAAGGAAAAGGTGCGCTTCTCGTTCTGTCCCGATCATCTTCGCTCGGCTCAAAAGCTGATCTTGTACGTACTTCAACGACACAGGAACTCGCTCTCCAGCGACAACTGGAGGAAGCGAACGTGAAGCTCGCATCGCTTTCGGCTGCAGAAGAAGAGCTCGTCACCCTCCGATCTCAAGTCCTGCAACTTCAAAGATCCTCCTCGCTCGCTCGATTGGACGCCGACAAGTCCGCTTCCGCAAGTGAAGATCGCAGATCTCGAATCCGCGAGTTGGAGCAAGAGCTGGCAGAGGTGCGGGAAAGCCTGAGGACGGCCGAAGCAGATCGAACGAGACTGACCGCCGAGATGTCAAGTCTACGACTCGAGCTCGATCGCTCGAACCAAGCTACTCTGGACGCCATCGAATCGTTGAAAGCCCTGGAGACGAGGTTACTTTCGGCTCAAGACGTTGTGAAAGAAAAGGATCATCAACTACTAGACCTCCGAGACACCCTCTCGTCACTCGAACAACAGATCGCGAACAAGGAGGCCGCCTCAACCGAGCAAGATTCGGAAAAGGACGAAACTATCGCTTCTTTCGAACGTCAAGTCGCTTCAGTCAAGCAGGAACTAGCAGTCGTTACCGCCGCCAAAGCCGAAGCTCTCAAAGCTGCGCTGGACGAGGTATCCGACGTGAGGAGGGAGCGAGACTTGGCCTTGAAGTCAGTCGGAGAGGCGGAGAGACGGATTCGAGAGGTGGAGGATATGGCCGAAACTCAAGCAAGTCGTCACGATCTCGCGGAGGAACACACTCGACGGGAGAAGGACGCCGCAACTGCCGCTCTTCAAGCCGATATCGACCGCCTCAAGGAAGACCTCGTCGCCAAACTCAACAGGGTCGCTCAGCTCGAACGCACCGTTGAAACTTTCGAGAACCTCGAGATGAGACGGAAGAAGTACGAGTCGGATCAGAGGTCGGGTCTCGACAAGCTCAAATCTCGAATGGACGATATGCGAGCAAAGGCGTCAACTCCAGTTCAAAGATCGACTGTTCAGAACGCTTCTACACCATCGATCCTCGCTGCTTCCACCGGCAGCAGCAGCGGCGAGCTTTCCCAAGGTCAACAACAACAAGTCAAGGAGCTCCAGGTCAGAAACGGTGAACTTCTCGCTCGAGTCGCGAAACTCGAACGAGACCTCGATTCGAACGCTGCAGCGAGAGCAGAAGAGCTCAGGGAGACTCAAGCTCGAGAGCATAGATTCAAGCTGGGAGAAGTCGAAGCCAAAGCAGAAGACTGGCGACAGGTACGCTCGTTTTCCTTCATGCTCTCTCGTCTCGATCTCCAAGCTAAGACTCAGTCTCTTTACACCCGTCACCCGCAGAAATACCTCGCAGCTCAACGCTTACTCGACCGACTTACAAGCAGATCACAGCTCGACTCGTCGACTTCCTCCTCCGAGAATCAACCACCCACTCCCCTCGCCAACCTCAAACTCGAATCGCCTTTCTCTCGCATGTCGTTGTCGACTGCGGCAGGAAACTATTCTCGTCCTACTCTCAACTTCTCCTCCTCGTCACTGTCTCGCGCCTCGTCGACCAGCTCGTCTCGAACGCCTCTCCCTCCACCCTCGCCTTCACCTCCGCTTCAGCCTTCTTCTTCGTGGACTACGAACAACCGACCTCCCCCTCTCCCTTCTTCCCCTCATCAACGCACCTCTGCTGCCAAAGAACGCAACATTCGAAGGAAAACGATTGCGAAAGATCTCGTCAACTTGCAAGCGAGTAAAGTAGTCGATCAACGTAGGGAAGGGTGGGACAGTCCGAACGCGAGTCCGACCAAGGCAGAAATGGAGCAAGGCGGGAGAGGATCGAGAACGAGTTCTTGGGAGTGATGTGCGACGATAGAATCTTCTCTTAACCCTTTTCCATATTTCCCTCTTTCAGTATCGATACCTCTATTAGTTCCTTTCGACTTCAGTATCTAGTCTTGATTCTCTTCTCTCCTCAATGAATCGAAACTCGTGTCGCAGGGCGATCTTGATTTCCTGGTTACAAGGTCGCTCTATTCTGCCATCGCCTCGTCGTCGGCCCACCAATCTACACAACCTGTACCTTCTTCCGTCATTGAGCACTACAGCAAGTAACGCGAATCAGTTCCCGCGAATGAATGTAGAGGAGAGACGAAGCATAAAACTCACGAGTAATCTATATGGACTCTTCCCCTTCGTAGCATTCCCAGCTTCTTTCCCTGTTGTCTCTCCACCAGCTCCCGCAATCGCACCATTCGCCAATCCACTCGCCGGTGCCGCCCCCGTCGTAGGGCTCGTGTCATCGAAAATCTCTTCCTCTACTCTGATTCTCACCCAATCCTTCTTCGAGATGGTCAGCCGTTGATCTGAAGCGGTTTGATGCATTTCGTTGGAGGATAATCGTTGACCATCGCCGTCGAGCGGAACCCAGAAGAACTCTCGTGTACCTCCATCACTGTTCGAGTTGCGTCGAATGAGGCCGCGTCGTCAGCAAACTACCATGCGGCTATGCAGGAAAGTGGGGTGACTTACAATTCACATTGATCAGGTAACAGACTTGGAGGAATGAGAATATCATCAAAGAATCCTAATGTGACTGTTTCGCAAATCCGATTCCTCTGCCTCGTCAGTTATTCCGTCTCAACAGCGATAAGACGAGGTGGTGGTAGTAAGGAGAGTGAATGGGGGGCTTACCTACTATTCCTTCTGGACTTTGACCTTTCACTTTCCCTAAAATCGCTTCTCCAACATACGGTCTGAACATGATTAGCCTGAATTCCGCTGAGATCAGGATTCCGTATTCAATCAGCTCAACGATCAGGGAGAAGAGGGAAGGGAGATTGGAGTGTTACTTTGGTAGTAAAAACAACCATCTCCATACAAAACTGCACCTTCTGTACAACTGAGAATATCCAACAAACTAATACATAACCCTACACCAGGTATCACCTATATTCCCTCACCCACCCGAATCTTCATCAATCTCTCAGAGCTTTCAAGAGAGAGAGAGGGGGAATTCTGAACCAACTTTGTTTGAATACCGTCTATGAATCTCTTCTTTGATGGCTTCTGCGGGAGGTTTAGCGAAATCTCGAGGTTCGACTTTGATCGTATCCTTATTGCGAGAGTTTGAGAGTGGGAAGAGAGGAGAGAGATCAAGGAATTTATCAGTGGATAGAAATGCGAGAAGGGGAGCGAGAAGGGATGGCTCACCTTTTGTATGCAATAGGTGAACATTTAGAAAGCTGCTCTAGTGGTGGGTTTGAAGCGAGGTGAGGAGAGAAGAATAAGAGTTTCATCTTTCAACTTTGGGACAAACCTCGCCAATCACTCTCGCAAGAGCACTCACATCTCTCAAGGACACCAGAGAACATCGAAGGATCAAGTCGCTCGTAGGAAAAGGAAGAAGAGATTTTGCGAATCCGCTTGATTTCGCATGATGCGAAAGAGCGAAAACTGCAGGCGAGTCTGTATAAAGGGTCTATTGCTACAGTGAATGACAACACACAATCAAACGATACACCGGAATCACCTTCACGAGGGATTCGGTCCCTCGCCTAAATCTGAATAACGAACTCTCCTCCTCTTCTTGATTCTGCCCTCTCCAACAGTCCCTCCTCGTTGACCCTCCATCCCGCTTCCTCCTCCGCTTCCTCCTCCTCAATCTCACTCGCTCCCTTCCCATCCCCAACAGGTCCCAACCACGACACGACTTGCTCCCAACATTTCTTACCAATCTGCATATGAACCCCTTTGCACACTCTTCGAACTAGATCACCCCTCTCATCTAGAGTGCGGAGACCTATGTAATCGTCTTGATAGAGAGGGAGGGAGGAGAGGGGGAGGGGTGAATAATTCGAAGTTGGAGAGGAGGACGAGGAGGCGTTGACGGGAAGAGTAAAGTGTGCTGAGGTAGAAGGGATCACCGTTTGATCGTCACTATCGAGTGAGAGTCGTTGTGTCTGAGTCAGCTGAGAGCGTAGAATAAGAAAGAACCTCGAAAGTTGAAACTCACGAGAATCTAAACAAGACTAATTTGTCCAACCTCTCGAAATTCTCCTTGTAAGTCTGATTCCTCTCCACTGACCCTGTGTCAGCCTGAGATAAACTCTGTCGATCCCCAACCCGTTCATTGTTCAAATCCCTCAAGAAACTCTCCCCGTTCAAGTATTTATCGAGTTCCTCGGAATTTTCATAATTGCGGAAATATTGGGCGGGGACGATGTTGTTTTGTGCGTAGGAGGAGTAGATGGACGAGTGGACGAGTGAGAGGTGCATGAGTCGACAAGGGGAGAAAATAGATGAATCGGGAGGACAAGGAGGGAGTGCAGAGATCCCCATCTGATCGAGTGGAGCGAGTAGGTCAGCATTGATACGAAGCAATATGCAGAGTAGTAGAGTGTAGAGTGTACTCACATGTTGACTTCCGAGCGTGATCAAATTTCTAACGTTCAATCCTCCTTTTCCCTTTCCTTCCCCACCACATCGTTCAATGACTCCCCTCAATAACTGACCACCTTGACTGAACCCGATCGCGTCAAATCGTCCACTCGGGTTCAAACTTTCGTCCATGATCTCTGGAATCGCTCGTAGTTGTTGACAAACTAACTCAATCTGTTGATTCGCATTTCCGAAGAATGTCGCTTTCCTACATTTTACTCTCCCAGCGCGAATCAGTAAGCTACGAGAGGAGAGAGAGAGTGGGGAAGGAGGAGGAGAAGCAGAAACTGACTGGTCTGAAGCGCCATCCATTCCAATTTTAACGATATGAACAAAGATTCCTTCGAGGTTGGGACGGGATTTGAGGTCTTGTTTGAGATCTATTAATCCCGGTGCATCGTATCTGTCTCCTAGACCATGCCAGATCTGTAAGAGAGAGAGAGAGATGAGCAAAAGAAGAGAAGTGGGGGGAGGGAAGCTAGAGGATGGGAGGAACTTACGACTACTGGGAGTGGGAAAGTATGAGGTGGAGAATGAGACCTGATAGTGTTTGAGGATGTAGAGGTGGAAGGAGGGAGTACGCTAGCTTGAGTGAGAAGAGAGAAACTAGAGATCGAAAGTAGAGCGACGACTGAAGCGAGTCGCATGGCGAGTTTGCGAGAGAGTAGACCGGACCTTGTCGAGTACTACAAGCTGTCTACTATTCGAACTGAGTGAGGTTGTCAAGTGTAAGAGACTGAAAGACTGAAAGACTGAAAGCGAGGTTGCGCCGATTCCTCTCTTACTCTCTTCTCCACTTTGACTCGAATAGCTCTACACCCACCTTGGAATGCTCAGAGGTCTACTCGGTCTAACCTGTCGCCCCTCTCGACCACCACATTGCTTCCCTCGTCACTCTATCGCTCATTCAACTCGATTCATCTCGAATCTTCAAACTCTACGCCCTTATCAAATAGAATGTGTCAACGCTGTACTATCTGAATTAGAAAGAGGTCAACATACTAGACTGAGTGTATCCGCACCGACTGGAAGCGGCAAAACTTCAATCTTTACTCATTTAATTTCACTCCTCCCTTCACTCAATCATCCAACTACAAACGAACTAGCGACGAGGGTACTCATCATTGTAAACTCGATACAACTCGCTCATCAAACTCATACAGCTATACAACGAGCCTACCCCGAATTAAGGCTCGAAATCGAACAAGGAACGAAACATCAAGCTTCAGGTCAAGCAGATGTCACGATCGCGACGTTTCAAACTTTGGCGAGACAGGGTGGGAAAAGGTTAGACAAGTTCGAGACGGAGTACTTCAAAGCGGTCATTGTAGACGAGGTTCGTTTTTCCCTTTTCGTAGAATTCTCGTCTTCGAGGGGACCATGATCTGAATCCCTTTGAATTGCCATATGTCTCTTGGTGTAATGAATCCGTTTAGGCTCATCATGCAGTAGCAAAATCTTACCTCTCAATCCTATCTCGATTCGATTCACAAATCTCCGATTCCCTCACTTCGAATTCCCCAACCCTCTTCAATTCCTCTCCTGCCGCATCCCCAATCACTTCCGCCTCATCTCTCTCCCGACCACGACACCCCCTCACTCCTTCGCACGCCCCGATTCCTCCAGATGAGGAAAGCTCAATCGCTATTCTACCTTCCTCCGCACCTCCACCGATCCTCATGAAACTCGACGACCTAGGAAGACCTCGAATACCGTTACTTGGATTCTCAGCTACCATGTCTCGAACGGATGGATTAGCTTTGGGAAAAGTATTTGAAAAAATCGTATGGCACGCAGAATGGCTAGATATGATCAAATCCAATTGGTACGCTTCCCACTTTCTGACTCTCGTACCGTGACTCGAGGTGTACTGATAGGAGGTGTGCTTGGGCTTAGGTTGAGTGAATTGAGGTTTACAACATTGAGGATCGAACCAAAGGATGGAATGAACTTGGATAACGTCGAGGTTTCGAGAGAGACTGGCGAGTTCTTGTTGGGGAGTCTAGCGAGAGAGGTCGATAGGGATGAAGTGAATGAGATTGCGGTCAAAACTTGGATCGAGAAAGCTTCAGGTAGCTTCCTTTCTTCCCCTGTTCACATCCGATCAACGAGTTCACTGATACTGAGTTATGATGTGAGTAGGTCGACGATCTACACTAGTATTCGCGATCTCGATCGCTCATATCTTGTCTCTCTCAAACACCTTTCGCAAGCATGGAATCGATGCGAAATTCGTTTATCAAGAAACGAGACCTGCCGAACGACAAGAGATCTACGAAGGGTTTCGGAGAGGTGATTTCAAGGTTCTAGTCAATTGCGGAATTTTGACTGAGGGAGGTACGTCAAACGCTTTTCTTGCTCTGCTCTCTGCTCTCAGCGAATACTCCTGCTGATTACGTTTCTCATCCTACATTCCTAGCCGACTTTCCAGCGATCGATTGTATCCTCCTCCTTCGACCGACTCGATCTCAGACCCTCTTCCTACAGATGTTGGGTCGAGGACTTCGACTCTCGCCAGAGACGGGAAAGAAAGATTGTCTCGTAATAGATCTCGTTGGAAGTGGTGGATCAGCTGGAGGCGTCGTCTGTACTCCAACTTTGTTCGGTGTCGATCCTGACGCTGATATCGAAAGTGAGTCTTCTCTATTCGGAAGCAGGGTGGATTCTCGCTAAATCATCTTTAGCTATTCAGGTCAATCCACTTCCGACTTGAGTCGCATGAAGGAAGAGCAACCGGCGCGGATCGAGGCATCTGTCGATACTACAGGACAGTCAGCGAGCTCGCAAGATATGCAGATCGAATACACCGAGTACAAGACTGCATTCGATTACGTCTCATCCGGCAGTGCACAAGACGATGGAGGAAGAGAAGGCGAATCTTTGCATATCAGTCGATTGAGCAAGTTGGCGTGGATCGGTTGTGGAGATGATACGTGGGTGCTCGAGTTACTCGGAATAGGTCACGTCAAAATTGTCAAGACAACAGATGGTGAGCTCAGTATCTCCCTTCTGGTATGGTTCCTCCTAACGCGCTACTGATATTCTGCTCGTCTCGAATTGTCTGCAGGCTTCACTGCTTCGCTATATCGCAAACTCCCACCTACTCCTTTCCACCATATCTCCCTCTCTCAAGCTCCTCCTTCACCCTACATGGCGCCTCGACTACTCGCACTACACTCGTCCCTCTCTCAGTTACTCAAATCAACTGATCGCTACTTGACGTCGAAACCAGAATTCGCTGCCCTGGGACTGGCGCGAAACGCACCTTGGCGGCGACGACCGGTTTCTCTCGCTCAGAGCAACTTCCTCCTCAAGAAGCTCAACCCGGCGGACTCGGGTGAACGCAAGATCGAAGGAATCTGGATCGGAAAGAAGATTGGGAGTTTGGTCAATGTAGACGAGTTGACAAAGGGTCAAGCATCGGATTTGATCAGTCGAACAAAACATGGAGGGATGGCGCATATTAAGAAGATGAAACGAGGGTTCGAGAAGGGTGTGAGGGAGAAGTTGAGAGTCGACGGAAAGAAGGAACGTGAGAGGTCAAAGAATCGACAAGTTGGGAGAATGTTACGGGAGGAGCTAGAAGGGATCGAAGAGCGGAAGCGATCTCGAGTATAGTATAGACTTCTTTATATGCTGTTGTTGTAAACACCTTAGCTGACATTTCGCAAAATCAATCTCTCGTTATTACTCTTCTCTCCCTCCTGCCTTCGTCCAGTTCGCTGCTATCGCCGAGATGTAGGCGTAGCTATTTTCCGTAGGTGGTCCTATCGGAGTAGTAAAGTCGTCAGCTTGGATCCACAATTTTTTCCTCCCATCTTCCTCATTCTCTCGTCCTTCAATTCGAATTCTACTTACCTGCACTCCAGAGGGGTTCCCCCGACGACCAGCCTACACGACATACAAATCACATATATTCCTCATCAGACATCAGCCATCGACTTCAAAATCAAACTTCAGAAGAAAAGTCCTCACTGCGAACGCAAAACGTTGCCGACGCTCTCGGTCAGCCTGTCTCTATCTAGCTTAGCAAATGATGACACTCACCTGTTCCAGATAAAGTTCATTGGCTCGGAAGGTACATTCGAAGTGAATCTTCCATATTCCTTCCCGTCGATTTCGAAGATCGTCTCGCCTTCCTTCCACTCGATGGAATAGTCGTGGAAGCTCTCTGTTGGGTCGAAGCCATAGGGAACAACTTCATTCACCATATCACCTCCTGACGACGAAGTTGGATGGTTCGTGAGCTGAACTCCCGGTCTGACTCCATCTCCTAGCCCCTCGGTGTAGTAGCTCGACAGTAGCTCAATATCGACTTCCAAAGTCGAGCCCTGCACTCGCGATTCGGTCAGCGAAAGCCAACGTGAGAAGACAGACGGAAAGAAGCAACTCACTCCATACCAGAAGATTCCGTGACATACACCAGGCACAGGAGAAGCGCGAAAGCGAGTTGTCACTCTACCATACAGGAACTTGTCCTTTGTCGCTAACTCAGAGCTCGACACTTCTCCGTCGCCGGTCTGTCCAACAACTTTCATTCGAATCGCTCCATCGACCCAGTCTGTATTCTCCTTGTGAAAGCCGTGCAATAGTGGTCCAATATTGACAGTGCCGTAGTCCGAGATCCACAGCCCGTTCTCGCTCAGGTAACCTTCGAGTTCATCCGCCGAGCTGAGACTTCCAAAATCGACGTTCAAATCGTTGCCAAAGAGGGGAGGTAGATCGGATCCTCCTCCTCCGGAAGACAACTCGGGAGTTGGTTTCGCTTGATCGGAAGAGGTCGGTTTCGCTGATCCTCCTCCGCCTTGAGTTTTTGACGATTGAATGGATTCGCCGCCTTCCTCTTTCGTGGTCGTTGGTCGAGGCTTGATCGTCTCCTGCGACTCCTCCTCTTCTTTGAGTCCTCCATCACCGCTCGAGTTAAGAATTGGGGAGGTCGTCGAGGGCTTCGAAACTGCCTGAGAATTGGTCGAAGATGGAGACATTTGTGATGATCCTGCCTCGAGCGCTCCGCCTTGATGAGTCAAAATGTAAACGGTTGCTCCGATGGCTGCAATGATGACCACGATGACCCCTCCAACGATCCACGGCACATTGCTTCTTCCTGCTGGTGCTGTTCGAGTGCGAGGTCTCAAAGGTCGATCACCTTCGTCGCTTGAGAATGAGTCGTCCGTTGTCAGGTATTCGTCGTCGTCTCGAACACTTTTGCTCATTGATCGAAGTAAGCGGAAAGAGAAAGACAGGAAGCGGCAAGAGAGGTGTGAGATAGAGGGGGTCAAAGAGCTTCTTGACCGCGGTCCTTGGCACTGATCACGAAGGGTCTGTCCACAAGTTCCAAACCGCGCAAGGCTTTGGGTGTAAGCCGTGGCAAGGATTCCGAAGGAAAGGCTGAGACAGGAGCACAAGGAGTAGGGCGAAATTGGAAGCGAATCGGAAGGGACAAACGACCAGAGCAAAGAGAACAGCATGGATTCTCACAGAGTCGGAGAGACTGTCACCCCTCCAACAATGATAGCCGTGAACGAGGTTTCTCGAATTGAAAATATCGATTTTGCAAAATCTACTTCGAGACTGTCCAATTCGCTGCTATTGCGCTGATTAGCATGTAGTTATCCTCGCGAGGCGGTCCTGCGCTCCAATTCTCGTCCCCATTGGCCCAGCTAAGGAAGAGAATGAGACTAAATGTTAGACAGAGTATGGAGAGTTCAGGCAAAAGTTCACTTACTTGTTCCAAATGAACTTCATTGGCTCACTAGGCACGTTCTCCTCAAGTCTCCCCACTTCTACGCCATCTACTTCAAAGATTGATACCCCTTCTTCCCACGAGATCGTATAGTCATGCCAATCTAGGGTCTGCGAAGGATGACAGAGAGGTCTTAGCGACTCGACATCCTTGGAAAGTCACAGTGGAACTCACAGGATCGAAACCATATGATACAACCATGTTCGTAGATTTACCTCCAGGCTTGAGGGATTGATTCGTCAATTGTAAACCAGGTTTGACGGCGTCTCCTAATCCTTCCGTATAATACGAGGACAACAGCTCGATATCGACCTCGAGATTATCGTTTGTGTAGAAGAATATACCTGTCGGGGTGGGAGAGCGAGAGCGAGATCAGCGGACGATATTCATCAAGAAGAGAACTGGCGAAATCCCTGCGAAGATCCAGAGCAAACTTGCCATGACAGGTTCCCGGCACCGGAGATGCTTTCATACGTGTTGTGACTCGACCATCTACACGTAGAGAGGATGTGAGCTGAGGCTGACGAAGTGAGGAGGTTGAGCAGGGAGAGGACATACAGAGAATGCTGTCAGTCGTCGCAAACTCTGCAGACTTGATGTCACCATCTCCGTCCTGTCCAGTCACTTTCAGCCGCAAGACGCCATCCTCCCAATTGATCTAGAAAAGAATCTGTATCAGAAGCGATTCTTAAGAAAACGAACGAGAACGAGATTCGACGACTCACATTCTCGCTCAGGAATGTGTGCGTGATGGGCTCCGAACCTATCTCATCTGTAGATACCCGTAGACCGTTCTCGCTGAGGAAAGAGCTGAGGTCATCCGCCGATTTGAGGGTGCTGAAATCGACCATCAAGTTTTCGCCGTAGAGACCACCGCCAGAGGAAGGAGGTTTTCCAGTCGACGGAGGAGTACTTACATACGAGTCTGACGTCTTCGATGGAACGGCGCTTGTTGATTCCTCATCACCTTCATTGGAGCATAAATCGCATTCGTCCTCTTCTTCGTCCTTCTCTTCGCTTCCGCCTTCATTCGATCCAGTTCCAGAAGTCGTCGTTGGCGTAGCAGTAGAAGGAGATGATCTACTCGGGGTCGAAACTGTTGAAGCGATGGCGGTAGGTGAAGATTCTCCTCCGATAAACTCTGAAACTCCTCCTTTGCGAGTAATGAAGTACGTCGTGGCAGCTATGGCCGCCAGCAGAATCACGACGATTCCGACTATCAGGTAAGGTTTTGAGCTTGCAGCTGGGGAGGAAGGAGAAGGGCGATGAGATTGCCTCGGCTGCCGTTCTTCCTCTTCGTCTGAAGATAGAGTCGAATCTGATGTGTAAGGATCGAGGTCGTCGTCATACTTTGAGCTGGATGGTGGCATGAGATGCCGGAGAATGTGGAGAGAGCGAGGAGGGAGGTGGAAAAGGGCGAGGGAGAAAGGAAAGAAAGGAAGCGATTGAAGTGAGCGGAAAAGCAGATACTGAGCTGGTCGAGTCGGTAACCGGGGGGGAGAAGAAGGGAGAGCGGAGAAGCATGAGGCCGGGAGAGAAGTCGAAAAGGTCCGACGTGTCCGCGGGTTTGAAGCAAGATCCGAGCGAGGCAGTCGAATGTGAGGCAAATCGAGCTGAACAAGCCTCTTCCTTGCACCTCCCAGCTATGCCTGTCCCTCCTTCAACTCCATCAACTTCCAGAACAACATCAATGTGACCCAAGCATCGTTCCCCGAATTGTGAAACCTCAGCTCGCCGCCCTCTTTCCCCCCTTTCGTTCTGTTCTTCGTCGAGTAACCTCCCAAGCCCTCCAGTTCTCGGTCGTGATCTGAAAGCGAGATTCCCAGTCTCTGCGCCGCATCTCCCAGTTTAGCTTGTTTCTTCTGCCGATTGAATCCTGCATAGAGGGTTTGAGTATCGAGTAACCATTTTCCTTTCATCGTTTGATCGAGGTACCCTTCTTCGTAATCTGGTGCAGGGAGAGGGGAAGTGCGAGCGAAGGATGATGTTGATAAGCCGAGGAGTTGGAGGGATTTAAGATCGGATCTAGAGTCGTGCAGGAGGAGGAAGACTGGAGAGGCAGGTCGAAGGAGCTCTTGTAAGAGGAAGTCGCATACTGAAGCGCTGGGAAGGGTCTCGGAGCGTCCAAAGTGGAAGTGCTGTAGGCGATAAAACGTCAATCGAAGGTTTCGAGGCAAGCGAGAGCAAAACGAACGTCTCGAGCATCCGGACAGAAACTCCCGTTTCGATGTTTAGCGTTCTCCTCGACCACTGCCCCATCATTCGACACGTCAGCTGTCAAGATCAGGATGCCCTTGGAAAGAAAGGAAGACGCAGCTTACCGAAATGTCGAGTTTCCATCGTTTCAAACTTTCCATCTTTCCAAGTGCTTTTCGCGAATCCAACCTCTGTCACTAAATCATGATTCCTCTCCCACGTCTCTATATCAATTGCGATAAACCTCGCCTCTCCCTTGTCCGTGTTCCCTCGAATGTGCTTGACGACCTCTTGAGCCCTCTCGAGTGAAGAGTATTGATGCATCGTCTCGAAGAAATCGTTCGACTCCTTCAATTGAGCGAATCTCTCCTGGACCGTCTCTTGATTCGGGAACCTCCATACTTTGACTCCTCCATCTCTTGCCAAGGTCGAGTAATCGTGAACGGCGGAAGGATTCCAGCTTGATTTCGTTCTACTCGGCCCCATCTTCTCTGCGAACCCATCTAGGAACACTTGACATTGCTCTCCACTCAAGAACAACTCGACCGGCTTGTCCTTTGCGAGTTGTCCTTCGTAGAGAGTGAGAGGGAAGGAACCGAGAGATGCTGCAAAGTTGTCCATCTGAACGTGAGCCTTGAAGTACTGTTGAGCTATTGGATCTCTCTTGGTCAAGGGGTTGTGGGTCCATGAGAAGAGGACGTATTTCAGCTGAGAAAGCGAAGTTGGCACAGTTCGGAGAGCAGAGGGATCGATTAGAGTGACGCCTGATGGAGGTGGAGGGACGCTAGGTCGTTGTGAGTTCATAACTGAGTGAATCTGAAGTGGATAGCAGGAGCAGATAGGGTAGAGTTCAAGGGAGAAAGAGCGAATTCGCCAACTTGAGTCTCCGACTCGTTTCTCGCTCCATCTTCACTTCGCGAAGCTTTGCATGACAAGTTACTGCTACTCGCAAAGCAAACGAGAAGCAGACTTCGTAGATACGAAAGTAGTACTTTTCCATTTTTTGAGAATCGCAAAAAAGAGTGAGAGAATCAACTTGTAAGGAATGTCTTCTAACGAAAGGAGCGGATGATATGAACGAAGGAAGTGTGTATGATACAGAGTACAAATATTAGGAGAAGCGGTTATCCAGAGTAGAAGTGTAAGGTGATGAAAAGAGGGAAGTGGGTCGATTAGGCGAGTAGTGCTCGAATGGTAGCTTCGAGTGCAAGATCGCCTTGAGTGTCGATAGTGTAGCGAACAGTCGAGCGACGGAAGCCATTGAACTGCGAAAGAGAATTGGCTGTCAGCTTGAAACATAGCGAGATGAAAAGAAGGGAAGGGTGTGCAAGCTTACTTGAGAAGCGGCACAGATGGTGTAAGCACCCATGTTGTCCCACCTCAACCAATCTCCTACTTGAAGCAAGTTGGTAGGGAGGACCGCCTTGGGCTGAACGCAATCGATCGAATCGCAAGTAGGACCCCAAATCGAACATTCTTCGAACACGGCACCTTCGGTAGGCGTCCTGGGAGTGATGTCGGTTTGTTGGAATTCGTCCGAGATGGTCAGAACGTGAGGGTAAACGATTTGGTGGTCGAACATGATCGAGTTGAAAGAGGAGTAAACTCCATCGTTGACGTAGTCTGTGAGAACAGGATAGGAATGAGAAGACTGGAGTATGGAGAAGAGATAAAGCAAAAGGAACATACACATAACGGTGGGCTTTGCCTCGTCTTCAGTCTCTGCCTCGTTGATCCCCTCCATCATACTCTCTTCATCGTTCGTCCCTTCCCTCGCTGCACGCTTGGCGATAATGTTCGTGGCCAACTCGAAAGCTCGGCAGACGTAGTAACGACCAGGTTCAGCAATGATCTTGATCCCTTCTTCGACGGGGAAGTGCGAGTCGATAGCTTTGCGAAGGACAGCGGCAATTTTCTCAAAGTTGTCATCCTCGAATCCTCCTCCAATGTCCAACAAATCAAAGTTGAACCCCTCCTCCTTGCCAACGTCGAATGCCCACCGAGCACGTCGAATAGCGTCGCCAAACAGGGAAGGATCCTTGCAACCACTTCCACAGTGGAACGAGATTCCGACGACATTGACTCCTAGCTTCTTCGCTTGTCGGAGTAAACCACGAACTTCGGAGAGAGGGGCACCAAACTTGAGGCCCAATCGACAGAGGGAGGAAGAGTCGTCAGTGAGGATTCGGAGAACCATTTTGGCTGAAGGGTGATGCTTCTTGATCTTGACCAGTTCGTCTCCGTTATCGAAAGTCATACAGTCAACGTTGTTCTTGGCGGCGTGGCGGATGAACGAAGCGGCTTTGCAAGGGTTGGCGTAAATGATGCGAGAGGGGGAAACCGATCCGGGCAAGTTGAGTACTGCAGCAATTTCTGGCTGGGAAGCACAGTCGAAGCCGAGGCCGAGAGCGGCCATGAGTCGAAGGACGTAAGGGTCGGGGTTGGACTTGACGGCTAAGGACAGTCGACCAAACGAGGTCAATTTTGAAAAACTTCAAAGGGAATTAGAAGAGATGGATTGGGCGTACCGAAGAAGGGAGTTACTCGTTCCCCTAGCTCTTTCATCCATCTCAAGTGCTGACGGTAAACCTCTGCCAAATCTGCGACGAAGAAAGCGTTCTCGCCGTGAGCCTCGCAGTTGTCGAGATCGATCTCTGCAAGCGCCGTCTTGAAGTTGTTCATGATCGAGCCTGAGAAGACGGGAGGGAGGAGCTCGGCAGTGTCCCTAGGAGAAGGTTGAGGAGCCGAGGGGGTGGGTCGGTTCAAAGGAGTAGGACGAGGTTGAGAGTGCGAGCCGAAGCTCTTGCGTTGAGGCTTGCCGGCGGTGATGGGGAACTTGGCGGCGGAAGAGGGGGAAAGGGAGAGCTGATGAGCGAAGGGGGAGCGAGAGAGTGGAGAGCAGGAGACGGGGAAGAAGGAAGAATCGGATTCTTGAGTAGAGTTGAATGGCTGAGTAGCCGCAGGAATGGCGATCGCGGTCATTTTTGGAGGGTTTATTGTCGAGTTGGTGTTGTCTAGGAGGATTCGATGGTAGATCCCGGAGAGTAATTGAGAGAGAGTGTGTTCGGTCTCAAAAAATATGAGTGGTGAAGGGAAGGAAGGATAGTCTATTTGGATTGCCTTTGTGTCGTGAAACAACTAGACAGGGACCTGTCGAGCAGGTAGACTTCTCTTTCTACAAGAGCGGGCCGCCCCCTATCAAGCAGAATCGAGTTGGAAACGAAACGTCAGATGAATTCAAATCGATTTTGAGAGGCAAAGAGTGAGAGAAAAAAAGGATGGGAGACTAACGAAGCCCCTTCTACTGGGTGTGCTGATGCGGCAAAGGACTTCCCCCCGAGAGGAAGTAACTTGCGGGTTTGAGGGAGGTAGTTAAAGCTTGCGATCCAAAGAGTGTGGAAGGAAGCCTTAAGGGGGTTTGCCTAGTGTTTCGCGCTTTGAAAGTCGCACGAAGGTGGTTAAGTGAGTGGAGAGTGTTAAGAGGTCGCCCTTGTTGGATGAGATGTCGAGATTTGAGTCTAGTGGACTCTTGAGGGAGAAGAGAGGAAAGACCGCAGATCTGATTTTTGCGAATTGGATTTATTTCATATACTATTGAATCATTTCAATTGCAATATCAACCTGAATACCGAAAAGCTAAATCTGCTCAAGCCGGTTCTCGCAACCAGTCTCGAAACTTCTCGGGGGACGGAAAGATCTCGACGAACGAACGATCAGCAGTCGAAGCGCATAAGGTAGCCGGGCGACGAATGGGACGCTCTCAACATCTCTCAGCAGAAACAGAATCAAGGAAAAGAAGTTTATTGCTACTAAAGGACTCGGGAAGAAAGACTAAACAGAAGGGATAAAGTTCGTTTAGACCTCAGCGAGCTCTCGGAGACGACGGACGGTACTACGAAGAGGAAGGGAGAAAATCAGCCGAGATGTTCGGGAGATTGAAAATGAAGAAATGAAAACTCACCTGCGGACAGTAGCGGCGGCGGTAGTAGAAACAGTCCAGGCACCTCCGGCGGTGGTCTTCTTGCAAGCCTTGCAGTGCCAGATACCGACAGCGGTACGCTTGACGGAGTCCTAAAACCAGACATAATTCGGTCAACTCGGATTCTCTCCTTTCCGAACGCTCTTCCTCTCTTCAACAGACATCTCCTCGTTCCCCGTTCCTCTCATCTCATCTTAAAAGCAGGACTGTAGACTAACCTTTCCGCAGAAGGTGCAGCTAAAACCGGGCAGATGCGAAATGTCAGCCTATTTCCTCACATGAAATATTTGGGAAATTCGTCAACTCACGTGTAGGTAGCGTGTTGAGTGATTTCCATCTTCTTAATGGACTTCCTCAACGTAGCACCATAACGCTATTCAAGAGAACCAAGCAAATGGTCGAGATGAGCCATGATCGACGATGCCGCTTCAAGGGAGAGAAATGCAACTTACGGTTCCGTACTTTCCGGTGACTCCGACCTTTTTGGTGCGCTTGGTCATCTTTGAAGGTTTGCAGATAGCGATGTGAGGCGAGGAGGTGGTGAAAGCGGGAAGGGGGAAGAGAAAGGAGGATCAAGATTCGAATTGGTTATCAAAGGCAGAGGGACGAGATTTCGATAGGGCGATGGGATCGAGATAGAGTTGTATGTTAGGTGATGTTGTACAGGTCGATCAGGAGTGTTGTTGTAGTGGGCGAGGTGAGATGAGTTTGAAATTTTGAGATTGAGATTTGAAGGATTGATTCGAGAGTAGGAGAGGGACAAGAGAGGGCGGGTCAGTCTCTGGATCTAGTTACAAGGGTCTACAGGATATTGTATGGGCTCACCTTTCCTGAATGGACCGAGAAAGAGAGAAGGACGGGGAGACAAGGAGTTTTTTCTCTCTCTCAAATCTCTCTCGAGTCTCTCTCTCACAAAATCGCTCTCCCTTCTCCTGTTCCGAGTCTACTCCATCTCACTCTCTCTCATCTTCTTCGTCTCTCCCGCTTCTCAAATGCCCAAACCTACTCGATTGCCCCGTATCTTCGTGGTTAGGCACGGCGAAACTGTTAGTCTCTTATATCCTCTCTCCACTTTTGGAGTGAAATCATCCAACTAAGATCCATCTTCCTCTCACGTACTTGTACAGGAATGGTCAATCTCTGGTCAACACGTAAGTCAAGGTAGCCTATGAACGAACGAGGAGAACGAAATAGCTCTGTCGACGTTGAAGCTGCTTCCTCGTCCTCCGAATTCGATTCGGTCATCTTCTATTCATCTTTCATTGACAAAGTTCGTTACTACACACAGACTGGATTGACCGACATCCCTCTCACGTCAAATGGAGAAGAAGTCGTGAGAGCATTAGGGAAACGAATTGCTGGACCTGGAAAAATCCTCGATCCGTCTCACTTGAAGCATGCGTTCGTATCTCCTCGTACGCGCGCTCGCAAGACGTTCGAACTGTTGTTCGAAAGTTGTCCTACCGGTACTCCTCAGTACTCGCTGGAAGACGGCGTCAGAGAATGGGATTATGGAGTCGCAGAGGGAAAAGTCACGAAAGATATCAAAGCGAAACTGGGTCAAGACTGGGACATTTGGACGAAAGGATGCCCAGAGGGGGAGTCTCCCCAAGAGATGACGGACCGTTGTGATGCCATGATCAAGAAGATTGTCGATTTGACCTCGTGAGTTGTACGCAAAGTTCATTCAAGTCGGATCGTTCAACTGACGAAACCTGCGATCTCACCTGCAGTGCTCATCACGGTGAAGAAGACTCAGAAGGACATGGAGACGTCCTCATTGTATCTGTGAGTACCTGAAATATCGACTTTGCTCATTCGCAACTGACGAAGATCGATCTCGTACAGCATGGCCATTTCTCGAGGTGCTTCTTGACTCGCTGGGCAGGTTTGAACCTCTCACAAGGTCGAATCTTTGTTGCAGATGCCGGAGCCATGTCGATTTGTGCGTAACCTCGTACTCTCAAGCCTAACAGAATCTTCGCTAACGCTCGTCGCTCGAAACAGGCGGTTTCCAACATCGTAACTTTGACGAGCGATCTCTCTTGGGTCTCAACCTATTCGGTTCGATCGAGACAGAGTGATTCGGACCTTTGGATTGTGTAGATAAAATTTTGTAGTTTGGGACTTGTCGAGTTTGACGTTGGAAGCATTTGCTCATTCTTCCTCACTCATACCTCGACCCTCAGATCCTCTTTACGCTGCATGCTCAAATTCTGGAAGTCTCCAAGGTTATCTCCGAATCCTTCTACAGCAACCTCTTCAACCTCACCTCGAGAACAAACGCCTCCATCAGTCAACCTCAACTCGAATTCAGCCTCGTCTCGACCTGCAAAGGCTACGCAAGATACGCCAGATGCTCAAATAGGGTTAGGTTTGAGTATGCCTGGGGTTGAGGGGTGGGCAGAACGAGGGGAACGCGAGAAAGATGAAAGGCTCGAGAATCATTCTGGTGGATTGGCGGTACCTCAGAGCAGTGAACGGGTCCATGTCAAGTCTGGGAGACGTAGCTCCGCCTCTCAAGTCGCGTTCGTGGAAGAGAAAGGGAGAGGGGAAACATCGAAAACAGGGGGGAGACTCGCTGCTCTCGCAGGAGAAGGAGGGAGAGGCGGAAGCCGCAGTGAACATAGGATCAGTCATGAACAGTCGACAGTCGCTCATCATCATCCTCAAGACGGAACTCGGGCGGTTTCACCAATGTCGTTCTCTCCTTCGACCGCAAGCACATTTCGCAATCCTTATGCGAGCATGTCAGCGCTATCTGAACGAGATCCGAATCAGATCTATGGTTAGTCAGCATTTCCGGCCCCCCAAGCTCTCGCGAAAGGAAACTAATATCGACTGAGATGCGAAATCGACGAACAGCTCCGACGACTTGGAGTGATATGGCGCATCAAGAATTGGTTGTCAATCTCTCAGCTCGGGAGAGAACGAGACAGGAGATCCTCTGGGAAGTCGTAGCGAGCGAAGAACGGTTCGTTCAGTTGCTCATTCATCTTTTTCTCTGTCGCTGAAGTTTTCGTCTTCCCTACCGATCTATAGTTACGTCGTCGAACTTCGTTCTCTCGTCGAATATTATGCGAATCCTCTACTTCATCCCCTACTATCGACCTCGCCAACGATTGCAAGCCCACCTCTTTCCTCGAAACTCTCTTCTCCAGCTTTCACCGTCGATTCGACCACGGCAGCTTCCGCTTCAACCTCTGAACTGCCCATTGCCGCCCGCTTCCTTCGCTCTTCACCTAGCTCGACATCGACTGCAAGCTTCGATCACCTTCCAGAAATCCCTCCCAACGAAACCCATCGAAGAAATTCTGCTTCTCCAAATCTCTCGCGAAATCACCATGGTTCAGAAGGCACAAACAGGTCACCTCAGCAGAAGGCCAATTCCCCATCGACCGTGACAGGTCGACTAGCTTCTTTCGCATTCGGTCGTTCCCGTCAATCGGTACCAGCACAATCGAAACCCTCAAAGCCATCGAAACAACCGCCTCCCCCTCTTCCGCCGATACCTGAAGCTCTACGAACAGTGCTCGAGTCGATCGTAGAGATGCTCAAGGGTCACGATGAATTGAGTGGTCGATTAAAAGAACAGTGGGCGAAAGCGTTTCCCCTTGTTCGGGGTCTCGCAGCAATCTGGAGTGATCAAGTGAGCCTTGAGTCCACAAATTGCTGCAACGAAGCGAAGCTGATACCTGATTGCACGTTCTACAGCCTTGGTTCCTTCAGACCTACGCAACTTACGTCGTTTCGATTGAAGAAGCTCTCGCTATCATCGGACCTCACCTGTCTACTCAGTCTCCACCAGCTCATTCTCACAATCCCTTCAAGTCAAGAGTGACAAAGTCCCAGGACAAGCTCGATCGGAGGTTCACTCAGTATCTCCAGCAGCTGGAGCGGGAAGCGGGAGAAGCGGGAGAGAGTAGTCTGAGTATTTGCCTCAGCAAGCCTTTGATGAGGTTATCGAAGCTCCCGTTGTTGATGCAAGCTTTGCTGTTTCATACTGGTAAGCCTCGGCCTCGCATTTCGTCCTTCTGTTACGCTGCTGATCTCGTACGAGCTGTTCCGTTTCCGGCAGATCCGACGACGCACGAATGGGAGAAGGCGAGTCAATCAATCTCGAGCATGTCGTGCTTTCGACTCAATTGCTGACGAGCTTGGTCTCATACAGACTCGAGCGATGGCTCTCGAAGTGGACGCTCTCGTTCGATCGATAGAAGACGAGAAGATCGAAGAAGACCTGCGAGAACGGGTAAGGCGCCCCTCTGACGACGTCCTGCGTTTCGAGAGACACTGACACATCAGCTTTCCCTCGACAGACTCGGGATGCTCTGGCTCGAATCGATGGCATCAACGATTGGGTAAGCTGAAATCCTCGACTCTCTTTGTGAAAATGTCTTTATTGACCACCTTAGCTTCTCCATAGGGTCTCATGGCTCCTCGAAGCTCTCGTATCCTCGTTTCCGAGACACCCGCTCCTTCAACCGCTGCAGCAACTTTCCCCTCTCGCAAATCAAGCCTGAAACGCTCGACTCGGAAAGCGTCGTCCACTGCTTCAAGTGTGCTCACGAAAGCTGGCAAAGCTGGAAACGAATGGCTAATCGAGTTCACCGACGTCGTCATTCGAGCATCGAAAATCGGCGAGACAAAGTGAGCATTTTCCTCATTCTTGGGTTGTTAGGGCGAGGTTGACTGACCAGCGAGTCGTGCTTCTCACAGTGTTCCCGGTAGCTTCTCTCGCGACAAGGAGAAGCAAGGTAAACAAGGAAAAACTCGCAAATCAGGTCCTCTTCGCAACACCTGTTCGTCAAACATTCTTCCAAAAGCTGATGAGGGCATCGAAGACTGACATTTAGGTACCGTGTGAATAGATCGTTTCATCCGGATCGAACGGTGGGAAAGCACGGAGCAAGCAGAGGCGAATTTGAACGAAATGAACGAGGCGAGAGCTATCGCATCGGAAGCTAGTGATGAGGAAGGAACCGTCAACTATGCCGAATCGAGGATGAGGTGAGCTGAATTTTTACCTCACCTCGATATGATCCGACTGAGCAAGGTATCGCTCTCTAGCTTCCGATATGACTCCGACGAGATACAACCGACTTCTCCTCGCGACTTCTCCTCAGCAAGGACGACAAAGAAGCTCCACTCGTCATCTCCACGGCTAGTAACGTCGCCAACGATGACGAACGCGAAGTTCGGAAGCCGACTGCGAGGTGGCTCAGAAGAAGCAGTTGGACTTCGCTCGACGACTCCCGCTAATCGACATCGATTCGACTCGCCTACTCTCAGCAGTAGTATCAAAGCGCAACCTGCATCAACTCTACCTATCCAAAGAACTAGTCAAAGGGCTACGAACGTCTCTGAAGTAGTCGACCAAACTCTACCCCTGCCTCCCGCTTCTTCTCCTTCGACGACGAATCCAGCAGTTGGCTCTCACGGGAAGGAAGAGTCGAGCTACAACCTATACAAAATGTGGTCCTCGACGGAAGAATAAAACCTTTCCCCCTCGTCTTTATACCCTTTTTTCGTTCTTTACCCAAACCTATTCTGTTTTGCAACTTATCGCATTCTATCATCCTCCTGAATCTCTCGGAATCCGTTCGCGAGAGCGATAAACTGATTGCGAGGGAGAAAATGGGAGTTGTTTCCAAAAATTGCAAGCAAGGGGAATATGATCTGGTAGCGCATCCGTCAAGGGTTCGTAAAGTGGGTCGTGAAGGGTAAGTATCCAAAAAGTAAGTAGTAAGGGTAAGAGCGGAGGGGTTCGAAATGGGTATAGCAAAAAAAGAAAGGTAGGAAGGTTTGAAGAGCTCGATCTACGAGTGTCTTCCAAGTTCATGACGAACGAAGCTCCTTTCTGTCAGCTTCACTGTACTGTTTCCACTCCCTCCTCTAAGCGGTACACCGACGACGGCCCCTCTCCTGACCTTGATTAACCTCTGAGCGGTCGCGAGTACGATTCCTCCGTCTTTACATTGAGTTCCGGGAGCTACTGAACCCATTGGTGTACAACTGTTCGAGTCGCACAGTGAGAAGGTTACGAGAGTGTCGCATCGAAGGTAGGTACCTCCTCCTTCAGCTCCTCCTCCTGCTTGTTCGTCGGAAGGCGGCTCAGGAGAAGAAGTTGACTCGGGCGCGGGAGGAGTCGTACAAGCGGCAGTGACTGTGCTCGTCGAAGTTTGTGTTTGAATCGAAGTCGCTGTCGTCGTTTTGGTAACTGTTGTGGTCTTGCGGATCGTACGAATGCGACCTTGAGGAGTACGAAGAACGTAGGGACTGTTTGCGGCTGCCGGCAGCTTCGTCGGGGAAGCACTGCTTGACGATGATGATGAATATGAAGGTGGAGGGGTAGTTGCTGCTTTCGAAGTCGTGGGCACCGGGCGCCAGACTGCAGCAGAAGAGGAAGAGGGGGAAGGAGGGGGAGATTGAGAGGCAGGTTGACCCTTCGTGGTGGTTCTGGGGATGGCGTTCTCTCTCGGAGATACTGACGAAGAGTGGGAAGGTGGAGGAGAAGGAGCAGGTCGAATCGAGGCACGGGAAGAAGTCGAATAAGCGGGAGCTGATGAGGATCTCGAAGAATATGCAGGAGGTTCGCTTGGGTTTGAACCGCCGGAGGGAGAGATCGTGACGTCGCTGTCTTGCTTGAGGTTGCAGTTTGCGAGAGACGTGACTTTCGAGTTTGCTGATACTGATCCTCCGTATTCGACAGCCTTTCCAGGGTTAGGGAAGACGGGCTACACGTGGGATCTCATGCAGAAGTCAGATATCGTCGTTGAGGAGCGAGATTCCGAGACAGGACGTACGTCGACACCTTCAACAGTGCTACAACTTCCATCTTTGAAGGTATTGGCTCGGTAAATCGCTGGACCAGTGAAGGACGTTGCACTCGAACCAGCAATATCGACGATAGCCTGTTGAGCAAGAGCTGGTGTTAGCGAATCCGATCCACAGCTCTAGAAGGAATCGCTCGGTTACTTACGCAATTCTGGTACATTTCGCTGTTTGCAAGGGAAACACGAAGAGCTCGTCAGTAAGGCTCAAAGAATCGAGCCAGGAAAGAGACGGCATCCTACCGATTTCCGACCTGTTTTCATTCACAGAGGAAAGAGATATCAGTACAAGAGTTCCTGTGCAGAAAGTAAAGCGTTTCTGACTCACCTTGTTGAACCAAGACCAAGACAGCGTCGCAGATGAAGCAGAAGGAAGGTTGGAAGGTACTGGGAACTTGTACTTTGGTTTGAGCGGGCAACCACCTTCGACAGAGTAAATCACGGCGAAAGTTTTCCCTTGGTCATAACTGAATGAAGTAATTGAATCACAAATCAGCTCATTCGTCAGATGAAACAACGCCTACAGAAAGATGTGGACTCGCCTGACTGAGAATTGGCAGGAACCTCCTTCATGAGTTGCTCCGTTCGGTGCAAACTCGATTTCGAAATCAGTTCCGGCTTGCAAAGTTGCTACTGAACTCAGAGTTGAGTAGGCATGCGGTGTGTTGTAGCCCTGAGTGCCCACAAGGGAGAGCGTCAGGGCCAGGCCTTGGATGAGACGATAGAGAGAGAGAGAGAGAGAGAAACTCACTTTGCAAGGATAATTTGAACCATCTTGTTCGAGAGGAGAAGTCATTGAATAATCCTTGTTTGCTTCGAGAGTTTGTTTATCATATTTTGAGTTGATAGCTGTCACATTCACGGTAGAACACGCGAGTGAGTAATCGGGATCACTTTTTGTGCGAAATCATTCAACAGTTTGCGAATCCTTCCTTGTTCGGGTTCGTTCCCCTCCCAAGTCCCTTGTCTTCCCTTCCTCGCTCGCACCCATCTCACCTTGTCTGCTATGAACCGTTACGTCCTTCCTGCGCGGTGGAATAGTCGTGATACGTCCAAGGGAATTTATCACACCGAGGAATGCGAAAGACCGATCAAATCGAAGAGAGAGAGAGAACCAGTGGTGGGACTTACGAGGAGGGTAGAGTAGTTCCATATGAGCACTAACGAGACTAGCTGATAGTGTTGCAATCAATGCGAGTTTGATGGGAGAGAGGGAGAACATGTTGTTGAGTGATGAAAAAGACGTGAAGACGGAGAGACGGGGGGTTGGCGCTGCCGAGTAGAAGGAGAGAGAGGTAGAGGGGAGGGAGGAGAAGGTGAAGGAACCAGTCCTGAGCTAAATGAGAGATGAGAGAGAGAGAGAGAGTGACGAGGGAAGACGAAGAGAGAGAGAGAAGGGAAATCAGATTCGAATTGGAAATGAAACTCCGCTCCACCCTTCTTACCTCGGTCATACCCAACATTACTTCCCTTGTCATACAGCACAATAGTACATAGCATCCATCAAAGATCCATTCATTCAGGAGATGTCATCATCAGCATCATCAACAACTCTCGCAACTTCCTCCTCTCGACCTTCACCATCCGAAGCAACTATCAAGCAGCTCTCACAATGTGGAGTCCCAGTAGAATCGCTGCTAGACGCTTGCAAGAGCTGTGAACACGACTGTCAAGACGGAGATGAAGAAGAACAGGATTCTTATCCGAAAGGTGGGTCCTCTTGCTTCCTTCCTCCTCTCCCGGATAGGACTGAACAGAATCTGCAATTTACGTACGATTACAGGCTTCGATGTCGATCTCGATTCGGACATGTTGGGAAGTTTCAAAGGTTTCGCAAGGTGAGATTCCGATTTCTCATCTCCCTCTCTCTTCAATCGATCGATTGCTGACTCGATATCACCTTCAATCCCGTCAGACAAGTCGTTATCTCCACTGGGAAATCAGATTGGGTTCGAGAAGTGACCGACGAGCAAGATTCCATCGCCCAACTCATTCGAGATGAATACCAATCATCCCAGTCGACCCTCTCAACCAAACCTTCCTTCCTCAACAAGCTCGCCCGTAAATTCAGCTCGAACGTCAACCTTTCCGCTTCCTCCGAAACAGCTCCTCCAGGGGTCCTGTCCCCATCGAGTTCAGATTCATTATCGATCTTGAACTCTTCTTTCGTCTCGAGTTCCCACCATGGTCACAAGGAATCGGTCATGATCTTCCCAGATTTCAAAGTTGTGCATGATGTCGAAGCGAAGAAAGAAGTGGCGAAGGAAATGGTGGCTCAATACCTTTCGAGTGAAAATGGTCGAGTTGGTCGAGAAGAAAAAACTGCGACAAGTACCCTCAAGAGTTGGTGAGCCTCGTTCTCTCTGACTCTCGAAACTCGATTCATGAAACCTGACCTCCGTTGCTCCTTGTAGGCCGCTACCTTATCGTGCAGTCATTCTACTTTGTTCCCACCGGAAACGAGACAACCGATGCTCGATCGCTGCACCTCTGTTAGCGCACCAATTCCACCATCACCTACATAAGCATGACTTGGAGGTGGACGAGACGGGAGAAGACTTGGAAGATGGAGCACCGATAGAAGAGTGGGAAGGAACTCTTGAAGAGAAAGAAACGAGGATGGAGGAGCTGCTCAAGACAAACTCGAATCGGTTGGGAATGTTCAAAGTTAGTCATGTAGGCGGTCATCGTTATGCGGGGAACGTTGCGATCTACTTCCCGAACGGAACTTGCATCTACCTCGGACGAGTAAGGCCCCAGGATGTCGGAGTAATTGTCAGTTCTCTCGTCCTCTCTCACCCGTCCACTCCGAGTATGATGCTAAGCAACGTCGTCGACCGCTCCACAGGTTGATAGAACGATAATGGAGGGCAAAATCATTCCCGAGTTCTTGCGAGGTGGAATCAACGTCTCAGGCAAGAGTGACAAGAAGAGAGGCGTCTTAGACTGGTAGATCGCACGCATTGATGAATAGACAATATCATACTGGACAATACATCTCGAGCTTGATTCTCTTGCCATTGCCTCGCTTTCTCTCTTCCATCGCAACGTTCTGTGCGAAGAATCTGTAAGTTCCGTATATGATTTCCTTGCATGGGTTGAACTCCGTTTCCTATCCTTCCGAAAGGTTACACAACGTATGGGTGAAAGAAGAAAGAAAAACAATATGGGGAGAATAAAAATGTCCGTCGAGGGCGAGAAGGGCCGAGCAGAAGGGGATGATTCCGTGGTGAGTAGATGAAGCTGCAAGTGATAGGGTCGCGGGGTGGTAGAAGTGAAGTGGGGATTAGGCGAAGACGGCTAAGGAAGAAAGGGCGAGGAAGAGGGATCCAACCGCGACTGAGGTCGAGGTGAGAAGAGAGGAAGCGCTGTTTGCAGGCGTTGCCGATTGAGCGGCGTTCGAGGCCCCAGAGGCGTTCACTGGCGAGCGGGAAGAGGTAGATTGGGAAACGGAGGACGAGGATTGGGAGGTCTCGACTGGGGTCGAAGAAGTTGTAACGACCGAGGTCATCATGCCTGATGAAGAAGAGGGTGCAGACGAGAGGACGCTCGACCCGGAGAACGCCGATGAGGAAGCAGCGGCTCCTCCACCAATAACGCCGGAAGAGGCGGAACCTGAAGCTCCTGCTCCTGAACTGAGGGAGACTGAGGCACCCGAGAGTCGACCAGTACCATATCCAACAGCTACACCGTTGACCATCGTGGTTTCAGTAGGCTCAGTCTAAGGTAGAGCGAGAGTGACATTAGTTAGTTCAGCTACGCGAAGCTAATCGACAAACTCGTAGTGCGGCTTACAGTTTCTCCTGTAGCTGAAGCAATGGTGAACCTAGTAGTCCAGGATGTGTTGCCACCGGTTTGAGTGAATTCTGCAAGTCGATTCGAAGAGCGTCAGCGAATCACGGACGAGAGTGAGAGCTCTCGCGAAGTGACTTTACGGTAAAAGTAGATCTGTACGATGTCGTAGAGATAGTCAATATGGCATACAACCCCGAGACGAGAGCGTGTAGAAAGCGTACAGCAGAGTTGGGTTCGACCTCAGGACAAGTCCATTCGTACTTTCCTTCACCTGCAGGTTTCAGAAGCCTCTGTCAGTTCCAGTACCCTATCTCTTCGACTCTCAGAACGCGACGACTCACCTTTGGTACCGTCGAGACCCGAAGCGACAGTCGCCAGCGGTGTCTAAACGGAGCAGAATTGTGCCAAAAGTCAGTTTTATCCATGATATGATTCGCTTTCTTCCTTTCGTAAGCCAAACCAAAAGGGCTCTCGTACCATTTGGAAGTTGGATCCGGTCATTAATCTGTGCTCGATGATGTGGATTGTCAGTTTCGTTCGCAGAATCGAGAATTTCGCAAAAGAGGGACTCACTGAATAGTGAAATCTGTCCAAGTTCCGGTAGTATCCAAGTTCCATTGAATCGGGCACCTATCTCACATTGGAACGAATCGCATAGGAATTGAATTGGAAGGCCGAGAGGTATTTACGCGTCAAGAGTTGAAGGGTTTTCCAAAAGAAATTTGAGAGAGAAAGGGGAAAAGGAGGGAATGAGCGTCACAAGGAGAACAGCACAACGTCAGCAACTCCGATCCATGGATAAGATATAGTGGAAGATAAACTCACGGAGATCCTTCCTGCACAGAGGGAGAATCGAAAGCCAGGAAGAAATTGGACAAGGGAATCAGCGCGTGCTCGTGTTCTGGCACGAGGAAGACACGAGAGATGCAGGTACTTACATTGAAAGAATCACCTGGACCAGGAGAGGTGGGTACAGCATCTGCAGCTACTCTAGAGACTAACGAGGTTGAAGCGAGGGCGGCGATTCCGACGAGTTGAGTGATTGAAAGCATCTTTGGAAAGGTGACGAGCGCTGGGTGGAAGGAGTGACTAGAGTTGGACAGATGTGGAAATAATAGAGTTGAAGGATTTCGATCTTGACTAAGAAACAATGAGAGAGAAGTGGAAGCGGAAGAAAGAAGGAAGGCGCTCGTTCGAAATGGTAAATCGTTCCAAGCCAAACACCTCAACGCATTATCTTCAGGCAGGTCCGTGAGCACTACCGATCATTACAATGCAACAACTGTTCGCGAAATATCTGCAAATTAGAAATGAATTATGCAGCAACCTCGCAGAATGAAGTTTCGCTTGATGTTCTGCGCCGCACATTCAATCCACCCGCCGATCCCTCAAGTGTTGAGGACGGTTGTAAGCACTAGGCCAGAGCACACGAAGAGAGAGAGCCAGGGGCGAAAGGCGGTAGTAGATCTTCGCGTCTAACAGGAAAATTCCCAGCTAAACGACGGATCCACGACGATCCACGACGATCCACGACGATCCAAGTTGTGACGTCAAGTAATCGACGAAGTTGTTCTACTGTTACAGTTGAAACAGGAGCGGCCCATCTTTCCCCATTACGGCGACAACTCCTTCTCGAATTTTCACTCCGACGTGCAATCCTCCATCTTCGTCTTCCACCGGAACGAAACCTTGACTCGTGATTATCCTCTTTGCCCTCTCGTCGTTCGGTAGCTTCTCACCGTTTGGTAGTAGAGGCGGTAATCGTGAAACGGCGGACAATACTTCTTGAGGAGGGATTTGAGATGGAGCAACGACATCGCTCGCTTGAGGTTTCGGCGCAGGAGGTAACGTCGACGGAGTGTTGTCGGCTTCGAGAGGGATATAGGACAAATCCTCGTCTGCGTCGGGTGCCTCCTCTTCGTCCTCCTCGTCTGAACCATTCCCACTCCCGTTCATCGTCGATTGCCTCCGTCGCTGTTTCGACTTCTTCTTTGCTAACCGTTTCTTCCGATTCCGTTCGGCGTGAGCAGGATTCGAGGAGGAAGAGGGAGTAGCGGGATCAGGTTGTCGAGAGGAGGAGGAGGAAGGGATTTCCTGAACGAGTTCGGTAGTTGGAGATTGGGGAGAAGCGGTGGAGGTCGAGGGAGTACTGAAGATGGACGATAGATAGGAAAGCATGACGAGAGAACGCCGAGCAGGAGGGAAGGGAAGTGGAAGAGAAGTGGAAGAATCGGTCCAGGGGGGGGAATAAGGTGAAAGAGAGGTGAAACCTACATTCAGCAAGGCATGGTCAGCTGTTGAGTATCTCCTCGTACGGCCTAGAGAGGAACAGCTTACCTTCCGACAGGGTTCTACAAGAGTTGAGAGATGCCAAACTAAAAGTTGAAAGAAGTTTTACCGATTTAAGGGCGAAGAGTCAAATCTTTGGTCTGACTGTTCCTGATAGCTTTATTAACCGAGTTCAGCGTGATCGCGAGGGTGTAGGAGAACCCTTGAGAGCGATGGTGGGAGGAAGAGAGGGTCGAAAGTTGGAAAGTTGTTGTTGATCTCCTTCCTTCCACCGACCTCTAGCTAGCCAAACATGACTACAGAGGGAACGACTGAAGTAGTACCAGCTCCTTCACCTATCACAGCGCCGACCGCAACCGATGCTCAGCCAATCGCAAGCTCTTCAACTCTTGCTCCTCCTCTTTCTGATCAACCTCCTACCGAGACTGCATCCGTATCAAACACTACAGACACCTCGATGACAGCTCCTACAGGACCCCCAATGACCAAATCTGCTCTCAAACGTCAACGGAGACAAGAACAGTACGAATCGCAGAAACTCGCAAGGAGAGCGAAAGAGAAGGAGAAGAAGAAGACTAAAGCAGCAGAGAAACGTAAACTCATCGAGGAGGGAGTCATTGAGAGACCAGAAAAGAAGCAGAAGAAGAAGGGAGAATGGGATGCAGATGGAAACAAGATTGAACATGGTGCGAGAATCGTTCTCGACGTCGGATTCGATGAACTCATGAACGAAAAGGTCCGTCCCGAGATCGGTCTGACTGTTAGTGACGACACAAGCTGACTCTTCACGTGTTCGCAGGAGGTGAAATCGATGACCTCGCAAGTCGCTTATTGCTACGCCGCAAACCGGAACGCTACCCAACCTTTCCCATTACTCGTCAGCACATTCAGTGGTCGACTCAAGGATGCTTATTCAAGGAGGAAGGATCACCTGAATTGGAAGGGAGTCGAATGGTGGGAAGATGGATTCGAGAAGCTTTACGAGAACGAAAATACTGCTGGAGTGAGCGACGAGGGCGAAGGAACAGAAGCCATCTCGTCTGAGACTACTCTTTCGGAAGGGAAGAAGGACGCTGTAGGGAGCGAATCTGTCAAATTGGGAGTTTACGCTGGACGGCCTCGATCAACCGCACCGAAATCTTCCCTCATCTATCTCACCGGCGACTCTCCCAACGTCCTCTCCTCAATCGAACCCAATCACACTTACATCCTCGGGGGTATCGTTGATCGAAACCGCCACAAATTCCTCTGTCTCAATAAAGCGAACGAACTCGGTATTCAACACGCTCAACTACCGATTGGACAGTATCTACCAGAGATGGCGACGAGAAAGGTTCTCACGGTCAATCAAGTCTTCGAGATCATGGTGAATTGGGTAGAGAGCTTGAGAGAGAGGAAAGAACAGTTGCGGGAGGAAGGCAAAAGTGAAGAGGAAATCGCAAAGGCGGAAGGAGACTGGAGGGAAGCTCTGAGGAAAGTCATGCCGGTGAGGAAGTTTGACAAGGATGGTAAAGCGAAGAAGCGTGCGGAGAAGAAGGCGGAAAAGAGGAAACAGAGTGGTGAAAATGGAGTTTACGTCGTCGAATTAGATGATGAGGATGATGACGAGGAATACTCGGAAGACGAAGAGACAGATGCTCGAGATATTACGGACAAAGAGACAGCTGTCGAGGCGGTTGAGGCGGTGGAAGCAAATGGTTCAGAAGCAACGAAGGAGGAGAAGTAGGGATCTTTTCGTTTGATCGTAGTTTGATCGCGCAAGACTGCCTCCGCTCTCGATACTTTTGGCTGAGTCCAGTCGCGGTGAGAACAAATACAGTTTCAATTCGAATTCTTAAACTACTCAAAGCTTTGATCTACCGTTGGCCTTGCCAGGACCTTTCGGACCGTCCCATCGCTGTCCGAGGTAGAACGCAATCTGCTCGAATCGATCAGCGCCGAAGAACGAACGTTTGCTGCCTTGGTCCTTTTCGACGATGATCCAAGGCTGAAAACATAAACACGAGTATCAGTCGTCGTTTCCGTAACACTGGATAACCCGATACTAGTAAGCGGTAGCTAAGGAGGGAAACGTACGAAACCGAAAGCGTAACCTTTGTGAACTAATTCCGCAGCCTCGGTTTTCAATGCATCTTTGATTTCGGTCGATTGAGCGACTTCCATCAAGTCTGAAACCTCAGTCTCCGTAAAGATCTTCGATTCGACGAACTTCTTGCCGAAGAACTCGGGGACGATAGCCTCCTCCGCCTTGTGACCGTCGGATCGGACCCAAACGAGTTCCCAAAAGAGCGAAGTCGCTTTCTCGAGTCTATCCGGGTGAACCTTCTCGACGGCTCGTAGGAATCTAATACACTGGATGGTATTGATAGGAAAGCTCTCGGGAAACTTGTAGGCTGTGGGGCGAAGCGAAGGTGGTGTGAGCTCGAGAAGCAGGCTGGAAAATAGCGAAGCAGGATGAAACTCGACAAGAGCTGCAGCGCGTCGATTTCCGCAGGGAGTTTGAACCGACACGCTGTAGCTTATGTCGAGCTTTGAATAGGATGAGAACTCACGAACGTCCGACATCTCTGCGAAGAGGGGCAAATCTGACTTGTTCATCCAGTTTCCCTTGTTCTTGACAGTGAGCGGACTATGACAAGCCAGAGCATACTAATCGTCAGCTTTATGCTCTCGTGTCTGCTTAGTCAGCTAGAAGCCTTGGTTCGCAGGATCTTTTGAGGTTTCGTGCGATTTCATTCGACTGAATCGAGACGTACGGCTTGTTTCCACTTTCTTTCATGACTCCACCGAGGAACATGGGCTTGAGAACCAGGTCGTAATTCCAAGCGGTCCTATAGCGTAATAGGACTTGATATGGAGAACGAAGTTAGCGAATTTTACGAAGCAACTGCAGCGAAGCGTATGGCAGAGAGGGACGGTTCGGCTTACTGTGGTAGGCGAATAGAGACCAAGGCGATACTACATCGTAGCAGAAGGTGATTCGAGCCATCTTTGGGGTCGGGAGTGATTTGCCGGAGAGATTGGAGGAAGAGAAAGAGGGAAAGAGTTTGGGAGAAGAGAGAGGCTGATGCTTAAGTTTGTCTTCGGCTATCTAAGGCGATCCGAGAGGTATGTAGCGGTGAGAGGGAGAAGTGAGAGTCGAAGTAAACCGAAGCGGGGAAAGCGCACGGAGTTTTGTTCAGAAAATTGTAGATTCTTTGCAATACAAGCTGATGGGGGTAAAGTACGTAGCACAAAAAGGAAACGAACAACAAACAAAGATGTGGAAGCGATGAGCAATGACCCTGAACATTCACTCGTTGTAATCGTGGTTGACAGAGTCTTGAGGTTTCTCAATCTGTTGAACGACCAGTCAGTATCGAGTCATTGCTAGTTCGACGGACGTGTAAGAGTGACTCACGAAAGTCTTGATCCTTTCGTACACCGTGAAAACGACTGCTTGACCTGGAGCGACCCTCGCAACTCGAGGTGTGATACCTTTGTAGAAAGCTGAAGGTCCTTCTTCCCTGAACATCTGGCTCGAGACTGTCGTGAAGCGAGTCCACGCTGTTTCACCTTTCAAAGCAGTCGCACGTTGAATACGAGTTCTGAAAAAACGCGAAGGCCAAAACCGTCAGAACTGCGTGAGCGAGGGAGATTTCGGACGCCTCACTTGATGGTGTCGATAGGAGCGTTCGTGAAAGGTCCCATCGCTCCAGAGATCAATCCAATCGTCGACGTTTGCCATGCTGGAAGTCCACCGTCGGGGAACTCGGGTTGCCATTTCTGCAACACTTTCTTCAATTCAGTGTAGGCGGTAAAGTTGGCAGCTGTACGGACATCAGGATGAGTGGTCAACTCTCAGCGCAGAAACCTTAGGGAGGCAGACGAACCTTGATTCGTAGCTTGTCGTAAAGCTGTGAGAGCTACGCCTCGATACAATGTACCGGGACCCTCTTCCCGAAGGATGAGGTAGAGTGCATGCGCAGCGTTTCGGTACTTGGGCACGTCGAGAGGGTCGGACATTGAATGCATCTGAGCTTGTAATCGAATTTTGACGACCTCCATCGGACAAACGACCATGACGGCCTCGGTCACTCCCGCTCCGAGTCCAGCTGCGTTGAACAACAGCTCACGAGCGTCAGTATTCTCGCAGCAGCAGATTCGGAAAGAACTCGGGAGGCGTACCAAGGAAAATCATGGAAGAACCAGTTTGACCAGTTTCTTTGTTCGCAAGGAAACCTTTGTACTGTTCGAAACTTGCGAACCTGATCGCCATCTTCGGTACGATACCGGTAACGACAGCTCCCAATCCTTTGTAAAGACCCATCGGCGTTTCTTTGCCGACAATGTGAGCTCCAGTCGCGAAGAAACCACGAGCTTTAGTCTATCAAGCGATTCCGTAAACCAGATCAGCACGTAGCAGACGACTCAGATCAAGGTGAAGAATTTCTACTCACTCCTGCACGCTTTCCACTCCTCGAAAGCTGCATGCGAACCTGAAAACGTCGAAAACGAAAGTAACCGAGTTGTCAGCGTTCTTTAGGACTTTCTGCGTGTGTTCCCTCAGTACATAACGACCAAACTCACCTTGATAGTATCTAGAGGGTGACAAGCCAAAGCCTCAGCCATTCCAGCTCCTCCTCCTGCTAAGAGATGAACTCCGAGTGGAGTCTTCTTCTTGGTTTCAGCGGGCATCTTTCTTCGACTTTATGAGTAAGGTGTGTTAATACTGGTATGATTCGTGTGGTGTATGCGAGTTCGATATGGAGGAGGCTGGAGAGCTGGTTTCAATTCCTTGTCGAGGTGGGGAGATGGGGAAAAGGAAAGAGAGGGAAGGAGGTTCAAGGACAGCTGTGATGAGGCGGTCTGGTCGAGTTGATTAAGCGGAGCAAAGAGTCAAGAGCGAAAAGGTGAGAGAGCGAGAGCGAATTTCGTCCTTTGAACCTTTCGGGAAAATTAGGACTCTTCTGATAGCCGGTCGACAGCACTTCACGTCGCAAACTACCAAAAAACTTCGGGTATCGTTTCACAGCTACATCTAGTATTCAAGGTCATCGTCTCCTGCGATATCCATTTTGGTCGTTTCCGTTTGTTCCTCCTGATCCTCCTCCTCACCTTTCCTTTCCTCTCCTTTCCCATTGGATTCCGATTCTTTCTCCTCTTTCTCCGTGGCATCCACCTCTTCTCCATGTCCATTCTTCTCAGCAGCAACCTCCGTGGACGACCTCTCGACCCCGCCATTCGCAGCTGGACTTTCATCTCGATCCATCTCCACATCTTTCTCTCTTGTCGGCGACCTATCTCTCCTCGACTCCCTTGACACTTTCCGGCGTTTCTCCCTCTCCTTCCTCTCGTTCTCCTCACGATCCTCGGCTTCTCTTCGCTTCCGTTGTCGATCTTCTCGTTCGAGTCGTCCAACTTCCTGCATTTTCTCCTCGAGCTCTTCCCGTAACTTTCGTACTTCCTTCTGTTTCCCTGCTTTTAAATCTTTCCATTCGTCTTGATCTCGCCTCGTAGCTTTCTTGATGACGTCGATTTGGTCCTCTATGCGATCTTCTTGTGAAGGTAAAAGTCGATAGGGTAGGTAGTAGATGGGTCGATTTGACGACGAGGTGGGAGTGGTGAGGTGCATCGAGTGGGGAAGTCGTGGGCTAAAGGGGACAGAGATGGCGTCTGTGGTCGAAGCGGGAGCAGGTAGAGGGAATGAGGTACAGAGGAATCCGGCGAGATTGTACTTTGCGTCGTGTCGAACTCGGTACTAGCAAACCATGGAAGGAAAACCAGAGTGAGCAAACAGCGGCTCGTGAGAAGATTGTGCAGAGAGAAGGGAGACTAACGATAGCATCTGCTGAACCGATTTCTTCCTCCCTCTTTTGAATGTTGGCTTTCAAGTCCCTCACTTCCCTCTCCCTCTCCGACCTGAGTTGTAGGATCTTTCTCTCTCCGTCCAATTTATCCTTGAGCTTCTTCTCCAACTCGAGTCGTTTCTTCATTGAATCGGATTCAACCGAAGTATCGACTTGCTCCTTCGCTCGTTTCAATGTTCCCAACATCATTCCGAACATCCTGTTTCCCCTCTTGCGTGACTCCTGTCGCAATTGATCTTGTACACGTTTCTTCTCTGCTGGATCCTGTTCGGGCTCGACTACTGGAGATTCGACTACTTCAGGTTCTTCAATTGGGAGAGGAGAGTTGTCCGCCTTTGATACCTCTACGTCGTCTACTGCTGGAGGCGATTCCTCTTCTGTGACTTTCTGTTCAGTCGTAGCGTCCATCTGTTCGACTTCGGGAGATGCTCGAGGTGGAGAAGAGGGACGAGGAAGGCTGTTGGAAGATTAAATCAGAGTCAGCTAACCTTCAGCGAATGTAAGGACAGGCGGAGGGATTACGTACTCTTGTACTTCAGCCATTCTGTCGTATTTTCTGATCTGAGAAAGGGGAACGAGAGAGACAGAGAATACGAGATTCGTCTTTCCTCTCATCTTTCCACCCTTCAACCCCTTCCACTCTATCCCCCGATCCTTTCATTATGTCGTAAGTGACTCCCTTTCAATTCAATATGACTCTAGCAAGTTCTCCTCCTAACTGCTGATCTGTTCTCTTTCTCTCACTCTTTTCCCTTTCGATTCTCATCAACTCGCCCAATCAGTGCCGGTGTCAAAGATGTCGATATGAACATGAACCGCTCAGAGATGGATGAGGCGCAAATCAGGGCTATCGAGGAACACCAGATCTCTCAAGGGTTCGATCTGTCTTCCTCTGTTTCTGCTTGATCTCACCATTGATCAACAACCTCGTTCGCAGACCTCTGAGTGTTCTACAGACCGCTGTGAGGAGTAATACTCAAATCCTGATCGCGCTAAGGAATAACAGGAAGCTGTTAGGCAAAGTGAAAGCATTTGATCGACATGCCAACATGGTGCGTCTCCTCTTCTCCTTGTCTTGTCCAGCTGTGCTCGACCAGATATTGACGGTGTATCTCATGCTCTCACAGGTCCTCGAGAATGTAAAAGAGATGTGGTAAGTTGTTTCACGGAATGTTTCGAGATCTCACCAAAACCTTACTGATCCTGTTCCGCTCGCAGGACTGAGGCACCAAAAGTGAAGGGCAGGAAGCCTGTCAACAAAGATCGTTTCGTGAGCAAGATGTGTACGTTCAGCTTAGCAGTCACCAATCGAGCTCTTGGGAATATTGCTAACTCTTCGACGACAATGAACAGTCCTCCGAGGTGATTCCGTTGTTCTCGGTACGTGTTCTGCTCCTCCATCTCTGGATCACCTCAAGGCGCTGATGCGTGAACATCCCGTGAAACAGTTCTTAGGAACACCTAGACACAAAATCGTAGTCATGCAATCTTTCGCTGTAAATGTACTTTCTACTTTCGCTCGTCATGTCTCGTGTCGAACAATCAGACAGATATTTCAAGAGAGGGAAGACGAAAGCTGGGCGAGGGCGAGAGAAAGTGAGAGAGAGAGAGATAGAGAGAGTGGAAGCTCGAAAGTAACAAATCGTTGCAATTCGTGACCCGCAAATGGCTAGATCAACAGATTCAGATATCCTCATCGTCCGAACCTCCCAACAACTTGGCATAATCATCGGCAGTCGCGAACAATGGCAAGTGCTTGAGTTTCCTCTTCTTGTTCTTGTTCTCCGCTCGTTTCCCTCCCTTCCCTGAAACCGCATCCTCGTCGTCCGGTTCGTCATCGGAACCGTACAGAGGAATATCGGCATCCGAGTCGACAAGGTCGTCGTCCTCCTCGAGGAATCCATCGTCGTCGTCTCCGAGGTCTTCATCGGCGAAGGGACTCTTGTAAGGCGTCTTCTGCTCATCGTCGTCCGAATCCGAGTAATCGTAGGCTGCGAGATCTTCATCTTCTTCATCCACGACACCTTCCGAATCGCCGTCGTCGCCGAGTAATTCTGCGTCACCCGACTCCTTTGGCATACTCTGCTTCATCGCCTTCCAGATTTGATCTTCCATCTCGTCATCCTCACTATCTTCATCCTTGTCACTATCTTGACCAACCTCCTCTTCCATCGCGGCCGCCAACGCGTCTTCGTCAAAGTCTTCCCTCGTTTCCGTAATTCCTGCATCAGCGATCGATTCCTCAGAGTCCGACGATAACCCGTCTCCGTCTCCACCTCGACGAGACTTCCTTTTCGTGGTTGCTTTCGACTTCTCCGAATCGACAGTTGTTCTAGAGGTGAAGTATTTGTGGAAGAACATCTGCAAAACGTTGTCAAATTGCGTTCGTCAATGAATTACGTTCAACTCGAGCATTGAGCGCGGAGAGAGTGGAGGCTGAGAGAGAGAGTGTGACGAACTTGATCGGCTGGAACATCGTGGGCGTTCTTCTTTCGGAATCTGTCCGAGTTGACCGCTTCTTCTCCTTTCGTAGCTGCACTGCCCTTGACTAGCACGACTCGTCCTGAGCGATCCTGACCCGCCAGCCCTGACTGCATCATTGATGAACCCTTTGATGAAACAGACTTCTTGGGTTCACGATAGATGAAACGGTCGAGGAAAGTATTGAGGGAATGTTGCTCGAGATCGTTCGAAACGGGTAGAGGCGAAAAGGAAATGAGGGACTCGGCGTACAACGCTACCGTTGGATGCCAGTGAGTGAGTAGAGGAACCTGAGATCTCGGCAAGTAGTCAGTATGATTTCTGGCGATTGAAAGAATTCGACAGAAACTCACGAGCTCCCAGAGACAACTGTTTTGCGCGTTGGCGTATTCTGGCTCTCGCTTTTTACCGTCGTACGCAGTTGGCCATTCCTTCTTCGACTCTCCCTCAGTCGCTTCCGATTGAACGGCCGTCTTTGACTTTTCCGACTCGGGTTCTGCGACCATCTCCCTCAATCCTGGAACGGTCGACATCAGCTGTTCTCCCGATCAACGAGTTTTATCAGCATTTTCCCATCGAGTCGAGTCCGAACAGAGGATGTTGAGCGTGAATTTACCTCGCCAACGACGAAAAGAGCTCCGAGGGTGAAAGTAACGTCCATTGTTGAAAGGACCTGAATGAGCCTCTTGACGACGGCCATCACTCGCTTTGGGTTCTTGTCGTGCTTGGTGGCTCGGAAGATTAGATTGAGGTAGAGGGCTTGTTTCGAGGAAGAGATCAATCGAGGGTCGTAGAGGGAGGCATAGAGTGCTCGATAGAATCGGTCAGAGATTGCCTGTAGATTGGTCCGGAGTTAGTAAAGAGCTTCGTGAGCGGAAGAAACTGGAATCGAACTCGCTCGTTTGGCAGCAGAGACGTGATAGATGAGCAACAAAGCTTGAATCGAGACATTGAACGTTCCCGTGTGAGTGATTCGGAAGAGCGTGTCGAGACGTTGCTTGAAGCTGTTGTTCGAGTAGTGGGGTTCAGTACAACGGAAGAACAGAAGAAAAGCGCCTCGAACGTACGCTTCGTCATCGATGGTCGCAAAGGGGAAGGCTCGATTGATTCCGGTCAACACAGCGGCAACGAGTTTGCTGTCCATCTCGCTGACGCCATCACTAGCGGCGGGAGTGTCGTTGTCGCGCTTCTTCTCCCCTCGTTTACGTTTCTGACCCTTCTCCTTCGCTGCCTCCTTCGATTGGTCCTCTTCGTCACTATCTTCATCTCGCTTCTCAGGTAAGCGCCCTAGCACGTCCCCAAAGACTTCGAAGTAAACGTCGATCATCTTGCCAGCCACATCGCCTTGATCTTTGTTGAGCATGACCTGATTGAGCGTGACGATACCATAATATCGCGCATTGTCTCGACCCTGATCCTGGCTGTTGACTGCTGGCGCTTTCTTCTTCTCGCTATCTCCTCCGAAGCGAACATGAGCACCACTCGAGGTGACTGGAGCGGATGAAGTTCGGGGTCGAAGGACGAGTGACGCGACTTCGCGAACGAGGATCGGAGTCATTCCGGGATGGGTTTGAAGAACTTGGAGGAGGTGATGCGAGGTTTTCGATGCGATTCCACGTTGCGTATCACCCTGTTATCACAACAAAGTAAGCACTCGGAGACAACAACTGTCGAGCGAGTCGAGAGAACGAACAAGCTTGTTGACGAGAAGCCGAAGGATGTTGCTTTCTTGTTCTGGCTTGTCGCGAAGCAAGTTGGAGAGGTGGAGCACAGCGAGCGTACGAGGATGCGCGAGAGGATCGACCGACATTTGCTGACATGGGAAAAATCGGTAAAGGTTAGCTCGAATTCGGAAAGAGAGCGCTGCAACAGACGAACCTCGAGAGCCTGCAAAACATTGAAGAACCACTTCTTGAACCAATCCTCGAATGCGAACACTGCCAGACATCTCTCGAGATCCTCCTTGTTCATCGTTGTCGAACTCGAAGGTTTACCGCGACTTTCGAGGGATTCGTAGGCTGAAGCTACTGTCGGCAGGAGAGGTTGATCCGCGAAAGCTCGGAGTTTCCGATTGGGGCTACCTCCTCCTTCTCCTCGCCACCAGTCGACGACTCCACGAAGTGCTCGTCCACTTTCGTCTCGACTTTTCTTGCGAGACAAGGAAGCGAGTTGGTCGAGGTAGCTCATAGTGTGGAGAGGTGAAGATGAAACCAATAGGAGCAACGCAGACACCTTGTCCGATGAAGTACCGGAAGTGAGGATTTGTTGTACGAAAACTTGATCAGCTTTGGAAAGCCCGGTCGGAGGAGCCGTTGATCCTTTCGAAGCTTTCGGATCGAGAGAGGAGGCGTATAGAGCGTTGTCTCTAGCGAGGAGGTCTTGTCCGCGAGACAGTAGGGTAGCGATGAGAGCAGGAGAGGGGCGAGTGGCAGAAGGAATAGGGGAAGGGAGCGAATGATTGTACCATTGAGGGGCTGGTTCGACGATCTATTCCTCAAACCGATTTAGTACGACCTTCTTCAGCTGGGAACACTGAGGAAAACGAACCCAAGGAGACCTTGAAGATGGAGTTTTCAGCTTCGTGGCCACATTCTCTTCCTTCTTCGCCCTTTCCTCAGCTTTGGCAGCTCGTTCCCGCTCCTTCTCCATTTCACGTTCTGCTTTCCTCTTCGTTTCCCTCTCAACCTTGCTTTCTTTCCTCTCAGAAACCGTCGTTGGGACTGGGAGCGATTCTGGGTTTCCCGTCTCTTTCGCACCTTCCGACTGTTCCTCTCCAGCACTGAAATGGTCCTCGTCCTCTGAGTCTATCGTAGGGATCGTCGCACCAGCTGCTTTAAAATCTAATCCCTTCACGAAGGAACGAAGATCAGTTAAGAGACCCATTTTCTGAACAAGGGCTCGATTCATGGTCAGCTGGATTGACAGGGTGGTCTGTATTCAAGAGGGCACAGTACTGACCTTGGAACCCTTCTTGCTGACACTCTCCACAATAGCTGAGTCTCCTTCTTCTTCCTCTTCATCTTCTTCCTCGAATTCACTTTCACTTTCAACACCCTGTAACATCTTGTAGTCCTCCTCATCACCTCCTAGAGCTAATATCTCATCCCTGTGTAGCGTACTGCCCTCAGTTTGCTCCTTTCCTTTGCCTTTCTCTTGTATCGATTTTTTGCCCTTCTTCTTCACTGGCGACGGTTTCGCGCTGTCTGTTGTTCCGGCGATAGCTTTGAGGTATGGATTAGGCGGCATTGCGAATCGGTGGAGGGTTCCAGCTACTCGAGGTGAGAGAATTGGGAAGAGCGAAAGATAATTTTCGCACTTTTCGCATATTTCATTCGTTTCGCGAGTTTCAAAGAAAAATTTATTGCATCGATTCTCGGTGCGGCCTGAGGATGGTTTGGCCTTCGCTTCAAGGCAACGTTCAGTTCGATGCAAGGTGGGAAAAACAGAGTTTAGCCGCAGAATCCGCGCTTGTCCTCTTACAGTTCGCTTCTCGCCCTCGGTTATCGATATACGAGTAACTCTGTGGGGTCACAGCCGTCAGAATGGGTTGTACACTTCCTCGCAACGATATTAACGTCGTCAAACGAGACAGTCAAGAGTGAAAAAGGGAACGATTAAATCTTACAGCGAAGCCGTACTTGTGTCCCTGCCCTTGTACTGCAGCCGCACGATAATTTTCCACGTAAAATCACGCATTTCGGAAGTTGCGGTCGTTCAAATTTGATCTCCCAAACCTTGTGTTTTTTCGTTTCAAAACCATATCTTCTACCACGTAACCCTCTCTACGCCAAAGAGAGTGCGGAATCTCGAGAAGGTGTACGACAACCAGGCACTCGTGATTCGGCCCGTTCTCGTTATAGAGCTCCCTTCCTTCACATACCTTCTCTCCCTCTCTCACCCACCAAAGATCTCCAGCATTGCACATCTCCGCGGCAAGATCAGTGGTATTTCGTGCCTCTCCAGTGGACTGTGATTAGCTGTCCCCGAGTAGTGTAGACGAGAAGGAGGAGATACTAGTTGAAGGCTCCCAAAAGTCAGTTGCCTTCCTCATCTCCCGTCAAGGCCGAATAGCGCTCATGGCGTAGATTCGAATCATCAGGTCTTCTATACCCCCAACCAGCTCATCATTCACGCTCTTTAAAGTCGATCCACTCTTTCAACCCTCCTCTCTTCAGAAATCTCTTTTCCCCCGCTTCTATTCCTCTCGTTCCCTCTTCGCCCCCGACCATCTTCTCCCTTGCACCCACTCTTTCCCCTCCCTCAGCTTAAACGAGACGAACATGGCCGACCCCGCTTTTCGAGGGTTCGTCGAGTCGACACTCGATGCTTTACTCGTCTTCGAAGGTTGCAAAAGAGGTTATTTACCAAAGATTAGTCGGAGGTTGCAGGATTACGAGAAGAGGGCTTTAGTGACATCGGGAGCCATCTTTGTCTTTGATGAGGAGGAAACGGGCATCAAGCGTTGGACAGATGGGATGTCTTGGTCGCCATCTCGAACTCTGGGAAACTTCCTCGTCTATCGGGAACTAGACAAGAAGTCGAACGCCAACAAGGATGACGATGACGAACAAGTCGTCGAGAAACCTGCGCCTGGGACCTCGAACGCCGCTAGCCGACTTATGGGAGGTTTGACGAGCAAAGCAGATCCAGTCGACGATTCTCAAGATCTCGCTCCGGTGCCCTCAACCTCATCAACGCAGTCCGCCGGGACTGCACCTCGACAACGATCCCTCAGTGAGGCAGCTGGCGTGCTTCAGATGGACCGTGCACGAGAACGAGCTCTCGTAGGGAGTCTCACTTCGAGTTATCGCTTTCGATCGGATGGTCTCGTCAAGAAAACGATCTCGCTTTCCGGACTACACCTCGTCGCTTACTACCGACTCGAAGATGTCACCTCAGGACGACTACGAACTCCGTCTTCACATGCTGAACTCATGTCGCTCGAAGTCTCTTCTTGTTTCCTCACTCCTTCCCTCTTCCGTATGCCTCCTATAGTCGAGGTTGGACTAGATGGACAAATCCGATACAAAGGCGAATCGGATACTCCAGTTTCACCCCTCACTCGATCCGGAAGCTCGCAAGGATACCCTACGCCGAATCCAAGTCAAGTTCGTATTGCGTTCTCCCGATCTTGAATCAAACCTTACTTTCTGCTGACCATTTCTCTTTACACGCACTAGTCTCGGCCAACGACATCGGACCCCTACGCCTCGAATGGTACCTCGCACTTCACGCCCCTTCTCAGCGCTCGTCCACCTTCTCGTGATTATCCGAATGCACCGGGATCTCCACGTCGAGGTGCGACAGCAACGATACGAAACAATAATCGCTTCGACCCGTACACCGTTGGGCGTTATTCACCCAATACTGCCGCCTACTCTTCGTCAGGAGCCTTCCCTTTCGCCAACACTGCCGCTTCCCAAAGTCAACCTTCCCCGAACTCGACCACCTTCCCTTCGATCAGTGAACCACAATTGGCGTTACCAGAACAAGACAGTGGTTATGCTACTCGACCTACGACCGAGGCAGGCGAGACCATCGATAATGTCGCAACGAATCAGCAGACTTGGTATCATCAAGGTCAAGACCAAGTGCAGAATTCACCTTATCAAAACCTTCCTCCGAGTCGTGGTGGTTTCCCTGGAGACGGTTCGAACGGCTACTATCAACCAAGACATCCTGTCCCGTACACCCCGGCAAGCGAAGTCAGCTCCTCCGCGCCTATCTTCGCGTACAACCCTCCTTCGTCCGCTTTCTCTCAGCGTCGTTCTTCGCAGGCTCCTGCTCCCCCAATCGACTATTCGCTCCATTCCTCTCAACAGTTCTCGATACCCACGCATCCTTCCTCTCAACCGTACCCGTCTGAAAATTCTCTGCAACCGCAAATCTCCTACCCTCCTTCCCATCCCGTTTCGACTTATCGCAGATACTCTCCCTCCGGCGAACCTTCGATGTCACCCTACGATACGCCACCTCCCTCGGCAAATCAAACCAACGAACATTTCCCTTTCCCACCCTCAGATCCCTCCCAATCAGTCGCACGGGGTCCAGCTTCTACCGGTACTCGCAACGCTACAGCAGGGTCGTCCTCTTCGGCGTGGAATTCGGTTGAACGGCAGTCGACCTCTGCTCCCGCTTCACGAATCAGTCGCCGTGCTTCAATGCAAACCCGTCGACTCGATCAAGGTTCCGCTTCGCAACCGCCTCCTAGTTTCACTGAAGGACAATACCAGCACAACATGTACACGGCTTCTGTCGCGCCATCTACTGGTTTGAACTACCTCGGTCAAGGAGTCCATCAGCCGAGCGGACTAGTCGTTGGTTACACGAGTGAAGACTCGCAGCAGCAAAGGACGGTTCACGGATTGGGGATGATGACAACGAGTGCAACTTTGCCTCTGGAGAGTGGTGTCGGTATAGGCTTGTACCAGGGAGGGGAAGGGTACGGAAATCAGGATCATTCGCAACTTTACCGTCGACAGCAATCCATCCCTCCCCTGAACCCACCTTCCTCCCTCACGGCTTCGAATACTGGTTTCGCACTCGCTCCTTCGCCTCAGCCTCCTCATCCGACCTCGCAGAGTCAAGGAGATCGACTCTATCGACGTGCTGGGAATGAGGGACACCAGTTTGGACAGACCGAAGAAACTGATCAACTCCCGGGGAATGGGACCGCAGGATGGTGGTCTGGGGGAGCGAGTGATCGATCACGTGCTGCATGGCCAGAGCACAATATGGTGAAGAAGGAGTACTCTCATGGGTGATTATTTCCCACAATCGCTTCCTTTCTCTCCTCCCACCACTAGCTGTTTCTTTCGTTCTCTTGTTCTCTCGTCCTCATTACTACCTATATACCTTGCCTGACTACGTAGTATTCGCATGATCCTCTGTTCTGATTTGCCCTGCATTTACAATACCCTCTAGTTTGTTTCTACCTTCTTCTCAACGAGAGAACGCGCTCTCGAGAGAAACAGAACCTTATTCACTAATCATGATTGCTTTTCCTTGCAAAACTAAAAACTCGACTGGTATAGACTGAAATTGCGCTGATTGTCTCTTCCGTGAGTACTTCTTTTGCTTCGTGAACTACGAGAATTTCCATCTGCGTCGCAAGGAGCAAACCGGTGTCAGTTAAGAGCTTAATGAAGACCGATTGAAGTACGTACCTGTTGTTACAATTCAAGCAAGTGACGAACGTCGTCATCGGCTCATCCGCAGAGCGAGTTTGCATCTAGGGAAACCGCGTTTCAACAGGTGCAGCGTCAGTTTCCGCTATTACGGTGCCGGGTAAGAGGGACTCACTTGATAGTACATGCACCTCCTCTCTTTGCACTTTCCGCATTGGAAAGCATCAGTTTCAGCCTGTTGTGGAGCTGCACCTTGCGCATTGAAGAGGTTCTCGGCTACTAATCTACGGTTCACCGCTTTCTGTTCTTCAGAGGCCATGTCCTGAAACAAGTGGATCGACTCAGTCAGCTGGAACAGCGTGTAGAGCAGGCGGGGTTTCCGAGAGTCAAATCAGAAACGAGAGAGAAAGGGCAAGAGCTTACCTTGGGATCCATCTCGTACAATTCCTTCACAGAAACTTCTCCGCTCACTACATCCTCTCGCAATGCAGGATTTCCCGCAGCCTTCAAGTTGAGATAGAACGACCTCATCTTGTTGCGATAGTTAGGAGTACCTTCAGGCGGCAGATTCTTCTCATAGACGTGTTTCTCGAGAGCTCGAGCTCGATTGAGTATCAATTCGACGGCTGTTTCGATCGAAAATCCAAGAAAGGTAATGGAGTCAATAGCGATGAGCAGCCAGTAAGACAAGAAGAATAACTCACGTGCGTCTGAATCACAGGCCAAGGCATCATAGATCAATTCGACGCACTTTTCTCTCGTCGCATCTCCTGTCGACTCTTTCGATCGGAAGTCGACTTTATCGGTTTTGTTCGTTCGAGGCGGTCCTCCAGATGGTCGACGTTTCGCAGGCGGCGGGATCGTGGACGAAGTGGATGTCGACTTTCCGGCAGAGTTTGGAGGAGGAGAGGGAGCGGGAACAGCGTTGGTGCGTACTGCTACAGATGGTTTCGGAGGTGCAGGAATCGGAGATTTCGGATCAGGTTTTGAAGCAGGTACAGGTGAAGGAGAAGGTGCAGTCGAAGCGGCTGCGATCGATCAACATGAGTACGACCTCGAAGATCAAGATCTACGAGTCACGAGAGCAGAGTGCGACTCACTCGTTTTCTTCGAAGCGCCAGTTTGGCCTACGTCTCCCTTCCACTTCTTGACAAGCTCTTTTGCGAGGTCCCCGACTTCTTTTGATTCATTCGAGCGTAGTTTGTTGACTGTGATGCCGATCTTGGTCTCCTGATGAAACTCGCAAAGAAAGCGTCAAAAATGGTGGTTCTCACTGCGAGAGAGATTCCGTATACTCACTCTGAGGAGTTCGTCGGATGCCACCACTTCGGTTCGTAATCGTTTGAGTGTTGCAATCGCATCCTAATTCACGAGTTCAAACTTGCATCAGTAACTTGACAGAGAGAACCTCCGCGACAGTTTTGACAATCATCGTGTTGACTCCCCCGAGGAAAGCAGTCTCTGAGCCTTCTCGGTCTAGTCCTGCCGAACTACATCTGCGTGCGATTCTCCATCTCCCCCTCTGCCCAACTTATCTCTATCTCCATCTCCGACTCTCTGGCCTCTGAGTCTCGCTAGAAAGCCCATAATCTGTTTCGGTTACACATGTCCCACTCATAAACTCTGAACCCTCGTGATTGTGCGCGTGCAGAGGAATAGGAGAGGGGAAGTTGAAGAAGATGAGCGAGCAATCAGCTAACCTCGACCTTGTTTTCGCTTATAGCTGAGAGAAGTTGTTTCCTGAGTGTCAATATAGCTTGTGCAGTCGCCATGTCGAATTCCGAAGCAGCCTTAAGGAGGAGAAGAGAGGGAGAGGGATCCATCCTTCTTTCCTCTCCCACTTCCATCTCACTTGCCTTGCGACACTCACAAATCAGCCAGTATAGCTTCCACGCGATGGGCAAGAAGTCAAATGCAGCTCGTTTCCCCTTGGTGAGCCGAACAAGTTTGTACTTTCCCACCTAATCTTTCGGATGCTGACTTCGTCTCTCTTCTGACGAATAGGCTCGAATTAAGAAGATGATTCAAGCGGATGAGGACGTTGGTAAAGTAGCCCAAGCTACTCCCATAGTGGTTTGTGCGTAGAAACTTTCTCTTCAACATTTCACAATTTCCTTCGTTTTGATCGACTTGTTCTTCTGATTCTGCAGCGAAAGCACTCGAGCTCTTCCTTGCGAGCTTAGTACAAGCTTCAGTGAAAGATGCCGAGGCTCGTGGAAGCAAGAAGCTCACCGCTTATGGACTGTAAGTCGTTCCTTTCGAATTGGAACTGTTTTGTTTCGCTCGCTAACGACACGAGTACACAGGAAGAGGGCCATCAATACGACATCAACTCTCGATTTCTGTACCGATATCGTTGAAGGCGTCGCTGATCCCATCGAAGGCGAAGAAGCTGGAGATGGAGCTATTAAAAAACGAAAGGCGAAAGGCAAGACTTCGGGCGGCAATAAGAAACAGAAGGGAACAAAAGCAAAGGCAGACGATGATTTCCTTGACGACGATGATGACGAGGGAGAAGAGGAAGAGGAAGAGGAAGAGGTGGAAGTAGGGGAATCGAAACCGAAGAAGAAAGGATCCGACGACGAATACGAAGAGTGAGGTGCTTCTCTGGTAGGGGCGCTGTGTTTGTGCATACCCGGGATACTGTGTTTGTACTTCTACTTGCGGATGTTGGTGCCATACCTCTGATAAGATTGCTTTAAGAGACAAGGAACAAGTGCTCGATCTCGCTGTTTCGTCGAAGTACGACAAGATGCGAGTCGACGCATACCGTCGACAGAGCCACTCATAGCGGGAGCACAGCCATTGGATACTGCTTGAAGCCCGAGCAAGGTTGAAGAGTCTCTCTTGCCGATGACTGCGCGATTAATCTCCGACGAACGTGGAATCAAATCATCACTCAGAGCTTAAGCGGGTCTCGCTGTCGATATGTCTGCAGGGTTTTTGCCGAAGCAGGCGCTTCGACGAAATTTGAGAGAAACTTGCTTGCAGCGATATTATCATCCAAACAAGGTTGACTTCACACTCCTTCTCAAGTCACAGCCTTGCAGACCGCGACTGATCCGATCAATCTCAAAGCCTGTCAACGCCATGTCTGGCTATTACGAGGAGGAGATCTACGACTTTAGCGAACTCACGAGTGGGAACGAGTTGGCTGGGTTGCTGGACGAAGCGAACAACGCATTCAACGATGAAACCTTTGGGGATAGTTTAGGAGATACAGCACCGCTCGGTACGTACCATCTTCACCCTCTTGAAGCGGGCGTCTGACGCTTCCCTCTTTGGATTTCAACCCGACTTGCCCTCTCTACAGGCAGAGATTTCGACTTTGCTGGTTCGACGCATCGGTTCTTGGATACGGATGCAGCTACCTCCGCAGGTCTCAACGCTCCTCAAGCCTCCGAAATTCGAAAGGTTGATGCCGCTTCTCCTTGGGGTACTCTCAACGATGATCCTCTACTCTCGCGTGCACCTACGACTCCTTACAAGGCTCAACCATTGGTCTCAAAAGGAATGGTCGAATCGCGACAGATGAAGACGCTCGAGCAAGTCGAAGCCGAAATGCGATCAGCAGCTCAGTCCCAGCCTCAACCTCAGTCTCAGCCTCAGCCTCAAGGTGCACGAGCGCTCACTATCGAAGAAGTCGAAGCCGAGATCTTGCGGAACGCTCGCCAAGTCCCTTCACAACCTCCTCTTTCGACCAATCCGATTCAACCCGTTCTTCCTCCGGGCATGTCTCCTCAGGTACAACCGTCCTTCGCTCCGAACAATCCTCCGCCACCTCCAGGAATGTATCCTCCGGGAATGCCTCCTGCTATGATCGCCATGCTCCAAGCACAACAGCAGCACCAATTCGCCCAACATCAAACATCGGGAAGCCTACCTCCTCTTCCCCTTCCTCGCGGAGTCGTCGGACCGAATGGTGCCCAGCAGCCTCCTTACCCCGTCCCTCATCCCGCTACCTTGTCTCACGCCGCCTTCCCTCCCCTCGGTTCTTCTCCTCCTCCCCCTCTTCCTCCTTCAGCCTCTCAAGGTGCAAATCTCATGGCTACGCTCTTCCCTCCTTTACCCACTCAGTCTCAGATGCTCCACCAGCAGCAACTTCCCCCGACAACGAATCTAGCGCAAGTAGAACAGCAATTGCAGTACTTGACTCTCAATCAACACGCTCAGCATCCCTCCTTCACCTCAGCGAATCTTCAGTCTCTTCTACAACAAGCCCAACGTCATGCCGCTGTCGAGGGTCAACCTGGCGAGGGAGTCGAGGAGGGGACGCTCAACGAGAATGGAGATGATGTGAACCGGAGGAAAGCCGGAGAAGACCTCATCAGGCAAGTAGAGAGTAGAATCAGAGAACATGAGGAGCTCGAATTGATGAGAAAGAAGAAAGCGATGAAGATCGCTTCGATGGTGAGGAGTTTTCTGTCTTTCTCCCTTTCGTTGCCTCTTTCACCTTTCGCTGACTTCGCTGAGTTCTCAATTGAAAGGCCAAACATAACAACTTGATGTCAAACTCGGACAAGGATTTCATCACTCGCATTCAAGTTTCCCAGCTCATCACCGACGATCCCTATGCCGACGATTTCTACTATCACATCATGGCCGCGATCAAGAACGCTCGTCAGAACGCACTCCTCGCTGCGATTCATGAAAGTCAAGGTCAAGCTCCTGCTTTCGGTCAAGGACCTACGAATCAGGAGATGAATCAACTGGGACAGAACGAACAAGGTGGTAACAGGCGGCCGAGTAGAAGGGAGAACGCGATGAACAGGATGGCACAAAACGTTCAGAGATTAGTGGATACCGCTAAGAAGAGAAACGCTAACAATCCCAACACTCGTAAGAACGTTCTCGCACTCACTCGAATTCACAGCGACTGACTCGGGTGCTTTGCGAAATAGTTTCGTTGGATGGCGCCCTCGGAAAGATCGCAACTCGCACGCGTTCGGCACCTCGGCCTCTCCTCCAGGTGAAGGCTTCCTCGACTACCGTTCCCACCACATCCTCGGCATCTCCAGCTGCTCCCACTTCCACTTCGTCAACTCGGGACAAGAGCTCTAGCCCATCTCGCACTACTGGAGAGTCTCTGCTCACCGGAGCTGGTCTTGTTTCGAATTCAGCAACCTCGACATCTGCGGCCCCGACTGGTCCTCTCCCTCATCGCGCTGCCCTCGCACTCATTGAGAGGCTCTACGACATTGTTCTCGATCTCGAACAACTGCGTCGCGTTCAGCCTGCTTTGCTCTCGTCGCAGCAAGCGCTTCAAGATCAGTTGGAGCAGATGACCGTCGAAGGCGAAGTGAAAGAGCAAATGAAGGAAAGGGTCGACGCTGCGAAAGGAAAGGTTGAAGCTGGAGAAACCCAGTACGAGGAGATGAGAGAGTCTTTGTGGCAAGGATTGAAAGTCATGGATCCCCTCGATGCTTGGTACCTCGTTCCCCTCTTTGCCTTCCACTCTTTCCCTTGCTGACCCGCGCATCTTACTACTCGGACTACAGCGTACCACATCCGTTCGTCTCGATTCTTTCAATCCTCAAGGGCAAACGACTTCTTCCTCGAGCAATGCGACATCTTTCGCCTGAGCAAACTTTGACCCTTCTCACACTACTCGTCGCTACATTCGATACCCTCGACGTCGTTGTCGATGCACCTCTTCTCGACCAGCTCGACACTACCGGTTCTATCGAGGCTAAGCAACGACGACTCGCTGTCGAAGCCAAGACGGAAGCGCTGCTCAATGCTATCATCGCCCCTGTCATGCAAGTCGTCGGTGGAAGCCAACTGAGGATGGTCACCGGCATGCTCGGGCTACTCCTTGATCGTAACGACATTAATAGTATTCTCAGATCCAAGGTGAGCCTTCCTTGTCCTCCCTCCAGCCTCGAAGAAAGAAAACTCGGATCTGATCAATCTGTCCTGTCTCGCTCAGCCCGGACTTGCATTCCTCACCATCTTACTCTCGCGCGCTGAATCACTCAATCAGTCGACTCCCGCTCCCGACCCCGCTGATGTCGCCCAGTGGCAACGCACTTTCGCCTACCTCTTCTCCATCCTTTCAACCTCGCTTCTCCCAATGTTCCCTTCCACTCGCATGGCTGCCTCGGTACCTTTCGGGGTCGCTCAGTACCAATCCGTCGACGCACTTCGACCTCAGGCCGATTTCGACGACGAACCAGTCTGGAGGTTCCTCGCTGCCGTCGCAGTTTGCGCAGACCCCGAGCAACAGCAAGTCCTTGTCACGGGTGTGAGGGACAAGGTCATTGAAGGAGTGAAGGGCGCTAAGATGGGACGGGGTGGACCTGAGATTGCGGCCATCAAAATCGTATGTTTCATTCTCTCTTTCATTGTCTCTTCTCGCACTCTCGCACCTCCCTGACACGCCCTTTCTTCTCTCGTTGTAGCGAAATGTCAACCTGCTCTTGCACGCATTGTCTCTTGATGCCTCTATGATTGAAACGGATGAATGAGTGCTTGAAATTGATAAACCTGATTTGTGATTCTTGTGTTCTTGGTCTGTCCCTAGTAGCAGGCAATGATTGTACATTGTTAAGGGGCAAGAGGCGAGCCTGTATGTGGTCATAGGCCGAAGGAAGATCCTTCTCTGTCAACTGTGTTCTGTTTAGACGACTTGGCTCCTTTGCTCTTGTTCTGCAATTCTTTGGTTGAGCCACCTGAGCGCTGCGTGTTCAGAGAGTCTTTCAGTGGTCAACGGAACAGCTGAAGTGGCAAAGTTAAGGGTGAGGAACAAGGTAGTCTGGTGACAGTGAAGGAAAGAGAAAATAAAGCACAAAAAAAGTCGACACAGTACTGTTGCTACAATTCCTTCGATCGGAACTATTCCGCATTCTGGAATGTATTCACCTTCATCTCCCTTTTCCCTCCTACACTTGAAACGGTTTTCGGTAAAAGTGCTCTTTCTCCATTTTTGCCTTCTTACTTTGCAGTACGTTGTGAGCAGGATGCCCAACTCGAACGTGAATGACACGCCAGGAGAGAGAGTCTACGGCAAAGCTGAACGGAGAACCCGATTCAGAGGAATTGAGCTTGAAGATGAGCTTCAACTCTAGAAAGAAACCAAGGCAGATGAATGCCCGGAAAGGTGTGGGTAGTCGAGTCGATCTGAGTGGCGTGCATGGAGAGCCGAGGGACAGAGGCATCTCACAAAGGTAGAGAGGAAAGGCTGAGTAAAAGGTTGTGAAGTGTAAAAGTGATGTTTCCAAAAGCAAGAGAGGAGTCACTTGAGCTCCTCCTCTGTAGATCTACGTAAGCTATGTTCATAGAACATTCTAGCGAGAAAGAGTCAAAGGAGTTGGCCTAAGCTGGCTGAAGAGAGACATGAAAAAGACTGAAGATGGGTACAAATCCCATTGGACAAGGGGATTGACAACACCGGAGGCACATGGTGCGCTCGGAACGACAGAGGGCGATAGGAGACAATAGAGAACGGAAAACAACTCATCAACGCTTCACTGTAACAAATCTCTAGGCAGCGTTTTGCTCATAGTTGTCAGAGCATCCTCTAGCTACCCAACATGTAAGCATACAGCTGAAGGGGAGAGAAGAAGTTCATTGACCGATTCTTGCAATACCTACTCCATTTGTCGGATAAAGAAGATTCTAGAAGAAACAAACTTTTTTCTCAAAAGATTCTTTCTTCACAACTAAATATCTCGAGCTTGAATAACTTAGAGCTCTACTTAATCATAGACTCGGAAGTCGACCCGCTCACATACATTTTGACTTCAATTCCATTCTGGTACTCCTTCCTTTATGTTTTTCAGCTGGAATCTGATTATGCGATATAGCTGCTCAGCAGCTATCGTGGTCTAGCGGGGCTGTCTGCTATGATCGGTTGGGTTGGCTTTCAGGCCGGAGCTCAAATTGATTCTCTTCTCTTCCCCATGTCCGTGCTTTTTTACTCCTCTTATACTTTGTTCAAAGCCTCTTCTTACTCTTGTCCTTGGTGTTGTATACCTCAACTACAAGTCCAAGAGCAGTAGAGAGGTATATCAAGGGAAGCAGAGTATTGGGGGATAAGCACAGATTGGAAGCAAACCATCTCCTCTGCCTCAAAGAACAAAGAAGAATCCATTTCCTCCTGGTTGAGATTGGGGAAGCTTGATGACATGGAAGGTATCACTGGCAAGGTCTGACCAGGTCCCAATTCCGAGACAATAGACAGCTTGCCAATGGCAGCAAGGTGACAAGCTATCTATGCAATACAAGAGAGATAAGAGCAGAGAGAAGAGCAAAACCCTCGCGTTCATATACTGAGCAGAGAGTAGGGTCCTATAGCAGACAAGGGGAGTTTTAGACATGGCAGCCAATCTTCCACTTGAGCTCATAATCTTTAGCAGGACCCAAGAGAAAGCAGAATGACCTTGCAACACACTTGATGCACCAATGAGACTTGGATAAAGTAGAGTAATACTGAAAAAAAAAAATTAAGTCCCTACGGCCAAGAAATGATGTATGGGCATATAGGATCTAGAAGAATGGAAGAGCCGGTCGACTGAAAAGAGAGAGGAAGAGATAGAGAAGCAGTAAACATCTATTGCACTATTCACGAGAGAATAAGCGGAGACCGCTGCAAGCCCCTTCTGTGGAAAAGAGACATTGAATCCCTAAATTGTAGTCAGACTCCACAATCTGCAAATGCACCTCGGCAAGAAGAAGTCACCCAAAGCTATCATCAATCACCGCAACCGGTTGAGAGCTACCCTTCAGCACTTCAGGAGCAAAGATTGTCAGTGTATCCCGCATGCCAGACTTTGAGTGAATAACTCTCAGCTTTTCCATGGTGTCAATGCAAGAATAGACAAGAAAGAAACAATACATGCGAAACTCACTCACAGGTGTCCTATACCATGTCTTGTAGCCTTCTCAGAAACACACTGAGATCACTCTCACACAAACTTGTGATTCACCCGAATTTCTCATTGTCCTCAGGAGCTTGAGGTCTGCAGCTGCAGCTGTGATTTACAGCTCAACTCAAAGTATCTAGTGATACACTGCATTGTCATGACGCTTAACACAGGAGCACACAATAATCTACGAGACACAGGTACTACAGTAGTGAGCACACCGCTGTCAGTTTCCGCAACTTCATGACTCCTAGAGTCTGCCTGTACCGCTAAAGTTGCAGAAGGGAAGACATGTTCATGTTGTGTTGAACTCTTTACATGCAACATCTGACAAAGCAGCCAAGCACCCAGAGCAGCAAATGTAGACACAACATCCTGAGATTCAATTTCTTAGCATATAATAGCCTTATGACACTACTCGCTCGAGCTCACACATGCATCTTATCTTTCCCCTTGATCACATGTACAATTCAGAACCTATTGTAAAGTGTACTCCTTTCTTTCTTAGACAGCCAGCTCTGTCATTGAGCTCAAGGCATCAGTGAGCTTGATTGGACTGCCCTAAAAGATGCAGATATTCAAAATGCACCTTCCGAGCTTTCTCTTGAGGCTGCAAACATATGAAAGAGTAGCTGATCACACATATCAGACCATTGCATTGTCAGCGCACGAGCTTGATAGTATGAGTAGAGTTGATATCATCAAGGAACAGACCCTCAGATCTGTGCGCATACACTCGCGGCGGCGCTTGCTCACCACGGAGCTGCTATCACCCAACCTGTACGAGAGTGTATACGGAGTGGGAACAAGACAAGAAAGCAGATGACCAAATAACTTTACCACACTGCAACGCTAGTTCAGGCTTTGAAAGCTCCTGACCTAGCTCATCTGCTGTTATTGAGCGTTCTGACAGTCTCGCTTTGCAATAACTAGCACATGAAGCAGGCTGAGTCTGTCTACAGTGTTTGAATTCTCACTTTGATCTCTGCTATGAACAAGAGTACTAAAGGTAAGAGAGAAAGTCCAAGCAGGGGAACAAGCAAGTGAATTGTGACAGCACATGACAGAATGTATTAAAAGCAAGTTGGCCGCATAAATGTTACCTGTCTCTCCCTATTTCTATTTGATTCGTCTTGTGTTCTCGGGGGCATATATATACTAGTAGAGATCCTCAGATGCACAGCAAGAAGACACATTGTACAGAGTAGTGCACAAACACTGACAACAGGAAGCATGAGAGTATTGGTAAGAGACACCACGCTAAGACAAGAGGAGAGCTCCAATGCAGCATTAATAGCTAGAAGTGGGTCATGACCACCTGGGGGCTTGCAATCTCTCAGGCAAGACTAAGACAGCTATGCGAGTACACGATTCGAGATGCTGTGGGTCAGAGATCTTAAAGCTGGGTAGGCAAACCATGTTCAATTCAGCTGCCCCGCCCTGCGCAAGCATGCAATTCAGTGCCATTTTCAACACACATTTAATGGAACTCATGAGTGCAAGTGAATACAGTCACTTGAGAATGCAGAAGTAGACTTGATTTATGACATTGCGGGGACACAATGATGTCATTGATAAGTACATTAGAGCCAGGCAGAATCATACAGGAGATGTAGTCAATCTGTGCATATGGCTGGCAGACGCTACCTGAAGCTCAGTGCTTGCTTGGAAAAAGATCTGGCTAAAGAACAGAGATGCTTTGCAGATTGCGTAGGTGCTGCTTGCTATTCAGAAGCTTGTGACTGAGCACATCATTGCGGATGATAAAAGAGCCTTTCCCTCATTGCCACAGGTCAGATACATATGACAGCATTCATACAGAGACTGAGCGCAAGGAAGCCAACAAGCAAACTGACAGAGCGCGTTACAAGATAGGGCTGACTTGACGTTACATGACGGACTCAACAATATCTCAGGTTTATGAGACTCATTGAGAGGTGATCAACAGATGAATCATGATCAATGATTACTAGAGTCAGTTCAGCAGGTTAGTCGTAAGCAATGCCGTTGGAATTAGGACTCTGAACCAAGATATAGCCACCCCTTAAGAAGGCGGGCCTCAAAATCAGGCGGATGCTGACAAAGTGAGATACAAGTTGGTCAGCTCCTGATTAGCCAGATGAAAGGGGACTGAAAGACAAACTGTGATGAACGGGCAAGGCACACACAATGAGAGTATCTAGGGATCACGGTTTCATAGTGAAGTCATCCCTAGCAATATTGTCACAAAGTGTCTAGACAGATACACTGAGCTGCGACTTGCAGATGAAATATATGCTGATGGAAAGGTATGGCAAAGCGAAGTGCAACGTCGTACAAGAGTGGGAAGGCAACTTATACACAGTTGATAATCCACTGTGAACATTTGTTATCGGAGCTTAACATACTTGCTTGTAGCCGAGCCTTCCAAGATGATCTATGCCTCTGCGTTATCAAGTTTTAAGCCATCCCATAGCAAGCGTGCAGGGCAAACAAGAGCTGACAGTCACTCAGGCCTATTGCACCTCGCTTGACACTCGGAAGAAGGCTTCACAACCAGTACTATCTTCTCTCGAGCGGGACTGTGCTTAGCCCTGACAGCAGTTGTGCACAGAGGATAGACTATCTATCCTCTTCTCCCTCTCTCACTCTCCTAGAGTCTCTGTGTGAGTCTCTCGTCCGTTCTGTTGAGACCGCGTAAGTTCTGTTGACCCCTTTACGCAGTCTCAAACCTCAGCGCGTTCGTTGCAAGCCTTTGCGCTCCTTAGCTGCATAGACCAGATATTAGGTTGTCAAGCGTATGTTGCGAATCTAGTAGCTACTTCCCCCTAAAATATCCCCATCCCCTGTTCGGGTTCAACTTTGGTTGACTTGATGTTATTTATACATCACATTCATGTTGCAGTAGACGCTTTCAGGGATTGACTGCTTGTTCTTGTACACTACATTTGTTCTTTGTATTGGTTTCTTAGGTTCACTCCCACTCTAGTGGCTCAGCGGCAGCCTGCTTTGATCCAGCCTCAGATTAGCAGCAAATAGCTCATTGCTGGGTGACGAGCTGTTGGAAGACTTGTGTGCGAGACGGGTTGTCACCAATTGGATAGAAATAGATGATAAGCTTGTGAGTGACTGGACTTGTAGAGCTTGGCCTTTGATCTTGCTTCTCCTTCATTCCTTTGCGCTACCTGATCATTAACTTCATATGTAGTTCACTTCCGTGGCTGATCTATTGTTGCAATAGAGAGGTACCTGTTGAGAGGGGCTGAGGGACCTTTCTTCTGTCCTGGCAATCTCATCCTCATTGCCGGAAGGGGTGAGCCAACCTCGCGGCACGTCTGCAATCCAATTGCTCAAGTTTTGACAAATCTCAATTTCTCGCCGCACAGCGGAAATTGTGTGACTCTGACAAACATTTCGACTAAATTTTAACTGAATTTGAGCGGATCATCAAAAAGTTGGACTGATGAAAAGAATCAGATCAATCCGACTCGATGTCCAATCCGAATCGACTTGTATGACGGAACTCTTGATTTCGAGACTGTCACTTGCTCAGCAATCTTGTTCCGACGCTCCAGCAACCCTGAGCTGTGTCTGACCAAATTGAGTCGATCGCAGAAGCTCAGACACGAGTCCAATTCGTAAATGTCTTCTTCTCCTGGCTTTGCGCAGCTTTGTCAGCTTTTTGCATTGGCTACTTGATTGGTAGCCTCCTCTAGGTAGACAAGCTAGCCTTGGAGCTGCGTGCCACAGCAACACGAGAGAGCGTGAGGCCAAAGTCACGGAATTGTTCGCGCTGCATACAAGATTTTGGACCAACATTTGGTTGACAGCTTGCAACTTTCCAAATCAAGTGAGCAAAAAAGGAGAAGATCGCGCCGTTGTGAGAGGGACATTTCGAAAGAAGAGTCTGGCTGAAGATCTCACTCAGAATCAATGTTACGACCACAAAGTAATCCTCTCGCTAGAGCATTCCAGCGTATTCTCGAAACCTTCTTTTCTAGATTCTCGTCTCGCTTTTACTCTGTACCCACACTCCTTCCATCTTGTTCTCTCAGGTTCGACTTGCTTAACATCGAAACCTTCTTACATGATCTATCTCACACACTCTTTTGTTCTAATCATTTCAGTTCTTAGTTCACCTTAACTAGCGAGCTATCATTGTCCCAGAGAGATTCCTTTCGAGAGATATCGAAAGACTCTTCTGTTCTCGTCAACCTCCTTGTCGTCGCCGGCACCCGACCAGACTTTCCCCTTCCTCCTTTATCGTCATCGTCCTTCCTTCCTCATCCTCGATCTTGTCTAGTCTCAACCTAGACTCTCATCGCTCTTGTATTGTCCCCTCCAAACCCAGCTCGTAACAATCAAGCAAAAGCAGGTGCTCTTCAACAGGAGAACTTCTTGGAGTATTACAAACAGACACAGTCTTTTCTGCAGAATGAGGTGTCCTTGCCACCTAGGCTCTACTAGCTCAAGCGGGAGAGTACCTTGAAGTGAAAGAGATAGATGTCAGTATTGCGTTTCAGCGTCAAAGGAGTGGAAAGACTGCTCTACCCTGGAAATGGATTCTCTTTACTCAGTACTACCAGCTGATGAGCATGACTGATGTAACCTTTGATCAGAGACTGTGAAATTGAGGTAAAAGAAGAGTGACAGCTCGTCAGCTGAAGATTCTGTCAAAAACACGGCAAAAAGAGCAGTACAGACAAACCTTGTTGATATAATTAGCAAGTAAGCATTCCATCTCCTCGGAGTCGTGTTCGAGAGTCCTAGCAGGGTCATCCTGAGCAAGGCCAACACAGAGTGCAGCGTTGTAGTACTGGCGGAATGTTCCAATCGAGACTCTTGAGGGTTTACCTTCCAGGATCCAACTATAGAGTACAGCCAAGAGCGTGTCATTCGATCAATCCTGCAAGGAAGGGGCAGAGACAAGCGGGGACCTACGTTCGCTTCAACAGAACTCGAACACACACTTCTCGTGCTCGCTCCACCACCAACCAACTCCCTCGCTCCATTAGCCTCTTCTCGACTTTCTCGAGTTGTCTATCATAGCCTCGTACATCTCCCTGCTTGACAGCTTGCAGGAAAGGGGTGTAAAGTGCGTCGTGAGCGGAGGAGAGGCGTAATAGCTTGGCAGAGGGGAAGACACCACGAAGCAGTAGGAGCGGGATGAGATAGTCGAGTATTAACCTATCGACAAACCGTCAGCTTAGAGGCAGATTTGACGAGACAGGCGAAACCAGGCGTACGAGATGTTTCGGCTCGCTTTCCTATGAATCCCTCGCAAACACTCCTGAAACTTGGCTTCTGCCTCCTTGTAGTCCTCTCTCAAGAAGGCAAACAGTCCCATGTAGTACCCATAGCTGATCTGATGAGCTCGAGGGTACTGCTCAATCGGAGGGAGTTCTGCCGCGTGAATCCCACGAATGATATTCCGACACAGCGCAGTCGAGTTGAGCTATTGCATGGTCGACACGTCAGCAGTGTGCGGGCGAGAGATAGATAATTACAAAACTTAACGAACCCTGAAGTAGGTCTTGAAGAGTAAAGTTGCCAAATAGTAAGTACCCATTTTTCGCGAAGTTCTCCAATCACCAGCGCTAGTTTGCGTTCATTAAAACGGCACGTCAGTAATGAAGAGATAACACAGAGACTCCAGATTCAACATACCGGTCGTTCAGACAGCAACTGAAGCACTTCTGCAACAACCGACTAGCTTCTTCTAGTTTTCCAGGTTTCTGACCAGTTTCGAGCAGAACGATATCCGCCTACCCCAGGAAGACTGTACATGAGTGCCGACGACTACTTTACGTGACAAGACGGGGAGAAGCGCACCTCTTGAGCGACTTTTCGCAGATCTTCACAGACTCGGTACAGCGTTTCTAAACACCAACCCGTACTTGGATCTTTCGAGTTGATCAAGAAGCGATACAATCCACTACAAGATTACTTCAGCGATGTTAGCTCCTCGAAACGTCGAACACGCGAAGGGGAGAAGGGAATACTTACTTTACGACTTCATGCTGTTTCTGGAACGCAAATATTGGATCTCTCGTGAACACAGCTTCTCCAGTGACAGGATTCATCGGTGGCTACAATCGAGAGGCTCGATCAGCGTCGTATCGTGAGTTGGAAGACAGAATAGAGAAGGAAAACGAACGTTCAATGCGACCAGCGCTTCCACATGCCAAGTTGCGATATCTGCCCACTCTTTCTTGAGATTCCTTGCGAATTGATGTGCGTAGCTAGGAACGAATCCAGGCTGTGGGAGAGGAACATGTTCAGTGAAGTAGATTTCGTGAGAGAGAAATCCACCTTACTGGCCCTAGTACTCGATCTTGACGGTTGATCCCTCTATCCTCGCGATCTAGAAAGTTAAGCAAAAGCTGACCTGTCCAATTCGAGGACTGTTGAGAGGGAAACAATGACAACAGAGGAGAGAGACTCGAGGATTTGGATTTAATCGAGGAGTCGAGACTTGAAATGTAGCTCGAGAGTGTAAGTTGTGGCATTCGTAGAGCGCTGAAAGATCGCGAACAGGTAGCTGTGTGGTCAGACAGAAGAGATGAGAGATGAAGAATCGATTCACTTCCTCCTCTTTCGCTCTCCTAACCCTCGGAAGTCTTTCGGTCCACCAAATCCACACACGAATGGCTTCCCCTCGAGCTGTAGCAGTCGCTCTGCTGCTTGTTCCTCCTCCTCCTGGCTCTTCCCCCTCTCCCTTCGGTTTCCTCTTGACAAGCTCCCGAAAGCTCCGAGAAGATGGCACCAAGAAGTGGGTGTTCCCAAAGGGAGGAGTAGAGCAGGGAGAATCATCCAAAGAGGCTGCAGAGCGTGAATCCTGGGAAGAAGGTTCGTTTTCTCCCAGTCCTGCACGCCGTAAGTAGACTAACCCCTTCTGTCGTTCGTTCATAGCCGGACTCAAGCCAGGACAAGCTCGACACCTTACCCATCTCCTGACGATCTTCGACGAATCTCCGCACATTCTCTCCCCTTCGACTTCGCCAACATCTCGCTCGTTCGTTCCTTCTTCTCGATACGAATTCGAACTCTTCATCCTGCCGTCAATTCCAAACTTGCTCCTGTCAACCTTGAAAGATCCACCGCCTTCGAAATCTGCAGGACTCGAGGAGGAGGAGGAGGAGGAGGAGGAACTTTCCCCGATTGCTCGACATTGGCCAGAAGACAACGAGCGAACGAGGTTAGTTGTAACGGGAGGTTGGGATGAATTGGAGAAGAGGGTGTGTTGGGGCCGCCGGAGAGGCGTGATGAGAGCTGCCTTGGAGAAAGCGAAGGACTGGCTGGCAGAACATGAAAAGGACGGACGGATATCGAGTGAAGACGTGCAGGACGACGGGTGAAGAGCACGCGAGGGTCGACAGTACTCAACAATCAATCTACTCTCACAGGGTACACGAAACTTTCCAAATAAGCCACGAATCAATATTTGCAGATGACCCCCCGCACAGATGTCCACCTTGAAAGTTGTTGATGTATTCTTACAATTCCGTCTTCTCCATTCTCTTCTGAACATTTGCGGGAATGGGAGACCAGGCAGCGTTGATGTCGTACTCGACCTTCGGGTCGATTCCCAACGTGATGTAGCCGATCAGTCCCTGTTGAATCACTCCTCCAAGCTTCAAGATTTCAAACTCGGGATTGTGCCCATTGGCGTGAGAATCTTGATAGATTTGAAGCGAATCAGCCCAGTTGCGAGTGCGACCCCATTTGTCTGCGATCGGATTGATGTTGTAAGGATGGATCTATCGGTTACACTCAAGGAAGGATCAGTGTCTGAGATGGTTGAGTGAGAGAGGGACAGAGGATAACGTACTTTGTCAATCTGAGCGTTGATGTTGTCGGGAACAAAGATTTGACCAGTGTGAATCATACGATTTGAGCGGAAGGTACCGTTCTTGAGGGTCTCCCATTCAGTGTGGAGTCGAACATGAACATGAGTTGCACGTCCAGTGTAGTATCCGGGGAAGATCGCTGAGGACGAAGAAAGAAAGAGAGCCGCTTCGTCAGTACCTTCCGTTCTACAGCCAAACATTCTATAATCTCAAGATTGCGCACTCACATGTGAATTGTGAGAGACCGTTCTTGTTTGTAGGCCAAGCTGCTCGGAGGAAAGTTTCGTGATCATTCGTTCGAGGGTATTTCGACAAGAGACCTTTGCGAGGTCCTTCATGTGCTGGACCCTCCCAGCGAAGGTGAGGCTCTTGTTCAGGGTGACCTAAAAAGTGCGCAGGATTTCTATCAGTGTCCCCATCGATTCCGTGAGAGGTACAGAGCGAAACGTACCAGCATAATGACCGGTAGTGTTTGCGTGCCACAAATCGACGAGGACATCGGGGAGCGGTTCGCACGTATTGACGTCAATCACTCCGACGTCCATGAGCTGATTGAAAGTGGTGTCAGGATGAACGAGAGGCTAGCACAGACTAGAGAAGAAAGCTTACGAAAAGTAAACCTAGTTGATCTTCGGCCATGTTTTGACGAATAGGGTGGCCTTCTGTGTGATAATACGGACCTTCTGTTACCTCCGGTGCGACTGAAATTCGTCGTTTTGTCAGTGTCAGCGAACAGAACGACAACGGTGATGCAGAGGTCGAGGACTCACGAGCGCAAGTGTGGTTCCTCATCTTGGCTTCTTCTTGCAGGGGAGAGCAGGACATAAGAGTTTCTCCCTTCTCTCGAGCCGTCTCGAAAGCGCCATCGAGGAACATGTCTTGTCCATTCGTAGGAGCTGAACCCGAAAGATGTTGTTGAGCCTGTTTCGACGCAAGCCACGGTCAGTCACTGTCACGACGCCTACTTCTTGAGCTCATGAAAGCCTAATCGGAGTGGAGAGTCGAGGCATCCTGGCGCACCACTCAGAACTGCTCTTTCGTGCGAATCCGTCGGAATCGATTCCTTCTACGACTCCCTTCGCCCTTCCCGCCTTCGAACATGTACGATCGGTGAGAGAAGTTCGACTAACAGCTTGTTTCCTGATTGCTTGATATTTCTCAATCATCGGAGCACAAGCGTACATCTTCTCTTCGACGGATTGTAAAACTGCCTGTTGTTCAGGTGTCTTTGAGGCATGGTTGTGGGCTAATGCGAGCGATGAGGGGATCAGAGTCGAGTCCGAGTTCTAGATAGGTTTGAAAGGGGAATGCGAACCTAACGATTGGGAGAAGAGAGCGGAGGAGAAGAATAAGGAGATGAGAGACGTCTTCATGATGCTGCTTCGTCGGTAGGGCGAGAATCGAGTTTGCGAAAGATCGAAGTGAATGAGAGAAGAGAGAAAGAGGAAGAGGGGAAGGAGGGAAAAGAAGAGGAGGGAGAAAGGAAGGAGCCGCGGCTTCTCTTTCTCTCTCCGTTCTTTCTTCCGCCCAAACACGCCTTCTCGCCTCTTCGCTCGGCTGCCATTCCGGATTTGGACGCTACCTACGCTCCTCCTCGCTTCTCTCAACATCGACGAAAGCAGTGCACGAGTTTCTGTAAACTCTCCCAACGTCATGCTGCCTCCAACTTGTGTAAGCACAAGTTTCCTCACGAAGGAGTCTCTCTGTACTGACTTCTACTTTCCTCTCAGCCAGTCTCCTTGACTTCTTTATCCTCTTCGACTTCCTCTTGTCCTCGAATACATTTCCTCTTGAGCGGAACCTTCAACACGATATGGCTCTACCTACTCGCGTTCTCTCCCTATACGAACCCTCCGACACTCGAAATACATCAAAGTTACAAGGCAGAGGGACCTCATCAATTTCTCGCATTGAATGAAGCTAGAAATCGAGTTTACGCGACGACCTGGGCACAACCGCCTTCGCTGAGTAGCTGGGAAGTGTCCGATAATGGTAGAGGGGGACTACGAAAAGTCAATTCAGTCGCAATCTGTGAGTGCAGCTCATCTCTCACGGGTTTTCACGAACTTTTGCCTAACCTTTGCCTGGGATTCCCCCTCTCCAGCCGCAACGGGCTCGTACATCTCTGTCCTACCAACTAGTCTAGCTTCTACACTCGCTCCTTCTCATGGGGATGCCATTCGAATCTATCAAGCAGGCGGTCCAGTCGCCCAAACTTTCTCCGTTTCGCCAACAACCGGTGGATACGACCAACTGCTGCAAGAGATAGTGTACCTCGATGGTGGATCAGAAGAACTTTGGGACGACAAAACGGATCGGACTAGAGTCGCTTTGCGATATGGGAGTCATGCGGTCGATATCGATCCAATTTTCGCAAGAGCCTACATTCCTCATGTGTGCGTATAGATGCCTCCTCTACAAAACCCGGCCCATCGCTCACGTCTTCGGATACGGATATAGTGGAAGAGATTCGATATTCGTCTACGAGTTCAACGACGACGGAACCCTCAATCGACTCGGAGAGAGCGCCTCCTTTGGTGAAAAAGGTCATGAAGGACCTCGACACAGCATCCCCAGTGAGAATGGAAAGAAGCTGTATGTTATCACCGAGCACAGTGAGTCATTCGTTCTCATGGATTCCCCTCTATCGTTCCGTGTTTGACCTTGATCGGTTTCGCACAGCCTCTTATCTCGACGTATACGATGTGACGATCGCTTCCCCCTACCTTTCACACTCTCAGCGTCTTTCGGTGATACCGCGAACTCTCGACGAAACTCGTCTACAATACAGAGGCGATACTTTAAGGCTCTCTCTCGACGGCACCCGACTCTACGTTACGACTCGAGGCAAAACCCCTCACGAGAAAGGCTACGTCTCGGTATGGAAGGTAGCTCAAGATGGAGGCATTGAAGAGATGAGGACGGAAGAGGAATCAGGATACGGAGCTCTTCACCGATACGAAACGAAAACCTCCGGTGGAAAAGCGAACGCCATCGAAGTATTCCCGTTTCGATCAACGCCAGGCAGAGATTGGATCGTATTGACAGATGACGAAGAAGGTTGGGTAACGATACTGGAATGGAGAGATGAGTGGATGGAATTGCGGGAGATCGCTTGCGCACAACTCGGACGACAAGAGGGGGCGGAAAAAGATGAAGAAGTTACCGGTGCTAGTCATGCAGTTTGGCTCAGCTGATGTGCAACGAACACTGCTAGTATGACATGTCTCGGAAGAGATAGAGAGAGAGACCTGTGACGTTCGTTGCATCGCGATGCAAATAAGAGAGATAAACTACAACAAAGCTGGAAAGACGAAGATTGGAGTCGCGACGGGGAACAAGAAGAAGGATGAGAAGAAGAGCGCAGACAAGAAAGGGCGGGATATCATATAGCTATTGGGAGAGATCAACTAAAGGCGCTTGAGAGCCTTTCACCTTTCGATCACTGTCTTTCGAAGGTCCAGTTCGATCGTTCTCGCTCGGTGCACTCGGCCTCCGAGCAACAGGCTTGTTGTCTGTGGTGTGACGAGCGAGGGTGTGGTTGTCTACAGGATTTGAGGTCGAGGGAGCGAGAACCGAAGGAGCGGGACGAGCAGAAGTGGTTCGGCTCAGGAACGTGCGAGGGGAACTCGTCCTGGACAGAACTGGTGCATCGGATGTAGTCGCAGGTACGGAGAGTGGTGGCGAGGCTAGAGCGGGGGCAGTGGCGAGTAGAGGGGAAGTGGGAAGATTCGGTACAATAGAAGTGCCCAAGACCGCTTGTTCTCGCTGACGAAGCTGTTGATTCTGCAGAGAGAGAGACCAGAGAAGGTGAGTGACTTGTATCAAGTCGAGAGCTGAGACAGAGAACGACTTACTCCAGCTTCAGTGATGCACGAGATCCAGCCAAATGAATCGTCGACCGACTTGACGCTGACGAAGTTGCAATACTGCGAGACTTCCTCGAAGTGTGCTCGTGTGAGTCTTGATTTGAGCGCGAAGACAGCCGGCTTGGGGGCCTTCAGTTGTCGAGTTTTCGCCTCATCGACGAAGAAGACGGCGAAATTCGAAAGTTGACAAAGCACGGCCGTATCCTTGCCCTGTCGACGTACAGCTCCGAATCGGTTAGTCTGTTGACCAGGTACACAAGGAATGATCACCTTAGACTGACCTTTTCTGTCTTGGAATAAGTTAACGTGCCATCTTTCAGTACGAGGAAACGCTTCGACCATTTGCCCTTCTTCATCTCGATTTGAACTTGCCCGATCTTGCTGCTGGTAGGTTGTACGCGAGCCTGTGTGATGGATCTCGTCAGTCACGGGGCAAAATCGTCTCGACAGCGGCTGAAACGGATCGCACATGAGTCGACAAGATGGGCCAGAGAGTAGTTCTTCGCAAGACCAAGGCAGCTTCGCCGTCGAAAGACTTCAGTACGTCATTCACAAGTTCGTACTCGCGGAGAGGTCGCTCTGTATTGGTCGGAGAGTCAGCCAACACGAAACGACAACAATCGTCGAGAAGAAGATCAAAGACTCACCTAAACCCATCGAAGTCCACACCTCCCACAATGCCCATCCACCCTCGCTCTCGTTTCCTCCTTCGAGAGCTCCTCTACCCTTGGCATAGAGAAGGACTTCCCCAGCGACGGTTCGATCGGTAATCTTGACGACGAGGTGCTTAGCTGTAACCTTTCCGAGGTAGATTCGATGCTCAATAGCCATGCCGGCGTTGTTCGCGAGGGTTCCGGATCTCGAGCGACCACCTACGGGAGGTCGAGGAGGTTGCGATAGAGAGGGCGAAGGAAGCGGAGAAGTTAACGAAGTTGACGACGATTGTGACGAAGAACCGCTCGCTTGACGTTGCATACCGTGAGGAGCTTGTGCGAGAGCAACGTCGGGATGCAGACTCGGTCTGCGATTGAGAGATGGCGCATACAGAACCTCCGAAGTGACATCTAGCGAAGACGATGGGATCGGTGGTGGTCGAGAACGAGGAGGAGCGTTGAGCGGCGGTGAGCGGAGTGGTGCCGTCGACGAAACGGCTCGATCATAAGAGTTCGAACTCATCGAGCGAGAGGGAAATACAGTTGCCGAGGGAAGGATGGTTTGTTGAATCGGAAGCGGTTCTTGGGTTAACACGGGCGATTCGAGAGTTAGAGCAGAGTTGGCAATCATGTGGTTCAGAGGAGTCGAGGGTGAACGCCTCAGTCCGTTCGAAGAGGCTTTACGTTCGATCGAGGCGTCCGTTTGCGGTAGGAAGGAATCGTGACCTTGACTAGTTTTGATCACCGATGCGAGCGAACCACCGAATTGAGTCGACTGTTCAGCGAAAGGTGCCGTAGAAGAGGTCGTGACTGGTATGCGATGAGGTTTGATCGAGGTAGAAGGAGTTTGAGCCATAGCAGCCGCTTGCTCGAATTCGAAAGGGTCTTCTTTTGGACGATTTCTCGGGTTCTTCTTTCGAGATATCGTCTTGCGTAAACTCTTTTGAGCCGTGAGCGCTCCAGGTACGACCACTCCCAACGGCTTGTCCTCCTCCGATTCGCTAGTGCCTCCGTAATCGTCCTGACAATCCTCGTCATCTTGTTCGGCATCAGCTTCTGCGAGAGCTCTTGCTGTCACCGGCGGCAATCGAACTGGGAAGACGGTGATCTGTTGCGGGACAACCACGAGCTCGTCTAGACCGAATGGCGAAGTCGTCTTGCGAGCGTCGAGTAGTGCTGGGCTTGTCGGTCTCGACCAGTTCGTGCGATCGCTGAAGGGAGGCTGACTCAATTCGTTCGCTTTCGTTGCTTGTTTCGGGGTGAGAGAGGCGGCCGCAGTGAGTGGGGTCGAAGGGTGAGCCGGGCTCGAAGGAGGATAGTTGAGGAAAGTGGCCAGAGTGATAGCATCGTCGATAGGTGAGACGGGAGGAGAAGGAAGAGGGAAAGCGGCGTCATCTTGTAAGCCGTTCGGTGTGAGTTGTCCAGCAGAAGCCTCCGACGCTGGTGTGGAAGGTAGGCTCTCAGAGAGGGGTGTAGGCGAATCAACACAGTTCGAGGCGAGTACGGGAGAGAGCGTTGCGGAACCTCCTATCTCGGACGATGAGGTCGAGGTTTGCAGAGATTTCAGAGCGTAATCGTTGGCCTTCTGCGTGTCTACAACTAGCACACTGTCGAGACTCGTTGTCCCCGAAATTGCGGCAGATTGAGGAAGATGCTCGGTCGGCGTGGGAGGCACAGGAGGAACATGGGATTGTCGACCACCTCCAAATTGTTTCGGAACGAGGATCGAGAAGCGCTTCTTCGTCGAGTTTGCAGTAGGGGATTTTCCTCCTCCTTCGTTCTTGTCGAAACCGAAGGACAGCGCACGAGGTCGTGCGGAGAATCCAGTAGAGTGAGAAGGAGATGCTGACATGCCGGAAGTCTCTGACCAGGGCGATGATGGCGATGCGTGTTGAGGAACTCTAGGCGAAGACTTCGATCTCAGCGAAAGTTTACCGAATCGACCGGGGGGCAACAGCGTCGGTGAGCCGATGTCTGTTGCGAGATCGACGATCGTGTCTGGACCTTGCGCTTGCTGCTTGGCCAAAGTCGAGAGGGTCATCTCGCTCCTGGGTTTCGACAAGACCGGTCGCTTCGAGCCGATTGTCGCATCGGTCGCAGGAGCCAACACGTTCTCGCTCTTGCGTTTCTTCAAGATCTGGAATGACGAAAGTCGTCGAAGGGTACTGATGGGGAAGCTGAGGGAAGGAGAGGGCGGATTGAGACTGCTCGAACTGCTGAAACTCCTCAACGGTTTGCTCGTTTGATGCCCGGAGCTTTCGATCTTCCTCGACGACACCTTGTCCTCCTCCTCCAACAGCTCTTCCTTCTCGTCGTCCAAGTTCGCTCCATTCGACGCATACTTGTCTTCTGGTCGAATCGACCACATGGGAATACCTCCTCCATCGAAATCGCCCAAGAGGCCGAGACTCGCTTGATGCAGCTCGGCAAAGCCGACGTCTTGACGAGAGGGAGACTGGGAGAGGGATGGGGAAGGTGGGGCAGAACCACGATATTCGTTCGAGTCGAGAGGTGGGAAAGAGGAGTTTCGAATATACGATCGATTGGTCGAGGAAGGATTGAAGACCGGCGAATCGGAGAACGAGTAGGGGGAGAGAGAAGACGGCGAAGGTGGGAAGTCTTGTGCAAGGGAGAGAGGAGAGCCAAGAGTAGCGGGAACTGAGAACGCGCGAGAAGGTACGATGCGAGAAGGCGAAGGCATCGTCGACTGCGCCGTTGCTGCTCTACGGGTGTAGATGGATGACGAGATTGCAGTGCTGAGGGTCTTAGATTCGGAACCGTTGACAGAGGTGGTTGACTGTCCGAATCTCGGAGTCGGTGCGTAGGAGCTCGCCAGAGTCGAGGCTTCGAAGGAAGATGAACCATTCGAGCAGAGGGATCGGCTGTCGGCGTCGGTCTCCGAGAGAGCGAATCGGGAAGAAGGGCGACTTGTCGAAGTTGAAGAGGACAAACCGAGTCCTTGCATCGATTCACCTTGTCCAAAGGAAGCGAGCCGTTCGAATACTTGATCTTCGTCTCGAACATCGTCGTATTTGTTTCCGAGAGGATTGGACGAAGGAGCCGTACTGAAGGGAATGAGCGGAATGTCTGTAGGGGGTATCGGAAAGGCCATCAAATCGCTTGATCGATCTCGGGGAGGTTCCGCCGTTCGAGGCTTCTCAGAGTGTTCCAGGTCGTAGCTGGACGTGAGGGTGAGCTGATCGATCGAGGGAAAGTCGACGATATCGAAGGCGTCCTCCGAAGAACTGTGGGTCGAGTAACCGGAGGCGACTGATGCGAGAGATTTGGTAGAGATGTCCCGTTGCTTGGATTCCTCGAAAGATGAATCTCGAGCGAGCATGAACTGCGTTGCCTCGGCAAGACAAAGTCAGAATCTCGCAAAAGCGGAAACGAACATTTGCAAAGAAACCGAAACTCACGTTCACCGCGTCAAAGTCTGATCCTTGACCCTGAGTATCTTCCTCTGAGATGATGGCTTCGACTAACGTAGGTGACCGGTTCAGCGATTGAGCGGGTTTGTCGAAACCCATTGATTCGAGTTCCGCCAAGCGCGTATCGAGCAACATGAGAGACTGTCGTAACTTCTTGTCGACCCTTCCTTCTTGTCCAACTCCGCTCTTGTCACTCGCTGTCATTCCATTCGCGCCTTCTCCTGATCCGCTCACACTGTCCTGCACGCCTTCGCCGATAAATATCTCTTCTTCGTGGTCTGTTTCCGATTCTTGAGGCAAAGAGACGGGAGCGAATTCGGGAGTGGAAGGAGATAAGAGAATGGTAGGTGACGAAGGAGTAGTTGGTTCAGCGAACATTGGCGAAGGGAGAGAGGGGAAGTCGTTGTTTGGGCAAGATTGGGAAGAATCGAGTTTAGGCGAATTGAGACCAAGAACACGTGAAGCTGCTCTCATCGGAGAGCGCATCACGTTGGCTTGACAAAGGCTTCGCTCTGCGAGAGAGGGAGACGAAGAGGGAGGAGGGGAGGACGTGTTTTGTTTGAAGGAGGGAGAATTCTGTCTCTGTTTCGTTTGAACTGAGTGAGTTTCGTTCGAAATGCCTGGCTCTGCAGGTACGTACAACCTCTGTTATGTCCTGGTTGGGTTCGATGGGAGTTGAAGAAGTGGGAGAGATCGAAAGGAAATAACAAACAAACTCTCAGATCCCATGTTCGCGACGTTGTGAAAGTCTCTGATTTTCGCACGGTCCAAAATCCAAGTGATCGCTTTGTAGTTGATCAATCAGGGAATAATGAATAACATTGCATAGCACTCGTCGATCAGGAGTGAACTTGCGAAATTCAATTCGGATGATTATCGCCTTCTGGTTCTCTCTCTCGCTCCTTCCTCCATCTCTCGACTCTCAATCAACACCTCTATAAATGTCTAGCTTCTTCAACGCTGGTCACTCTCGAAATCAAAGTCCTCTTCACACCGATTTCACCGCTTTCTTGACAGAGGATCAGGATAGCGACGACGACGACGACCCATACAGCAGCAATCGGGGAGAGCTCAATAGTCGAGGAGGATCAGCTCATCCACCGGTACGCACCTCCACTGCCACCTTCGATGTAACGAATCCCTCCTCCCTTAGTCACCCTCCTTCCAACTCGACTGGAACAAGTCTCGCAAATGTAACGAGTGCATTCACGATTCCAGGAGGATACGATTTCGAACCGCAAGTGTACGAGGGAGGAACAGGAGGTCCTGCGCCATCTTCTTCAGTCACCGAAACGAATGTTCGCCCACTCTCCTTGAGTGATTCGACTTCACGATTTAGCTCTTCCGGTAGTAGTCGAATAGGAGGAAATGGAAGTCTCAACAGTAGGAACTGGTTGGACAGCAGTGGAGCGAGATCGAATCAGGGAGGGGTCCAGCCTCGAAGTGGGTTGATGAATTGGCGAGGGATCGTTTCGAGAATCGGTGGTGGCAACGGAGGCAGCGGGTCAGGACAGAACAGGGATGATCTTGGAAATCACGACGAGTCAGAGTCGAATCGTTTACTGTTCAGTCAGGAGGAATCAGACGAAACCGATTCAGAAAACCATCGCGAAACATCTTCCTATCCACCTCGTAACATCCATCTCCCTCTCCCCGCTCGACCTCCGACATTCGCTGCTCCAATCGACAACCCGAGTCAGCCTGCGACAGCTTCATCCACTCCGATACCATCGGGCAGAGTTTACGGAGGTGGTTCAGGCAACGATGGAGTCTTCTCGAATCTCGCTGCGAAGCCAGAAGGTGCGAATGAGTCGGACTTTGTTGGTGAAGGGCCCGACAAAGATGAGATCTTGCCAGTGGGTAGAATCTCCCCTCAATCCGTCGATTTGTAACGGTTGCTAATAACGTTCGTTCGTTGGCAGGCTTACGAGGCAGCTGCTCTTGATTCAACTCCACCGTACTGGGAGACAACGGTCATCACTCCTGGAGGCTTCCTCGGTCCTGACGATGTTTGCGTCGACGGTATGCCAGTTGGCAATCTCTTCTCTTTCGCTTGGAACCTGCTCGTCAGCATGTCGTTCCAATTCGTTGGTATGTACTCAACCCGCTCTCTACCTGACGGATGAGTCATTCGAGCTCAATCATTGCGTGTTCCTACATAGGTTTCCTCCTCACTTATTTGCTTCATACTACTCATGCTGCCAAGAACGGATCCAGAGCTGGCCTCGGTATCACGTTGATCCAATTAGGAGTACGTCGCTTCAACCAATCTCGAGTATGCCCTGGTGTGCCAGAATAAAATGCTGACAATGAAACTGCTGTGCAGTTCTATCTGAAACAACACACTGATCATTCGGGAGATTCACCATTCGGAGACGGCACTCCGAGTGATGAGACTGGTCTGAACGGTGGAGCGGGACCGAACGTCGAGAACGTGCGATGGTCTTGGTGGGGAGGACAAGTCGAAGAGATCGATACACCGTCTCCTACTTCCACCTTCACCTCAGCACTCGGCAACCTTCCCACCCAGATAGGTAACGGTCTCTCAGGGGCCCTCGATGCGAGTAATCCGGACGCGACACCGTCTAGTGTGCCAAGCTTGATGGGAAACGGTTTGAACGAGGCAGAGTTGAATCAGATGAGCATGGCTACGAACGAGTGGATGAGCTTCGCTTTAGTTACCGTAGGGAGTTTCTTACTTATCGGAGGATGTCTGAGTTACTGGAGAGCTGTTCGGTGAGTTTTCCGTGACCTGTACACTAGTTTTCGCGATAACTGACTGATCCTCGATTGCGATTTATTCCCCAGTTATGCCCGTGCCATGCGACAAGGACAGGGACCTGGGATTGATAATGAGAACATGGTAGCTGTGAGCTAGGGACTGCTACACTCTGTTGCGAATTTGTCGTTTTTCGTTTTTCGTTTTTTCATGTTGATTGTTGCTCTTCTGTACTGCTACGAACTTTCGCCTTCTCGTTACATGATTGCACTCAGCTCTCCTATTCTCTGCGAAACTTGAGAGTATCAGAGATAGAGGCTACGCTAATTCAACGGGATTCGCAAGCTCTTAGTCTTCACTCTCAGACCTAAAGCTCGAATGAGTGCTGCTGGACCTGCTGGACCTGGTCATTTGACTCCTGTAAGCTCGAATTGAAGCTACTTTTACCACTCTCCCTTCTCGCTGATCTGATCCCCTTAATCCCTCTTCTCTCTCGCCCCCCTCTCCCTCTTTCTCATCACCTTGCTCCCGGGTTCTTACAGCTACCTTCTCCACCAAGATCTTCACCTACTCGTCAAACAGCTACCACCATGTCTGCGAATCCTGTTGAGACAATCGGAATGGACGAGGAGTTAGCCGAGGTAATCAGCATGGAACAGGATAACGTAAGTCTGCTTGACTCGATGTTGTCTGTATTACCTCGTAGAGGAACTCTCGCTATCGGAGAGTCGAGCTGATTCGAGACCTTCGATTCGCAGGAAACTTTCGATTCTGTTACTTCGCAAGCAGGTCCTGCTGCTTATGCATCTACTTCACAACCTTCGAATACTCGTCGTGCAGGCCGTGGCAACAACTCAACAGCTTCGAGGAGTCGTGGAGGAGGATCCAACAAAATGTCTGCTTTCGAACGTGAAGCTGCTACTATCGAACGCAGGGATGGTAGAGGTGGAGGGCGTCAAGATGGCGAAGGAAGGCAAGGAGCCGAACAAAACATTTGGGACAAAGTTTTGGACAAGAATGGATACTATGGTCAACGTTAGTTAATCTCCCGCTATCGAGGCCAGCTTACGAAAAGGCCTCGCCTGATCACATTTGCTATCGACAGTCAACTTTGATCCTTTCCAAGAACTCAACGATCGAAGGAGCTCGCACGCAGCTTCATCCAAACTTCCTACGACTTCTACCAACACTCTCGCCTCTCCTCCCCCCGCCTAAGAAATCATTCTTTCACTGCCAGCACTCTCTGAGTACTCCACATTATACCCACTTCCTCGCTTGCGTACTGCACATAGAAATACCCCTTCCCACTCGAATCTGAATCTGTCCCTTGCTGTCCTCTCAATCTGTTATTTTCCCTTCGTTCCGCTCTCTCGCAATGATCGCTTGACTTGTGCCGTTTCTCTTGACTTCTCGTCGCTTTGAGTGGAGGTTCTAGCACGTTCACGAGTCGTGGCGCTCGCCAACCAGGGATCGAGCGAAGTCACTCCTGCGAATACCGAATATTCGAAGATGCGAAGTTATTTTCGGTTAATTCATCCGACTCCTATCAGGGGCGATACGAGCCTTTCAGAAGTCGCTCTATCGCACGCTCCGGGTCGAAGAAGAGGCGAATTTACCCCGCGCGAATCCTCCCTTTCTTCCCCCTCCTCCTCCTCATCGCCGACTGTCCCCTTCTCCTTCCGGCTCCTCAGCTTCTTCCTTTTTGCCTACTTCAAGGAGCTTCAAGTGCAGTACATGCCGCAAGGAGAACGGCACGACGATTCGAACGAACCTTTCTCCGACTCCTCGTCTGCAACCTCTACAAGGAGTCAGAGACCGTCAAGATTATCAATCACTGTTCCGAGCAACCAGAACTTCCTTCCACAATACTCGGGACAAGAGGGGGGAGGGGCAGGGTGCCATACAACGCTCAGTCCGGCGCAAGGAGAAGAGGATGAAGGTAGACGATACGAGAACGATGGTTGGGTTGAAGAAGACGACGAAGGTGTACGAGCGATCGAGCTGGAGGGACATTCATGCGAAGTGGATAGCGAGAACGCTGCCTTATTCGAACTTCCACCTCGCACACCAATCTCCCTTCCAACGATCTCATACGGAGTCGACGATACGTCGAATCAGCACTTTGACCTTCGACACGACAGCAGAGGAACCTTCAGCGATGAGAGACCTCGGGTTTCGCTCTCTTCGTTCGTAGATTCCGAGGAAGGAAACTCGATAGGCGTACGACCGGGAACGTCTCCACTTTCGGAGGATGTAGGAGGTTTAGAAGGGGGTGAGGAGGATAGCAGTGAGGCGGCTAGAAGGCGGAAGGAAGAACACCGAAGGCTCGCAGAACGAACGCTTGAAAATCGAAGGACATCGATTGAGACAGCGGCACTTTCGAACATCGAACATTCTGCACCGCACGACATCAGCAATGGTCAGAATAGATCTCCTCTTGACCCCTCGCCCGCTCCGCCATGTTCACCAATCGATTCGACGACTTCCGACAATTCGCAACCGTTTATAAGTGTCGCTAATGGTCCACTCGCACAACTCTCAACCAATCAGCTCCTAGAACCTCGTCAAGTGCCTCGAGGGGCTCGATCATTCCTCTCGAGCTTACTGAATCGCTCACCACGATCTTACGGTTCCTCACCTCGATTCCCTTCGCAACAACAATCTCCATCACCTTCTCCGTCAGCCTCGCCAAACCCCGACGTCACCACTCCTCGTCCCCTTCAATACTTCGACCGCTTCTCCTCTTCTTCCGAAACACAGCTTCGACCGAGTAGCTCCCTTCAACCGAATCAACATGCTCGATCCTCAAGCCTCCCACCTAGCCTACCTCCCTCGCCAAACGCTTCTCGAGTCGACCAATCGATGGAGGTTCCTGGGAGAATGATTCCTCGACCAGATACTTCGCCGAGACTCTCGAGGACTATCGCTTCGTTCGGGAGGTCCGTTTCGATGAGAAACTCTCCTTCTAGCCGAATTCAGAAAGTCGCCTCGCCCCAACTCTCGAGATCACCACAAGCTTCTTCCTTACATCATTCAGCCTCTGCCCCCTCACCTCCGTCCCTCGAGTCAATAGGGGTCTCAGTCGTCACTCTCACACCCTCCCTTTCCGGTAGTCGAGTCGCTCCACCCTTGTGTGGTGCAATATTGGACGACAAGTACCTTCTGATTGGTATGTTCTTGCACTGCTCTCGGCTCTTCCATGAAGGATACGAAAGCTAACCTTAAAATCGTAAGTGAACAGGAACCTCATTTGGACTCGATTTCAGTAAGCACTCACTCCCTCTCTCCCGCTCCGCTCATTGGAGCTGATATTTGAGGTTGAGAATAGTGCCGCTACCTCTTCCCGGAAGTCTACCTCTACCGCAACTCGGCAACAAGAAGCGGAAGAGTACGAGACGTCCGATGAGCCTCGTTAAAAGAACCAAGTTCAAAGCGTTGGCTATCTTGAACGAGCGGAGCAACATTCTGCTCGCAATTGCTGGAAGGAATGATCATATCCGAGGTACGTTGATACTTTTCTATCATCTCTGTAGTGATCGAGTATACTGAGTTGTCTCGCACTACAGTGTATCCTCTTGATGGGATTCGAGCTTTGATTGAGAGGAAGATGAACGAGATTGAACTTCGAGATGGCTACCCTTTCATCCAGGATGCTATCGTCCTTCGACATCCTTCGAGTCTGTTATCCGAGGTGGTCTCCAAGGGGAAAGGAAAGACTACTCACACATCATCAGCATCTCGAACTGCACCTTCGCCATCAAATCCTTCGCTACCGGTTAATCAGTATCGATTTCCTCTCGATTCTTCGCCGCCAGCTTATACGCCAAACTCCTCTCACTCGGATCGCCGACGTCCCGGCTCCGCTTACTTGGAAACAAGTAGCGCTCGACCTGTTTCTCCGACTTCTCGCTCGTTCTCTCGCAACAACTCTATCGCCAGTCTCAGTAACGGAAGCATCGTCAGAGCAGTCTCATCGGTTCCACGAGGATCACTATCGAGTACGACCACCGTAACTCCCTCGACATCTCGACCACTTCGTCACTCATCGTCTATAGATCACATCGCGCATCGAAGAGGTTCCACGGCAACGATCTCGAGGAGGAGGAGTCGAATGGATCTCGGCGTTACGCAATTCTCGACCGCACAAGCTACAAGCAGTCGGGAAAGTCAGAGTGGGCGAGGAAACTTCTTCGAAACGCCATCGAGTTTGGACTCAACTTCAAACACCTCTCGACAATCTTCCTCTGTAAACGATGGCGATCAAGACCGAATCTCCTCGTTGTCAGCCCCATTAGCAACTCCCACTCCCGCTTCATCTACCCTCGAATCCTCCCTGTCTCAACCAATTCCTCGACTTGTCGCTCGCTCTCCTTTCGCCTTATCGCCAGCCATGTCAGATCGGAATTCATCTCTACAATCGCTGATAGAAGCGGTCACAGATGGCCCACCACCGACAGCAACTGCCGGTCTCGGTATCTCTTCGGATGACGTGATGGCATTGGAAGGTAGAAGCATGGACGCAAGATCAAGAAAAAGGTGGACTGTCAATGGAGCTGAGCCTTCGCTGAGCGGCCCTGCTGTTGAGGGGAATCCAGACTCGCGCTCGTCTCGTGACGGTGACGTCAACACTGTCTCTCAACCGTCGGCGACAGTCTCGGAGGATCCATCGAGCTCAGCAAGAACAGGTCAAAGGGACAGCCTCTCGGGAGAATTCAAGTCTCGAACCCGCCAGTCTTCGCTTCAACCGGACACCTATCCAACGATACCAACATCGAGTCAAGAGCGTCAAGAATCAGGTGCCAAGGTATACTAGTCTCTCGTGTCCTGTGACGACACAACATTGACTGTTCGTTCCGGTTTTGCCAGAGTTCGTCAACGCTCGAGTACGTCAAGCTTGCTCGGACACGGGGCGCTCGATTGATGAGAGCAACAGAGACGAAGAAGCGTACCTATCTCGCAGTCTTGTGCGGAGGCGAAGGAGAGAGAATTGAGCTATTCACAGTCAGTCTTACTCAGCTTGATTCCGCCTTCTCTTACTTACCTTTCGCCTGATCTTACAGGGCGCTCGTTCCATCTCCCTTTCACTCAACCGCACTTTCGTTCTTCCCGAAACTCCTCGAAGTATCGACTTGCAGCTTCAAGGGAATGATTTGGTCGATATTTGTGAGGCAGAGATCCTGTCCTCCTCTCCGCAGCGATTCCAGCTAACCCTTCTGTCACCCTCCTCCAGACTTGATCTACGCACAGACGATATTCGCGCTCGAGCCGTCGACAGTCCGAGTGCGGGAAGTAGGAGTTAGTCGAAGATCTCATCGTTCACGTCGCGCCGCAGACACCTATCGAGACACGACCGAGCCAACCTCACTCGTAGACGCGCTTGAACCCTCTGAGACACTTCCCACGACGAGCGCTACACCTCCAGGTCTCGACCATGTCGAGACTTCTCGTCGAGTTCGTTCAGATCGACCTAGCTCGCCTTCACTTTCTCCTCCTCCCGTCGCCCCCTCGACGACAGCACACTCACCACAAGCTGAAGCCTCGCTCCCACCTTCCCCCTCTATCGAGTCTCGCTCACGCTCTCCTCCTGCCCCCGATTGTGCACCTAGTGCGACACGAAAGAACACCTCGTCTCCTTACACTACTTTCACCCAATTGCCTTTCATTCCACCAGTTCCTTCCGGTGTTTTATCGTCTTCGTGGACCATTCCTCCTCTCTATACAGACGTGATCACGAAACCCGAACCTGGCCAGTCAGATCTTCCGCTCCTGTCTCCGATTTCGTTGCTCCGTGGCGCTGCTATGCGAGGTGGAAACGGCTCGCCCGGTCTCTTTCTAGTGACGAAAGGCAACTCTTTATCGGGTATCGTCACCTCTGACGGGAAGAGTGGCAAGTCGTCTTGACATTCTCAGTCTTCGATCTTCAATAGCTAATCTTCCTTTACAATGTAATACTGCAGTCATCAAGCGACCGATCAGCTGGACCCTCCCTACCGATTCAAATTCCGAAGAGACAGAAGATCTGCCCCAAGACGTCCAACTACTCGTTGTTGAGGGCGACAAGACTGTTATAGTCAAGTTCAGTCCTTCCGACGTGAGAGCAGTTGCAGTCGAAGATACCTCTACTTCGTCGTCAAAGGTTTTCTCTTCACCTGTGCTCGCATCCCCTCCCAATCCATCTTCGAGCGTTCAATTCCTCGCCAATCACCATCAGAGTCAGCAGCTCTTCTACTCTGAGATGATAGGTCAATCCTGGACGATACGATGTCTCGCTTCCCTTCCTCCTCGTTGACTTTATACCCGTGTCCACTGTTACCCTAATTCGTCTTTACCCTTTCGTGCATGTTGCAAACATATCGTTGAGCTATCAAACTCTCGTGCACCGTCTAGACCGCGAGAAACAAGTCGCTTTAATCCTCGATTGCCAAAGAATTCCTTCTTCATCGGATCCTGAGTCTGACGAGTGGTTGTCGTTCTATCGCACAGCTCGAGACTGGTTCGCGAAGCTCATTAGACGCTGACGAATTTCTGTCACGGAGCCTCAAAACGGGTCGTGAGGTGCGAAAAGCTCACCCCTCTTTCGCGATTGTTGGGCCGTTCTATCGGGAGCCTTCCGGATGCGTTACCCCAAAGATAGAGTTACTACGATGTTATCACCACTGCGGAGCAAGCGAGTACAATGGTCGTCGTTAGACTTTTGCATTTCGGCTAAAGAAAGTTTCGCAATTCCTGATACAAGAGACCTCACAACGCAGCTAGCGAAATTGAACCGCGTTTCAGAGAGATATCCACCCATAGAGCAATATCTCGCAATGTCCACGCAACGTTTGTGTGCTATCGAGTTGTCAGTCGCCGGACTTTTCAATTTCGCGAGGGTCTGAAAGGAACGACGTCGAAATCGTCAAGCGCGAAAGATACCCGGCAAGTCACGAGTAGACATTCTAATCCATACGCAAGAACGCGAGCCGCAAGAGAAACCTCCTCTTGCGAGTCGAGCTTCAGAATCGAGGAGAGGTGGTTTTCCTCTGCCCAAATTCGCTCTTTCGCTCACAGCTCGCACGAAAGCTTTCACGGACTCAAATCACCTCAACGCAGACTCGATGATAACTCGCAGCGGAGGACTACAACGAAAGTTGGACTTCAACAGAAAATTACAGCGATAAACTAAACATTTTCTACTTCAAAGACGCAATTACTTGTCAGTCTTAGCCTTCTTCGCGGGGGGAGCTTTTCCTCCCTTCTTTCCACCTTTCTTTCCACCCTTGGACTGCCTAGTTTTGGCCGAGTCGTCCGAGTGAATCTCGAGATCTTCCTCCTCTTCATCATCTTCATCATCTACGGTTGCCTTTGACTTGGCAGTCTTGCTAGCGGCACGTCCTCCTTTCTTTGCGCCCTTCTGTTGAGCAGTTGAGAGTCAGCTCCGAGAAGGCGAATGCGAGAAAATGTTGGTTTCGGAACGAACCTTTGGTTTCTCTTCCTCCTCTTCGTAATCCTCTTCATCCTCATCGACTTCACTTTCGCTCTCCTCCGTGTCAATCTTCTTTGCACGTTCGGTCGCTCCGCGACGAGGATTCTTGCGAGTACCTTCGGTCGCTGTGCGTTTAGCGGGAACGGTCTTGCCCTTGTTGGCCTGTCAATCGAGTGTGGGAATGGTATCAGCACAACTGTATATGTCTAGTCTCGAAAGATTAGGAAGCGTACTTTGGCAGCACCCTTCTTTCCGCCTTCAGACTGTTTCTGCTTTGTAGTCTTCTCCTTTTTCTCCTCTGCTCCCTCGCCGTCTTCCTCTCCAGACTTCTCGTCTTTCTCCTCAGCTTCCTTAGCCTTGTCGTCACTGTCGTCGGCTTCTTTCGATTCCTCCTCCTGGTCCTTTTCCTTCTTCTCATTCTTTGCCTCTGCCTCTTTGTTGGTCTTCACCTCCTTTCCGTCTTTCGAAGCTTCTTGCTTAGCTTTCGAAGTCTTGTCACCGGTCGTACCTTCATCGACGTCGTTGAGTTCGTGAGCGAGCTTGATGGCTTTGTTCTAGGGAGGAGATCAACAGAGATGAATGTTAGCCACGAAACCCTTTTAAACGTCGGGTGAATAAAAGACTCACTCCCGAGCTGGCCTTCAATTCGACAGCAGGATCTTCTTCGGCTGGAGGAGTCGGAAACACGATCGAAAGTGGTTCATCAGACACGGTTTTGACGGATCTTTTTGCGATTGCGAAGAGAAGGACGAAGCGAGAACTCACTTCCGTTCCTCGAGACTTCCTTTCCGCCCTTTGTCTGAATCGTATCGTGTTCGGGTACGACTGCTTCGACGGTACCAGTAGGTTGTCCTCCACCGTAATTCCATCTGTGACCGAGTAAATTTTCGATCGAAAAGAGTGAGAGTCAGTTTCGTGCGTCACGGAAGGAGTTGAAATCGATGAATCGAGTCGAAGTGATCAATTATTCGCATGTTGTAAAGGCGAAAACGACGACCGTGCGCGAAGGAAGAATGCGAAAAGGGGGGGCCAAAGTGGAAAAGTCGAGTGGGGAAAATGGAAAGGGAAGGAAGAGATCGAGAGGAGGGGAAGAAGAGAACGTAGAACGAGAAGTGAACTTACGAGACTTCTTGTCCTTCCTTGAGATCTGATGCTTTGGTCATATTTGAAGAGTACTTTTTGAGAGATGTTCTATGTAGTGAAAGAAGAGAAGAAGAGAGTGAGGGAAGAGCGAGAGCCGAATTTGACACTCGCAATCGACAAAGTGACGTCTCAATTTCGCAAGCTACCCTTTATCAACTAATCGACGTTCCTGTCGCACTCTGCAACGATTCCGGTCGAAACGCATTGCGTTACTGAGAGGGTCTCTCAGGTACTCTCGCAACTTTGAATGGATTTCGTCGAAAATAATCGATATGATATATGATTGACAGCGAGATAGCGCAAAAGAAATATGTCGAGTCGTGAACTACTTCAAATAAAGGGTAACCCGACCACACGGTTGATCCAAAGAGTCGCAAACCGATCCCGCGAATCCAACATGGAATTCGACGTCGCCTCCGTCTCCCTCTGTTCCGAATTTGATGAGAAGCATCTGCACCTCGTTTGGCCGAGGGCATCCGACAACTAACCGAGTTCGACGAGGGGGAAACGAACGGCGGACGATTGATAGGGTACCTAAAACTCTTTCGACGAAGTTTCCTTTGTCGACACGTGCCTTTTATTACTCCCCATTGAACTCCTCCCACCCTGCTACCCTCCTGAGCTGCACCAACTCCTCCGCCCAAACATTCCCCGGAGAAAAGTGCTTGTTGACGAAGGATTTGAAACAGAGGCGAGTAGAGGTGAAAAAGGAAAGGGAGAAAAGATATGAATCTTCCACGAACGTAACGGTTGATCACCATCCAATGGTCCTCACGAAGAGGTGGCGAAGAACCTGACTGCCATGGTTTTGCTGGAGGGAAGGGGAAGGGAAGAGGGAGGGAAGGAAGAGTAGAGAGAAAGTGGGTCTAAGCAGAGAATGGAGTTTAAGAGAGAGAATCGAGCGAGCTGGTCTTCATGGAATTGTGTGGGAACCACTGTAGTCAGTCATGCAACAGGTTGAGGATGCGAAGAAGGGTTGAAAAGTTGTGAGCTGGAAAGTAGAATAAGTTTGGAGCGCCTTTGGGTGTTGTAAGTGATGGAACTGTTCTTGAGATGATCCAGTGCTGTTTCTATCTGTAATCGGAAGCTGACAATGTTGAGACGAAGTGAAGGGAAGGAGAGAAAGAGAGAGAGAGAGGCGGAAAAAAAAGTTGCAAGGATTTGCAATCTCTTCAGGGGTTCATTCATTTGCCTCCCTTCGATCATGCTACAACGAAACACACTCAGAGCTGCACTCTACACCATACCACCCCGCTTGGGATCGACCAGTTCCCGCTTCCCTCGATTCTTCTCTCAATCAACTCGTTCGAATGCCAATAATTCACCCGATATTCAATCTTACGACACTCTGGTGATAGGTGGAGGTCATGCAGGTTGTGAAGCAGCAGCCGCTTCAGCAAGAGCTGGTGCAAAGACCCTGTTGATCACTCAACGTCTCGATACGATAGGAGGCGAGTTCTCACTCTCCCTCTGCAACTCTACCTTTGTTTTCGTTGTACTCATGTCGATCTACGAGTAGAAATGAGCTGTAATCCAAGCTTCGGCGGTGAGTGCTAGCGGATCGACCCTCAGTTTTCGATGTTTCGCATCGAACTCGCTCGCAAGATTCTGATTCATTTCGCGATTGCAGGCATAGGGAAGGGTACGCTCGTGAGAGAGATTGATGCTCTCGACGGTCTGTGTGGACGGATATGTGGTGAGTTCCGAGCTCTGCCTCTCAAGTGAATCAAGCACAGGTGAGCTCACGAAACTTTGCTTCATCGCATTCGTTAGACAAGGCCGGTATCCAGTTTCATGTTCTGAACAAGTCGAAAGGGCCAGCTGTGCATGTGAGTCACAATGTCGCCCCATTTCAATACGTCTCGCTCACTCATTTCTTCTCCTTTGAATGGTCAGGGATATCGAGCACAAATCGATCGCAAGCTCTACAAGCGGGAGATGCAACACACGCTGTCAAGCTATCCCAACCTGTCACTGAGGAAAGCTAGTGTAGAAGACGTCGTGCTCTCTGATCCTGCTGAAGGCGGAGGACTAGGAACAAGAAAGGTGATCGGACTGAGAGTCGGTAAGTTGCCATGGTTGCTGTCTCTCAACCAAAGATCTAGGTTGACGTTACTCTTTGTGCATCTTATAGATAATGGCGAAGTTATTCCTTGCAAAAGCATCGTCATCTCGACTGGCACGTTTCTTGGAGGCGAAACCCACATCGGGATGGAAACGACTCCCTTCGGTCGCATCAACGAACCTGCCGCATTCTCACTGTCTCGCTCACTTCGCGAGGCTGGCTTCGAACTTGGAAGGCTCAAGACCGGTACTCCACCGAGATTGCGAAAGGGTAGTATTCGATTCGAAGGACTCGGCGTTCAACAAGGAGATATGCCGGCGAAACCATTCAGTTTTCTCAGTGGTAAAGTCGAGAACGAGGTCAGTCTCTCCTTGGTCTCGACCTCTACCTCCCGAGGCAACTTGAGCTGACCGACCTCGTGCGAAACTGTCAGGATAACCAAATCGACTGCTACCAGACTGCGACGAATCAAGAGTCTCATGCTATCGTCAAGGCCAACATACACAAATCTGTCCACGTTCGAGAAACCGTCAAAGGTGCGAACGAGCACATTCAACGTCTAAATCTAGGAGAAACACTAATTCTGCCTTGCCCAAACAGGACCTCGCTACTGTCCCTCGATCGAGTCGAAAGTGCTGAGATTCGGCGACAAGCTGAGTCATACCGTCTGGCTCGAACCGGAAGGTTACGATTCCGGTCAGTCTGCCCTCTCACGAATCCCTAATCTTCGTTTTCTTTCTCGCGTTGCTGCGGTTCTCTCTGTGCTGACGCGCTCTAGCACCTCTGTTTCAGATCTCATCTATCCCAACGGAATATCTATCACATTACCAGCCGAGAATCAACTCGAATTGTTGAGGACGATTCCAGGTTTGGAGAACGTCGAAATGGTTCAACCGGGATACGGTGTCGAGTACGACCATATCGATCCGAGAGAATTGAAGCACACTCTCGAAACGAAACGGATAGGCGTGAGTCACATTTTTATATTCAAGCTCGTCAAAACTCACTAATACTGAATAGCGATGCAGGGTCTATTCCTCGCCGGACAAATCAACGGTACGACAGGTTACGAAGAAGCTGCTGCTCAAGGTGTTCTCGCCGGTATCAACGCTGGGCGATCTGCGTTGGGCGAGGATGAACTCGTGTTGTCGAGAGCGGACGGATTCATCGGAGTGCTCGTCGACGATCTCGTCACGAAAGGAGTGAACGAACCTTGTAAGCGCTATCGCACACTCTCATACGACACCCGAGCTGACCAGTCGATGTTTCAGACCGAATGTTCACGAGTCGATCCGAATATCGAATCTCACTCAGAGCCGACAACGCCGATCTCCGTTTGACCGAGAAGGGGAGACAAGTCGGCGTTGTCAGCGATAAGAGATGGGGCGTATACATCAACGCGAAAGACGAGATCGAGCGTGGCATCAATTCGCTCGAGGAATGGAAAATGTCGCCAGAATGGTGGGTTGCAAGAGGGTTCGAAGTTCGACGAGATGGTCACAAGCGAAGGTGAGCGACTTCATATACCACTGTACTGTGTCCTTGTCACAGACGCTGATGATGGAGGCATCTCTGCGACAGTGCCTTTGATCTTCTACACTACAAGGGCGTATCGATCTCTAGCCTCGTTCAACATGTCCCAACCCTTTCAGTCGACGATCCCTTTATTCTGGAACGAATCGGAATCGCAGGCAAATACAAGCAGCACATCCTTCGACAGACTCACGACATCGCACTATTTCAACGAGACGAGAACTTGCTTATCGATTCAAGAGTCGATTACGACACGCTACCGGGTATGAGCCATGAAGTTCGACAGAGACTCAAGGATGCTCGTCCAGAGACGCTCGTGAGTGCCGTCAGATCCAGGAGAGCACTCGACAGACAAACTGATCACCTCTTGAACGAAACTTGTGCAGGGTCAAGCAAAACGCCTCGAAGGAGTCACTCCAGCCAGCTTAGCGACCCTGATGAAGTACGTGAGGAACGGAGCGGCGAGGAGAGCAGAGTTCGAGTCTTCAACCGCTTTCGTCTAAAAGCAGATGTTTCGAGAAGGAAATTCCCTTCTATTGTCGTGATCTGTGGTTTCGCAACACTCGCAATCTTCTCGTACGTCTGTGCTGCTATATTGTTTGTTGTATCCCATGCAAATCTAGCACATCTCCTTCGCATAGCAACTTGCTCTCCCGTTGAAATATTTCTCCGAGAACTTGCTCCTTTTCTTGCGAGCAGTGGGAGGAGAGGCGATTCGGAGCTGTATAAATGGGACTCGTCGAAAGTCGTCAAAAGTCATCGACTTGCGAAACTTTTTTCGGATCTTGCGGACGAGGCCAAGTCCTCTGCAGAGCCGCTCTCTCTCTCTCTTCCAACATTTTCGCTTGCAGGATATTCTCGGATACTTTACGCAACTCTCGCATATCAACGTAGGAAGCTTAACTTAGGCTACGCTAGTCCATCACAGGTGAGTTCCGATTAGTTCACTGCGATCCCTCAACGTTGAAACGATTCCCAACCACCCGAGTCCCTCTCGACACGCTACTGCTTTAGGAGGAAGCACTTCTACCTCCATCCACACTCCTCACTAGTGCCGCGCTGTTCCTGTACTGATCCACTTTGTTTGCCTCAACGAACCGAAGTTCTTTTGATTCAGGACACGCCGCTTCCTCGCTCTCGGTGACACCTTCGCTAGTTCGGATTGAGACATTAGGTGAGTCTATTGTAAACCTCTCTACTGTCAATGCATCAAGAGTCGAAGGGAGCTTCAGCTGATCACTCGTTCAACGCGTTCTCTCTCTCCTCCCTTTTGTTCCGGCCCACGATCGTCTTTTCAGAGCCTCCTTCAGTTCTTACAAGTTCTTGAACATATCTTCTACTTTCGATAAGCTACTTGCACCAACTTCGTCTCGAGTTCCCAATCGAATCGATCTTCCCCTCGCCGAATTCACGCTACAGAAATCGAAAAACTCTCTTCCCATCCCCCACACCTCTCGCTGTTCACGTGTTCCGCCACTCTTTGATCCTCCAACGATAATTGACACCGACTTTTCATCATGCAAGCAACTCAAGTTCCCGATTTCGACGCACTCAAGCGAACTTTCGAAGCAGGTTCAACGAATGCGAACGGTGGATCATCACTTCCTACCACGACCAGTAACGGTGCGAGCACAAATGGCGTAGGAGGAGGAGTAGGATCTTACCATGATGCTGCTTATCCGGTTGGAGCTGCTGGTTTCGCCCCTTCGAATGGAGGATTGTACCCTGGAGGTCCCTTTGTTCCCGCTCAAACTTCGCAACAGCCTTCTCTCAACGGTAACCTCCAAGCAGGTTCATCGAACGGTGCTTCGACTTCGAACGGCGTACCTCCTCCTCCCGGTCAAGGCCTTCCTCCGAATGGAGCTTTCTCTCCCGTCCCGACTTCTCCTTTCCTGAGCGGAGCCAACTCTCCAAACAACGGCGGCGCCCTTTCTGGTTTCGGTTCGCCTTCTTCACTCCCTGGAGGTCTTCCTCTCCCAGCTGGAAACCCCATGAACCACGGTACGTTCTCACTTCCGACCCTTTCTGTGATAGTTACTGACTTTTGCTTGTCAAACTCGACTCTCCTCGTACACAGGTCCTTTCCCTCATCCTAACGGTTTCGGAGGAATGGCTCCCATGTCTCCATTTATGGGAATGATGAGTCCGATGATGGGTAGTCCGCAGATGGGAGGAAATGGTTTCCAGATGGGTTACCCTATTTCGGGACAAGGACATCAACATGGAATGTCGCCAATGAATGCTACCCAGACTCCTACAGTAAGCAACGGTCCCTCTCTCAAGCCCTTCAACCGAGTTCGTCTGATTCGAGCTTCACTCTCCACAGGGTCGCACTGTTTACGTAGGAAACCTTCCTTCCGACGCTTCGGTCGACGAGCTCCTCTCTCAAGTTCGTTTCGGTCCTATCGAGAACATTCGTATCCTTCCCGAGAAGTCTTGCGCCTTCATCTCGTTCCTCGACCCTACGACCGCCGCTGCTTTCCATTCTGACGCCCTCATGCGCAAGATTCGTCTTCACGAGCACGACCTCAAGATCGGATGGGGCAAACCCAGTGCTGTGTCGGCGAACGTGCTTGCTGCAGTGCAACAGAGTGGAGCGACGAGGAACGTTTACATCGGGCAATTGGACGAAACTGTCACGGAACAAACATTGCGAGATGATCTCTCTCGATTCGGACCCATCGATCAAGTCAAGATTGTCCGAGGTATGTCAAACTTTCCCATCTGGTCCTACTTCTCTAGGTTTCTCAAACACTGACTTTTGCTCGTCGTTCTTTTCTCTCCAGACAAGAACATCGGTTTCGTTCACTTCCTCTCCATCTCCACTGCTATCAAGGTCGTTCAAAATCTACCAGGAGAACCCGAATACGTAGGACGACGAGTCGCTTACGGCAAAGATCGAACTGCGTACGTACCCAAGAATCAACATCAACAACAACAACACAACATGGCTGCAGCTGCCATGGGCTCGATGGCTGCAAACTATGGCGGATTTGGAGGACTCGGGTTCGGATCACCAGCTATGGGAGGATTCGAAGGACCTTTCGGTGGGTTTTCGTGATCTACTGTTTCCTTTTTCGTCGCACCTCTCTGACTCCTCTCGCGATCTTTCATTTTCGCAGGTCAGAATGGAGATCCGAACGCTCAGCCTGGTAATCGTACTGTATATCTCGGCGTGAGTCGCAACTCTTTCGCTCAATTCCTTCGATCTGACGAGCGCTCAACTGACGAAATCGATTTCTCCCCTCACCTTCAGAACATTCATCCTGAAGTCACGACTGAAGAGATTTGCAACATCATCCGAGGCGGTATCTTGCAACAAATTCGCTACATCCCTGACAAGCATATCGCAAGTTTCCCCTGGATTTCAATTCGATTTGTCAATTGACTGACTCTTCATTCAATGATCTCTCTCGCTCTCAACAGTGTTTCGTAACCTTTGTCGACCCTCATTGCGCTCTCGCCTTCTTCCAAGCTGCTTCCTTCCAAGGGATCGCGTTACACAATCGACGATTAAAAGTTGGATGGGTAATACATCGTTTCTCTCGCTATTCCGGAGCGATCGTCACTGAACCTTCTGCTCTCAATTCTTACTCTTTACGTTGACAGGGTAAACCGTCTGGTCCTACTTCTCCCGGTATCGCAATGGTCGTTCAAGCGGGAGGATCTCGAAACGTTTACGTTGGAAACATCGAAGACCACGAAATGTACACCGACGAGAAATTGCGAACGGATTTCGGAGAGTACGGTGACATTGAACTCATCAACTCGCTCAAAGAGAAGCAATGTTGCTTCATCAATTTCACCAACATCACGAACGCTGTGAGTCGTCTTTCTCTCTCTTTTCATCTGGGCTAAGGAGGATGGAAACTGATCCATCGAGGCTGTTGCCGAATAGATCAAAGCGATTGAAGGTATCAAGCAACATCCTGATTATCAGGACCTGAAGATCTCGTACGGTAAAGACAGGTACCTATTCTATTCTGCTAATCGCATTCAACTCCTGAAACTGATTCGATCTTTGACGGACTGCAGGTGTGGTGGTGCTCCTCGTGCTTTCCGTGGATTCGACCTCCGCAATCAGCAACGTTCTAACCCTCAACAAGGCGAGAACGCTCACGGCAATTCTGAATTCCCTCGCAGTCCTTTCACCGATCACATGTCCTTCCCCGGTTCGCCCACAGCTGAGGCACACGAGAACGACGCTGGAGATGTCCCACCCATGTCCGACATCGGAGCGCTCGTGATCGACGAGGAAGCAGCTGCCAACCAATCCTAATCGATCTATCGTTTTACCGGATCAGCGTTCGCCTACTCCCCTTCGCTTCCTCAGTTCTCCTCCCTCTTCTCCCTCTTCCCCTCGTGCCATCGGATTTCCAGCGGACACTTTCGCCTTTGCAAAATCTCCCAGTTCCTTTCGTTTTTTCGTGACCGCGTTGTCCTTCCTTCGTCCTTTCTAAACAGTCTCTAGGTTTCCTTTCCAGCTTTCTTCGCCTCCGAACGAACATACCCACTCTCCCTCCTCCCTTCGTATCTACATCTCTCCCTGCAGCACACAAATCTACGCATTTCCTTTTCTTCTTCTTTTACCATCGATCGCAACCTGTTTCCCTCTCATCTAGAAAATCGCACCCTTCTCTTCGTCTTTTTCCCCTTCCTCCCTTCGCGTTTCCGTAGTCTATGCTTTCACCACCAAACTTTCCTTTACTCGCCTCGGATGCGATGACAAAGCTAGCCCTAATCTTGTTCTTTCCACTCGCTCTTCTCTCATGCAAATTAGATCTGTTCTCTCTGCTTTGTCCTTCGACATGCCTTGCGAATCAATCGAGTGCTCAGAGTTCGAGACAAAAGCGATCCTTCGTTTCAAAAGCCATCATGTGGTTTGAGATCATCTCGTCCTTCGAAGATGAAGGTCGATGGTTCGAGATGAGTTGACTTGCGTGCGACGGCTTCCACCGAGTCCAGAATCCGGAGGAGATTGCCTTGTTCGAGCGAGGTAGATGGCGGAAGGATCAGTTGTGCAAAGCTGTACACGAGAGTCTTCAACAACTCACCGCCTGCTATCCCGAGTATCTCAGAGTCAGACCAACCTCTGCGGAGAAGCTCTGCAATGAGAGCAGGGTATGTCGATACGTCTTCTAAGCCGACTGGAGTGGACAAGATTCCGTCTAAATCACTCCCAATCCCGAGACTCGCCCGACCAGCGAGATCCCCAATGTAATCGGCATGATCTAAGGAGCAATTTTCAGCAGGGAGTCGCAAGGGAAGGGAAGAACACGGAGCGCCTTACCAGCAACAAGGCTGACATTTGCTCTTTGACCTGTTCCATCCGGCCATTGACTGACAAAGTCAGGAGAGAAGTTCAACATGACGAGAGCATCACCTCCTTCGATAGGTTTGTCAACTTCTCCTGTATCAGCTCCCCATCCAGCTCCCCTCTCACCGTCCATTCTCAGGTCAAACTTTCGATTCGACCTGAGTTTTCCAATTCGTCGTAGAATCGAGTCTGGGATGTTGCGAACTGCTGCGTGTACTCCTCTTGCGTTCGAGTGACTGAAGATGACTGGTCCGGAACTTATTGACAAGGCATCCGAGGCAGTTTTCGGTGATGTGTGCGAGACGTCGACGAGCATTCCCAATCGATTCATCTCTTGAATCGCTTCTTCTCCGAAAGTCGATAGGCCGTTCCAGCGAGATGCGATTGGGTTGGTTTGTGAGCCGCAGGAGTCGGCCAAAGCGTTGTTGCAAGTGTGAGTCAGCGTAATGTATCGAACGCCCAGAGAGTGGTAGGTTCGAATGGTAGATAGCGTGGAACCCAATTGATGACCCCTGTATTTGAGCATCGTTAGTCTAAAGTCTCGCCAGGTTTCTCGGGAGCGGATTCAAGAGCTCACCCTTCGACTCCGAGCATGCCTGCAATCTTTCCTTTCTTCATCGCATCTCGCCATTCTGCAGCCGACGACACGAGCTGAAAGGTCTCCGAATATCGATCGACGAGAAGTCGAGCTACGTCAATCTGCTCCAACGTATCGCGAACTCGATGAGTACTTGCTGTAAAGTTTCCTTCATCGTCCGGTGGATAACCGATATCGGAGGCACAAGGAACGTAGACACTCCAGAAGCTGTTTCATCGGATCCGAATGAGCTCGAAGACCTAGAACTGTAGGGAGGCAGTGAAGAGAAGAGTCTTACAATCCTCCCACTCGACCTTTGCGAAGTCGGGGAATGTCGACTTGTCCCTTTGTTTCCTTGCGCAAGTCGAACTTGTTGAGCTCATTTGCGTAGATGTGCCGTACGAGTATCGGCAAATCAATGTGTCCATCTGAGAACAACAGGGTCAGCCAAAGTAGCCAAAGATTGAACGAAAAAAATCTGCATACCTATTATGGGCTGTCGTGACAGCAGTGCATGAGCTCGGTGTTCAGGAGTCGGAACAGTTCCTGATAAACGCTCCACGATAGTCGAAATGGCGGAAGCGGAGAGACTGATCGTGTTCGAGCGTGCGAAAGTGAAGCAAAGTAGAGCCGCGAGAACGAGAGAGGACCATTGTAAGAAGTTTCGAATAGGCTGTCTCTTGTGGAGTAGTCGAACCTCGTCGGCCCAGGCAGGTAGCAACTCTTCTTTGGTCATGCTGCTGATAGACCGAGTGGGAGGGGAGAGAAAAAGAGACATATCCATCTCTCATCTCTTCTCCTTCCTCATCGAACAGGAAAGCCAGCGCTCAATCAAGTAAAGTCTACACCTCAAGCAGATTCCACCTATTCGCAAAACGATCAAAGACGAGCGCATCATCAAGCAATCAATCTTCCCCGCTAGGAATCATTTCCGACTCGCTTTGCAACTTCATCCAAGGGCATCGGAGCAATAGATACAAACTCAATCAAGGCAAAAGGTGAGTTTACCCTGTTGCCGACTCCTTGGATTTCGGGAGGTGGAGAGGATTCGCTAACTTCTTGGAACTCTTTCGTAGATCTTCGCGTTGATCCACTGCATTGAGGGATAAATACGACTCACGATCTACTCAATCGCCTTGGGACAAAGACTACGACAATATACGGGAAATCGACGAAGATTTCGTTGCTTCATTCGGCTGGGAATCGGACTCGCCTAGAGCTAATCAGCCGCAAGTCAAGCCTTGGAGTTTCTTCTCAGTCTACTCAAGCTGACCTTGCGCCTTTCTCAGATCGAACAGAATTCGAGAGGCTTATTGTTACCGACTTCGAGCTGTTTCTCGCTCCCACTCGAATTTCGCCAATTCCTCTGGACTAGACGAGACGACATGGCAACTACCGATTCTTCACCATCACTACTCTCACGTCTATCCCCTCTCCCGCTATCTCAGCCTAATACTTCCGAAAAGATGTCGCATCAAGAAACCAAACTGTCGAAATCGCGCGAAAATCTCCCTTTCCAACTGGGGAATGCGAGTCGGTCTCCCAGTGGAGGTTTCGCAATAGCTCATGCTGCACTACGAGCTGCATCTGGAGAAGCAGCAGGCCAAGCCTTCCTCTCGACTTCTTCTTCCCCCAAATCTCACTCCTCAGCTTCTCGAAACTATCTCTCCACAAGCAGAAGTCCCTCGTACTCGATCAGTCCCTCAAATTCTCGTGCACAACCCATTCCACCGGCCGGACGGAATACTGCCAGCTCCCGCTGGGCACCTGCCAATTTGTCTCCTTCGACCACACGATCGAACCCCTCTCATTCCGTTTCTCGAGGCTTCACGCCGACAGATCCTGCTATAGCACCAAGTCAAACCTCAACCTCCCCAGCTCTCGACCAAATAGAAGCGATGCTTTCACAGCTTCGAACCGGTTCCCCTTCGAAATCCTCTTCCTCGTCACCACCGTTCTCTCGCTCCTTCCCATCGAGTTCGCCCAAGAAACCAGTGTCAGTCTCGCTGCTACCCTCTCATCCCGCCGACAAGAGTCCTTCCCTTCTCTCCGCCTCGCTCACTTCACGACAACAGACAGACAATGTCTCGAACTCAGTTCAGAAATCGACACAACGCTCCACGGGATCAACAAAACGACCTGCGCTCGGAGGCAAGTCACGTTGGGCACGAGACAGTGATGAGGAACCAGAACCGGTAGAGATCCCGAGGGTTGCGAAAGATGGGATTCTCACAGCACAAGACAAGAAAGGAGGAAGAGGGGAAGACGTGGATCGGGAGGCTTCTCAGGCAAAGGGAGGCGCCGTCGAAGGGACGAGAGATGTAGCTACGAACCTCGGTTCGGCTCCCGATGCAGCATCTCGCCCTGTCGAAGAGAAAGTCCTATCGACACCAGCGGAAACATCGACTTCATCCGTTGCAGCGTCTTCCCCGTCTTCCCCTTCCTTCTCTATCGATGCAGATCATCACCACATCGACTGGGCAGAGGATAACGACGATGAACTGCCGGATCTCGACGATTGGGGCATCGAAGCCTTCTCGACGCATCCTACACCTCTCCCTGACCTCATCGAAGCTCCCCCCATTCACACACTCACTCTTCCCCCATCTCTCCCATCCGACTCCTTCGTACTGGATCGACCAAAGCATCGTCGAAAGAAATCTTCATCCACCAAACCTGCTTCCTCTGTTTCACCACCGACGACTCAGCCTGTCAAGCCCAAACTTGCGAAACCTACAGCAAGACTATTCGAATCTGCGCGAGCAGCTGCTGTTCCTACTCCACCGCATCTATCGAAACAACCTCCCCCTCATCAGCAACCTCGACCACAACCGCATTCGACCCCTCAAGCTCCTCTCTCCAATGGTCCTCGCGAACCGAACTGGCGTAACACAAGCGGTCCCAGTCCTGCTTTATTTGCGAAATTGAGTGGAATGCCAACGGGGCCAAGGGAAGGTGGACGAGAGTCGAGGAGATCGAGAGGAGGTAGATCGAGGACGTCTACCGCCGACAAGGTTATAGTGACAATGCCCGAGAAGGTGAAGGAGCAGGAAAGAGAATCGGAGAAGGGCAAGGATGAGAGCAATGGATGGGAAACGGTCAAGAAGGGTTGCAAGGGAGGAGGAGGAGGATCGTCTCAGACTAGTCGATGGGCGTGAGAGTAGGAGAAAGGGTACTCTTCGATCAGCTATTATTATTCTCAACATTTATCGGACTTGTTGTTGCAAAAAAGCATTTCACATTCAGTACAAATCGGATGCTTTCATTCTACCATCCTTCGAGATTGCTTTCGTGGGAGCTGTAGTACTTTCAGCAATCGAAGGATGAACCTTTGAGACTTCCTCCCACTCGTCCTCCATGTCTACCTTCCGAGACGAAGCCTTCGATCCGCGTTCTTGATTCGCTCGACTACTTTCCACCCGCTTCAACTTCTTCTTCGAAGATTCTCCGCCCAACGGTCCGTCTCCCTCTTCTCCTTCGAGATCGAAACTGAGAGCTACTTTTCGCTTCGATTTCTTCTTCTTCTTCGGCGGATTGGCAGTTGAATCGGGAACGGAGGTTGTTGTTCGAGAATTGGTCGAAACGAAACTGGGTTTGTAGGAAGCGATAGAATCGAGGGAGAGGGGCTGAGAGGATGGTTCAGAAGATCGGACCGCCACGTCGGCGGTGCTGTTCGGTCCTGCAGCGTCGGCAGCTGGAGGTGGAGGATCAGCTGTCGTCGTTGTTGGTGATCGCTTGATTTCGAGAGAGTCGAGTCGTCCGGAAGGTTCCTCCTCCTCCTGCATCTCTTTCTCCTCCTCCGGATCGGCGTCGTCATCCTCGTCTTCGCTGTCTGCAAAGATCGCAGCGAAAATGTCCGGCGGAGCTCTTTCCTCCTCAACTATCTCTTCACCTTGCGTCTCATCATCTCCCATTCCCACCGTCTCGATAGTTTGTTTAGGCTTCGCTCCGGCTCTCTTAGTCGTCTTATCGCCTCCCTCCGGGGTTTCGAAAGCTCCTTTGGCAATTTCGGGTTCGTCCTCGTTGATCACCTTTGAAGCCTCTTGAAACCGCTTGAACCCTGCACTCTCCATCATCTGATCCATCGCCGACTCTCCGATAGGTTGACGTGTTTTGTGGGCTTCACCGGTAGACCAGCCAGTCTTTGTCGCTTCTCCGAACGCTCCTCCCGGTGCGTCATCGGTCGTGCCTCCATCTCCCCCATTCTCGTACGGATCTCGAATGCCGAATCGTTTGCACAAGAGCTTGGTGGGTCGGAACTGAGAAGTAGTTCGAGTAAGGTGACCAAAGTTTCCTTCTCTTGCAGCGATTTGAGCGGGAGAGAGTTTCGGAGCTGGCGGTTCTGAAGCTGAGGACGATGTACCGATAGTCGAAGTGTAGTAATCAGAGGAAGAAGGTAGAGAGGCAGAAGCTTGCGTTCTCGAAGGAGGTTGATAGAGTCCAGGTTCGACTTTGGGTGCGTCGAGAGATCCAGTTTTGCTACTTTCGAATCGATTCCCCAACATCCCTGAGACTGGCTTGAAGACTCGTGCACTCTGCGAGTATTCCGATAGCTCCCGGTTGAGTTCTTGTACGGTTTGGAGTTTGCCATTCGGGAGTTTCCGAGGCCCGAATGGAGAAGTCGTTGTGGAGGAATCGTCCGAAGCTTGATACTGTAGGTACAGAGTGTAGCGAGCTTGCTTGACGGGATCGGGAGAAGTCGAAGCGGCTGAATAAGGTTGGAAACCTTTCAGAGCGGCGAGAGCAGTTGGTCGATCGAGCGAAGGAACGAATAATTGAGCGTCTGGTTCTGCCGATGCCGGAGTCGAAGTGGCTATCGAGTCGGGAGGTATCGTTGAGGAGGGCTTAGACGTGTCCGTCAGTGAAGCAAGACGTTCACGACTTTTGGCGGAGAGGTAATCGAAGACGGATTTCGGAATCGGTTCGGGGAGTTTTTCTCCGAGGAGAGCGCCTCGCTGTTGACAGAGCCGAGTCAGCAAAGTGTCCTTCAGTCATGTTGCATACCGTGCTCACCTCGTCTGCATCTAATTGCTTCCCCTTCCCCTTCCCATTCGCATCTTGACTCGAGTCCGAAGATCTGGGATCCTTCCACAGTCGAGAAGGATTCGGCTGCCAGCCCGTGGGGGGTGTAGGAGGTAAGCGGGACCTGTAAGGCAAAGGCTGACTCAGCGCATGACTTCGGAGAGGAGTAAAGACTGCAAAATCGACTCACGTCGACGCGACATTGCTGCCTTCTGTCACGAGCCTGAACTCTGGCAGTACCGGTGTTCCGTCGTGAAACGCTTGTGTCGAACTGGAGCGAATCGACGCCTGTCGAAGAGAGTCCAAGAAAAGCGAATCAGCGCCTCAAAAGTCGTTCTGTCGAGATTGTTCGACTCTCGAGACTCACCTTGTTGACCATCGTCTTTTTGCCACTAGTAGCTATCCGGTAATCATCATCTCCATCATCACCGAGATCGTTCATGCCAGTGTAGAAGCCTCTTCCTTCGCTCGACCTTCCTCCTTCGTCCTCGCCATACGGATCTTCGTCGACTCGATAAGCTCCAGAGCTCGTGCTAGCACCTTTATCCATCCCTTGCTTCCCTCCGAGTTGCGCATTGAGAGTTAATCCAGGCTGATAACCGAGACCCCAACCCTTTTCCGTTGACGCGCTGTTCCCTTGAACGAGATGTAGTGGGCGATCGAGCGGTGCGTAAAGGTGTTTCTCTGCCTCCTCACCACCATCTTGATCCTCTTCTGAAAGTTTCACGCCGATCTCGATGGCTTGTTCCTTGCGTCGAGCGTAAGAAATACGAGGTCCAACTCCTTGTCCATCTCTCCAACCCATTTGTCGCATCAACTTGAGACCGATTCGAGCTGAAGATGGTTGAACGAGTGAGGATAGTATGTCGTCGGGTGCTGGTGTGGAAGTAGCGTTCAGCGAAGGAGTTGCAGGAGTGCTCGAGCCGAAATGTCCTAGAAGAGGGTCATAATCGGCTATCGGAGTTGCAGCGACGGGTCTCGAGGTAGAGTTGTAAGCTTGATTAGTTTCGAGAGTTCTTGATGCAGCGAGTTCAGCGAGATCCTGTAAGGCAGGAGGTGAGATAAGGTCAGTCGATTTGTGAGCGAAGCGAAGAAAGTCGAACTAAACGCACTTCTTCGTCCATGAACTGTTTCGCAGCGTCCGCCACGCTCGGCTTGACGTTACTTGCACGTTCACTCCTAGACGACTTGAACGTAGAGGGAGCCCAACCTGTTGGAAGAGTTCAAGTCAGTCTCTTGCGAAAGCATAAATTGAGGAACAGAGTTCGGGAATTGCTCACCTTCTTTCGATCCGACGGTGTTATAGTATCCAGCACTGAACCCTCCTGTGAACGCTCCGTGTAATCTCCGCCTGTGATCGCATCTCAGTCAACTCTAGTTTACCGAGAATGATTCAAATGGTCGATTCCAACTCACCTCCCTTGATCGTCGTAAACTTCTTGCTGCCATACTGGTTTGAATTCATTCTTGTCCTTCTTGTTCTCAGTGAGTGCAGGTAATGGAGTCCCGACGCTGACAAAGTTCTCTGTCAAGTTGCCAAACTCTCCTTGATCTCCAACTTCCACCTTGCGCTTGAGTCTGGATGACGCCATATCCTATTACCCACGCTAGTTGAGCTTGGAGAGGTTGCAGACTCGAGATGTTTGAGGGGGAGGAGGTCGAGGGAGTTGAGTGAAAGTGATGAGAAAGTTTCACCGTCTAGACGAGCGAGGACCGACTCTGCAGGAAATCAGAAAGGTCGATACAACGGGACGAAGCGATGAGAGTAGTGCCGCTGGATGAGGAGAGAGGCATAGATTTCTCTTCGACTCGCAATCTCGCAATTTCGCAACTTTGAGGAAATGACAAAACTGGATACAAGTGCAAGCGAATAAAGAAAACCCCGTCGTAAAGAAGGTATGAAGCTACAGATCGTGAAAGGAATGCTGAGGAACAAAGGACAAAGGATGAGAATAAAAACGATCCGACAACTCCAAACCAAACTTCCTCAAGATCAAGCACGAGCTTTGCCTTTGCCCTTGCGATCTTGATCATCGACGACAGAAGATCCTTCGCATTCCGATTCTGTAGAGATGATCGTCAGCAGCAGTTACGTCGAAACATCAGTGTTGTCAGGCTGAGTGTGGAAACTCACCAGGATCGACGGTACTCCTGAATTCTAATCCTCCGACCCCTCCGCAGAGACTTGCCAAGTCATCGCTTTCCTCATGTTTAACCTTGACCAATCCCTCTCCTTCGGAAGTAGAAGCTTGAGGGGTACGTCGTCCAATACATCTCCTTTGACCTCTTCCCAAATGTGCTGCATCCTCTCCTTCTTCTCCGATCGACGTCAACATAGCTGGAGATCGACCACTGCGCGTACGACCGAGATAGGACTGTTCAGTCTCGGTTGAAGCTCCGTCATCCGAGTTGCCACCGTCTCCTGAGAGTGCTTGTCGAGACTTGCGATGTTTCTTCTTCTTCTCGGGAGCTGCGAGAATGTTCCGTTTTGAGGTGGACGAAGTAGAAGTGGCGATTCCTCGGCCTCGGTCGTTGTCGGGAGTTTCGAGGTCTTGTCGACTAGAGTGGCTCTTCTTCGATTTCTTCTTCCTCGTTGGTGATTCGACAGCGACCTCTTCGTCCATCTGTTCCTCATCTTCTTGTTCCATCTCCTCGGTTCCCCTCAACCTCTTTTGAACTCTCCCTGCCCGAGGGAAGTATTGTCTAGCACCTTCGGTTCTCGTCACCCAAGTTTCTTCTCCTGCTTGACACAGTTGCACACTCTGTTGAATGCCGGAGAGTGAGAGACGTTCGACGCATGCTACGACTTCGACGGGAGTGTTGGCGGGAATGTGAGAAGGGAGAGTAGGGGGAGTCGAAAGGAGAGACTGGACTTCTCGGCGAAAGAGGAGGGTGATCGCATCGGGTTTCGAGGAGGTGGAGGAGGAAGAAGAAGACTTGGGAGTAGTCGCTAGCGCGTTCTTGAAAGAAGGGAATCGGATCGCAGCTGAGGAACGAGTGGTGCGAGATGAGGTCGAAGGCATCTTGAAGGGTTCCTTGAGTCTAAGGATGCGTTACTGTTGCGATAGCATGAGCTATCCGTTGCAGAGAGAGCATGGGATAGAGGGAGACGCACTGTATCACAGGAAATGCGATGAAAAAAGGTGGCTTGACTGAAATGTGACGGAGCTAAAAGGGTCGAGTTTAGGTGGTCGTGAACGTTGTCGTTAATAGCTGAGCTAGTCGTCAAGTGATGGATGTCTGGTATATAGAGCCGAGAGGTAGAAAGGGCAAAGAGAGGAGGACGACTGAAGCGAAGAGGGAGAGTGGAGAAGCAAAAGCAGGAGCAGGAGCGAAAGTACAGGGGCGCCCGAAGCATATATCTTTCGGAATTCTCTGAAGGTGGCTGGACGAAAGAGGCGGGTCGCTGAACGGTTGCCCAAAACTTTTCGCAAAGTCGCTAAAAAAATTAGCATCTCTCAAGTTTCGCAACAACGAATTCATCTTGACTTATGGCTACAATGCATGGTACTACGAATCTATCGCTGGAAGTCATCGAAACCGGGAATATGCAGGATCGCTAATTTAAAGTCACGAGGAAGTTTACGAGCGAAAACAAGTCATCAAAGTCCATCATTGCCCTCGACTGATCATGAATGAGAAGCTGTCCGATGTGCGGTCGCCGAGACGAGGGAATCGACACGGTCCAGGTCGAATCGTTTCTCAAGTCGCGAGCAAATCGTCGTGGTTCGAAACCGTCTTCCATCGGTGATCCTCCTCCGAATAGACACAGGTACTACGACGGTAGCTTCGTCACAAATCGATGCTTAGGCCACGTCCCAAGATTCACCCACGAACCCTCATCAAGGTAGCTTCTCGATTCTAACGACTTTTTCCGCTTTAAAGTTCTCTTTCCACCTTCCTTCCTCAGTCTCTCCTTCCCCCCCACTCCCGTCCCTACTTCTGCCTCCTCTCCCTTCGATTCCCTCCCCATCCCGTCCAATGAAAGCTTCATCGGCGTCTGCGTAATATTCTCGTTTCCAAACTGGTACCCGTTCTTTCACTCGTTCGAGTAACCATTCCGTGAGCCAGAAAGCTTCTCGACGATGAGGTGACGCGACACTGATCACGATAGATGGGTTGAGAGGAGGTGAAGGGCCGAGGAGGTGCGAGAGATAGATTCGGTTGATTTCGATTTTGGGAATGTCGCCTGGTGTGAGTTCAGAGGTCGCATCGTGGGGGTCGTGGAGGGGTTGGCGTGTCGTCTGAGATGTGGGAGTGATCGAGAGATTCGACGAGGGAGGTGGACAACAAGGATGAGAACCTTCGAGAGGAGGTGGTGGTGGAAGATTTCTCGCTTCTTCAAGTATCGAAACCATTGCCTTGAGAGCGAGAGGTACATATGCTTCATATTCGAGACGAGTCACTTGACGTCCTGTGGGAGGAGAGCGATAAGCAACCAAGTTGGATGATCGAGGTTGGATCGAGAAAGAGAGCAATCTAACGCACCTTGAAAGTTGTCTCTGGTGTAACCGACCTAGTTCTCCACTCTCACATCAGCTTCGCACACCTACAGAGGGAATCGCGAGTCAGGGGACTCACGAATTGATTGACAGCTCCCGACTTTGCACTCCTCATACTAGCTTCTATCGAAGCCGGATCTAGAGGCTCGTAACTTAAAGCGGCGACATCTCCAGCTGAAGTCGTAAAGGATCTCGAAGGCGAAGATGCAAAAGCCGACATTGTGATCAAGTTGAAAGAGCGAAACTCGTAAATTTCGCGCTCTGCCTCTTGACTGAAGGAATCTGAACTATACAGCTCGACGATACTCTCGTTCCGACGAGAAAAGACGGCCACAAAAGCAAGAGAATTAGGAATTTTGAATTTTGTCCGAAAACAACCACACTCAAGTTGCAATAGGGATTTGGGGGGTAGTAAGCAACACAAAAGGGGAAACCAAACGGGGGAGAGCGAATCACACCGTTTACTATAAAGAACGAGACCATGGATCAGTTTCGTCGTGAGAGAGAATTGTCTAGTAGTTTCAACTCACCTTCTTCTTGGCAGCCTCCTCCTCCTCAGCCTTCTTCTTCCTCTCGGCACGTACACCAACGAGACGAGCATCCGAACGGGCAACACGGAGAGCACGGAAAGCAGAGAAGTCCTTCTCGTCCGAAGTGATCTCGCGGGGCTCTTCGTTGGTGATACCGGCGGGGATGGGGAAAGCGGTGGAGACCTTGGAGACACGCTCGGTGGACTTGTCGGCACCCTGTATGATCGAAGAGGGAGAGAGAGGAACAGGGAGGAGAGGGTTGGATAGAATGGAGGAGAATTCGAGGGAGAGTGGTAGTCGAGTGGTGTAGTTATGTAGAGTCGGCGAATGATTTGGTGCATCGTCGAGAGGGCGAGTTGATACATTGATAGATTGGAAGTATAGAATAGAACGAGAGAGACTGATGAGTACAGACTAGAGACTGTGCTTTGAGATGAACCACTTACCTCGGTATCTCCCTTCTTGACCTTACCAGCCTTCTTGGGGAAGACAACGAGACGTCCCTTGTAAGCTTGGAGACGCTCAACGTTGATCTTGAGACCCTCCTCGGAAGCGTTGCGGCGACGGTGGTCGACGGGGATACCGAGAGAGAGAGCCTCCTTGCGACGAACACCGGCAGCAGCGAGCTCTTGCTTGGTGAATCCACGACCAGCACGGAGCTTCATGTTGTAACGCTGAGTAGGGCATCGAACGGCGGGTCGGAGGAGCTCAGTAGGGCGGAGTCCAGCCTTGACGGCCTTTGCCTGGCGATGGAGGCGGCGAGAGTGCTTCTTGCCGGGTTGATCGAACCAGGTCTTGACACGGGATTGCCAATCCTTGCGGAAATGATTCCTGTGGAGAACGCTGTTTGACAGGGAAAGGGTAAATTAGCATGTCTCTCCATTCGCCTCCTCTCAATCTATAGAGGATCGATTCGAGCATGTACATACTTGTTGTGTGCGAATCTTTATATCCATTCATCCAATGAGTAAGCAGAGTGAGTTGGTAGTAGTTGATGAGTTGATATTTGGATTGAGAAGAAGTGGAAGATTTGTGGATCAGAATTTGGAGAGAGGAGAGGAGAACAGGTCAGCATAGGTACTACTCGTAGTATTTAGTACAGCTGTACATACCCCATGGCTACAAGAAAGTCCTCTGCAACGAAGAGAGAAGGGAGAGATTGGAGCGCTCGGTTTTTTCCCTCCTAAAATTCCTCAAATTCCAATCTCATCAACTCTACTCTCTATCTCTCTCTCGTCCATTCACCTTACTCTCTCAGCCTACTCTACCTGTCCTCTTTCAGTTCCCGCCAAGCTCACTTCGATTCCAGCTCCGATTGTTCACCCTCTCCTCCTCGCCTTTGTCCAAGCTTCTAAACCTTCACTACTTCAATTCCAAGCAACTTTATGATGGCAGCAAATGGGGAGCAAGGGAATCAAACGGGACAGAGTGTTTGATACGGGCTGGTCACTACAGAGAATGGTGATCAAGTGGAAAAAAGGGAGACAACGCGTCACTTGAATCTTGGATGGAGGCACAATTGGATGAGCGAGAGAGGAGAGCAGTGTACAAGGAATGAGAATGATGATTGTCCAACAGAGGGGATACGTTGAATTCTCGCCAAGTGGTCGACTCTCGCTACTCGCAATTTCCGACATCTGCTTCGACTGCTTCAAGCACAACTTCGCCATCTATCACAAGCCGAGTGCCACGTCTTACGGTCCATGAACGTCGACCGAAATCCGGGACCAAGATGAGCGGAAACTACTGGAGAAATGGTTCGAAAGCGCAGCAGCGAAATGGGAAGAGGGAGAAAGCAGCAACGAAGAGTGTAGGGTGAAGATGCAGGACGAGAATTCGTCGTAGATTGAAGGACTCTGGCCTTGAGATCCTAATGATGCTGCAATCAATCGCTTGCGAGCGTTTCTTCACATTTCACATTTTCTGCCACCAGCGATAGAGCACTCCTTCCTGTGTGACGCGAACGACAGTCCATTTCGCACGAGAAGGGCAAACGCTAGCCTCATCTCCCGAGCGTAAAAGGAATATGAGACGACCCGAAAAAGACGAAAGAGAAGAGAAATGCAATGCGAAGTGTAGCAAGAGTGAACGGGAGCGAAAGAAGAACAAACAGGCCCAATCTACAGCTTGAGTCCGACACTCGTAGGGTTCGCCGTGTTTCCATCTCCTTCTCCTCGTTTCCGTTTCTTCGAACCTTTCTCCTCCTTTCCTCCCTTTCCAATGACCGTGACTCCCTTTGTTCCAACGAGCTGTTCCCTCGCCCTCTCCTTCTCTCCCTTGATACCTCGCTTTTTGAGTTTGGCATCCTTGATCCTGTCGACCTTGTCGTGAACCGATTTCCTCTCGGTTCGTTCCTTCTGTCGCAGTGTCTTCTTTTGAGCGGGAGTAAGAGTAGATTTGTCCGATGCGGTGAGTTGCTTCGCCGCAGTGTAGACTTCTTCCGGTGCGAGGAGAGTAGAAGCCGAGTTCGTAGTGGGAAGAGCGGATTCCATCGAGATTGACGGGAGATTCGAAACGGTTTCGATCGATGCTTTGGGCTGATTTCGAGGGTCGATTCGTCAGTAAAGTGCAGTAGTCTAGCAGTGTGAGAGGGACACGTACAGCTTTCGGCGTGAATCGAGCATTCGACAAAGCATCGAGTTTCCCAGCGAGTTCTTCGAACAGCTCTTCGATCTCGGCGTGTTTCTTCTCGAGGTCTTTGTCGAGTTCGTTCGTGACCTTCCTTCCACTCTCCTTCTCTCGAGACTTCTCGTAATCTTCAGCATAGATCTCGGCGAGCGATTTCTGCGATTGACTGTCTTGAAGCTCGAGGTAGCGAGACGGCAGGAATGCGTTTGGATCGACCGCTCTCCTTCGCTCAACATCGTCAAAGTTGTTCTGTTCATATAAAGAATGATGAGCTGAGTCGAGGCAAGAGACGTGAGAGAGATGCTTACGTCGAGAATCCTCTGTTTGATCAAGTCTTCGATACTCTTCGTCGTCTCCTCCGTCACGACAGGTGCAGACTTGCCCATTCGTTCGAACTCGAGATCCTCGTCGAGTAGCGAGTTCGTGGGTCGATCTCGACTTTGAGCTTCTCCGAGTGTTGCCCAATCTTTCGGTCCGACGTTTTGTTGTTCCAAAGCGGCGATTTGATCTGAAAGTGCGAGCAGTCGTCGTTCATACTTTGAGAGGTTCTTGGCTGTACGTCGCGAGATCGTTCAGTGACTCGTTCAATCGAACCTGAGAGGAAGAGAGAGAGAACGCACTCTTCGAATCTTCTCGTTCTTCATCCTCGTCATCAAACAGCTCCGACTTGAATCGCTCGATAGCTTCCTGCCCTTCCTCTATGCCATCGCTACCCCCATCGCTACCTTGCTCACTCTCACCTTCATCTTCATCCATCAAATCCTCATTATCCAGTAAACTCAACTCTTCCTCGTCTCCATCTTCAAAGCTCATCTCCTCGTCTAATTCCCCTTCATCCTCTTCGTCACTGCTCGCAGCGACCAGCTCTTTCGTAACCTCTTCCTCGAGTTCTTCCTCAGTCATAGCTTTGCCCTTTCCCTTCTTCAATTCCATCTTGATGTCATGACGAGAAGGAATCGTTTTGACTTTGACAGATTCTGAGAATCGTACTCCTCGTTTGGCGGGTTTGTCGGAAGGAGCGGGTTTGGGGTCAGATTTAGCTTTTGAAGTCGAAGGAGTAGGTTTTGATTTCTTGAGTGGTCGTTGTGGAGGATCGAAGAAGTCTTTGTACATTACGCCTGAGCAGAGATCCGTGAAAGAGCGTCAGCTCTCGATCAACAAATCAACGAGAATACCTTCTGATAAAACGTACCTCCAGCATCGAGGTCCCCCTCTTCCTCCTCCGCATCCTCATCTTCACTCTCACCGATTGACGCAAACAAATCGATACCTCCATCCTCTTCCCCTTCACTGTCTTCGTCGTCACTCTCACCCTTGACCATCTTGGCCATTTCGAATTCTCCCTCGTCGGCAGCGGCATGGAAATCTTGTAGTGAGAAAAAGTCGTCGTCGACAGCGGAAGGAGGACCGGTCGAGCTACAAGGCGATGGTAGATGGTGGGTCAGATACGAAGATACGAAGTTTGAAGGGGGGGAAAGAGCGAAGGGACTAACCGTTTTGTTGGTCGTGCGCGCTTTCCTTTGCCTTCTCCATCAAAGTTCTCGAGACTCAGACCTTTCTGCTCGTCTGCGAGAACATCCTCCGCTGGATCTTGGTCATCTCCCTCTGATGTCGAACCCTCCTCATCCTCATTCAGATCGAGTAACGGATCTTCGCTACCGAGACCTTCCTCCTTGCCTTCGCCTAATCGACGGTAGTACTCGGCTTCTGCGGCTTCTCCAGATTCTCCCTCTTCTCCACCATCGAAGTCGTCGTTCTCACTCTCGCTCTCTGCAGTCATATCGTATCCCTCCATCTCGTTTTCTTCACTCCCTTCATCATCGAACATACCATCCTCATTTTCGTCTTCCTCCTCTTCCTCTTGACCAAACATCTCTTCCATCATGCGATCAACAGTCTGTCCTCGCAACTCCATCTGTTCCCAAACCATTTCAGCATCCATTCCTTCGTCGATCGTCAATTCGGGAATCGGTGTCTCGGTAAGTTCAAAGTCGGGCTCGGTAGACTCCTCTGGTGTAGCGCGAGCTGCCGAGCGAGTTGTTGGACCGGAGGAAGGAGTAAGAGAGGCGAGCAGAGCGGAGAGATGAGGGAAAGAGGAAGCTTCCGATTCGAGTGCTGTCGAGTTGTGAGTTAGGTGTTAGTACCTATACTCGGTCATGGGAATGCTTTGAGAGAGTGCTCACCTCTATCGAAGCTATATTTGACTACTTGTCTTGCTTGATTTTCCAAAGCTGCATCTCCTCTCCCTCTCACCAGGAGGTGCGCATTCTGAGCGACTAGGTTGGCGAGGGATAACAGTTCATTATCGTCTTGTTCAGCTTGCTCTGAAGGTTGTAGTTGCTGTTTTGATGGAGATTTGGAAGAAGTTGGAGACTGAACTTGCTTTCCCTTCTGTTTCGGACTCTTCTTGGGTGACTGCGCTGCCTTGTTCGGCGATACCTTGATCCCAGGCATCGATTGTGTCGCTCTGAGTCGTCTGTAGAGTTGAATCGAGATGAAAGCCAAAAAAAAAGTATCTCTCTTCGTTCGCCCCTACGTCTCACTCTGTTCGAACAGGCTTGACTTGCTCAGCAGAATGACTAGTCTTAATCGCTTCGAATGTCTGCCTCTCTCCTTCGCAAATGCCTGCTTCGTCAGTTTTCGAAAACAGTCGATCTCTCTTCCCATCATTGACGCTCGCGACGACAAGCAGTGTCCCAAAGGCCTACCGAGCCTTTTGATAGCTATGGAGCTATACTTTAAAAGGTAAATTGAAGGCTTCTGAGGATGTGGCACAATCTCGTCGCTTGAGGATAAAATGGCATTTTCCCCGCCTGTGTTCGCATTTGGCGGATACAGATCACTACTCAACACACTCTGATCCGCCTCAATTTACTCTCAGCGAAACGTGAACCGGTTCGAACTCGGTTCCAGTCTCTTCGCAAATCGAGCTCGAGGCAGTTTCGTCGCCAACAACTCGTCCTCAACGTTTCAACTCTGGAAAGGCCTTCGAACGAATTTGTACCGCCTATGCGACTGATTCGCAGGCTGCAGACGAGCTCCATCACGAAGAGCGCATATCCAGCTTGCGCATTCGCAAGATTGAGCCTCAACTTTTCTCATTCAAGTCGCTATTACTCCAGTACACAACATCCTTCGAATGGCGGCAGCTCGTGATGTCGGAGGGATGGCGACGGAGGAGGCGGTCTCAAGAGGACAGCCGGGCTACTCCAGCAGCTCGAGTGACAAATACTACTGGAAACCCTGAACTCCCTGGACTCGGCAGAAATCGGGCTCTCGCCATTCCCTGCCTCTCCGGATTGTCTCCGGATTGACTCAGTTGCGCGTGGCATCGTAGCCAGGCTCTCCTTGCAGAAAGAAGGGAAGTTCGGAAACTTTCTCGTGTCTTCGCGAAATGTGCTCGCTGACTCCCAAAGCTTGGCTTTGTCGGATTAGATTTCAGCGGTTTGATCCGTGTCTCACCCTTTCCTCGCATCCGTGAAAAATGTCATTTTCAGGCGGCAATTGAATCAATTTTGACTCCGTTGCGTAATTTTAAGCTTCGTTGACGTAAGTTTCACTCGAAGAGTGAGTGACTCTTCGCCCTAGCGCACCCATGACTTGAGCTGAGATGAGCAGCTTGGTAGCAGGAAGCAGTAGCAGGACTTTCGCAATGAAGCAGGAGCTTGCGAAGGTTTTTCAAGGCACTTTTCAACTCCAGGTTTTCGGAAGGAAAGGATTTCTAGCGT